>VOFD01002330.1_pt1 | contig 45323 bp, 46 predicted proteins | sample 5384101 | NCBI WGS metagenome assembly VOFD01 (sample SAMN12384723, study PRJNA508395) | human gut metagenome | isolation source: healthy gut C | host: Homo sapiens
GAGGGCTGACAATGACATACTGCAAGGAGTTTTCGGCCCTGCTGGACCCCTATATCGACGGAGAGCTTTCCCCGGAGGAAACCGCCCGGGTGCGGGAGCATCTGCATACCTGTGACGGCTGCCGGGCCTATGTCCAGGCCGCGCTGGCCATACGGGACGCGTTTCCTGAGGCAGAGGATACCCCTGTGCCGGATGGCTTCGCCGCAGGCGTGATGGCTGCCATCCGGGCGGACGCCGCCCCCCGGAAGCGCCGGAGACCCCGGTGGGCAAAGACGCTGCTCCCCCTGGCCGCCTGCTGTGCCGTCGTGGTGCTGGCCGTCTCCGGCCTGCCCCGCCCCGGCGGCACCGCTGTGACGGACCATCCGGAATCCCATGCAGAGATTGCGGCCCCAGCAGAGGCCGCTGTGCCCAACGTGGACAGCGTTGAGGAGGACACCGCCGCCACGGCCTATGCAGCCCAGTCCGATGAGGACACGGCAGACGTCCCGGATTCTACTGTGTCTGAGGCAATCGCGCCGGAGGCGGATACCGTTGCGCCCGGCACACAGGACCAGCTTGCTCCCGCCTCCGATTCCAAAAGCAGCATCTTGCCCCGGGAAGGGAGTTCTGCCGATGTGCCGGAGACGGCCCCGGCCACCTTCGCGATCCAATCCCCCAGCCTGACGCTGACGGCGGAGGAGGCCGGAAGCCTGCTGGACAGCTATACGCTCATCTCTGAATCGGACGGGACTCTGGTCTACGAATTGACCGCCGCCGAATATACCGCTCTGCTGCAGCAGCTGGAACAGCAGGGGCTGGCCATTGCAGGCGCCGCCACCGCAGAGGAGGCGGAGGCCGACGGAACCATTCTGGTCCACGTGATTCCCGGTTAAAAAAGCAGAAGGGACGCCGAATTTTTTTGCGGCGTCCCTCTTCCCTTTTTTGAAAGCTTGTGATATAATATTATTTTGACAGGTGCCATCTCCCTGTCCAAGCGTCCGACACCGGGCGTTCGTTCGGCGGTCTTCGTCAATCGCCGTTCTCTAAACAAAAAAATGGAGGTTGCCCGTACCTTACCACGGGCGTTTTGCTGCGTTTTCGTATCAAAGGCCTCCGACATCATTCAAGGAGGTCTTTCTTTTATGTCCAAACCCAGATTCACCACACAGCAGATGGCCGCTGCCGGTATCATCGCCGCCATTTACGCCGCCCTGACGCTGCTGCTGCCCATTCCCCAGTATGGCGGCATCCAGTTTCGGGTGGCGGAGGCCATGACGGTCCTGCCCTTCCTGTTCCCAGAGGCCATCCCCGGTCTTACCGTCGGCTGTTTCCTGGCCAACCTCCTGGGTTCTCCCATTCCTCTGGACTGGATCGTGGGTACGGCGGCCACCCTGCTGGCTGCGCTCTGGACATCGAAGCTCCATCACAGGGCGCTGGCGCCCCTGCCGCCGGTGATCTGCAATATGGTGCTGGTAGGTGCGGAGATCGCCTGGTTTTCCACCCAGGAGGGTGCCGCCTTCTGGCCCGCGTTCGCCTTCAACTCCCTGACCGTGGGGATCGGCGAGGCCGCCGCTTGCTTCATTCTGGGCTCCCTGCTGCTGCGGGTCCTGCCCAGAGTCCCCGCACTGAAGGGCCGGATAGCCCCTTCCCGGATCTGATGCCACTCTGCGCAAAAAAGAAGTCCCGCGTCCGTTGGACGCGGGACTTCTTTTCACTTAGCGGTGAACTCGTCCTTTCCGGCGCCGCACAGGGGGCACACCCAGTCGGCGGGCAGGTCCTCCCACTTGGTGCCGGGGGCGATGCCGTTGTCCGGATCGCCGGCGGCCTCGTCATACACATAGCCGCAGAGATCGCATTCGTACTGTTTCATTTGAAAGATCCTCCTTCTGTTATAAACGGGCGATACACGCCTGGATTCCGGTGGAGACAGTGCTTACTTCAGCTTCTTCCGGATGGCCGCCTTGACCTCCGGCGACAGCAGCCGGCCGGCGGCCCGTACTGGCAGCGGCGGCAGGCGGCAGAACTCCCGGCGCACCTGGTCGAAGGGCTCCAGGGCGTAGGCGGCAAAGAATGCCGTCCGCTCCGGCGGCAGGGGAATGGGAGATGCCAGCCGGGGATTTCCGGCAATGGCCCGTTCCGGCGGGAAGGGCTGCTTGGCCAGCGGGAGCTGGTCAAAAATGTGGCTGCCGTGGGGGGTGTTCACCAACAGCAGGCTGATCCCCTTCTCCTGCTGGTCCGGCAGCTCATCCGGCCGCAGGCCCCAGAAATCCCCCAGTGTCAGATCGCCCACCCGGGTCATGGAGGCGTAGGGACAGCGGTAGCAGCTGGGCCGCAGGAACAGCGCCCGGCCAAAGGCCCGGCCAAACTCCGTTGCAAACAGCGGTGCGGTGTCCACGCTGCCGTCACTGTACACCACGGTAAAATGGCTGTTTTTCCATCCGGCGACCTTGTTGCGGAAACGGACCGCCTGCAGCGGCTGCTGCCGGCGCGCCTCCAGGCTCCGGGCCATGTCCTCCCACACGCCGGGTGACGGCACGCCGTGGCACACCAGGTCACAGGTGGTTAGATTCTCCGGCCGTCCGCCCAGATAGCGGTACAGCCCGTCCACCTGGCAGGGTGTGCCGGAAAACAGCACTGGTCGCTGGTCCAGCCAGCGCCGCACCTCCCGAAAGACGCCCTCCAGATCGCTCTGGACGTACTTGGCGCCCCGCAGGCGCCACAGCTCCTCCTTGCGGAAGCAGGCGGTGTGCCGCAGATGCTGGCTGCCGTCAAAGGCGGCGCCAAAGACCACGCCGCCGCTTTCCAGGATATACTCCGCCAGCAGGGTGAACACGCCGCCCGAGGTGGAGTCTCTTCGGATCTCATCGTTTCTATTCCAGGCCGCGAATACAGCGGGCATGGAGCTCTGAGGCCGCTCCCGCAGGACGGGGCACACCGCCGTGCAGTGCCCGCACCGCACACAGGCCGCTCCGTCGATCACCGGATAGGCAAAGCCCTCCCGGTCCCGCTCCATGGTGATGGCGTCCTTGGGACAGCCGCTGGCGCAGGCCGTGCAGCCGGTGCAGTGGGTGTGGTCCGCCAAATGGGGCAAGGGCCGTTCCTCTGCCTTGACAGGCGCCTCCTCCGGTGTATGGGGCCGGTCCTCCAGGGCGCAGCGCAGATAGTCCAGGGACAACTTCCGCTCCCGGCCGAGCCGCTCCCCCACCGCCGCCCAGTCGATGGGCGCCGTCAGGTCCGCGGTATCTCCCTTGCCGATGATCCGCTCCCCCAGTCCCAGCCGGCTCAGCAGGCTGAAGGTCCGGGAGCTCTCCGGCGCGGCCATCTCCGCCGGCGCCACGGACGTGAAGAAGGGCTTTTGGAACTGGACGGAGAACACCGTCCCGTGGAAGGAGTTGGTGCACACATAGGCGGCATCCCGGAACAGACCCAGAAACTCCGCCGGACCGGCGCTGAGAATGCAGCGGGCCTTGGGGTGGACCTTCTGGCGTACGCCGCACAGCTGCACCACCGGCAGGCCCGTCTCCTCCGCCAGGCGGCGGATATAGGGCGCCAGCGCCCCGGGGCGGCTGATGCAGTAGCAGAGGATGTAGCCCCGGCCCGCGCCTCCGTCCCTGGCCGCGGCCGCCCAATCCGTTCTCTCCAGCAGCAGCGTGGGATCCAGTACCACCGGCACGTCCTTCCCGGTGATGTCCCGGACAATGCCCTGCCCCTGCCGCTCCCGGACGGACAAGTGGGAGAAGGACTCCAGATAGGTCCGCAGCTCCTCCTCCATGCCGTCCGGGATGCGGGGGATGCCAAAGGATGGGGCATAGGCGATCTTCCGCTTGTGGGAGAAGGCCCCGAAGAACACCGGGTCGAACCGGCCGTCGGGGAAGATCTTGGGGTTCCAGATCTGATCGCTGCCGGAGAGCAGCACATCGTAGGGCAGCTCCGCCGGCCGCAGCTCCTCCAGGCTCTGGTAGCGGCGGCCGGAAATGTTCAGATTCTCCCGGGAAAATGCCTCAAACCGCTCGTATCGGGCCTTCAGCGGGCCGTAGTGCAGGGCGGTGTGGGCGTCGTGGGCTGCGCTTCCCAGGCCGGTGGGCGCCTGGAACAGGGCATTGTTCTGATTGACGTAGTAATCGATGATCTCACATTGGCCCCCCAGTGCCTCCACCGCCCGCTCCGTGGCGTAAGCCTGCAGCATGGCGCCGTAGTGATGGATATGGTAAAAGGTCAGCAGTCCTGTTTTCACCAAGTGTCTTCCTTTCCGCAGTCCGGATATCCCGCCGGGCGGGTCACTGCCTGTCCAGAATGGCGTCGGCGTCCCGGGATGCCAGAAGGTCGTCCTCCGCCACCCAGTCCGCCACATCCACCACGTCGAACTCCGTGGCGGTCCGGCGGATCACCACCTCTTTCAGCCCGGCGTTGATGACCAGCCGGCGGCACATGGCGCAGGAGGTGGCGTCAGACAGCAGTTCCCCGGTGCGGGCATCCCGTCCCACTAGGTACAGCGTGCCGCCCACCATGTCCCGCCGGGCGGCGGAGATGATGGCGTTGGCCTCGGCGTGGACGCTGCGGCACAGCTCATACCGTTCGCCCCGGGGCACCTTCTGGGCCTCCCGGGTGCAGTAGCCCAGATCCACGCAGTTGGTCCGCCCCCGGGGCGCGCCGTTGTAGCCGGTGGAGATGATCTCGTCGTTTTTCACGATGATGGCGCCATAGACCCGGCGCAGGCAGGTGGCCCGCTCCAGAACGGTCTGGGCGATATCCAGGTAGTAGTTGGCTTTGCTGATCCGGTCCATGGGCGACACCTCTTTCTATCGAGTTCCTCTATTGTATCATGATGCCGCCGCAGTTTGCAAGAACTCTCCCCACTCTGGAAGGGATTTCTGTTGGAAGTCATGCCCCCAGGGGGCGCCGGAGCCGTTCTCCAGCCCCGCCCGCACGGCGATCATCTCTGCGGCCACGGACACGGCGATCTCCTCCGGCGTCTGGGCGCCGATGGCCAGGCCGATGGGGGCGTGGAGGCGGCTGTACTCCGCCTCTGTGAACCCCGCCTCCAGCAGCCGGTCCCGGCACAGGGCCAGCTTCCTCTTGGAGCCAATGCAGCCCAGGTATTTGGCGCCGCTGCGCAGCACCTGAGTCAGCACCTCGTAGTCCGCCTGATGGCCCCGGGTCATCACCACCACATAGTCCTCCGGCGTCACCGTCACCTGTTCGGACAGCCGGGCGAAGTCCCCGCAGAGGGTCTTCTCTGCTTTGGGGAACAGCGCCGGGTCCGCGAACTCCGGCCGGTCGTCGTACACCACGGGCCGGAAGCCCAGGGAAGCCAGCACCGGCACCAGGGCCTGAGACACATGTCCGCCGCCGAAGAGATAGGTCCGCCCGGCCTTCACCACCGGGATGGACAGCCACTTCCGGGCAAAGACCGCCTGATTCCCGCACAGGAGCTCCAGCTCCTCCGGCAGGATATCCAGATGACGGGGCCCGGTCCGGTCTGCCAGGCCCATGGCCGTCACCTGCTCCCCCTCGATCCGCCGCAGGAGCCAGGTGTCCCGGTTTCCGCCGTCCGCCTCGATCAGATCCCGCAAAACGGCGATGATCCTCTGCTCTCCCGCGGGGAGGTACTGGAACTGCACCGTCACTCCCCCGCCGCAGACCATGCCCAGGCTGGCGGCGTCTCCCAGGGTAAAGCGGAACTGCCGCAGGGCGTCGCCCCCCCGCTCCAGCAGCTCCGCCGCCAGGCGCTGGCACTCGAACTCCACGTTTCCGCCGCCGATGGTTCCGGTGATCCCGCCGCCGGGGAACACCGCCATCATGGCCCCGGCCCCTCGGGGGGTGGAGCCGTCGGAGGCGGCGATGCTCACCAGCTCCACCGGACGCCCCTCCTCCAGAGCGTGGACGATCTCTCTGAAAAATTCCCGCATATCAGCCGATTCCTCCGTTCACAGCGCCCAGGATCAGGACCAGTACCGTCACGCCGCAGTACAGATATTTTGCCGTCGGGTAAAACCAGCGGCCCAGAGGATGCCGCCGGGCCAGGTTCACCTGAACCAAGCAGTCCTCCTTTTTCAGCACCCAGTAGAAGAACACCCCCGCCAGCAGCGCGCCGATGGGACAGGCGTAGATGGAGCAGACATCCATCCAGCCGGAGACGATGCCCTGGATGCACAGCCCCACGGCCAGGCCCACGGCGCCGATCACCGCCACAGCAGTCCCCCCGGCTGAGGGGCAGCTTCTCCTGCAGGGTGGCGGTGGGAGCCTCGAACAAGTTCACCAGGGACGTCACCCCGGCGAACAACGCCGCCACAAAGAACACCGCCATGAGGATCCGGCCTCCCGGCATCTCCCGGAACAGGTTGGGCAGGTAGATGAACATGAGGCCCGGGCCGCTCTGGGTCAGGGTCTCCCCCGCCGTGGCCATGGCCGGGATAATGACCAGGGCGCTGAGGATCGCGGCCATGCTGTCAAAGAACGCCACTGTCCGGGCAGACTCCGGCACGTCCGCCTCTTTGGAGAGGTAGGACCCGTAGATCAGCGTGCCGTTTCCCGCCACGGACAGGGAGAAGAAGGCCTGTCCCAGGGCGTAGACCCACACCATGGGGTCCAGCAGTCCCTCGGGCTTCAGGACAAAGATGTAGCGGTAGCCGTCCGCCGCGCCGGGCAAGGTGGCAATGTAGATGGCCAGCCCCACGAACAGGCAGAAGAACAGGGGCATCATCACCTTGTTGGCCCGCTCGATGCCGCCGCCGATGCCAAGGGCCATGATGAGCAGCGTGCCCGCCATAGCGGCCACCTGCCAGCCGGTGTTGCCCCAGGAGGACGCCGCGGTGTTGAAATAGGCGGTGAATGCCTCCACCCCTTGGTTCTCCAGCGCAGCGCCCGTAAAGGACGCCACGGCGTACTTCAAAATCCAACCAACCACCACGGAATAGCCGATGGCCATGGCCAGAGAGCCCGCCACCGGGATGAGGCCCAGAGCCTCGCCCCAGCCCCGCCGGCCTGTGCGCCTCTCTGCCGCCGTGCCGAAGGCCGCCACGGGTCCGCCGGATGCGGCCCGGCCGAAGGCCATCTCGCCGATGACGCCGGTGGAGGCAATCAGCACCACAAAGATCACATAGGGGATCAGGAAGGTGGCCCCGCCGTAGGCGGACATCCGGGATGGAAACAGCCAGATGTTCCCCATCCCCACCGCGGAGCCGATGCAGGCCAGCTTGAATCCCCAGCGGGACCGGAAGCTGTCCCGTCTTGTCTGTTCCATGATTTTTTCCTCTCTTCTCTCAAAACTGCGGCGGCCCGCCGCGGCGCGCGTCAGCCGGCGCCCCGCTTTTGCAGCTCCTCGCCCAGCAGGCGCACTGCCTGGTCCAGATAGAATTGGAGCGGCTGGGATTCCCCCACGGCCAGCCGGATGCTGCATCGCTGAGAGGGCAGCAGAATCTTCACCGCCTCGCTGCCGCCAATGGCCTCCGCCATCCGGGGAGAGACCTCCCCCAGCAAGCCGTTGGGCGTCAGCACACCGATGGGCCCCAGCAGGATATCCGCCCGCCGGGCGTTGAACGCCACGGCGTTCTCGCCGGTGGCGCCGTCGTCCGCCCCCGCCCGCAGCATAGCGGCGGTGGCCAGAGAGTTGGTCCCCAGCGCCCGCACATGGAGACTGGGCCACTTTTTCTTCACAGCCTCCACCAGGCCCCGGCCCATGCCGCCGCCCTGGCCGTCCACCACGGCTACCAGCAGTTCCCCACGCATCATTCTCTCCATTCCTCCATTTTCAGATCTCCCTTTCAGCATACCCATTCCGCCCCCGCTTGTCAACTTCTTCCGCAGCGTCCATCGCGCCTTGCAGAGCGCCTGCGCCCACCCTTGTATTTTTCCCGCATGGCAGCTACAATGGGAGGCGCACCACCGTGTCAAAAAATTTTTAGAGATGTTGAAGAAATCCGGCCCGCAGTCCCGTATGATAGATGTCGGACGACAAAAGGAGGTGGCGGCACGGCGTGAACAAACTGACAAACGCGTCCTTTTCCCAGCTGGTGGTCCAGTATGAGCGGCTGGTCTACACGGTCTGCTTCCAGCTGGTCCGGGACGCCGCCGCGGCGGAGGACCTGACCCAGGAGACCTTCCTCTCCGCCTACCTGCACCGTGACGCCATCCCCGCCGGATACGAGCGGCAGTGGCTGGGCCGGGTGGCCGCCAACAAGGCCAAGGACTACTTACAGAGCGCCTATCAGCGCCACACCCTGCTGCCGGGAGAGGACAATATCCCGCCGGGGCTGTCTCCCCCTGCGGAGGAGACGGTCCTGCGCAGGTCGGCTGCAGCTGAAATCCGGGACCTGATCCTCCATATGCGCCAGCCCTACCAGCCGGTGTGCCGGCTGTGCCTGCTGGAGGAAAAGACACCGGAGGAGGCAGCCCTGGCGCTGGGCCGGCCGGTAAAGACCATCCATACACAGCTGTCCCGGGGCAAGCGGATGCTTCGGGAGGCATTGGAAAGGAGTGGGAACGATGACATGCTTTCGCCCTGACGGGCATTTGACGGACGCGGCCCTGACCGCCCTTGTCCGGGGGGACTGCCTGGAGGAGCTGGACCGCCTGGAGCTGGCGGAACATCTGGCCTACTGCGACCAGTGCCTCCAGCGGTACACAGAGCTGCTGTCTGAGGGACCGATGCTGACCCCCGCCCGCTCCTGCCGGGAGAGCCTGCGGCGCCGGATCCGGCAGCGGGCCGTCCAGCTTGGCGTCAGCCGGTACGCCACGGCCGCGGCGGCAGTGACCCTGGCCCTGACGCTGCTGTGGGGCAGCGGAAACCTGTCTGGACGGGTGCATTCCACTGCGCCCTCGCTTCTGGAGCGGGCGGGCACTGCCCTGACAGAGTGGACCGACGCCTGGCCACAGGCGTGGGAGGAGGCCCTCTCCGGCTTCTCCGGCCTATTTGACAATTTCGGCGTCTCGCCGCGGAATGATCTGACACAAGGAGGTACACACCCATGACCCATCGAAATGGATTCCTGCTCTTCATCTCTTCCTGCCTCTCCGGCTGCGGACAGATGTACCAGGGCTATATGAAGCGGGGCCTGTCCCTGCTGCTGGCCTTCTGCCTGATCCTTTTTGCCTCCACCTATTTCTTTCTGGGGGCACTGGCGCTGTTTCTGCCGGTGATCTGGCTGTATGCCTTTTTCGACAGCTATGCGCTCCGGAGCCAGCTGGCCGCCGGCACCGCGCCGGAGGACGCCTTCCTCTTCGGCCTGTCCGATATGGACAGCAAACGGCTGGGAGAGCTGCTGCGCAAGCGTCACAGTCTCATCGGCTGGGCGCTGGTGGTAGTTGGCGTCTATATGCTCTACGACATACTGTTGAGCCAGCTGGGCGGTCTCTTCTTCGGTTGGTTCGGGGAGTGGCTATACGGACTGCTGCGCTATGGCCTGCCCCGCCTGGTCATCACCGTGCTAGTGATCCTGCTGGGCCTGTGGTTTATCCGGGGCCCCAAGGACAAGACGCCCATTGACGACGAGATCCCCCCCTTTGCGCCGCCTGCCTCCAGCGCGGCCGGGGCTTGCGCCGCCGATCCGGCGGAGGCCAGGGCGGAAGACGTTGCATCAGACCGCTCCGCTGCGGGAAACGCCCCGGAGGGAGAGGAGGCCCACCGTGATGAACAGCCCTGAGCAGACGCCGGAATCCCGTCCGGCCCGGGATCGCCGGGTGGGCACCTTCACCTTCGGCGCCGTGCTGGTGATCTGCGGTGCGCTGATGCTGGTGAGCATGTTCTTCCCCTCCCTGGATCTGACCCTGGCCCCTGCAGCTCTCGCCCCTGATCTTGGTCTGTCTGGGCGTGGAGGTGCTGCTGGCCAGCCGCTCCGGCGGGAAAATCCGCTACGACTGGGTGGGCATGGTGCTTTGCTTCGTCCTGGTCACCGCAGCGCTGGTGTTCTTCGGCATCGCCTGGTGCCTGGTGTACCACCCGGAGGCCGTCATCCACTACTGATACAGCAATGGTCCGGAAGGCCCCGGTGCAGGTCGCCGCAGATGCCGTAGTCGGCGATCTCGAAGATGGGAGCGGTGTCGTTCTTGTTCACCGCGATGATGCACTCAGAATCCTGCATGCCGGCCTTGTGCTGGATGGCGCCGGAAATGCCCAGGGCAATGTACACCTTCGGGTGCACGGTCTTGCCCGTCTGACCCACCTGGTGGTCCGCAGACAGCCAGCCGCTGTCAATGGTGGCACGGCTGCCGCCGACCACGCCGCCCAGCTCCGCTGCCAGCTCTTCCGCCAGCTTGATGCCGCCCTCGACATCCTTGCTGATGCCGCGGCCCACGGAGACGATGTAATCAGCACCGATCAGGTCCACCAGCTTCTTCGCGGCCTTCACCACCTCGGTGACCTCGGTGTGGATGTCGCTCTCAGCAAGCTCGAAGGCGGGCTTAACGATCTCCACAGCGTCGGCCTTGGCCTGGTCGAAGGGATTCTTCTTCATGACGCCCGGACGCACCGTTGCCATGCAGGGACGGAAGCGCGGGCAGATGATGGTGGCCATCAGGTGACCGCCGAATGCGGGACGGGTCATCTTCAGGTTCCGGTCCTCCATGTCCCACTTCTGGCTGTCCACGTCCAGAGTGCTGGACTCCCGCAGGAACTGGATGTAGTTGGCCACATCCACGTCCAGGTGCGTGCAGTCGGCGCACAATCCCGTGTGCAGGCGGGCTGCGCAGCGGGGGCCCAGGTCACGGCCGATGTTGGTCGCGCCGATCAGGAAGGCCTCGGGCTTGAGCTCCTCGATGACGTCGCAGATCACCTTGGCGTAAGCGTCGGTGGTGTAGGTGGCCAGCAGAGGATGCTCGCACACGATCACCTTGTCGGCACCGTAGCCGCCCAGCTCCTTGGCAGCGCTCTCAATGCCCTCGCCGCCCAGCAGGAGTCCGCACAGGTGCACGCCCAGCTCGTCCGCCAGGTCACGGCCCTTGGAAATCAGCTCGAAATCCGTGGGCATCAGCTTTCCTTCGCGCTGCTCGCAGAACACCCATACATCCTTGAAAGCAGCGATATCCGCACTGTTGAAATTAGACATACTCGTTTAATCCCCTTTCTCAGATGATGTGCTTGGCTGCCAGGATCCCCGCCAGCTCCTCGCAGGTCTCTTGCCGGCACCTTCGAGCATCATGCCAACGCCCTTCTGGGGAGGCGTGAAGCTCTTGAAGATGTTCGTCGGAGAGCCCTTGAGGCCGATGGTCGTCGCGTCGATCAGGGGATGATCCTTCAGCTTCTCATAGTCGAAGGTCGCCAGCGGCTTGCTGTAGGTGGCGTAGATGCCGTCGATGCTCATATAGCGGGGCTCGTTCAGCTCCTTGATGCAGGTAATCAGGCAGGGGGTCTGCACCTTGATGGTCATGTAGCCGTCTTCCAGCATGCGCTTGACCGTGATGGTCTTGCCGTCCTTCTGGATGTCGGCGGCGTAGGTCACCTGGGGCAGGTGCAGCTTCTCAGCGATCTGGGGACCAACCTGGGCCGTGTCGCCGTCGATGGCCTGACGGCCGCACATCACGATGTCGTCATCCTCCACACCGATGGTGGAGATGGCAGCGGCCAGGATCTGAGAGGTGGCGTAGGTATCGGAGCCGCCGAACTCGCGGGCAGATACCAGGACACCCTCGTCCGCGCCCATGGCCATCAGCTCCCGCAGCATGCCGGCAGCGGGCGGCGGGCCCATGGTGATGACCACGACCTTGCAGCCCGTGGCGTCCTTGAGCTTCAGGGCAGCCTCCACGGCGTTCATATCGTCCGGGTTGGTGATCGTCTGCATGGACGCACGGTTCAGAGTGCCATCCGGGTTGACGGCCACCTTGCCGGAGGTATCGGGAACCTGCTTGACACAAACAATGATCTTCATAATTGGTTCTTCCTCCTCTTACAGACCCATGTTGGCGGAGATGACGATGCGCTGGACCTCGGAGGTGCCCTCGTAGATCTCAGTGATCTTGGCGTCGCGCATCATGCGCTCCAGGGGATAATCCTTCGTGTAGCCGTAGCCGCCGAACATCTGCAGCGCCTTCGTGGTGGTCAGCATGGCATGCTCGGAGCAGAACAGCTTCGCCATGGCGGCCTCCTTCGTGTACCGCTTGCCGGCACCCTTCATCACAGCTGCCTGATAGGTCAGCAGACGGCCAGCCTCGGAGCGCATCGCCATATCGGCGAAGGTGAACTGCGTGTTCTGGAACTTGCTGATGGGCTTGCCGAACTGCACACGGCCCTTGGTGTACTCCTTGGCCTCAGCCATGGCGCCCTCCGCGATGCCCAGTGCCTGGGCCGCGATGCCGATACGGCCGCCGTCCAGCGTCTGCATGGCGATCTTGAAGCCCTTGCCCTCCTTACCCAGCAGGTTCTCCTTCGGCACGATCATGTCCGTGAACACGATCTCCGCCGTGGGAGAGCCGTGCAGGCCCATCTTCTCCTCGTGCTTGCCCACGGAGAAGCCGGGGAAGCTGCTCTCCACGATGAACGCGGAGATGCCGCGGGTGCCCTTGGTCTTGTCCGTCATGGCAAACACCACGAACACGTCGGCAACGTAGCCGTTGGTGATGAAGATCTTGGAGCCGTTGATGACATAGTGGTCCCCCTCCAGCTTGGCCTCAGTCTGGCTCTTGGCGGCGTCGGAACCGGCGTTGGACTCCGTCAGCGCGAATGCGCCCACCTTATGGCCGGTGGTCAGCATGGGCAGATACTTCTTCTTCTGGGCCTCGGTGCCGTGGGTGAGAATGGGGTCGCAGCACAGACCGTTGTGGGTCGCCACGATGTCGCCGGTGGATGCGCACTGCTTGGAGAGCTCCTCGATGCAGATGGCACTGGCCAGGAGGATCGGCGCCGGCGCCGCCATACTCCTTGGGCACGCACATGCCCATCACGCCCAGGTTGAACAGCTTCTCGATGTTCTCCCGGGGGTACTGGCTGGTCTTGTCCGTCTCCGCGGCGATGGGCTTGACTTCGTTCTCAGTGAATTCCGCCATCATCTTCCGGATCAGCTGGTGCTCACGGCTCAGATTGAAATCCATGATGTCGTCTCCTTATATTCAAATTTGTATGAAAATTCCGGCAGGTTTGCTTATGAAATTCTGTTTTGCACGAATTCACTTCGGGCAAAACACCTCTGCCCGCCGGATCGACATGTTCGCTGTGCGAACGTGAGGGGGGAAACCGGCGATGCGCTGCCAGCGGCAGAGCAAGCGAGCCGGTTTCGAGGCAGCGGCGCACTCGGCGGCCCGTCAGGGGCCGGGGATCGCAATGCCGCAAGGGTGGGGCCTTAGTTCTGAATGCCCGCGATATCCTTGGCCAGCTGCTTCTTGCCTTGGAGGTTGCCCTGCCGGGCAATCATGATGCGCTGGGCCTGGGGAGAGCCCGCGCCGTGCATGGACTCGGTGCGGTAGCCCACGGCTGCCGCGCCCAGGCACAGGTTCTCGATGAACCGCATGATCCGCTGGCGGTCCTCGGTGCTCACACCCTCCCGGGCGGCGAAGAACTTGTTGCAGATGTCCCCGATGGTCTCGCCGTTCCGGCCCACCACCGTCTCGGAGTGGAAGTCCTTCTGGGACGGCATGGTGACCATCAGGCCGCCCGCCACGTCCTCGGCCAGACGCACGATCTCGTACGGGAAGCGCGTCACATTCTGCTTGCACACGTTGGCCAGCAGCAGGTCGATCTGGTAGTTGCCCGCCTCCGTCTTGAAGCCCTGAGCAGAGCATGCGATGCCGCAGCAGTACAGGGTCTCGTTCAGGTGGATCATCTCGATCAGCTTGTCCTTGACGGCGCTGGCCTTCTCCACACCGTTGTACTCGGCGGCCAGCGCAGCCGCGCCGATGAGGGTGTCGCCCACGCCCACCTTGCAGCCGCCGTAGCTCTGGCGGTGATAGCCGGCAAAGCGCTCCACCATCATGCCCGCGAACTCATACTCGCCGTTGAGGAAGATGTACTCGTTGGGGATGAACACATGGTCCAGCACCACCAGCGCCTCCTGGCCGCCGAACTTCGCGTTGCCCACGTCGATGGAGGCGTTCTCCTCCAGCTTCCGCGTATCGCAGGACTGCCGGCCGTAGATCATGTACATGCCCTCGGCGTCCGGTGGGGCAGGCAAAGCTCACGGCCCAATCCTTGTCGGCCTCACCCATGGAGATGGTGGGCATGAAGATGTGCCAGTGGGAGTTCATGGAGCCGGTCTGGTGGCACTTGGCGCCGCACACCACGATGCCGTCCGCGCGGCGCTCCACCACGTGCACGTACATGTCCGGATCGGCCTGGTCGCTGGGAGCCTTGGACCGGTCACCCTTCGGGTCCGTCATGGCGCCGTCCACGGTCAGGTCCTCGTCCTGGACGTAGGTCAGGAACTTTCATCTTTGAAGATGCGCTCATCCATGAGCTTGAGATCCTCCGCGATCTTCGGCATAAACTCCATCTGGTCCAGCACCTGGGTCTGCAGGTCGATGCCGGGGGCGATCTCGATCAGCGTGACGCCCTCGGGCCGCAGCTCGAACACAGCCCGCTCGGTGATGTACAGCACAGGCTGATGGACCTTGTTGGCATACTTGCCGGAGAAGGTGATGTGCTCCACCTGGTTGACGAACTTCTTCTTGGCGCCCTCCTGGACGATCACCAGCTTGCCGTCCTCGCACTCAGTCTTCAGGCCCTTGGCGGTGAAGGTGCCGCAATAGACCACCTTCTTGGCATTCTGCGTAATATCGATGAAGCCGCCGGCGCCAGCCAGGCGGGTGCCGAACTTGGACACGTTCAGGTCGCCGTTAGGTGCGGTCTCGGCCAGGCCCAGGAAGGCCACATCCAGGCCGCCGCCCTGGTAGAAGTCAAACTGGACATTGTGATGATGGCCATGGCGTTGGCGGAGGCGCCGAACTGGGTGCCGCCCGTAAGGCACGCCGGCGATGCCGCCGGCCTCCACGGTCAGAGTCATCTTGTCGGAAATCCCCTCCTCGGCGCGGACGTTGGCAATCTTTTCGGGCGCACCGGTGCCCAGGTTCACAATGGCATCCTGGGGCAGCTCCATGGCGGCCCGGCGGGCGATGATCTTCTTGGCGTCCAGAGGGATGGCTGGGATGGCGTCCACGGGAATGCGGAACTCGCCGGTCAGCGCGCCGTCATAGGGCATTCCCAGGCACTGTTCGTTGTCCTCGATGGAGCCTACCACGATAGAATCCACATAGATACCGGGAATTGCCACCAGTTTCGGGTCCAGGAGCCGCCTTGGACGATCTTTTCCACCTGCACGATGACCCTGCCGCCGGAGTTCTTGCAGGCCTGAGCCATGGCGGTGACGTCGAGGGGGCCGATCTCACGGTGCACGGTGCAGTTGCCGTACTCGTCGGCATAGCTGGCCCGCAGGAACACCACATTGATGGGGAAGCCCTTGTAGAGCAACCGCTCCTCGCCCTCGATCTCACCAGCTTCACCAGGTCCTCCTTTGGCGACATGTTCAGCTTGCCGCCGCCGTTGCGGGGATCGGCGAAGGTGTACAGACCCACGTGGGTGATGGTGCCGATGTTGTGGGCCGCGATATCCCGGTACATGTGGGTGATGACGCCCTGGGGCAGGTTGTACGCCTCGATCTTGTTGCCAGGGCCAGGTCGCCCAGCTTGGGAGCCCGGTCCCAGTGGCCGCCTACCACGCGCTTGACCATGCCCTCGTGGCCGTAGTGGTCGCCGCCGGTGCCATCCCGATGTCCCTGCCCCGCCGCGAAGAACAGCGTCAGGTCCTTGGGGTGTCCCGTCTCCAGAAAGCGCTTCTCCAGTGCTTTGGACAGCGCCTCAGGGCAGGCGCAGCTGACAAAGCCGCCGGTGGCGATGGTATCGCCGTCGTTCACCAGCAGCGCCGCCTCCTCGGCGGTAAGCACGCGAACTTTTTTCATGCCTGACTTCCCTCTTTATATGTAATGAAATGGACGGCCTCTTGCCGGTCTGCGCTCACTTGTTCTGGAAGTGCTTTTCCTTGCGCTTCTCCAAGAACGCGCCCATGCCTTCCTTCTGATCCGCGGTGGCAAAGCACATGGCGAACAGCTCGTTCTCCAGAGCGATGCCGTTGTCAATGTCCATCTGCATCCCGCGGTCAATGCAGGCCTTGGAATACTTGACAGCGATGGGAGCGTTGACGGTGAAGGACTTGGCCATCTCCACAGCCTTGTTCAGCAGCTCCTCGGCGGCATAGACCTCATTCACCAGGCCGATCGCTTGGCCTCCTGCGCACCGATCTGCTTGCCGGAGAAGATCAACTCCTTGGCCTTGGAGATGCCCACACGGCGGGGCAGGCGCTGGGTGCCGGAGAAGCCGGGGGTGATGCCCAGGCCCACCTCGGGCTGGCCGAACTTGGCGCCGCCCTTGCCCTCGCGGCCAGAATGATGTCGCAGGCCATGGCCAGCTCACAGCCGCCGCCCAGAGCGAAGCCGTTGACTGCGGCGATGGTGGGGATCTCCAGCTTCTCGATCCGGCGGAACAGGGCGCTGCCCCGCTGGCCCCACTTGCGGCCGGCGGCCACGTCCATGGGCTCTGCTCGCCGATATCGGCGCCAGCCACGAAGGAGCGGCCCTCGCCGGTGATGATGAAGGCGCCCAGCTTGGCGTCCTTCTCCACCTCGCCGATGAGCTGCTCCAGCTCGGAGATAACCGTGGAGTTCAGCGCATTCAGGGCTTCGGGGCGGTTGATGGTGGCGATACCGATATTGCCGTTCTTCTCATAGCGAATGGTCTGATACATATTGGAATGTCCTCCTTAATCATATTTTGCTCAGCAAACTGTTGGAGAGTAATCATCCAACAATTTAGTTATAGCAAAAATCATGCCATTTTTCCAGGTGTAATTCTCTCATTTTCGGTTCGTTTTTTTGTGTAGGTTGCTAAAATCCAAGTGGTAAATCGCTTGCGATTTTCCCGGTGCCGTCAGCCGTTTCCATACGGGATTATTCATTTTTGAATAACAAATTTATCAGTGTCTTCCAGCATTTTCCGCAGTTTGTTTGTGAAATACAGCAGTCTGTCTGTCGAATTTTCGTGAAATTTCACGACAAAAATATTTCCCGCCTCTTCCTATTCATTTTTGAATATGCTATACTCATTTTTGAATAGAGCAACCGGCATTCAGTCCGGCACAGGAGGTGATATTTATGGCACATTCCGTCAAATTTTTCTATTTTCCACGACGAGGGGATCAATCTGGAGGGACTTCTTGAGATCCTCAGCCCGGAAAACAACTTGGTCCTGGCGGACGACATGATGGTCTCCGATGCCAATGGCACCATCCTGCGGGTCAGCGAGACCTATGAGCGGAACTTCGGCTTTGCCCATGACTCCATTGTAGGCAAGTCGGCCTTTTCGATCTGGAGGCAGACGGTACCTTCACGCCCTGCATCACGGCAGAGGTCATCCGCCGACAGCGGAAGATCACCGCCACACAGACCATCAATCACCCCCACAAAAACGTCATGACCGTGGGCATCCCTCTCTTCGACGCCAACGGAGAACTGAAGTACGCCGTGTGCTTCAACACCGTGTCCATGGAGCAGATCAATACCATCCAACGGAACTACCGCCATCTGCAGGATTCCCTGCAGCAGTACTCCCAGGAGATTGCCGAGCTGCGCACCCGGGCCACCTCCACGGCCCTCGTCTTCAAGAGCGCCTCCATGCAGCGGCTGTGGACGCTGATGCAGAACACTGCCAACACCCGGGCCAATATCCTCATCACCGGAGAGACCGGCGTGGGTAAGAGCGCCGTGGCCAAGGCCATCCACAAGATGAGCAACCGTGCGGAGGGCCCCTTCATCGAGGTAAACTGCGCGGTCCTTCATGAAAATCTGATCGAGTCAGAGCTGTTCGGCTATGAGAAGGGCGCCTTTACCGGCGCCGCCTCCGGCGGCAAGATCGGCAAGATCGAGCTGGCCAACCACGGCACGCTGTTCCTGGACGAGATCGGCGAGCTGCCGCCCCACATCCAGTCCAAGCTCCTGCAGCTGATCCAGGAGAAGACCATCGAGCGCCTCTCCGGCACCCAGAAGATCGAGCTGGACTTCCGGCTGGTGGTGGCCACCAACCGCAATCTGGAGGAAGAGGTCCAGCGCGGATTGTTCCGCTCCGATCTCTTCTACCGGCTCAACGTCATCCGCATCCACATCCCGCCCCTGCGGCAGCGGAAGGAGGACATCCTGCCCCTGGCCCACCAGTTCCTGGCCCGTTTCTGCGGGGAGTACAACAAGTCCCTCACCTGCAGCCCCCGCTTTCTGGCTTTTCTGGAGCAGTACGATTGGCCCGGCAACGTGCGCCAGCTGGAGAACCTGATGGAGCGGCAGGTAATCACTGCCCAGGACCCCATTCTGGACATTCCTGCCCTGCCGCTGGAGTACACCGCCGACGCGTCGGCCCCTGCGGAGCTGCTTCCCGGCGGCACGCTAGCGGAGCGGATGGACGCCTACGAGGCCCAAATCATCCGGGACTCCTACCACCGCTGCGGCACCACTGTGGCGGTAGCCCAGGGAACTGGGCATTTCCCAGGCCACAGCTGCCCGGAAGATCGCCAAATACGTGACCGCCCGGGCGTGAAGAGGAGGTTCCGGTCCATGAGTTTGATCCATCTCAGCACAGAGCTGCGGCAGGATCTGAAGCTGACACCTCAGCTCCTGCAGTCCATGGAGATCCTGCAGATGAACTCCCAGGAGCTGCTGGAGTATCTGAATCAGGTCAGCGAAGAAAACCCTTTGGTGGAGCAGACTGATCTGTCCTCCCTCCACAAAGCCTATGAGGCCCTGCGGCAGAAGGTCCACTGGATCAATGGCGGCCTGCCGGAGGACGGCCACGGCGCCATGCCGGAGCGGGGCGCCCTGGACCGGGAGACGGAGAGCCTCTCCGCCTTCCTGCGCGACCAGCTGGACCGGCTGCGGCTGCCCAAGCCCCTGCTGGCCCTGACCCGGTATCTGGCAGAGCTGGTGGACGAGGAGGGCCGCCTCAGCCAGGAGGACCTGGACGGCGTGGCAGATCTGAAGATCCCCCAGGCCCTGACTCCAGCAGGCGCTGGAGACCATTCAGAGCCTGGACCCCGCCGGCGTGGGCGCCCGAGCCTGTCGGAGTGCCTGCTGCTGCAGCTGGCCCGGCAGGATGCTCCCTCCCCCCTGGATATGGAGATCGTCCGCCGCTTCCTGCCGGACTTGGGCAAGAAGCATTACAGCCTCATTGCCCGGGAACTCCATACCACGCCAGAGGAGGTCCGGGCGGCGGAAAAGCGGATCTCTGCCCTGGATCCCTGCCCCGGCCGTGCCTTCCAGCCGGCGGAGCCCACGCTCTATGTCCGGCCGGATCTGTTCATCGCGGAACTGGACGGAAAGCTCCAGGTGATCCTGAACGATTACTACCTTCCCCGGGTGTCCATCAGCCAGTACTATGTGCGGCTTCTGAAGGAGTCCGACGAGCCGGAGACCCGGGCCTATCTCCAGCAAAAGATGCAGCAGGCCAAGTGGCTGCTGAACAGCCTGGAGCGCCGGGGCAGCACCCTCCGCCAGTGCGCGGAGGCGATCCTGAGACCCAGCGGGCCTTTTTGCCGGCCAGACCACAGAGCTGGTCCCCATGACCATGGTGACACTGGCGGAGCGACTCCACCTCCATCCCTCCACCGTCTCCCGGGCCACTCGGGAGAAATACCTCCAGTGCCGGCAGGGGACGTACCCCCTCCGCTATTTCTTCAGCCGCGCTCTGGGGAGCAGGGTCCCTCCCAGCAGACGGTGAAGCTGCGGCTGCTGGAGCTGATCCGGCAGGAGGACCACAGCCGCCCGCTCAGTGACCAGAAGCTGGCGGAGCTGCTGGCGGAGCAGGGCATCCGCATCGCCCGCCGCAAAGCGGGCTCGCCTGAGGCTCCGCCGCCGTCCGAAAGCGGGACTGAGGGTCTATTGGCCCGCAGGATAGAAACGGAAGCCCCGGACGGAGTTTCGTCCGGGGCTTCCGTGTTTTTCCGATTTACAGGGTCCGCAGGACCTCTTCATATCCCGGCACCGCATCCGCCGCGCCGGGCCGGGACACCGCCAGGGCGCTGGCCGCCGCGGCCAGGGACAGTGCCTCTTCCAGTGTGCCGCCCTCCAGCGCCCGGCGCAGGAAGTAGCCGGTGAAGGTGTCTCCCGCCGCAGTGGTGTCCACCACCGCCGTTTTCCGGGCTGGGCCCCAGGCCCGCCAGCCCCCTCGCGCTGCAGCAGCGCCCTGTTCTCCCAAGGTCAGCACCACAGTGGTCTCCGGGTACCGCGCCGCCAGCGTGTCCAGAATCGCCTCCGGCGCCTCCGTTCCCGCCAGAAAGGCGCCCTCCACCTCGTTCACCAACAGCCAGGACAGCGCCTCCAGCGGCAGGCCCACCAGCTTCTCATTGGCGGGAGCCGCATTCATGGCCGTCCGCATCCCCCGGCGGGCCGCCTGGTGGATGATTTCCTCCACGCAGCTGGTCTCATTCTGCAGCAGCACCGTGTCCCCGGCTGAGAACTGATCCAGCACCGCCGTCACAAAGTCCGGGGTCAGGCGGCCGTTGGCCCCGTCGTGGAGCAGGATGCTGTTCTGGCCGGTGCTGTCCACTTGGATGATGGCGTGGCCGGTACTGCCTGCGGACTCCTCCACAAACCGGGTGTGGACGCCTGCCCGGTCCAGCGTCTCCTTCAGAAAATGCCCCTCCGGCCCAATGAGGCCCGCGTGCCAGGTCTCCACCCCGGCCCGAGCCAGAGCCACGGACTGGTTCAGCCCCTTGCCGCCGCACTGGATCTGCAGGGACTGGGCGCTCATGGTCTCTCCGGGCTGGACGAAGTGGTCCACCCGGTAGACGTAGTCGATATTCAGGGACCCGAAGTTGACAACGCGCATGTCCTTCTCCTCCCTCATGCCATAAAGGTGGTGAGCAGCTCTTCCAGCGCCCGGCGGCTGTCCACATCCACGCAGATGGAGACGCCGGGAGCCTCGATGGGATGCTCCCGCAGATCCGCCACCACCATGCCCCGGCAGAAGCTGCCGCCGCACTCCACCCGGGCGGGGATGGTCCGCACCGTCACCACACTGGGATCCACCGCCGCCAGCATGGCCAGCGGGTCGTGGACCGGGCAGTGGTCCAGACAGTTGTTTTGCAGTCGGTTGAACCGGAAGTAGAAGGGCAGTGCCTGCTTCAGATAGTCCACAATGGGCCGGTTCTCCGGCGCGGCGTACTTGTCCAGGATCGCCACATGGTCCGTGGTCAGCCGCACCTTCTGAGTCACATCCAGCCCCACCATGGTCAGGTCAAAGCCCGCCTGGAACACCCGGTCCGCCGCCTCCGGGTCCCCTGCGATGTTGGCCTCCGCTACCGGGGACACGTTTCCCGGCGCGTGGAACGTGCCGCCCATGAACACCACCCGTTTCAACAGCCGGGGCAGCTGCGGCTCCCGCTCCAGCGCTTTTGCCAGATTCGTCATCCGGGCCAGCGTCACCAAGGTCAGCTCGCCGGGGTGCTCCCGGGCCATTCGGGCGATGAACGCCCAGGCCGGTTCCTCCAGCGGCTGCTGGGGCGAAGGCGGCAGCTCCACCCCGCCGATGCCGTTGGGCCCGTGGATGTGGGGATCCGGCCCCTTCCAGTTCCCCGCCAGCGGCTCCGTGGCTCCAACCGCCACCGGCACCTCATAAGGCGCACCGGCCAGTCGGATCAGCCGCAGACTGTTTTCCGCCGCCTGCCGGGCGGTGGTGTTGCCGAAGCCGGTGGTGACGCCCATCACCCGGACGTCCGGCCGCTTCAGGGCAAACAGAATGGCGATGGAATCATCGATGCCGGTGTCGGCGTCGATCAGGATCTGCTTCAGCATATTCCTTCCTCCCTGTTTATGTAGTCTCTCCGCCGTCTTTGGCGGCGGCAATCCGGACCCCCAGACCGTTGACCTCCACACTCTCGTCCGCCGGAACCAGCAGGTAGCGCCGTCCGTCGATGACCCGGGCCTCCACCAGATAGCTCCGCTCCGGGTCCACCTGGATAGTGGCATCGGCGGTCTTGACCGCGAAGTGCTTGGCGTCGATCAGGTTGGCCGGGGTCAGCGCCCCCTCGCCAAAGGACTGGCCGCAGGCGGTTTGGAACGCCTCTTGCCGCCGGTGAAGGAGGCGCCGCCCACGATACAGGCCGCGATAGCATCGTTATCATAGGTCTGGCCGGCGTTGCCGTTGGCAGAAGCCAGACGGCCCACGGACACCACGCCCGCCATGCCGGCCATGAAGCCGGACAGGGAATAGACGAAGGTCAGCACGTTCTTGGAGGGGATACCGGAGAGACGCGCAGCCTCGGGGTTGCCGCCCCCGCAGCAGTAGATCTGGCGGCCCAGCGCAGACTTCTTCAGGAAGATGTCGAAGAGAATGAACACGATGATGACCAGAATGAAGCTGACGGGAACACCGGGGAAGCTCACCGTTCCATCGGCATTATAGGTGGTGCCGATGGAGGAACCGCCGATCCACATCAGGGCATCCACACCCTGTGTTGGTAAAGGCAATGGACTTGGAGCCCGTGATGACCAAGGCAAGGCCCCACAGCACGTTCTTCATGCCCATGGTGGATACGAAGGGATGAGGCAGATCCAGGCGGGTCAGCAGAATGCCGTTGATGAAGCCCGCCAGCGTGCTCACCGCCAGGCCGGCGATGATCAGCAGCGGCATGCTGGTGATGCCGAAGTTCTGGATCAGCACGCCGATGGTGCAGGTGCACAGCACGCAGTTGGAACCCACGGACAGGTCGATGCCGGCGGTAATCAGGGCGCACAGCATACCGGAGGCGATCAGGCAGTTGATGGAAGCCTGCTTGAAGATGTTCATGATATTGCTGATGCGCGGGAACTTATCGGGCATCATCACGCAGAAGATGAGAACCAGCAGCGCCAGGGCCATCAGGGTGCCGAGCTTTTGCAAAAGCTCTTTTCCGGAATTGTTCTTTTTCATATCAGTCTAACTCTCCTCCCCAGGCCGCTTTCATGATATCTTCAGAGTTGAAGTGCGGAGTATCACGGTCGATATTGGCCATGACCCGGCCGCCCCGCATGACCACCACGTGGTCACTCATGGCCAGGATCTCCGGAAGCTCGGAGGAGACCATGATCACACACTTGCCGGCCTTGACCAGGTCATTCATGACATGGTAGACCTCGATCTTGGCGCCCACGTCGATGCCGCGGGTGGGCTCGTCGAAAATAAAGATGTCCGCATCGGTGTTGACCCACTTGCCGATGACCACCTTCTGCTGGTTGCCGCCGGAAAGCTGGGCGGTAACCTCGTCCAGAGAGGGAGTCTTGATCCGCAGGGACTCCACATTGTCCTGGCCGGACTTCTCAATCTTCCCCTTGTTCAGGAAGGGCCCGTTGGAGAAGCCCTTCATATTGGCCAGAATGAGGTTGGTCCGAACGTCCAGAGACAGCACCAGACCCTGGCCTTTACGGTCCTCGGTGAGGAAGGCGATCTTCTTCTTGATGGCATCCTTGGGCGAGTGGATATGTGCCTTCTCTCCCTTGATGTAGACTTCGCCGCCGTCCAGTTTGTCGGCGCCGAAGATGGCACGCATGGTTTCAGTACGTCCGGCACCCACCAGTCCGGCAAAGCCGGTGATCTGGCCGGCATGAGCCTGGAAGGAGACATCGTGGAGCACACCGGCCTCATTGAGGTTCTGGGCTTCCAGCCAAACGTCGCCCTTGGTGCCGAATTCCTTGGGGTAGAGATTGTCCAGAGTACGGCCCACCATGGCGGTGATCAGGGAATCCTCCGTCATGTCGGCAATGTCCTTGGTGACGATGTGCTCGCCGTCGCGCATGACGGTGACACGGTCGCAGAGCTCAAAGAGCTCTTCCAATTTATGAGAGACGAACAGGATGGCCACGCCCTTGGCCTTCAGGCCCCGGACCGTCTCCATCAGCTGGGCGATCTCCTCTTTGCCCAGAGAAGAAGTGGGTTCGTCCATGATGATCAGCTTTGCATCCAGGGAGACTGCCTTGGCGATCTCCACCATCTGCCGCTGACCAACGCCCAGCTTGCCGCATTCCATTTTGACATCAATTTCGGGATGGCCCAGCGTGGTCAGGGCCTGCTTGGCTTCCTCGTACATTCTGGGGTAGTCCAGAAGGCCGTTTTTCTTGACAGCGCGTCCCATGAAAACGTTATCCGTGACAGACAGCTGCTTGACGATGTTCAGCTCCTGGTACACGCAGGCAATGCCCGCCTCGCGGGACTGGACGGGGTTGTGGAAGACGACCTTCTGGCCGTCCACGTAGATCTCCCCCTCCTCAGGAGTGTGAACGCCGGTGAGCACCTTAATCAAGGTGGACTTGCCGGCGCCATTTTCGCCGATCAGGCCGTGGATCTCTCCCGGCCGGATGCCAATAGACATATTTTTCAATGCGACGACACCAGGAAAAAGCTTGGTAATGTTCTTCAACTCGACAACATACTCGCTCATGGGATTACCTCGTTTCTGTTTCCTGATTTCAGCGGTCCCCGCCGCCCGCGGGGAGGTGCGGAACGGGAATATGGCGGCAGGACCACTGCCGCCATATTCCATTTCATTCAATGTGAGATCTGAGGGGCACAGGCTGATCAGCCCTTCATGGAAGCCAGGTTGTCCAGGTACTCCTGGCCGTTCTCAGCGGTAACAACCTCGACCTCAACGGGGAGCGTTGATGGTCTCTTCCACGTCCTCGCCCTTGATGGCCTTCAGCGCGGCCTCCACGACCTGGTAGCCCATCTCATAGGGCTGCTGAGCAACGGTGGCCTTCACCATCTCGCCGGCCAGGATCAGATCCACGGCGGAGGCGTTGCCGTCGAAGCCGACGATGGTCATGTCAGTCCACGCCGGCGGACTTGCAGGCGTTCATGGCGCCGATAGCGGTATCGTCATTGTGGCACAGCACGATGTCGATCTGGCCGGGATGAGAGTTCAGCAGGTCTTCCATGGTCTTGGTAGCACCGTCGGTGGTGTTCTGGCCGGACAGAGCGTCCAGAACGGTGACGCCGGCCTCGTCGCAGGCCTTCTGATAGCCCTCGCGGCGCATATTGGAGGTGTTGTCGCCTTCCTGGCCGTAGATGATGACGGCCTTGGCGCCCTCACCGACCTGTTCAGCGGCCCACAGGCCGCCTTCCATAGGCGGCGTCCACGTTGGAGGTGCTCGATGAACTGCTTGGCGACGCGGGGGCTGCGGCCTCCGGCACGGATGGCGAAGGCTTCGGCCTTGGTCAGCAGCTCGTCGTGGGGCATCTCGATGCCGTGCTGTTTGGCCAGCTCGGTGAGGATGACCTCGAAGCGGGCTTTCTCGGGCCGCTGGAAGGTGACGGTGAGGCCGAAGCGGGCCGAAAGGCTCATCAGCTCCTGACGGGTGTCGGCCTCGTGGATGTCGTCCGGTGCGGTCGGAGAGGGTCTCCTTGATGAGGTGGCGGCGGTTGGAGGTGGCGTAGACGGCGATGTTCCTGGCCCGTCCGCCTACGCTGCCCTCGAGGATGGCTTTCAGGGCCGCAAAGTTGTCGTCGTTGGCCGTGAAGCTCAAATCGTCGATGAAGAGGATGAACTTCAGCGGGTTTGCCGCCAGCTTGTCCATCAAATCGGGGATCTGATAGAGCTGGTTCTTCTTGACTTCCACCAGGCGCAGGCCGTCGGCGGCGAACTCGTTGGCGATGGCCTTGACGGTGCTGGACCTTCCCGTACCGGCGTCGCCGTAGAGCAGCACATTGTTAGCGGGCATTCCGGCCAGCAGGGCGCGGGTGTTGGCGCCGCCCTTGGGGCCCTCGTACCGGATCACCACCACGTCGCCGGGGACGATTTTTCCGCCGTAGATGGCGGCGATGGCGTCGTCCTCGCTGTCAAACACCCGGGCGGGGCCGGTGTGGGTCAGCATCTCCGGCGCTACGGCGCTGCGTTTCACCACGCAGCCGTGAGGCGCGATGTTGCCCCAGAGGATCTGCAGCCCGCCGGTGGGGGAGAAGGGCTCGTCGATGGGCCGGATGGCCTTGTGATTGAGGTTCTGGACCCCCTGAATGTTCTCACCCACGGTCTTGCCGGTGACGGTCAGGCAGTCCAGATCCAGAAGACCGCGCTTGGCCAGCTCCGCCTGGACGGCGGGGATGCCGCCGGCGGCGTACAGGTCCGGCATGTGGGTGGGGCCCGCAGGGGCCAGGTGGCACAGGTTGGGGGTCTTCTCGCTGATCTCGTTGAACAGGGCCAGGTCCACCGGGCAGCCCGCCTCCTGGGCGATGGCCAGCAGGTGCAGCACCGTGTTGGTGGAGCAGCCCAGGGCCATGTCGCAGGTCAGGGCGTTGCGGATGCTGCGGGCGTTGATGATGTCCCGTGCGCAGATGTTCCGGCGGACCATCTCCATGATGGCGGCGCCGGCCCGGCGGCCCAGCTGCAGCCGCTTGCCGTACACCGCGGGGATGGTGCCGTTGCCCGGCAGGGCAATGCCCACGGCCTCGCACAGGCAGTTCATGGAGTTGGCAGTGTACATGCCGGAGCAGCTGCCGCAGCCGGGACAGCAGTTCTGGGTGCAGTCCTCCAGCTGCTCGGCGGAAATCATGCCTGCCTTGTAGGAGCCCACAGCCTCGAACATCTTGGAGAGGCTGACCTCCTGGCCGTCGTAGGTGCCGGCCAGCATGGGGCCGCCGCTGCACACCACGGCGGGCACGTTCATCCGCACCGCCGCCATCACCATGCCGGGGACGATCTTGTCACAGTTGGGCACCAGCACACAGCCGTCAAACTGGTGAGCCATGAACATGGTCTCCACACTGTCGCAGATCAGCTCCCGGCTGGCCAGGGAGTACTTCATGCCCACATGGCCCATGGCGATGCCGTCGCACACGCCGATGGCGGGCACCATGAAGGGGGTACCGCCGGCGGCCTCGATGCCGCTTTTTACCGCGTCGGTCAGCTTGTCCAAATTCATGTGTCCGGGAACGATGTCGCTGTGGGCGCTGACCACAGCGATCAGGGGCTTCTCCAGGTCCTCCGGCGTGTAGCCCAGGGCGTAGAAAAGGCTCCGGTTGGGTGCCCGCTCGGCGCCCTTGGTCACATTATCACTGCGCATAGGTCTTGCTTTCCTCCTTTTTCTACCCGGCCCGGAGGTGTTCCCGCCTCCGGGCCGGTGCCTTGGGTCCTCTTACTTTTTCAGCCAGCTCATCATGCTGCGCAGCTGGGCGCCCACCTTCTCGATGGGGTGCTCGGCCGCCATGCGACGCATGGCCAGGAAGTGGGTCTTGCGGCCTCCGTTGGGGTTCATCTCCGCCAGGAATTCGGAGGCGAAGGTACCGTCCTGGATCTCCTTGAGGATCTGCCGCATCTCCTTGCGGGTGTCCTCGGTAATCAGGCGGCTGCGGGTGCGGTAGTCGCCGTACTCAGCGGTGTTGGAGATGGAGTAGCTCATCTTGCCGAAGCCGCCCTCGTTGATGAGGTCGATGATGAGCTTCATCTCGTGGCAGGTCTCGAAGTAGGCCATCTCCGGCTCGTAGCCGGCCTCCACCAGGGTCTCGAAGCCGGCCTGGATCAAGCCGCAGACGCCGCCGCATAGAACGGCCTGCTCGCCGAACAGGTCGGTCTCGGTCTCCTCCTTGAAGGTGGTCTCCAGGATGCCGGCGCGGCCGGCGCCGATGCCGGAGGCATAGGCGAGAGCCACTTCTTTGGCCTTGCCGGTGAAGTTCTGCTCCACGCAGATCAGGCTGGGCACGCCCTTGCCCTCCAGATACTGGCTGCGGACCGTGTGGCCGGGGCCCTTGGGAGCCACCATGATCACGTCCACGTTGGCGGGGGGCACGATGGTCTTGAAGTGGATGTTGAATCCGTGGGCGAAGGCCAGGGTCTTGCCCTCGGTCATGTACGGGGCGATCTGCTTGTTGTAGATGTCGGCGCACAGCTCGTCAGGCACCAGCATCATCACGATGTCGCCGGCCTTGGCGGCCTCCTCCACTTCCATCACGCGGAAATTGGGACAGGTGGCGGCGAACTCCTCCGCCTTGGCCCAGTGGGAGGAGCCCTTCCGCAGGCCCACCACCACGTTGACACCGCTCTCGGCCAGGTTCTCAGAATGGGCATGGCCCTGAGAGCCGAAGCCGATCACGGCCACGGTCTTGCCGTCCAGCAGGCCCAGGTTGCAGTCACTGTCATAATACTTTTTGATTGCCATGTTCGTGTTCTCCTTTTCTGTTTCTTGACGATGTGGGTGGGAATGGTTTTGCCGATGGGCCCTGAACAGAACGGCCGAAGTGAAAGAAAAAAGCCTTTGGGCAAGTCCGACGCCGAGGTCATGCGCTTCTGCCAGTGCTTTATGACCGAGCTGTACCGCTACATCGGCCCCGACACCGACGTGCCCGCCGGCGACATCGGCGTGGGCGGCCGTGAGATCGGCTACCTGTTCGGCCAGTACAAGCGCATCCGCAACGAGTACACCGGCGTGCTCACCGGCAAGGGCCTCAGCTACGGCGGCTCCCTGGCCCGCACCGAGGCCACCGGCTACGGCCTGTGCTACTTCGCTGACAATATGCTCAAGGACGCCGGACGCAGCTTCGACGGCGCCACTGTAGTGATCTCCGGCTCCGGCAATGTGGCCATCTACGCCTGTGAAAAGGCAACGTCGTTCGGCGCCAAGGTGGTCACCATGAGCGACTCCAACGGCTATATCCACGATCCCAACAGCATCGACCTGGCGCTGGTGAAGCAGCTGAAGGAGGTGGAGCGCAAGCGCATCCGGGAGTATGTGACCGTCCGCCCGGAAGCGGAGTACCACGAGGGCTGCTCCGGCGTGTGGCAGATCCCCTGCGACATTGCCCTGCCTTGCGCCACTCAGAACGAGCTGGATCTGTCCGCTGCCAAGGCCCTGATCCAGAACGGCTGCTTCGCCGTGGCTGAGGGCGCCAACATGCCCTGCACCCCCGACGCCGTGGAAGCCCTGCAGGCGCGGGTCGTGCTGTTTGCCCCCGCCAAGGCCGCCAACGCCGGCGGCGTGGCCACCTCCGCCCTGGAGATGAGCCAGAACTCCATGCGCTTCTACTGGTCCTTCGAGGAGGTGGACAGCCATCTGAAGGAGATTATGACCAACCTTTATCACAACGCGCGGGCGCCGCCGCCTGGAGGCCCAGTACGGCAAGCCCGGCGACCTGGTGGCGGGCGCCAACATCGCCGCTGGGCGGCAAGGTGGTCACCCTCTCCGGGCCGACGGCTACATCTACGACCCCGACGGTGTCGCCACGCAGGAGAAGTTCGACTTCATGCTGTCCATGCGCGCCAGCGGCGCCGACAAGGTGGAGCCTTACGCCGACCGCTTCGGCGTGGAGTTCTACGCCGGCAAGAAGCCCTGGGAAGTACCCGTGGACATTGCCATCCCCTGTGCCACCCAGAATGAGCTGGATGTGGAGGACGCCGTCCGCATCGTGGCCAACAACGTCCGCTACTATGTGGAGGGGTCCAATATGCCCGCCACCGCCGAGGCCCTGCGCCTCCTGCGGCTGAGTCCCAAGATCCTCACCGCAGGCTCCAAGGCCTCCGGATCCGGCGGCGTGGTGGTCTCCGCCCTGGAGATGGTCCAGAACAGCCTCCGCTACAGCTGGACCCGCCAGGAGGTGGATAACCGCCTGAAGAAGATCATGAGCGATATCTACGACGCCTCTGCCGCCGCGGCGACCACGCCGTCGCCGTGGTAGATCCGGCCTTCTTCACAATGGCTCCAGCTTCTCCTCAATGGGTGGTCAGCTCGTAGGAAAAGCAAAGGTGGAAGTGGCTGGGCTGCTCGCACAGGCGGATGACCTCCTCGGCCAGGGCCTTGCCGCCCTCGCCGCCCTTGGCCCACACCTCGGACTGAGGGCTACGTTGACCCCCAGCGGCAGCGGGTCTCCACCAGCTCCAGCTCCGCCTTGGTGTCGGTGGGGAAGCGTTGATGGCCACCACACAGGGCAGGCCATAGACTTCTTGATGTTCTCCACGTGGCTGGAGCAGGTTGGGCAGACCCTTCTCCAGGGCCTCCAGGTTTTCTGCCCAGCTCAGCCTTGGCCGCGCCGCCGTGGTACTTCAGTGCGCGGACGGTGGCCACGACCACCACCGCGGTGGGCTTCAGCCCCGCCAGGCGGCACTTGATGTCCAAAAACTTCTCCGCCCCCAGGTCCGCGCCGAAGCCGGCCTCCGTGACCACGTAGTCCCCCAGCTTCATAGCCATGCGGGTGGCGGTGATGGAGTTGCAGCCGTGGGCGATGTTGGCGAAGGGTCCGCCGTGGATAAAGGCGGGGGTGCCCTCCAGCGTCTGCACCAGATTGGGCTTGATAGCGTCTTTCAGCAGGGCGGTCATGGCCCCCTCGGCCTTCAGGTCGGCAGCGGTCACCGGGGCGTCGTCATAGGTGTAGCCCACCACGATCCGCCCCAGACGGGCTTCAGATCCGGGATGTCCGATGCCAGACACAGCACCGCCATGACCTCGCTGGCCACCGTGATATCAAATCCGTCCTCCCGGGGAACACCCTGCATCCGGCCCGCCCAGGCCATCCACGATGCTCCGCAGCTGCCGGTCATTCATGTCCACACACCGCCGCCACGTAATCCGCTTGACGTCGATCCCCAGGGCGTTACCCTGCTGGATGTGGTTGTCCACTGGGCGATCTCGATATCGCTTTTGATGGTCATGGCTGCCTCCTGTTTTCCGGGCTGTCCGTGTCCAGACACCCTGCTGTTTCATGTTCGATTATACCGGCTCCCCCGGGTAAAAGCAACAGTTCTCTCCAAATCCCCTTATTTTCCAACCTTTTACAGGTAAAACACCGGCGGCACCTGCTGCATAGCGGTCTCTGCGTCCATGTCCTTTGTTATCTGTAAATGTGATAGCCGGTTGCATAAGATCCGTTCTAGCAGTTTCTCCTCCGCAGATGCTATAATATTGTACAGAGAAGAAGGTGCTTATATCTTAAAAACTGTGTATTCAGACGAACAGAGGTGTATGAAAAGAGGAAAGAGCACATAAGGAGGTACGTATATGGAAACTCTGGAGAAAAAGGCAAAGGTTCCGCGTTGCTCCCGTTCCTGCTATTTATTGTCATCTATCTAGGCGCTGGCCTGTACTTCCAGGCACAGGGTGTAGAGATGGCCTTCTACCAGTTCCCCTCTGTCACAGCCATGTTCATTGCCCTGCTGCTGGCCTTCTGCCAGGGCAAGGGCACCATCGATCAGAAATTCACAGTCTTCGCCAAGGGCGCCGCCAACGAGAACGTCCTGACCATGCTGATGATCTACATCCTGGCCGGTGCGTTTTCCACCGTGGCCAGCGCCATGGGCGGCGTGGACGCCACGGTGAACCTGGGTCTCAGCATTATCCCCGTGCACTTCCTGGCCGCCGGCGTGTTTGTGATCTCCGCGTTCATGGGCACCGCCACCGGCACCTCCATGGGCACCATCAGTGCCATCGTCCCCATCGCCGTGGGCGTGGCGGACAAGACGGGCCTGAGCCTGCCCCTGGTCCTGGGCGCCTGCGTGGGCGGCGCCATGTTCGGCGACAACCTGTCCATGATCTCCGATACCACCATTGCCGCCACCCGCACCCAGGGCTGCGAGCTCCGGGACAAGTTCCGGGTGAACTTCCTCATTGCCCTGCCGGCGGCTATCATCACCATTATCGTGCTGCTGGTCGTAGGCCGGCCTGAGACCGTGACGGAGATGGGAAATCTGTCCTTCAACATCATCAAGGTCATTCCCTATACCTCGCCGTGCTGGTACTGGCGCTGGTGGGCATGAACGTGTTCCTGGTACTGACCATCGGTATCTTCGCCGCCGGCATCATCGGCCTGGCCCTTGGCGATCTGGATATCCCCCTCTTTGCCCAAGCCATCTGGAACGGTTTCACCGGCATGAACGAGGTGTTCTTCCTGACGCTGTTCTGCGGAGGTCTTTCTGAGATGGTCACGCATAACGGCGGCATTACCTGGCTCATGGAGAAGCTGCGCAGCATGATGAAGGGCAACAAGTCCGCGCAGGTCGGCATTGCCACCCTGGTCTCCCTGGCGGACTGCGCCACCGCCAACAATACGGTGGCCATCATTGTCAGCGGCCCCATGGCCAAAAACATGAGCCGTATCCACAAAGTGGATCCCCGCCGCACCGCCTCTCTTGCTGGACGTGTTCTCCTGCGTGCTCCAGGGCATGATCCCCTGGGGCGCCCAGCTGCTGACTGCCGCCAGCCTCACCACGATATACGGCGTGACCATGAACCCCATAGACATATCATTCCCCATATGTGGTACTGCTGGATTCTGGCCGCCGTGGGCATCCTCTCCATTTTCATTCCCTTCGCCGACGGCATCTGCCGCAAGGACCCCTGGAACTGGGAGTACGATGTGGCGGAGTCCGGCGTGGCTGCCAAGAAGGCTTCTCTGGAGCTGGAGCGGCAGGAGTCCGCGCAGACGCCCATCTGACCTGCGCTCTTGCTAAAAAGACCGGGCGCCCTGAGGCGCCCGGTCTTTTTCTCCTCTGTCAGGTCCCTCCTGAAGCCGCCTGGTGAAGGCGATGGAATCCGCCAGCGCCTCCTCCAGCAGGCGGACGAACTGCTCCGTCAGCGGAGAGGGCCGGCTGCTGCGGATGTGGATCCAGCCCAGGTGGACCGAGGTCTTCCCCAGCAGCGGGATCGTGACTACGCTTCCGTCCGCCAGCCCCTCCGACAGCAGGCCGCTGCCGGAGGTGAACGCATCGGTGGACGCCAGCACGTACATCGCCGTGGCCCGGTTGTTCACGCTGATGCACTTTGCCGGCTTTTTCAGAGAGACCATGGGGTACTCCTCGAAAAAGTCCGACGCCACGCCTTGGTCGTGCTCAAACGCCACATACGGATATCCGTCCAGTTCCTCCTCCGTTACGCTGGAGCGGCCAGCCAGCGGATGCCCCCCGCGAACATAGATACAGGGGCAGACGGCGGCCAGTTCGTGGAATTCCAGCTCCCGGGCGTCCAGCAGCCGGCAGATAATCTTCTCCGTCAGATCCGTCAGGCAGATGACGCCCACGTCCGCCCGGTGGTCATAGACGTCGTCAATCACACCGTCCATCCCTGTCTCCCGGAGGCCAAATCGGAAGCGGTTTTCACCGGCGATTCGGAGCAGCCTCAAAAACGCGTCCACTGCAAAGGGATACCGCTGGCAGGAAACGGAAAAGCGCACCGGAGCCGCGGCGTTGCGTGCCTCACCATACAGGCTCTCGATCCCGCGCTTCTGCTCCAGCAGGGAGACGGCGTAGCTGAGAAACTCCTTGCCCTCCGGCGTGAACTCCACGCCCCGGTTGCTGCGGGCCAGCACCCGAATGCCCAGTTCGTTCTCAAGCTCCCGCACCGCCGTGGAAATCCCCGACTGGGACAGGAACAGCTTCTGGGCCGCCTTGTTGATGGAGCCGCATTTGGAGATCTCCACGATGTACTCAAGCTGCTGAAACGTCATAGAAAGCCTCCCTTCCCCTTTCGATCTCACTTTTCTATTATAGGCATTTTGAGCTGGTTGTCAAATCGTTATCAAAAAAACTGTCAACGCATCCCCGCAAAACGCATATTAACAGCTTTGCGCCCTTTGTGCTATTCTATAAGTAGAACCAAACAAAAGATATCAGTTATTTGAGAAGTTTTCTGTTTAATATCACCTGCGTTTTTCGATGGATGCACAGATTTTCCCCCTCTCTTCTCTCTATCCCCGCAGCCGCGTCAGAGTCTCTCTGATAGCGAAAATTTGAATACCAGTCAATTTTGCCCCTGCGGAGCGTCTCCGGAGGGGCCGGTGAAGAAAGGAAGATCGACTGTATGAACACGGAGAAAAAGTTCGGCTTTGCCACCCGTCAGATCCACGCCGGCCACATTGACAACGCTGCTGGCGCCCTGTGCGCCCCCATCTATCAGACCTCCACCTTTGCTTTCGACTCCGTGGAGCAGGGCGGCGCCCGGTTCGCCGGGGAGGAGCCCGGATACATCTACACCCGCCTGGCCAACCCCTCGCTGGCCCCGGTTGAGGAAAAGCTGGCCTCTCTGGAGGGCGGCGAGGCCGCCATGGCCACTGCTTCCGGCATGGGCGCCATCTCCTCCGCCCTGTGGACCTCTGTGGTGGCCGGGGACGAGATCGTGGCGGATGAGACGCTGTACGGCTGTACATACGCGCTGCTGAACCATGGCATGACCAAGTTCGGCGTGAAGGTCACCCTGACGGACCTGTCCGACATTGAGAACCTGAAGAAGAACCTGACCGACAAGACCCGGGTGGTGTACTTCGAGACCCCCTGCAACCCCACGCTGAAGCTGCTGGACATCGAGCTGATCGCCAAGACGGCCCATGCCTTCAACCCCGACATCCGGGTGATCGTGGACAACACCTTCTGCACGCCCTATCTCCAGCGTCCGCTGGAGCTGGGGGCGGACGTGGTGGTCCACAGCGCCACCAAGTATCTCAACGGCCACGGCGATGTCATCGCGGGCGTCGTCGTGGGCAAGGCGGACTTCATCTCCCAGTGCCGGATGTTCGGCCTGAAGGACATGACCGGCGCGGTCATGAGCCCCTTCAACGCGTTCCTGCTGGCCCGGGGCCTCAAGACCCTGGACATCCGCATGGAGCGCCACTGTGCAAACGCCCAGAAGGTGGCCTGTCCGCCGGTGTTGGAGTACACCTCCGTATCCATCACCAGCATGTTCATGTCCCTGTTCTGGGCCAGCACGTGGTCGATGCCGCCGAAGCCGATATCGTAGGCCCAGCCGTCGCCGCCGAAGGCCCAGATGGACTTCTTGGCCAGGTACTCCCGGTTGTGCAGGATATAGGCCACGTCCTCGGTCTGCTCGCACTTCTCCAGAGCGGCGATCAGCGCGTCGGTCACGGCGCGGGACTTCTCTCCGTCGTTCCAGTTGTTGATGTAGTCCTCGATCTCCGCAGGGCGATGCCGGCTTGTCCTTCATGCTCTCCAGCCGGATCAGCAGCTCCTTGCGGATGGCGTCCTGAGCGTGGAAGAAGCCATAAGCGAACTCCGCGTTGTCCTCAAACAGGGAGTGCTCCCAGGAGGGTCCGTGGCCGTAGCTGTCCTTGCAGTAGGGCAGGATGGGGGCACCGCCGGAGATGGCGGAGGAGCAGCCCGCGGCGTTGGCGACGTACATGCGGCTGCCCAACAGCTGGCTCAGCAGCTTGATGTAGGTGGTCTCAGCGCAGCCGGCGCAGGCGGCGGAGAACTGGAAGTACGGCTTGGCGAACTGGATGGTCTTGACGGTCTTGCTGTTGATCACATCCTTCTTCAGGTACTTGTCGTTCATGGCGACCTCGTCGAAGTTCGCCTGTCGGACTTCATCTCCTCGAAGGGGGTCATCGACCAGGGCCGCCGTCTTGTCGCTCTGATTGGCCGGGCAGGCGGTCAGGCACACGCCGCAGCCCAGGCAGTCATAGGGAGAGATCTGCATGCGGAAGAAGTAGCAGGGGCGTCCTTGCCCAGGCCCTTGGCAGGCACGGTCTCAAAGGAGGCGCGACTTCTGGGCTTTCTCCTCCTCGGCCAGCAGCACGGGCCGGATGGCGGCATGGGGGCAGCACATGGCGCAACGGTTGCACTGGATGCAGCTCTCCGCGTTCCACTTGGGCACCATGGTTGCCACACCGCGCTTGGAGAAGGCGGAAGTCCCGTTTTCCCAGGTACCGTCCAGCACGCCGTGCTTCTGGAACACGGACACGGGCAGCTTGTCGCCCTGCTGCCGGTCCATGGGCAGCACGATGTCACGGACAAAGGGAGTGGCGTTCTTGGGCTCGGCCATGGGAGTGTCCAGGCGCGTCCGCCCAGGAGGCGGGGATCTCCACCTTCACAGCGGCCTGATGACCCAGATCCACGGCCTTGTCGTTCAGATCCACGATCTCCTGGCCGCCCTTCTTGAAATAGGAGTTGTAGTTGCCCTGCTTCATCTCCTCCACCGCCATATCGAGGGGGATCACCTTGGTCAGCTGCGAAGAAGGCCGCCTGGAGAATGTTGTTGATCCGCTTCTCGCCCAGGCCGATCTCCACAGCCAGCTTCGCGGCGTCGATGATGTAGAACTGGGCGTGCTTGCGGGCCAGGTCCCGCTTCATCTTGCCGGGCAGACGCTCTTCCAGCTCCTCCGCGCTCCAGGGGCAGTTGAGCAGGAAAATACCGCCGTCCTTCAGATCCGCGGTGGTGTCGTATTTGTTGACGTAGGTGGGGGCATGGACGCCCACAAAGTCCGCCGCGGATACCAGATAGGTGGACTGAATAGGCTGGTCGCCGAAGCGCAGGTGGCTCTGGGTCAGACCGCCGGACTTCATGGAGTCGTAGGAGAAATACGCCTGGGCATACTTGTTCTGCCACCAGGCCGATGGTGGAGATGGCGTTCTTGTTGGCGCCCACCGTGCCGTCGCCGCCCAGGCCCCAGATCTTGCAGGATACCTGTCCGGGATAGTCCAGGGCGATCTCCTCATAAGGCAAGGAGGTGAAGGTCACGTCGTCCTCGATGCCGATGGTGAAGCTGTTCTTGGGCTCCTCCTTGGCCAGGTTATCGTACACCGCCACGATCTGGCCGGGCGTGGTGTCCTTGGAGGCCAGGCCGTACCGACCGCCCACCACCTCGATGTCTTTCCGCCCGCCTGCTGCAGGGCGCTCTGCACATCCAGATACAGCGGCTCACCCACGGAGCCGGACTCCTTCGTCCGGTCCAGCACGGCGATCTTCTTGCAGGTGGCGGGGATCGCATCCACAAAATGCCGGATGGAGAAGGGGCGGTACAGGTGCACCTGCACCATGCCCACCTTGCGGCCCTTCCTGTTCAGTAGTCCACCGTGTCCTTCACCGTCTCCGCACCGGAGCACATGATGACGATGACTTCCTCCGCATCGGGCGCGCCGTAGTAGTTGAACAGCTTGTAATCCCGGCCGGTGAGCTTGTTGATCTCATCCATGTAGTGCTGGACCACGCCGGGGATCGTGGCGATCTTCTCGTTGGCGCCCTCCTTGCACTGGAAGAACACGTCCGGATTCACCGTCGTGCCCCGGGTGGAGGGGTGCTCCGGGTTCAGGCCGTTCTTGCGGAACGCCGCCAGCTGGTCATAGTCCACCAGCTTGGCCAGGTCGTCATAGTCCAGCGCCTCGATCCGCTGCATCTCGTGGGAGGTGCGGAAGCCGTCGAAGCAGTGCATGAAGGCATACCTGCCGCTGATGGCGGACAGGTGCGCCACAGCGCCCAGGTCCATGGCCTCCTGGGGGGAGGAGGACATCAGCATGCCGAAGCCGGTCATTCGGCAGGTCATCACGTCGGAGTGGTCGCCGAAGATGGACAGGGCGTGGGCACTGACAGTCCGGCAGGAGATGTGGAACACGCCGGGCAGGAACTCGCCGCCGATCTTGTACATAGGCGGGATCATCAGCAGCAGGCCCTGAGAGGCCGTGTAGGTGGTGGTCAGCGCGCCCGCCTGCAGGGGATCCGTGGCAGGTGCCTGCGGCCCCGCCTCGGACTGCATCTCAATGACCTCCACAGGTTTTCCGAAGATGTTGGTCCTCCCCTTGGCGGACCACTCGTCCACCTTCTCCGCCATCACGGAAGAGGGCGTGATGGGGAAGATGGCCGCCACCTCTGTGAACGCGTAGGACGCGTACGCCGCGGCGGTGTTGCCATCCATTACTACTAGTTTTTTCTTAGCCATGTCTCCTGTTTTCCTTTCGATCTCACTTGGTCTGTTCTCATTGCCTCAACACCGTCCGCTGCCCGCTCCGGGGCAGCGGACGGCACTCCAGGGAGCTTACTTTATACCGGGATAGGCCCGGGCCACATAGTCGGCGATCCTGCGCACCGCCTCCTTCAGGTTTTCGTCGGAGTTGGCGAATACCAGCCGCAGATAGCCCTCGCCCATGTCGCCGAAGGCGGAGCCGGGCACCGTCACCACTCCTGCGTTCTCCAGCAGCTCCTCCGCAAACGCTTGGGAGGTCTTGCCGAATGCCTTGATGTTGGGGAAGGCGTAGAAGCTGCCCGCGGACTTCTTGCAGGTGATGCCGGGGATAGCGTTGAGTCCGTCCACCAGAATGTCCCGGCGGCGGGTGTAGTCCGCCACCATCTGGTCGACGCACGCCGTGCTCTTTGAGCGCCTCCACCGCCGCCACCTGTGAGAAGGTGGACACACAGGAGGCCACCCCCTCCTGCAGCTGCGCCATTTTCTTGATGTACCCCGGCTCCGGCGCTACCAGATAGCCGATCCGCCAGCCGGTCATGGCATAGGACTTGGAGAAGCTGTTCAGCACCATCACGCGGTCCTGCATCTCGGGCACCTGGGCCATGCTGTACGGCTGGATGCCGTCGTATACGATGGCGTCATAGGGCTCGTCTGTCAACACCCACAGGTCATGGGTCTTCGCCACCTTGGCGATGGCCAGGATGTCCTCCTTCGTCAGCACCGCGCCGGTGGGATTGCAGGGGGAGTTCAGCAGGATCGCCCGGGTCCGGGACGTGACGGCCTTTTCGATATCCGCCGCTTGGAGCCGGTAGCCATATTCCTCATACGTGGGGACGGGCACCGCTCTGGCGCCGATGCTGCTGGCCTGCCCGTAGTAGTTGGGGAAGCAGGGATCCGGCACCAGGATTTCATCGCCCGGGTCCAGCAGCGTCATCATGGCCAGGAACAAGCCCTCCATGGCCCCCACGGTGATGATGACGTGGTCTTTGGTATAGCCCTCCCAGTACTGCTTCCGGTACTTGGCGGCCACCGCCTCCCGCAGCTCTGTGGTGCCGGCGTTGGGCGCGTAATGGGTCTGCCCCTCGTCCAGGGCTCTCTTCGCCGCGTCCTTGATGTACTGGGGCGTGTCGAAGTTGGGTTCGCCCACCGTCAGCTTGATCGCCTCCGGGTATTGGGCCGCCAGATCAAACATCTTTCGGATGCCGGACGCTGGATACTGCTTCGCCCGCTGGGAAATGCGCAGTTCCTGTTCCATTGGTAACATCTCCTTTTGATCATCTTCTCACGCGCACCCGGCGCACCCGTTCCGAAAGCGGGCACGCCGAATGCGCAGCAGGCAGTTCCTTACTTCGCAGTCTTGTCGTTCACCCACAGCTCCGGGATGGCGTTGGCCGCCGCCTCACTGGTGGGCTCCCACTTGCCGGACTTCAGCCGGGTCAGGTAATCGTTGATCAGTGCGCCGATCTGCTTGCGCATCAGGAAGCAGACCACCAAGTTACACGGCGCACACACCGAAGAAGAAGTCGAAGAGATTCCACAGCACACTGAGGGCGCCCACAGAGCCGATGATGGCGAAGGCGCAGCCCAGGAGCCGGTAGGGCAGAATGAACTTCTTGCCGCCCAGGACGGTCATGCAGATCTCACCGTAGTACACATTGACCAGCGCGGTGGTGAAGGCGAAGAAGGTGATGATGGCCACCACGAACACCGTGCCAGCGATGGCGTTGCCGAAACCGGCGCCGAAAGCAGTGGCGGTCAGGGCCGCGCCGGTGCCGCCCTCGGTCCACACGCCGGTGCACAGGACCACCAGAGCGGTCATGGTGCAGACGATGATGGTGTCCACGAACACCTCGCTGATGCCCCACAGGCCCTGCTTCACCGGATGGTTGGCGGAAGAGGAGGAGTGGGCCAGCGGCGCCATGCCGGTGCCGGCCTCATTGGAGTACACGCCGCGGGCCAGGCCCCAACGGATGGCCAGCATCACGGTGGAGCCGGCAAAGCCGCCGGTGGCAGCCATAGGCGTAAAGGCGTACTCAAAAATCATCGCAAAGACGTGCGGGATGTTGCTGCCGAACTTTACCAGAATAAAGATGCTGCCGATCACATAGGCCAGCGCCATCAGGGGGACCACCTTCTCCGCAAAGGAGGAGATACTCTTGATGCCGCCCACCAGCACAACGGCCATGATGACGGCAAAGATCACGCCCACGATCCAGCCGGGAACGTCAAAGGAGACCCGAATCGCCTCCACCACAGAGTTGGCCTGCACGGCGGGCGCAAACACCATGGCGCAGCCCAGGATCACAGCCCAGAAAATGCCCAGCCACTTCCAGCTCTTGCCCAGCCCCCGGCGCACATACCAATAGAAGCCACCGTGCCATCTGCCGGTCTCAGGATCCCTGCTCCCGGTAGGCCATGCCCAGGGTGATCTCGGAAAACTTCACGATGAAGCCCATGAGGGCCACGGCCCACATCCAGAATACGGCGCCAGGGCCGCCGGTGGCGATGGCCACCGATACACCGGCGATGTTCCCCACGCCAAGCGTGGAGGCCAGCGCCGTGCAGCAGGCCTGGAACGGGGAAATATCGCCCTCGCCGTCGCCCTTGTCGAAGATCTTGCCGAACGTGTTCTTCATGGCGTGTCCGAACCTGGTGAATTGGAAGAACTTAAAGCGGACGGACAGGTACACAGCGACTGCGGATGTCAGGATCAGAAGCGGCCATCCCCACAGCCAGTTGGAAATCGCCATCATGATGTCGATGATAAACATATTCTACCTCCCAAATAACTTCATGCGCTCCATTTTCGATTGGCTGAATCATCTGTCGGGAAGTCTTTCCCCGCGGCTTCCCCGGCTCCTCCTTTCCTCCTATATTCGATATGCGGCCAGCCGCATAACTTGCCTGATTTCCAATAATTCCGTATGGTGGAAGCGGATTCCTTTGGGTAGAATTGTCAAAGCTGCCGGTCTTTTCTGGACATGTATCCAAAAAAGCGGCAGCTTTTCCGTAGAACGGGATCATTTTCCAAAATCGTGTCAAAAACCAAAGCCGCAACTGCGGCCCGACACGAAGCATTTCCACGGAAAATTACGGATCCTGTTTTCTTTCCTTATGATCTATGATATTATATAGACAAACATTTGTCAAGGCAGAATGTTTCTATGATATCGCCAAAAAGGAGCGGCCGATTTATGGCAAAAGAACAGGTATCCAGCATCCTCCGCGCCCTGGAGATTTTGGAGTGCTTCATGGATAACGAGACGGAGTGGACGTTGAAGCGCCTGGTGGCACAGCTGGATCTGCCCACCACCACTGTCCACCGCCAGCTCTCCACCCTCACGGACCGGGGTTATCTGGTCCAGGATCCCGTCCGCAAGAGCTACCGGGTGGGGCCACGCCTCCTGCTGCTCTCCAGCACCGTCCTCAGCCACTCCGATCTGCGCAGTACCGCCCGGCCGGAGCTGGAAAAGCTGTCCGCCACTGTGAAGGAGACCATCAACCTCAGCGTGATGCTGGACCGGGAGATCTTTTATCTGGACAAAGTGGAGACCTTCCGCTCCGTGGTGTGCAACACGAAAGTGGGCACCCGAGCCCCGGCCCACGCCACCAGCGGCGGCAAGATCATGCTGGCCTTTCACGATCCCGATTATGTGGACGCCTACTGCCGGGACCTGCCCCAGATGCAGCGGCTGACGGACCGCACCGTCTTCTCCCCGGACCTGCTGCGGGAGCAGCTGGCCCAGGCCCGGATCAACGGCTTCGCCATTGACGACGGGGAGATCGAACCCGGCCTGATCTGCGTGGGCGCCCCCATCTTCGGTCTGGACCAGACGGTGGTGGCGGCGGTCAGCATCGCCGGTCCCACCTTCCGTATGAAAGAAGAGCTGGACGTGATGACTCGTGCCGTGAAGGCCACTGCCGCCAACATCTCCCGCCTGATGGGCGGGCGGCCGTGACGCGACCTGTTTTCCAGCTGTCAGGAGCGGGAGCCCATAAGGACTCCCGCTCCTGCTGCTTTTACTTCCGCTTCCGGAACAGCTCCGGCAGTCTCCAGCCACGGCCCTTTCCCCGCTCCGTGGCCCGCATCTGGGGAGGATGGTCCAGATAGAACTGCTGGACGGAAACCGGCACCGCGCCGGCCTGCTCCGCCCGGACAAAGCCCCCGTCCGGCAGCATCCGCCGGGCCTTCACGTTGTCTCCCAGAAGCCGGGCCAGATAGTCCGGAGAGGAAGTCCTGCACCTCCCGGCTCTCCACCGGGCAGGCGATCTCCACCCGCCGCTCCTGATTTCGGGTCATGATGTCCGCAGAGGATAAGTACATCTGCCGCAGGGCACCCTCCCCGAAGCAGTAGATGCGGGAGTGCTCCAGAAACTCCCCCACGATGCTGGTCACGGTGATATGGTCCGGCTTGCCCGGCACGCCGGGCACCAGGCAGCAGATGCCCCGGACGATCAGGTCCACCCGCACCCCCGCCTGGGACGCCCGGGCCAGCTGGTCGATGAGGTCCCGCTCCGTCACGGAGTTGGTCTTGAGGATGATGCGGCCCCGGCTGCCCCGGGCGATCTCGGCGCCCATGAGGCGCAGCAGCGTCTGCTTGAGGGACACCGGCGCCACCAGGAGCTTAGCGTAGCTGCCCCGCAAATCGCCGATCAGCATATTCTGAAAAAGGCCACGCCATCGGCGGCAATGGTCCGATCCGCCGTCAACAGGGAGAAGTCTGTGTACAGCGCCGCGGTCTTTTTTCGTTGTAATTGCCCGTGCCGATCTGAGTCACATAGCTGAGCCCCGTCTTCTCCTTTCGGGTGATGAGGCAGATCTTGCCGTGGCACTTATAGCCGGCGGGTCCGTAGATCACCCGGCAGCCGGCCTCCTCCAGCTCCCGGGCCCAGGCGATGTTGTTCTGCTCGTCAAACCGGGCCCGCAGCTCCACCAGCACCGTGACCGCTTTCCCGTTCTCCGCCGCGGCGCACAGGTGCTTGATGACGGCGGACTTCCCCGCCACCCGGTAAATGGTCATCTGAATGGACACCACCGCCGGGTCCGCGGCGCTCTGGCGCAGTAGGTCCAGAAACGGCTGCATGGAGTGATAGGGATAGAACAGCAGCACATCCCGCTGGCGGACCTGCTCCCACATGGGCACCTCCCGGTCCAGCCAGGCGGGATATGCCGGCGCGTGGGGCGGGTAAAAGAGGGCGCTGTCCAGACTGTCCAGCTGGTAGGCGTATTTCAGAACCAGCGGGCAGGTGCACACATAGCTCTGCTCCGCCGTCAGCCTCAGCCGCCGGAGCAGCATGGCCTGCAGAGCCGGGGCCTCCCCCTGCATCTCCAGCCGCACCGGGGCCAGCCGCTCCCGCTGGCGCAGCAGCTTGGTCATCTGGGTGCGCAGGTCCAGGTCCTCCTGGTCCATAGCCTCATCATAGCTCAGGTCCGCGTTCCGGGTAACGGACACCACCGCCTGCTCCTCGATCTGATAGATCTTGAAGATCTTCCGCAGGTGGTGGGCCAGAATGTCCTCCGTCCGCACAAAGGCGCCGGGCCGGGCCGGCAGAGGCAGGATGGGCGGCACCACATCCGGCACCCCCACGATGCCCAGCCGCCGCTTGTCTCCCTCCCGCAGCAGGGCGGCGGCATACAGGGTCTTGTTCTTCAGGTGGGGAAAGGGGTGGCTGGGGTCGATGATCTGGGGCATCAGCAACGGGCGCATGGCCTCCCGGTACCAGGCCCGCACATACTCCCGCTCACCGTTTTTCAGCTCCTTGTAGGGGATATCCGCCACCCCATGTTCCGCCAGGGCCTCCATCAGCTCCCGGTATACCTGGTCCCGCTGCCGGATCAGCGGCACCACGGCGGCATAGATCCGCCGCAGCTGTTCCGCCGGGGAGAACCCGCCCTTGTTTTCCCGGGCGTTCGGGGCCACCAGGGCTAGGTCCGTCAGGCTTCCCACCCGCACCATGAAGAACTCGTCCAGGTTGCTGGTGAAGATGGAGAGAAAGCGCAGCCGCTCCATCAGCGGCACAGAGGGGTCCGCCGCCTCCTCCAGCACCCGCTGGTCAAAGGCCAGCCAACTGAGTTCCCGGTTCTGGGTGTAACTCAGGTCCCAGCGTTCAGCAGCTTGTGACACAGATATCCCTCCCTGACGCCGTAGGGACTGATATACAGCTCTCCTTCGCACAGCGCCTCTGTCAGTGCATCCATCAGCACGATGCCCGGCAGAATCGTGTGCACCCGGTCCGGGCAGTGTCGCAGGATCAGCTTCCGCGTCTGGTGGTCCCGCTTCAACAGCAGCTTTGTCAGCCGGCGGACCTCCGCAGGCGTCAGGATGCGGTTTCCCGCCGGCTTTTCATACCAGTCATTGGCGATTTTCAGCGCCGCCCGGGCCGTGCCGCCCACGCCGCAGACCCGTTCCGCCCGGTGCGCCGGCAGCCGGGCCTCCTTCAGGGCCGCGGCCACGGCGCTGCGGATCCGCTCCAGCTCCTTTTTCTTGGGCCACAGGCCGTCCACGCAGCGATTGAACAGCTCCAGGGATCCGATGGGCAGGCTCTGGGCCTTTTTGACCTCCCCGGCCCGGACCTCCAGGACCTCTGCGCTGCCGCCGCCAATGTCGAACATGGCGCCGTCCTGCAAGTCCGTGGCCGTCCGGGCGCCGTAATAGCCCAGTCTGGCCTCCAGCTCGCCGGAGATCACATCCACTCCCACGCCGGTGGCCGCCCGGATCTGCTCCACCGCCTCCTCCGTGTTGCGGATGTTCCGCAGGGAAGCGGTTGCAAACACGTGGGGGGCGTCCAGATCAAACTGCCGCAGCAGCGCCTGAAAGTCCCGGATGGCCCCGCAGGCCCGCTGGATTCCCTCCGGAGAGAGCACCCCTCCGTGGACGTAGCTGACCAGTCCCGCCATCTCCTTTTCGGAAAACAGCAGGTCGAATCCGCCCTCCGGCAGGGTGTTGTAGACGGACAGGCGGATGGTATTGGACCCCAGGTCCACAATGGCGAATTTCATGGATATGACGCTCCTTCTTCCCGCGCTCCTCACCGGGGCGCGGCATTTCACGTTTATCAGATTGACACAGGCAGATGAAATTCAAAAGCGCGGTGCTGTAAAATGCCGGTAAAATTCAGGCTTTTTCGATGGCTCTGGCCACAGCGGCCAGGGCCTGGGCCTCCGTGTCGTCAAAAAGGTGGGTGTAGATATTGCTGGTGACGGCCATGGAGCTGTGGCCCAGCGTCCGGGAGATATCGAACATGGGGACCCCCTGGCTGTTGGCCACCGAGGCAAAGCTGTGCCGCAGGCCGTGGAGGGAGATCTTGGGCAGCCCCTGCCGCCGCACCACCGTCAGCAGGTCCCGGGTCAGCTGGTCCGGCTTGGGGGGCGCCCCGTCCTGCCGCAGCACCACCCACTCCTTCGGGTCGTCGCTGCGCCGCCTCTCCCACGCCCGCCGCAGCACCTGCTGCAGGTCCTGGAGCCCGGTGATGCCCAGCCGCCGGGCGGAGGTGCGGGTCTTGGGGGACTTCAGCACCACGCTGCCGCCCCCTCTGTGCGCACCTCCCGGATGGAGAGCAGCCCCGCCTCCAGGTCCACATTCTCCCACCGGCAGCTCCATCATCGTGCCGGACACGGCGGAGAACAGCAGCTGCAGCTGCTCGGGGAGTAAAAGCTGAAGCGGGCCTCCTTCTTCTTGGGCGTCACCCGGTCCATGGGGC
>VOFD01000964.1_pt1 | contig 45280 bp, 58 predicted proteins | sample 5384101 | NCBI WGS metagenome assembly VOFD01 (sample SAMN12384723, study PRJNA508395) | human gut metagenome | isolation source: healthy gut C | host: Homo sapiens
ATAGAAATAAATATCGTATACGGTATCCTTCAGCTCGTTGGTTTCCTTGTAAAGCATATCGTAATTGAAATTCGAGCCTGTTGCCAGCGCCTTCAGCATCAGCGTCTTATAATCGGCGCTTCCGTTGACAGCTTCTGTTGAATAAGGCTTAAGACCGTGCATTGCGACCTGATAAAAAGGTACGTCCTCATCAAAAATATCAAATTCGCTTGAGGACATAGGAACATTCGTAATATGATCCACACTTGAGAACGAATAAGCGTTGGCTGTATCCGCCAATATCGAACCTACGCCGTTTTTCACTTTCTCATAATTTCCCTCAAGAATAGCCATTGTGTCGTCTCTGGAAAGAGTATTTTTGCCGTAATCTCCGTATAGAGCGGACGTCATATCTCCCAATGAAACTCCGGTAAGACCTTTTTCGGAATAATTTTCAGTCAGATCCGAATAAATATCGTCAAAAGCCGACGGAGATAGAAGAGAAACAGGATCGTAGAATGTGCTCTGTACTCCGTAAGCCCTATCGTAGGTCAGCAGTCTTGAATAAGAACCGGAAACTCTCGTAGTTGTTTTAGTAAATGTGAAATAGCCCTGACCGCTTATGAATCCTTTATTATTTACGGCAGGATACAGGGAGATATTATTTCCTTTAAGATAATCGGTAAATTCCTCAAACGCACTTTTACCGCCCAGTACCCCCGCCGGCTTCGCCTTATAATCCACCTTGCCCGCAATTCCCGCGTTAGTCCAGTTGTCATAAGTCAGGACCATATTATCGGCGCCGCAATTTTTCAGTTCTTCAACTATTTCCTTCGCCTGTTCAAACCCGGTAATCTCAGTTTTCATCGTAATCGGAAAGCCCAGTATTGATTTCTGCTTCTCAACACCGCCGTAAAGATTTATATAAAGCGAAGGATCGGTTAAACCTGAGCCTGTCACGCCCTCATCCTTTTCAAGATAATCCCTGTATTTAAGGGCAATGTCCGTAAACGTAACATCGTTTCCGGAAACAGGATAATATCTCAGCTCAATATTATCGGTTTTTATTTTACCCTGTTCGAAAACAGTAAACGCGCTTGCCTCTCCGTTCATTATATAGGTTTCCGATCCTCTGAGCATGAACGTAAACCCGCACACGTTATAGCTGCTTTTTGACTGTCCGCTTACGCTCGCCTCAAGCGTCGCATTTGCGTCTCCGGAATGTATCGCAACAAGCGCGCCGTTCCTTCCGCCCTTTAATATGCCGTAAACAGGCATATAAACCTTTGCGTCACGGCCGGCTTTGTTTCAGGCACGGCTGATATATCTGATCCGTAAACCTTTGACATATAGCTTTTTGCGGAAGTCTTTCCATTATTGAAATTAATAAGCGCGCCGCTTCCGTCCGGTATAACGAAGCTGCCCTCCTCGTCGTCGAGAGCCGCGCCAAAGCTGTTGAATACGGAAATTGAGGTCAGCAGACTTCCCGTAGCCGAGGAAATGTCCTCCTCTTCAATGTTTTCGACGTCTACCCTGACATTGAGATAATCCTCGCATAGCGTATATTCAATTGGAATTTTCGCTCCGCAGTCCTTGAAATTATAAACGACCTTAACTCCGTTATCTATATTCGAGATCTTTACCGTCGCCTTGTTTGCCGATCTTAAAGTCTTGCTGGTTCTGTCCTTTGGAACGCCGTAAGTAACCACGACAGCCGAAGCGAGCTGCCGCCTAAGCGAATTTGTCGCTCCCGGATCGCCGTATGCGTTAATCGGCGCAGACCACCATATATAGCCCGTAGATTTATTTTTAATCGCAAACAGATTTCCTTTTTCCTTGGGATTAACGCCCTTTTCCTGCGCTTCGTCCGAAACGTCGGTGCAGGCGTATAGCTGATAGCCGTCGTTTTCGCCCACAAGCTCCATTGTGGACAAAGCTTCTTCTTCGGTACGCTCGACGAAATCCTCGTCCACCTCGTCAGGAACGGCTTCTTCCTCGTCCCCGCCGGCCGTTTCAGCGTCGCCGGCAGCAGCGTCTCCGCCGGCAGCGTCCTCCTCATCGGCGTAAACTGAAGTTACAGGCGCCATCAAGGCAAGAACCATCGCACCGATTAAAAGCTTTTTGAATTTATTATTCATCAATATTTCACCGCCTTTATCACGTTAGCTTAAACCTTGATCCTGTAAGCTATTTCTGTATAAATCGAATAACCGAACACATATACCTGCTGAAGCAGAGAAAGCAGAAGAACAAGCAGGAATAATATTATCAGCATAGCGGCAATGGTCAGTATTATAGCAAAGACCGTTTTCATAAAAGAATACTGGTGAACCGCTTTTATCGCGGAAAATATCAGTATAACAGTCCAACCAGTACCGATTATCGAAACCGCCTGAATAAAAATATATTCGTCTCTCACAAGAACATGCGACAAAATTGTATTAATATAAATCTGCGCAATGTAAGGTATCATAGCGTAAGCGCTGTAAACGCATATATTTTTAAGACTTCCTTCACCGTCAAGGAGCGTACAAACCGCCCAGTTTGCAATAACCCATGTGCCGAATATTATAAAGCTCTGAGTTATATAAGGAATAATGTTGAACATCTTGTCATAGCTGACATAATATTGAAAGCCGTAAAGACGGTTATAGGCTATCTGCGCAAAAAACAGCAGCACTATAATAAGGAAAGCGTATTTAAGCGAACCCGCCTTTTTCCAGCGGAGATCCTCAAATCCCTCAAACGGATGAAAAACAGCATGCTTTACAAACTGCTTCTGCGTAAGATCCAGCATTATTCTTCACTCTCCTTCTTAGCCCTTTCGGCCTTTTTTCTTTTTTCGAACCTTTACCAATACTACCGATCCGATTATAACGACAGCGGCTCCTCCGATTATCCAAGCGAAATATTCCTTCAAGAAGTCCGAACGCCAGCCCTCGAAAGCCTTGTTGTAAATGCCTGCTGCGTCCGCCATTTTTGCGTATTTCATAGCGGATTTATATTCGCCCTTATTAAGCATCGCGCTTGCTATTCCTATATAAGCTCTTCGGTAATTTCCGTCTCTTTTCAATATCTCGTTCCACGGATCGAGAGCCTCTTCATAATAGCCTCCGTTATAAAGGCTTACCGCCTCATGAACTATTTCACCGAATTCCGTTTCAACAAAAATCGTAACCGTAGCTTTTGTCTGGTCCAAAACGTATATATTATCGTCCATAGTTTCCAGCGCCGAGGGCCTTGTAAAGCCTCCGAGCTGATCCGCCTTTGTTCCTATTATAAACATCAGCCACAGCTCTTCGTCATACTGAAAAACTCTGCCTGTCGCAAGATCCAGGCAATTGATAGTTCCATCCTCGCTTATGTCTATATCCACAAGCTGAGTTTCGTCGACCTTGACGCTGGAGCTTATAGCCATAGACGGATAATCGCCGATATATATTTCATAATCTGCAAACAGATTATCTCCGCTGGGACTAAGCTTTTCACTATATCGGTAGTCTGAGTCGTAGACTCCGTAGACGTAAAGATAAAGCCCTCGGAATCTATGTCGAAATTAGAAAATCCGGCCGGAACGCTTCTCCTTCTCTTAGCCCTTGCCTCGTCCGACAAAATAGCATTCCAGAAATAATTAGCTAAAACCTCCGAAGTAGCTTCGACTCTGTTTGCGCCGTAATAGCCTATAAACGCTCCTTCGCTGTCGAACATAGCGGCTCCGCTTGTGACGTTATTCAGGACAACATATATATTTCCGGCTTTATCAGCCAGAACCTTCTGAGGAAGAAACGTAAGATCCTGATTGAAGATTTCAGATTCCGGCTTTGTTATTTCCAGATTTATATTTCCGTCGGCGTCGCACCTTATTACTCTTGCATTATCATTATCCGCAATATAAAGCATACCGTCGGTATCTGAAACAAATATTCCCTTTGGGTTTTTAAGCGTTGTTTCCGTTCCGTCCGCGTACCTGAACGTGTCAAGAATTTTCAATACGCGCCTGAATTCAGAATCAACTATCACTATACGGCTGTTGCCGGTATCGACAATATAAAAATTATTATCCGCGTCTTTAAAGAGATCGCTCGGATCCTTGAAATGACCTACGCCAAGATCATCTCCGGAAACGGCTCTGTCCGCGATATATCCGGCTTGCGAAGGAATCGGCTCGCCCCACCTGTCGTAATTATAAACGTCGTAGGGTTCCTCGGCGCCGACCGACAATGCCGAAACATTTCCGATCATAAGCACACCCGCAAACGCAGCCGCAAGAAATTTTTTTAAGCCTTTGCTCATCTTAATTCTCATCCTTTCTGCATTTGCCGGTTTATTCCTTGATACCGGAGTGCGCCATTGTTTCAATTACGTTTTTTCTGAGCCAGCATAAATATTACTATCGGCGGAACCAGCATGAACACCGCCGCCGCGGCCGCTACTCCCGCTCGTGCAAGACCCGCCATTGCGGCCTGCTGAACAACTGTAGGAAGAGTCTTAAGCGATTCATCGTAAACGAGCGTACCGCCCTGTATATTCCATGCCGCCTGAAACGCAAATATAATAAGCGTCATCAGCGCAGGCTTCTGATTAGGCATAACGATCTTCCAGCAGATAGTGAACATATTCGCTCCGTCCACCTTTGCCGCCTCAATCATAGCGTCGGGCATAGTGCTCATAGACTGGCGCATAAGGAACAATCCCATAGGCGACGCAATCGAAGGAAGTATCAGCGCCCAGTATGTATCTATCATATTAAGCTTAGCCATGACGATATACTGCATAATATATATTACATTACTGGTATACAGAAGCGATATAACAATAACGCTGTTTATAACCTTGCTGCCTGGAAAGCGGCATTTGGCCAGTACGAACGCCGCCATAGAAGCGACTATGCACTGTGCAAGGGTTACGGTTACCGTTACAAATACGCTGTTGAATACATAGCGTGAAAACGGCACCCACATTTCACTCATAACGCTGAACATATCCCGGAAATTATCCAGCGTAGGACTTATCGCATAAAGCTTAGGCGGAAAAATAAACAGCTCCTGCACAGGCTTTATAGACATGACTATTGCAAGATAAATAGGCAGCGCCATGAATAATCCTAAAATCAGCAGAAAAATAAATATGCCGATAGTTCCGCCTATTCTTTTTCCGGCCTGCTTGCTTGACGCTTTCATACGTTTGGCATCAGTCATTTATTTCCCTCCTAATCCATATATTTGCTGAGTACCTTGCTTATAAGCCTGTTACAAACGTACATGGCTACAAACAGTACCATACATATTGCCGACGCATAACCCATCTCATACCTGACCCAACCGTAATCGTAAGCATGGGTCATAATTGTATGAGCCTTGTAATCCGTACTCGGAAAACCTACGAGATTCTGAGCAACGGTTCCGGCAGTAAACGAACCGACTATCTGCATAACGGCGGCAAACATGAGCTGAGGTCCCATAGACGGTATCGTGATATAAATAAGCTCCTGCCAGCGGTTTTTATACCCTCTATAGCGCCCGCCTCATACTGAGAACGGTCTATATTCTGAAAGCCCGCGCGAAGCGCAAGAAATCCCGCACCCAAGCTTATCCACATCTGGACGACGATCGTAACCCCCAGAATTGTATTAGCGTCTGTCAGCCACTGAACAGGCGATGAAATAATACCGAGATTGAGCAGTATCGAATTCATATAGCCGTAAGAGTCGCCGCTGAAAATTATCTGCCATATCGTATATATATTAGCCATTGACGGCGCATAGAAAACCAGTGTAAATATAGTTTTAAGTCTTGGGTGAAGCTCGTTTATAAGCCATGCCAGCACAAAGCAGAGAACATAGCTTATAGGTCCCGTAAAGAGAGCGAATACGAGCGTTACCCTTATAGAACTCATAAATATCTTATCAGATAGGAATAACGTATAAAAGTTTGAAAGTCCCACATATTTAGGAAGCTGAACCATGTTAAAATCCGTAAAGCCCATAGGGACAGACATAATAACCGGTACAATTGTAAATATCAGGAAAAATATCATAAAAGGCAGCATCATAAGATAGCATTCCTTATTTTGCTTGACAGCAAGCCATGTCTGGCGTCTGCTTTTTTTTTATACCTTTTACCGATAGCCGCTGAATCCAAATTGTAACCCTCCTTATTTTATAATTTCACAAACGGGGAGCAGGCGCATAATGCGCCCGGCTCACCTTAATTGTCAAGCCCAAGGTTTTCACGTTTTCTCGTAATCTCCTCGTTTATGTCCCTGTTATACCACATCAGGGTATCTCTTGGATTTTCCAGATTATTAACCGTTTCTCTGAAAGCGTTCATAATGTTTCTGGTAGTAGCATAGGAAGCCGGAATAACCGGAATCTCCACAAGCTCGCTTCTCTGCGAATTGAGCTTGCTAAGCTCCGACTGCGACCATGAAAGCTGCTGAAGCGCTTCGGTATTAGCCGCCTCAAAGCGTCCCATTGTACCAAGCAAGCCCTCAATCTGAGTTCCGTATTTAACCTGAACGTCTGTAGATGTAAACCACTTTACAAATTCCCATGCGGCGTCTGAATCGGATACTTTATTAAAGATAACCGCGGCAGTACCGTTTGAGTTGGCGGCGTGGGATATAGTTCCGTCCTCCCTGAGCGTGCCGGGAACGGTTGTGAAGTCCCACAGACCCTTGATTTCAGGCGACGCCACTGAAAGCTGGTTATAGAACGTATAATTCTGAATTACTATCGGATATTCGCCCGTTCTGAATCTGTTGAACGCGTCGTACGTCTGCTCAAAGCCGTATTTTGTATAGAAATCTGTCCATTCCTCAAACGACTGAACCGCTTCAATAGAATCCAGATTGGAAGCCGTCTGCTCCGGATTATAGTAATTCACGCCTTTCTGAAGCATGAGCATCGCAAACGTATGTCCAAGCTCTGTTGCCGGGGAAATATTGGCGGGAGGAAGAACTAAACCGACGCCCATGTAATTTCTCTGTAAAGCGGGAAGCATGTCAATAAGTTCCTGCCAAGTCTCAGGAGGCGAATTTATTCCCAGCTCGGAAAGAACGTCCTTTCTATAAAACATCATCGGCCACATCTGGTTTACCGGAATACCGTAGCACCCACCGTCATACTCATAGTTTACCGTTGCGTTTTCGTGAAATCTTGATTTTACCTCTTCATAATCGCTAAACTGCGAAAAATCCACAAGCAATCCCCTCGCCGCTAAATTGACGGGAAACTCTCCTCCCAAAAAAACAGCGCTACGTCCGGTCCCTTATCTGCAAGCGTAGCTTCCACAACTCCTCCTACAACAAGGTTTACCGAAATCGGTATGTCGGGATACCGCTGTGAAAAATCAGATTCTACAAGGCTTTTGACAACCTGCGCCTGATCACGTCCGAGATTTACCCAGACATTTATAACCTCGCCGCCGGTTTCCTCCGAAAGCTGGGTATAATCCTCAAAGAAAGAGCTCCAGAAGGATCTGATGCTGAACCATAGGGATTTAAAGAAATTTTCTTAATACTTGAGAAATCCTGATTTTCAGTAGAAAGCTCAATATAGTCTATTTCGAGCGGTTGGTTTCTGTAATCCCTCATCCATGAAGAAATAGCCGTTACATTATCCTTTATCTGTCCGAGATAATCAGGTATTTTGAGGGGCTTCTCAACACACTGGTCAAGAACTACGGTCATTCTTTCCAAAGCCGCCGCCTCAGAACCTTCGGAACCGGCAAGACTTTCAATGTTGTTCTGAACGTCCTTCAGATCCTGTGAAAGCTTCGCAAGCTCGTCTATAAGTCCCGGAATCTTGTCATGAACATAATAATCTGTATATTTATCCGGAGTAGGTCCCGTTATCATTAATATCTGGCGATAATAATTGTTAAGCTCAAAAACCACATTGTCAAGTTTTCTCATGGAGTCTCCGATTTCTCCCGGAATGACCTCCATAGTAATCGTATGACTCGCTCCGCCCGACAAATATATGTACATATCGTCGCCGTTCTTATCCTTGGGAGTAACGACGCTCCAGTCATTGTCATAAAAAAACTTAACCTGATCCAGCTCCTCACAGAGAACCTGGCCGTCAATATAGATTCTGCGATTGGAATAAAATCCTCTCATCTCGTTCTGTCTGGACTTTATTCCCATCTTATACCATCCGCCTTCCGCCGGTATCTCATCCGCAGGCACCTCAAAGGTTATCGTCTGAAGAGCCTTAGACCATGTGCCGCTGCCGATAGTGTTATAAAGCATATTTACAGGACTTGAAGGCGAAACCATATAATTACTGTTATCGTTTGTCGGATAAAGCGTCGAATCGGATTTCTTCACAGCGTTTTCAGCCTCAATCCGAATCAGGCTGCTTTCAGTTCCGCCCTTTTCCGGAGCGTCCTTTACAGATTCCGTATACTCGGCATAATCCGGAAGATCAGACGGATTATAAAATTTAAAATATTCCAGCGCCATATTAGCCTTAGTTCCCTTAAACGAAACAGTATGGCTGCCCTTTTCAAGATAGAATATCAGCGGATCGTTAAAAAGACCGTCAACATCCTTTATATCGGAAGTAAGCCATTCGCCTTTCTGAATCTGAGCCGGCCTGATTTGATTGCCTCTGGAATCCTCGGTTATTTCCTTTTCATTTACCCATACCTTATTAACCGATACTCGCGACGCGGTGTCATAAGGAGAACCGCCGTCTATCTCAATACCGAATTCAATAGTGGTAGCCGTTGATTCAATAGGAAAATACGACATGTTCATGCAGTAAATACCGCTTTCAGGAATATCTACCTTATATGTGATTTCACCCTCGTTTGAATTCCAAATCAAAACGTCAGACTTGGTTTCAGCCTCGTCTCCGTATTCTCCGACGGAAAAATCTCCGTTTTCAGCGGAGCTGTAATCCTTGAACCAGGTAAGTATTTCAGCGTCCGGACGATTTTCGCCGGAATACTGATCGTAATAATCGCTGTACGTATTCTGAGCAACGTAAAGAGGCTCGGTTTCTTCTGATACAGGCGCGACGTCCGCAGCTTCCAGAGAAAGCTCGGCTGAGGAACCGTTATTATCATCTGCTGGCTCTCCTGAAACAGAACCGGACGGTGAAAAACATAAAAGCAGCGCCGCCGAAAAAGAAAGTATTCTTTTGGATATTTTGTTTTTATCATTTTTTCCACCTTTCCGTAAAGATAAAAATCCAAGGCGGTATACCTGTTAAAGACCGCGGCTATACGCGGCTCCGCCTTTATGCATATCCGTCCGCATATTCCGTTCGCGGACAGCCGAACGCCCCTCCTCACATCTCTGCCGAATAATCTTAGCAAAATAAATAATTTAAAAATAAATCCGCCTTCTGCAACGGCAAGTTGTCAAAAATGCATAAGTATCTGATATTAATTATAGCAATATAAGGCGATATTGTCAAGTTGTAAAATAATATACTGAATTATATCCCTAAACATCCTTATACGTCTTATTTCGATCAGACAAAGCAGAAAAACAGGGCGCTTATCACTAAAGCGCCCTGGCCGCAAGCCCTAACGTTTAATTTTTATTTATTTTGGGGTACCCTTTCCATAAAATCCCTGCTTTTCTCCAACGAAATCAGCGTGAATTTTGCTTGTTGGGAATAATATCACAAACCCTTGCGTAAGTCGGAATCTGTCAAGATTTTATAGCTTTCTTCTATATAGCAAACATTTCAAATCGACCTCTTCAGAAAGCTCGAGAACAATTTTTTGCTCGCCTACTCGCTCAAATCCCCTATGCTCATAAAATTGATACGTGCAGTTTGTATCGGTAAACAGATAAATTTCTTTTCCTGATTCTCGCCGTACAAGTTCATTTAATAAGAAAGTACCTATCCCTTTTGTTTTGCTTTTTGGATTGGACGCTAAAAACGAATTTCTCCATCCGGAGTATAGCGCTCGGCGTATTTATCAAACATTTTTTTGTTAGCCTCGTTATAAGGCATAACGCCTCCACCAAAGAACAGGTTTTGAATATTATCTATAAGCTTGATATATAATCGTTTTCCCAAAGGATTTATATGGCTTTTTTTCGCCTTTTATATCAGCAATAAGAACTCCCAAAAGTTCGTTATCCTCGTAAGCGGCAATGATTTGAGTTGCATTGGTGTATTCTAAATACCAAAAATATCTACCGTATGCGTTAAGAATATACTTGTTCTTTAAGTATTTTTCAAAGTGCATTCCTGCTATTGCGTATTGAATGACCTTCTTAAAATCTTTCTTTTTCAATTCCTTTATTTTCATTACAGCAAATTACCTCGTCAAATTCATTAATATGTTTGTAGTATAACGAACGTATATGACTTTTTCTATCATTTCTCTACATTGGTACGAAATAGCAGAGCCGGCCGTCCTCGTCAACGGTCGAGACGAACGGCTTTGCCCGCCCCGCAAGCGCGTTTGTCCCTGCTCATAGGCAGACAAGAGAGCGAAAGCAACGAGCGCTTTCGCCTCTTTCCTTATATCTGTCCGTATTGTTTTATTTTATAATTCCTTAACAGCGTCTTTAGTAATATCAAAGGCAAGAGCGTCCTTTTGGCCGGTTCCCTGAGGAGTAAAATAAACGGTCATGGTTTCCCAGACTGAATAAACGCCGATAGCGGCATAGCCCTTAACAGTTTCTCCGGGCTTTAAGGTCGCGTTAAGGGACTCCATATCCTTTATTTTGTCCTCCGCCTTTAGCATTGCTTCCACGCCGGTTGTCACCGTATTTCTCTCACCGTCCATATATTCGACTTTGACATCGAATGCGTTGACGTCGATATCAGAATCGGTATTATTAGTTATTTCAAAAACAAACGCTATTACCTGCCTGTCGTAATTTACTTGCTCCGCCTTTATTTCTCCCACGTCAAAAATATCGGTAAGGGTTACGTCCAAACCGGACACCTCGGATTTAACGCCCTGCTGAATCTGCTGCGTAGGTATATTTTCGATCAGCTCGTCCTGCGGAACAACCTGCCCGTCGCCGTTTTCCATGCCCTCCGTCTGCTGAACGTACTCGTTTGACGAACCGTCATAATAAACTATGCCGTTTTCAGTAACGTTTCTTTTATCGGAACATCCGGCTGAAAAAATTAAAGTTACCGCAGAGCAAACCGTTATAACTTTTTTTATATTTTTCACAATAGAATCTCCTTAAATAAAAATTTCTGTTTATAATAATATGATTATAACATTATATCGCAAAATTTGCAACAGTTAATAATAAACAAAAAAACAAACTCCCCGTTAAAAAACAGAGAGCTTATTTTCAAATGTATTTCAGTTAAATTACTGAGCTGCCGGAGCGTCAACAGGACATGTGCCTGCACAAGCGCCGCAGTCAATACACTTTTCAGGATCGATAACGTATTTTCCGTCTCCCTCTGAAATAGCCTCAACAGGACATTCTGCCGCGCAAGCGCCGCAGCTGATGCATTCGTCTGAAATTGCGTATGCCATTAAAAAACACCTCCGTTCTTGTCTTTTGCGGTATATGAACTGTTTTCTTACAGCCCTAAATATATTCTAACATATTTTTATAAAATTGCAATACCTTTTTTTAATTTAATGGTTGACAAAGTTTTACTAAGGGTATACTATATTTAATAGTAAAAAGGAGATGTTCAGATGTATATTGATTTTCATACCCACGCCTTCGCCGATAAAATTGCGGGAAGAGCAATGGAGGCTCTTTCGGCTACCTCCGGCTTAAAGCCGTATACGGACGGAACCCTGTGCGGTCTTAAAAAAAGCTCAGGGAACGCGATATTAGCGCGGCGGTCGTACTTCCGATTGCGACAAAGCCGTCTCAGCAGAGGGTTGTCAACGACTGGGCCGCGGATATTAACGGAAAAACGGTATATATTCGTTCGGAAGCGTGCATCCGGACGCGGACGACGCCGTTCAAACGCTTGAAAGCATAAAGGCGTCAGGACTGCACGGCGTCAAGCTGCATCCGGACTACCAGGGTCTTTTTTGTAGAGGATGAAAAAGCTTTTTCCCATCTATCAGAAATGCTCGGAGCTTAACCTTCCGATTACTTTTCACGCAGGCTACGATCCTCTTTCGCCCGAACTGATTCACGGTACGCCGGAGGGCTTTCTAAAGGTTTACGAGTCATTTCCTAAGCTTACCATGATAATCGCCCACTGCGGAGGTATGTATCGCTGGGACGGCGTTGAAAGACTGCTGGCGGGAAAAAGCGGCGGCATCTATTTTGACGTAGGCTTCACCGCCGGAGAAATCGGTGAAAAGCAGCTTCTGAGAATTATAAAAAGCACGGAGCAGACAGAATTCTTTTTTTAGGAAGCGACTGCCCTTGGGACGATCCGGAAAACGAAATTAATATGATCCGCAGACTTCCCTTAAGCGAAGAGGAAAAGGATATGATTTTCTACAAGAACGCCCTAAGACTTCTAAAGCTTGAAATATAATGAAAGCCTCCCGATTCAAGGAGGCTTTTAAAGCAGATATCAAAGGATATTGGTCCATCTGGGTATTTCGCTTTCCACTATCCATTTTATAGACGATTCGGCGGTGTCATATTCCGCGTTTAGCTCGTCATTATCAGTTTCTATAAGCGCCTTCAAACGGGACATGGAATTCTGCGTAGCCGAAATTTTATCATTATTGACAAAAACGCTTGCGTAAGTATGAAATTTATCCCATTCCTCCAGCAACGCGTCGACCGATTCCAGAGCTTCTTCCTTTTTTCCCTTATCAGAAAGCTCCCTTGTTTCATCAAGCATGGCAATAATTTCGTCGGTTTCATTTTTTAGCATAAAAAAACCTACTGCGCCAAGAACAATTATAGCCGCTATAATGCCTATACTGATTTTAATTCTTATCATTGCCGCTGCTCCTTTTTATCAAATTATATTTTCCGGTTTTATCCGCGGTAAGCAGAAAAATATCAGATATTTTCATATGCTTTCGGTCAATCAGATCATAAAGCCATTGTTTTTTCAGACCTGAAACCTCAAGTCCTTCTTTTGTATCAGCTTTCCGTCTGATACAATAATAACCGGCGGATCCATTGAGGTTCCCGTAAGGTTAAGATCGTTATTAGTAACATTTCTCTGCGCGAATTTTTCATAGATCGAAACGCTTCCGTTAGTTTCAACAACCGCAAATTGTACGTCGGAAATATCGAATATATTGTTGCCCCGCAGAGCCGTCATCAAATCGTCCACCGAAAATCTCAGTTCTCTCATAACCTTCTGATCAAGCGTTCCGTCCCTGATTATAACCTTGGGGCTGCCGGACACTATATGCCGTATCCTTTTTGATTTCAGGGATATCCACGACATTATTACCTCAAAGCAGACAAGCGACAATATAGGAAGAATCCCCATTACAAGCGGTATATTCAGGTCCTCAAGCGGAAGGGTGGCAATATTTGAAACTAAAATAGTAATAACAAGCTCCGACGGCTGCAGCTCGCCTATCTGCCTCTTTCCCATAAGTCTGACTGAAAATATTACAATTATATATAAAATAATTGCACGGATAAATACAATATTCAAATGAAACCCTTCCTTTCTAACGCGCTGTATTTCATAATTAATCTTATTTTACACAATATTCGTCAAGCTATTCAGAAATTAAAAATAATCCTATAATATAAATAAAAATTAAAAAATAAAAAAATAATATTCACTTTTATTTTTACCATTATAATGCTATAATAAATACACAAAATATAAAATAATTGATTGGAGTCAAGTAAAACTATGTTAAATATCAATTTAGAAGGAAAAACCGCCTTAATAACCGGTGCGGCCGGACAGCTTGGACGCGTCATGTGCGAGGTATTGGCGCAATGCGGAGCAGATATAATCATACATTATAACTCAAACGCCGAGCAAGCAAGGCTTATCGAGGAAAAAATAAAGTTTATGGGCAGAAACGCCGTTTCAGTTCAAGCCGATATAACCAGCCAAGATTCGATCGAGCGTATGAAGAAACGCGTTTCAGAGTTCAAAATGCCCGATATAATCATAAATAACGCGGTTATTCAGTATGAATGGAAATCGCTGCTGGATCAGGACATAAAGGATTATTACAGTCAGTTTGAATCGTGTGTGATGCAGACGGTTTATATGACAAAGGCCTTTGCCCCGTATATGATCAAACAGAATTACGGCAGGATAATAGCTATAAACACAGAATCCGCCGCCCTTGCAGAAGCCGGATGCAGCGCGTATACTTCTGCCAAAAAAGAGGGCTTGACGGAATTGTACGATGTCTTGCCAAGGAGCTTGGTCCCAGCAATATTACGGTAAACCAAATCGCTCCGGGCTGGACAATAAGCTTTGCAGACAGAGAAAACGGAACTCAGAAGCAGGAGGCTTACGACTCCACCGTACCTCTGAGACGAAGAGGTACGGATAAAAAATCGCCGCTATGGCGGCATTTCTTGCGTCTGATCTTGCGTCGTTCACAACCGGAGCATATATTCCGGTAAACGGCGGCAGAGTTATGCCCGCCATTTAGGAAGGAAAAAGCAAAATGAAGAATATTATCTATCTTGACGGTTCTTGGGATTTCCGCCTTGACGCCGATAAAGCGGGGCTAAATCAGGGATACTTTCATTCCTCCTTTAACGATACCATAAATCTTCCCGGAACCACCTCGCAGTCAAAAAGGGAACGCCAAATAAAGAACGGGAGCCGGGCTTTCTTACAGATGAATATAGGTTTGAGGGATATGCCTGGTATAGAAAAAGCTTCAATATAAAAGAAAAAAACTTTAAAAATGCGAAGCTTTTTCTTGAAAGAACAAGAAAAACAATGCTCTGGGTAAACGGTCGGCGGATCGGAAAAGTCCTCGACAGCCTTAACGCTCCGCACATATACGATATAGGAGAATCGCTGAGAGCCGGGGAAAATACTATAACAATAATGGTTGACAACACCGATTACCCCACCAAGGGAGGACATATGACCTCTCAGGATACCCAGACTAACTGGAACGGAATTACGGGAGAAATCTCGGTAAGGATTTATGAAGACGTTTATATCGACAATATCCGGACGTTTCCGGATATACATAATAAATCCGTTAAGGTTAAACTCCGTATAAACGGAGCTGACGGTATCAATATAGCAGTCTTTGCTTTCATGGAGGACGATATCCACGAAAAGCAGCATTTTGAGCTTTGCGCCGACGAATATGGATATTCAGAATTTACTTACAAAATGGACGGAGATACAAAGCTGTGGAGCGAATATACTCCGTATATTTATACCTTGGTTATAGAACTCGAAAGCGGAGAATCCATACGGACCTGCTTCGGCATGAGGGAATTCAGTACGGAGGGAATGGAATTTAGAATCAACGAAAAGCCCGTCTTTCTCCGAGGTAAGCACGATGGAATGGTTTTTCCTCTGACAGGCGCGGCTCCCACCGATACTGAAAGCTGGATAAAAACGCTGAAAACCGCAAAGGATTACGGAATAAACCATTACCGCTATCATACCTGCTGCCCGCCCGACGCCGTTTACTGCGGCCGATCTACTGGGAATTTATATGGAGCCTCAGCTTCCCTTCTGGGGAACAATTCACGCGGAAAACGAGGAGGGCTTTAATAAAGAGGAACAGGAATATCTGATAAGCGAGGGATATAGAATTCTTGAAAGCTTCGGAAACCATCCGTCCTTCGTAATGTTTTCACTGGGCAACGAGCTTTGGGGCAGTCCTGAAAGAATGAACCTTATACTAAAAAACTATAAGGAATTCGACAGCAGCCGTCTTTATACCATAGGTTCGAACAATTTTCAGTTCTACCCTACCATTGTTGAAAACGACGACTTTTTCTGCGGAGTTCGACTGAGCCGTGAAAGACTGATAAGAGGCTCCTACGCAATGTGCGACGCCCGCTTGGACATATACAGACGGACATTCCCAATGCTTCTTATTGCTATGACAACATTATATGTCCGGCAGCTTCCGACGCCGTTGAAGCTGAGGAAACAGAAATTGAAATTCAATACGGAACAGGAGTTAAAGAGTTAAGGCCTCCGGCAGCAAGGCCGGACTTGAGCCGAATATTCCTGTAATTCCCACGAGGTAGGTCAATATTCATTTTATCCCGATTTTAATGAGATAGATAAATATACCGGCGTTTTGAAGGCGGAAAATCTTAAAATATTCAGAGAACGTTTGGCTGAAAAGGGTATGCTCAGCAAGTGGAAGGAATTTTTCAAGGCAAACGGAAGATTCGCCGCGGAATGCTATAAAAATGAAATAGAAACCGCAATGCGTTCTGAAAGGCTGGCAGGCTTTCAGCTTCTGGATATTCAGGATTTTCCCGGACAAGGCACGGCGCTGGTCGGCATACTCAACTCATTCATGGAAAGCAAAGGTTTTATAACTCCTGAAAAATGGAAGGGCTTTTGCTCCGATAAAATCCTCCTTGCGGACTTTAAAAAGCTATGTTATAACCGATAAACGGTTTACAGCTTCGATATACGCCAGATGCTATAAACCGGAGGATTTAAGGACGATTATATAAGATGGGAAATTTCTGACGGCGGTCGCACCGCCGGCGGAGGAGAGCTTGCGGCGGACGGAAACAAAACAGGTCTTTTCAAGATAGGCGCTGTAAATTGAATATCCCGGAGGATTATAAAACACCGAAAAAAACTGACGCTTACCCTTACCGCAAAAAATACTGAAAACAGCTATGATCTCTGGTATTTTCCGGAATTAAAAAGCTGGAATCCCACGGACGGAAACAAAATAATTGTAACTGATAGTACGGATACAGCCGTTAAAACGCTGAGGGAGGGCGGAAACGTTTTGCTCGCCTCAGAAAAATTTGAAAAATTATGTGGAGGGAACCTATTGTACCGATTTCTGGTGCTATCCTATGTTCAAAACCATATCGGAACAAATGAATAAGCCTGTTCCTGTGGGAACAATGGGACTTCTCATAGATAATTCCCATAAAGCTCTGAAATATTTCGCAAGCGAATATTACTCCACGCCGCAATGGTACAACATAGTAAAAAGCGGAGTATGCGCCGTTTTGGACGACGCTCCGAAGGATTTTTACCCGATAGTACAGACAATTGATAACATAGAAAGAAACCATAAGCTCGGAAATCTGTTTGAAGCAAACGTTTTAAACGGAAAGCTTATCGTATGCACAATGTCGCTGAGGCGGCTCTTCGAATCAATAGAGGGAAAATGGTTTGTTAAAAGCGTCTGCGATTACTGCGGCTCCGAAAGCTTTAATCCTAAGTATCGCCTTGACGAGGAATATATACGTTCAATATTCATATAAAACTGTGAGGAAAATAATATGGAATTGATTTTTTAGCGCTTTGCTTTATAACTCTCGCGCTTATTTACTTCTTTGCAGAAAACCGACTTCTTTTAACAAGAAAATACAAAATAAGGCTCAGCACAGATAATGTGCGGAGCCTGAAAATCGTTCAGATTTCCGATATACATAAAAGCAATAAAAAAATAAGATTATTTCAAGAACAAAACAGTTAAAACCGGATATTATCTTGCTAACCGGAGATATGATTTCGAGATCAGTCAGGGATATGTCCGAAATAGATAACCTAACGCGCTCCTTATCAGATTTATGTCCTGTTTATGCCTGCCCCGGAAACCATGAGCTTGATCTGCCCTCAGAAATATACGAAAAGTATAAAACGATTATGCAGAAAAACGGCGTTATTTATCTTGAAAACCGCCGGACGGCCTTTGAACGAAACGGCGTTAAAATAAATATAGCGGGAGCCTCTCTGAGAAAAAGCGTCTATCGGGACGACAAGGGCGGATATAAAAGACTTCACAAATATACCTCCGAAGAGCTTGAGGAGGATATAGGTCCAAAAGCGGGTTTTACATTATTGCTGGCGCATAACCCGCTGTGCGCCAAGGCTTACAGCCAATGGGGAGCCGATATTGTTTTCTGCGGACATATACACGGCGGCGCCGTAAGACTGCCCTCTTCTGGGCGGACTGCTTTCTCCTGAAAGAAAATTTCTTCCTGAATACAGCAAGGGAATCTATCGTATAGGCAAAACAGAAATGATCGTTTCGGGGGGGATCGGCAAGCCGAGACTTTTTAATCCCCCTGAGATAGTATTCTGCGAATTAATCGGAAACAATAAAAAAATTCTTAAAATTGCGAACTAAATCGTTTAAGGTCAATATTACATAATATAATCGTCATAATCATCTCTTGAAAAATAAATTTTATACTGATATACTATTGTTTGTTGGAAAAGATTATTCGTCCTTGCGAGATCGCTTTCTAACCTCTCCGGGACTGCACCCATACTGCTCCTTGAACTTCTTCACAAAAGAGCTTATAGTTATGGCAGAAGCCATGCTTATCTACAATACTGCCTATTGTATAATCGGTGTTTGCGATATCGTAATAAACATGCTCAAGACGAATAGCGAAAACATATTCCATGAACGTCATGCCCATATATTTTCTGAAAAACCGCGCAAAATATTCCCTGTTAAGGGCAACGGCCTCGGCTGCGTCCTGCAGCGTTATGTTTTCGGAATAATGCTGACGGGCATATTGAAGAACAACCCCCAGTCTTTGAATATTCCTGTCAGTTTTTCTTTTTCAGCGCAGGATCTGCGCTCGACTTGAATCCCTTGACGAGCTTATAAAGCAGCTCATAAACCAGCGAATTAAACATTAAAATATAACCGTCGTCTCTCGGGGCTTCAAAAGACTTTTGAGCTTTTCAAGAGTTTCCCTGACTCCGGCATTATTTCCGTTTCCGTCTGACGCAGCCGACGCGCTGTAGCAGTTGAACTTAATAATGTCAATATTGGATATACTTTTTCCAGAATCTCATAGGGAATCTGAAGCAGCAGATGACGGCCTTTTTTCTCGGCATATAACAGAATGTATAGTTTTTGAATTCACCACTATGAACCCGCCCGGCTTTAGCATATAATTGCTTTTCGCTTATATTAAGCGTCATTCCGCCGGCAATTAGATATATTATTTCAAGACCGTTGTGCCAATGCTTTGAATTAAAAAAACCGTCTGTATTGTAGATTTCAAACAGCATTCCTGTTTCAGGCTGATATTGAATCTGTTCATGACTGTAATTTTCCATTTATACACTCCCCTATTTATAATATAATCATATTTTATCATAAACTTCAAAATATAGCAATACATAGAAAGGATGATGAGCAATGTCAATGACAAAAGAAATGACGTCGGGAAAACCATATAAGCTTATACTGAGCTTCGCCATACCGTTAATACTCGGCAATGTGTTTCAACAGCTTTACAATATGGTCGACACTGTGATCGTAGGAAAATTTGTTGGAGTAAACGCGCTTGCCGGAGTTGGTTCGACAGGCGCTATTAATTTCCTTGTTATAGGCTTTGCTCTGGGGATATGCAGCGGATTTTCCATTATGATCGCTCAACGCTTCGGAGCCGGAGATTATTCGGGAATGAGAAAATTCATAGCAAATTCTATTTATTTATGCATAGCGGTAGCGGTGATACTCACAGCGGTAACGATGCTCCTCACTAAGCCGATATTAACCGTTATGAACACTCCCAAGGAAATATACGATTACGCTTATAATTATATCATTATTATATTCGCCGGAATATCAGCCACCATGTTTTATAATATCCTTTCGGGTATTTTAAGAGCAGTGGGAGACAGCAGAACTCCTTCGATTTTTTTAGGAGTATCCTCAGTTTTAAACGTAGGCCTTGACCTTCTGTGCATCATTGTATTTAAGATGGGCGTTGCCGGCGCGGGTATAGCTACCGTAATATCGCAGGCAATATCCGCTTTCCTTTGCTTAATATATATCAGAAAGAATTATGATATACTGAGATTTGAACATGACGAGTTTAAATTCGAAGCGCACAGAGCTAAAAGACTTGTTTCTGTAGGAATACCAATGGCCTTGCAGTTTTCTATAACGGCAATAGGCAGTATTATACTGCAAAGCGCCGTTAACTCTCTGGGGACCGCCTCCGTGGCCTCGGTAACGGCAGCTACGAAAATACAAACGGTAGCCATCGGCCCCATGGAAAGCCTCGGAATAACAATGGCAACCTACTGCGGACAGAACAGAGGCGCGGGAAAATACACAAGAATACGCGTCGGTATAAGGCAAAGCCTGATAATGTCCATGATCTACTGCGTTATTTCTGCTTTAGCGGTATCGTTACTGGGCGGATTTATGACAGTTTTATTTGTTGAATCGAAGCAAACCTCTCCGGAAGAGCTTAAAGAAATAATAAGCCTTTCGGTAAAATATTTAAGGCTCAACAGTATATTCTATCCTGTTTTAGGAATACTTTTTATTTTAAGAAACGCTCTCCAGGGAATGGGCTACAGCTTCCTTCCCATGATGGCCGGCGTAAGCGAGCTTATAGCAAGAACTCTTGTAGTATTTGCATTCGTTTCATCGTTCGGTTTTATGGCGGCATGTCTGGCAAGTCCGGTTGCATGGCTGTTCGCAGACATACTTCTTATTATAACCTATTTTTTAAAGATTAAGGAATTGAAGTCAGAGCTGATTTTTAAAAAGGCAAAGTATAAAAAAATGGTTTCGCATAAAAGCGAAACCATTTTTTAACGGAATTATAAGCGGTTTTTGCATTTGTGCCACTCCATCAGAAGCTCTCTTTCTCCGAAATCCTTATCCGTCCGTTTATTTACTGTAATAAAACCTTCCCTTTTGTAAAAATCCACTGCTCGGTTATTTTTTCATAAACGTCTAAGGAAAGACGCATACGATTCATTTTAGCAAAATCTATCAGCTCTTTTCCGATACCCTTCGAACGGTATTCATACTCTACAAATATTCCGGCTATATAATCATCGTTTAATCCAATAAATCCGGCAATAACGCCGTCTGTTTCATAAACCCAGACCTCGGCCTTTTTTGGCTCTTCTGACATACTCATAATTTTTATGCCAATAATCCGCACAGATAAACCAATGAGCCTGAATATTTCCGTAAAGCCATATATCCATAACCGCTTCAACGTCCTCGTTCCTCAGCTTTCTAATCATAACGCTTCGCCCCTTTAATAATAACAAACGCTATATTCCAATTCTGAAATACTTATATGCCCTAAGGAAAAAAAGCCGCCTTTTCAGGCGACTTTTATTTTATTTTTTGCTTAATTTTCTTTCATTCCACCAAACCCATAGCTGTGAAGCAATGAAAAGGCTTGAATATGTTCCGGCCGCCATGCCGACTATCATCGGAATGGAGAAGCTCAGAATCGAGCTTACACCGAAGCAGTAAGCGACTATTGTAACTATAACCATTGTCGAAACAGTAGTAACGGACGTTCTGATAGAACGTCTCATAGACTGCGACGTACTTACGTTTACAAGCTCCGCCACAGAAGCCTTTTTCATGATACTTTTGTTTTCTCTTATTCTGTCGTATACTACGATAGTATCGTTTACAGAATAGCCGAGTATAGTAAGAATAACGGCGATAAAGTTTGCGTTTATCTCATAGCCTAAAATTACAAATGTACCGAAAACAAAGATCAGGTTATGAACAAGACCGACAACCGCGCATACGCCCGCAGACCAGCCGCTTATCTGTTTGAATCTGAAAGCAATATACAGGATAATAAGCAAAGCGGCAAGAACTGAAACGATTATGCATTTTATAAAAAAACTCGCGACCGGAGGTAGGATTTACATCGTTTGAATCCAACTGCTCAATACCGGCGTCAGGGAATTTCTCTTGCAGCAGGCTTGTCAGAGAATTCTGTTTTTCCGCTGAAAGTCCCTGATCATAGCTGAAAGAAATTGAAAACGTATCTGCGTTTCCTGAAAGGCTCTCGCCCTTCTGTATGGTTACGGGGGTATCCAGCAGCTCCTCTATATCCTTCTTAACGGAATTGACGTCGCATTCTACCTCAGAGGAATAGGAAATTATAGTTCCTCCCTTAAATTCAATGGCGATTTCAACGCCTCTGATTACTGTAAACACTATTATTCCGACAATCAATATGAGAGGAATGAGAAACCAGATTTTTTTTCTTAGCTGAAAAATCATAAACTTTTTAGTCATTACTCTCACCTCCGTAAAGCTTCTTATTTCTGAAGATCTTAAACCTTGAAAGTGAATAAACCATCAGTCTTGAAGCAAAAACGCCCATTACAAAGTTCATCAGTGTTCCTATAAGGAGCGTAAAGCCGAACGAATAAATAACGCCCTCCGTTGTCGCGCCTATTCCAAACAGACTGAGAACCTTATTTAACCCGCTTGCAAAGAAACTGTCAGGCGTTCCGAACGCGCCCATAAGAATTACAGCGACGATAAGTCCGGTCAGGTTTCCGTCAAAAATAGAAGAGAACGCTCTCTTATAACCGGCTCTCAGCGCGGAGTCAAGGCTCTTTCCCGCACGCAGTTCTTCTCTTATACGCTCTCCGGTAATTATATTGGCGTCTACGCCCATTCCGACCGTCAGGATAATACCGGCTATACCGGGTATAGTAGTGTCGAGCTTGGCATAAATCCAAACCAGCCGGATATGCATGCGAGCGTTACGGCAACCTGTCCTATAATAGAAATAGCGGCAACAAATCCTGTAACCTTGTAAAGAAAAATCATATAAACCGCAATAAAAGCAAAAGCGATAATACCGCTTATTATCATAGCCTTAAGCGCGCCTGTTCCCAGCGTCGGTGAAATTGTCTTAAAGCTTGACGTTTCCAGCTTGAACGGAAGCGCGCCGGAATTTATCTTATCCGCAAGGCTCTTTGCGCTGTCAGCGGTAAAGCTGCCTGAAATGACCGCCTTTCCGTCTGTAATAGCCTCGTTTACGGTCGGCGCGGAGATCATATTGTTATCCATCCATATGGAAATGGATTCGCCTGTTCCAGCCATAGTAGACGTAACTGCGGAAAAGGTTTCAGCCGCCGTATCCGTCAGCTCAAGCGACACGACATAGCTGTATGTACCGTCGGCTTCAGCCTGTCTCAAAGGCTCGGCTTTCTTTATGTCGGTACCCTGAAGCACAATATCTCCTGCCGGGGATCCGTCCTCATTAGTATCAGTTCCTACCCTAAACGAAAGCATAGCCGTTTCTCCAAGCTCCTTTACGGCAGCCTCAGGATCAAAGTCCTTTTCTCCGGCCTGCCACGGAAATCTGACGATAATTCTGTCGTTTTCCGTATCCTCGTATACCTCGCTGTCATTTATATTAAGCGAAGCAAGTCTGAGCTTTACTACTTCAAGAGCCGCGTCAAGCTGCTCGTCCGTTGCTTCCGCCCCGTCGGCCGGAATAAACGTAACGTCGACGCCGCCCTGAATATCTATTCCCAGACAGATATCCTCAACGCCCTTGATCCGTACCGTCTTTATGTCGCCGTATTGCGTTGAAAATCCGAACACTACGGAAGCGGCAAAAACAAGTATCAGTCCGAAGACGATGAAAAATACCGGTTTCTTTGCATGTTTCACATTCAAACCTCCTGTATATTTTTTCCCGGCATAATACACGTTTTATATGCCGGCAGTTACTTATAATTATATGATTATTTAATCAACATGTCAAGTGATTTTTGCATATTTGCCGTTTTTTCATTGTTTTTTCACAAATTCCGGAAAACTCTAAATTTGTCAACAACAATCTTTCCTTCGCCATCAATCAGAGGAGTAATAAATCTCGACTTGTATCGCCTGACAAAATATAATTTACGCCTGTCTGAATGTCGGCAATTACTTTAAAATATCTCCCATGTCTAACGACTGCTGATCTTTTTACGATAAAACGCTTTTCCGGCTTCACCTTTTTTGTCTTATCAGACATTTCCAGCCTCCGAATCAGTTCTTCATCTCAAAGGTTTCGTTAAGAATATTCCCGTTTTCATCGAGGATTGGCTTAATGTATTCATCTATAAATTCCTCAACCTGCTGACCGCTTCTTCCTGTAAAATTCTCCGGCTTCATAATAGCGTCCATTTCTTCTCTTGTAATCATGAACATAGGATGCAAGTATTCTTTCGCACAGATCGTTATCCAGCCCTTCCTCCTTGACCCTTTTGCCGGCCTCCATTGAATACTGTCTGATCTTTTCATGAAGAGCCTGTCTGTCGCCGCCCTTTTTAACGGCGTCCATCATAATATTTTCAGTAGCCATAAATGGCAGCTCCGCCATAACCCTTCTGCGGACAATCTTAGGATAAACGACCATTCCGCTTGTCACGTTAATCATAATATTTAAAATTGCGTCCGCCGCAAGAAATGCCTCCGCGACTGAAATTCTCTTGTTTGCGGAATCGTCAAGCGTTCTTTCAAACCATTGAGTTCCCGCGGTAAACGCCGGATTCAGACAATCTATCATAAGATACCTTGAAATCGACGTTATTTCTCTCGCATCTCATAGGATTTCTCTTATAAGCCATAGCGCTGGAGCCTATCTGGCTTTTTTTCAAAGGGCTCTTCCATTTCCTTAAAAGACTGCAGGATTCTCATATCGTTTGAAAACTTGCTGCATGACTGGGCTATTCCCGCAAGAGCGTTTACCGCAAAGCTGTCAATCTTTTCTAGAATATGTCTGACCGGAAACCGGAACTACTCCGTCAAAGCCCATTTCCTCAGCTATCATTTTTTCAAGCTCCTTGATCTTTCCGGTATCTCCCTCAAACAGCTCCATAAACGAGGCCTGCGTCCCGGTAGTACCCTTTGAACCCAAAAGCTTTAAATCTGAAATCCTGCGCTCTGTTTCAATAAGATCCATCAGAAGCTCGTTTATCCACAGCGTCGCCCTTTTGCCAACAGTAGTAAGCTGCGCCGGCTGAAGATGAGTATAAGCAAGGCACGGCATATCCTTATATTTCATGGCAAAATCTGAAAGCTGGGCTATAACATTTATCAGCTTTCTGCGTATAACTTTGAGCGCGTCACGCATAATAATTATATCGGTATTGTCGCCGACATAGCAGGACGTTGCGCCGAGATGAATTATACCCTTTGCGTCGGGACATCTTGCCGTAGGTATAAACATGCGCCATAACGTCGTGGCGTACCTCCTTTTCCCGTGCGGCGGCAGTTTCATAATCAATGTTTTCAATATTGGCTTCAAGCTCGTCCACCTGCTCCTGAGTTACGGGAAGTCCGAGCTTCATTTCAGCTCTTGCCAGAGCGACCCAGAGCTTTCTCCATGTGGTGAATTTCTTATCCGCAGAAAAAATATACTGCATTTCGCCGCTCGCATAGCGGGTGCAGAAAGGACTTTCATAGCTGTTTGTATTACTCATAAAAGTTTAAGCTCCTTTTTATCAAATATTAACGCTTAATTATATCACATATCGGTATGAAATGTCAATTTTCCGAGGTCTTTCCGGCTGCTCAAACGCAGATCATAATTTTTAGCTTGACAAGCGCGGCATACAATGCTATTATATGGTTACAATCCGTCCGGATTATGTTCGGACAAATAAAAATAAAAGGAGATATTTAATTATGCAGAAATACCAGTGCGATCCATGCGGTTATATTTACGATCCTGAAACAGGCGATCCTGATTCAGGAATAGCTCCCGGAACAGCGTTCGAGGATATTCCTGACGACTGGGTATGTCCGGTATGCGGAGTAGGAAAGGATATGTTCAGTCCTGTCGACTGATAAAAGCTAAAGGACGGCTAATAAAGCCGTCCTTTAGCTTTTATCTGAATTATGAGGTATAATCCTCCAGCAGAGAATTCAGCTCCTGCTCTGTGCGGACATAAATTCCGCTTTTTAAGCTGTTCTTTGTCATAGTCGGACATTACCGCGGTAGATATTCCGAGAAGCCGATAGGGAGTCTCACTGCTGCCTCTGAAAACCGCAAGCTCGCCTCCGAATTCCTTTAGCATAAAGCCCACCTCCGTCTGCGTTTCTGCAACGCTGTTTTCCAAGCTTCTCCTATGAGCCTCGGCACGCTGTCCCTTTATGGAATAAGCAAGAGAAACGATAACGATTATTGCGGAAAGCGCCAAAGCCGTTATAATAGTGTATACAATGTGCCGTCTTGTCATTTTTACCTCCATTTTACATTATTCATAAGTATTTCTCTTATTATTGACTGTTTTTTTCAAAATATACCATATGATTTTTTAAAAAAGACTTAACAGCATTAAAAAAAATATGTTATAATTATAATGTATAAATACATATTACAATATACGGAAAGGAAAACGGATTCACCCGAATAATACAAAGCGTTACAGAGGTATTTTATTATGACAGACAATAAAAGCAACAGGCACAGCTCCGGAAATTCCGGAAACAGGCAAAGCCGTAAACCGTCAGATAATCATAAACGTGATAACGTCTCACGGCAGCGGTCGCCGTACGCCGCATATTCAGGCGGCGGAAAATCGCCGGACAAAAAGCAGACGCAGCCGCGCGCTTCAGGCGCCTCGGGAAAAACCGGTCATACCGCTAAAAGCAGAAGCGGAAGCACAGGAGGAAGACCGCCCGGAAAAGCAAATACGTCGGCAAAGCATACTCCTCCTAACCCGCAGAGCAGACCGACAAGGAAAAAGCCTGAAAATAAAAAGGCGGCGCTGGCAAAAAAAAATTGCGGCAATAATGGGAACTACGCTGCTGTCTATATTCCTGGTAGTCGTCATAACCGGTACAATAGTCGCAACGGCAATGACAGTTTACGTACTGGAATTCATGGACGAAACTTCCGACGTTACCATTACCGAGCTTGCCAGCAGCGCAAACACCATAGTATACGCCAATAAGGGCGACAAAGAGCTGGTTCAGCTCTATACGGTTAAAAACGACGTTCAGAGAGTACCGGTAGATATTGAGGATATTCCCCAGCACGTAAGAGACGCTTTCGTCTGCGTTGAGGACGAACGTTTCTATTCGCACGAGGGCGTTGATTATAAAAGAACCTTCGCCGCCTTCGCCAATATGTTCATTCATATATACGACACCAATCAGGGCGGTTCTACGATAACCCAGCAGCTTATCAAAAACCTTACGGGAGACGACGATCCCAGTCCGTCGCGTAAAATAAGGGAAATTTTCAGAGCCATGCAGTTTGAGAAAAAATACTCAAAGGACGTTATCCTCGAAAATTACCTTAATTATATAGGCTTCGGAGGTCCCACAAACGGAATACAGCTCGCTTCGATAAAATATTTCGGAAAGGACGTTGCGGATCTTTCTATTGCGGAGGCGGCCTGCCTTGCGGCTATTCCGAAAAGTCCGGAAACCCTTAATCCCTTTGCCGGCTACGAGGACGAGGAAACGGGAGAATGGGTTAACACCGGAAAGGAAGCAAACCGCGACCGTCAGGAGACCGTTTTATACCACATGTATAATAACGGAGCAATATCCTATGACCAATATAAAGAGGCTCTTGATGAAAAGCTTATATGTACAGACTCGGAGGAATACAAAAAAGAACATCCGGAGGCCAGCGCCGACGATATGATGGACGAACAGAAGGCCACCTCATGGGTAGTCGATACCGCCCTGAGAGAATATGCGGCCGTGCTTATGGACGAATACGGCATAGACGAGGAAGAGGCCATCAAAAGAATCAACAGCGGCGGGTATCAGATATATACCACGGTCGATCTGGATATGCAGAAATATGTAGAAGAAAAAGTATCTTGATCTGAGCAATCTTATGGATCCCGATTCAAATTACTCATGGGACGAAAACGATGAAAAGATTTATCCTCAGTCCTCGTTCATGGCTATGAATTATAAGGGTGAAATACAGTGCGTCGTAGGCGGTATCGGCGAAAAAACCGAATCGCTCGCATTTAACAGAGCGACAATGGCCAAAAAGACAGCCGGGTTCCTGTATGAAACCGGTATCAACCTACGGGCTGGCGTTGTTCAGCGATCACATTCACTGGGGAAGCATGTATAAGGACTCCCCTATAAAGCTCGACGACGGCAAGGAATGGCCGCAGAACTACGACTATATTTGGACTCGTTCAAGCATTCCGATTTACGACGCTCTCAGACGCTCCAGAAATACTGTTCCGGCACAGCTCTGCAAGGAGCTTACTCCGCAGTCGGTTTTCAACTTCTCTACACAGAATCTGGGAATGGACCTTGTGGATATAACAGAGGACGGCGCTTCGGATATAGCATATGCTCCCTTGACCATCGGCGCGCTGACCTACGGCGTTTCGATTGAAAATCTGATAAACGCGTTTATGCCCTACGGAAACGGCGGAACCTATTACGACGCTCATATTGTGAGCCGCGTGGAAAAGGGCGACGGATCCCCTCGTTTATGAAAACGACGGCAATCCTCACGAAGCGGTCGATAAAGGAAACGGCATATGTTATGAACAAACTGCTTCAGGAGGTTATAAAGAGCGGTACAGGTACGGCGGCACAGCTTTCAAATAAAACCGTTGCGGGAAAAACCGGTACTTCAGAGGACTGGAACGACCTTTGCTTTGTGGGAATGACCGAGGATTTTGTAAGCGGCGTATGGATCGGATACGATACCAAAACCGAGCTTAATACAAGTCTTTCATCGGCACAGGTTTGGTACAATATAATCGGAGAATATGCCGACAGCATAGAATCAGACAATCATTATCCCGAATGCGACGACGTAATTTCCGCGCCTATGTGCACCTCCACCGGAATGATAGCCGGCGACGGATGTCCCAAAGGGAATAACCGGCTATTGGAAATCAACTAACGCGCCTTATTGTTCTAATCATTATTCCTCCGCTCCGTCTAAGGACGACGAGGACGAAAGCTCAGAGGATGAAAGCAGTTCAGAAGCAGAGAGCAGCTCAAAGCCCGATGAAAGCAGCGTGGAAATAGTAGATTCCGATTCATCCTCGAATCTGCTCCGGAATCCTCGCCTGAAAGCAGCAATGCGGAATAGGAGATATTTTGGATAATAAAATTAAACTGACCTGTCCATGTCATTTCGGACTTGAAAGCGTACTGAAGTACGAAGTAAATAAAATCGGCGGAGAAAACATAACTGTCAGAGACGGCAGAGTAAGCTTCGAGGGCGGCTTCGATATGGCGGCAAGGGCTAATATCTGCCTTTCCACCGCTGAAAGAGTACTCATAGAGCTTTCGGAATTCAGAGCAGTTACATTCGAAGAGCTTTTTCAGGGAGTAAAAAAAATTCCTTTTGAAAATTTTATAGGGATAAAGGACGCGTTTCCGGTAAAGGGACATTCCCTTAATTCCACACTACACAGTATTCCCGACTGTCAGTCGATAATCAAAAAAGGCGGCTGTTGAACGCCTTAAGGAAAAATACCATACCGGCTGGTTTGAAGAAACCGGAGCCGTTCACCAGATACAGTTCAGTATTCTGAAAGACAACGCTGTTATCTACCTTGACACCAGCGGCGCGGGACTTCACAAAAGAGGCTACCGCAGAAACGCCAACGCGGCTCCTATAAAGGAAACGCTTGCGGCGGGAATAATCGACTTCGCAAGGATCAGAGACTCGAGCACAGTATGCGATCCTCTCTGCGGCAGCGGAACGTTTCTTATTGAATCAGCAATAAAGGCGCTGAATATTCCGCCGTGCATTAACCGCAGATTCGCCGCTGAAAAGTGGGACTGTATTAATCAGCGAGTCTGGAGCGATGAAAGACAGCGGGCAATCAGCATGGTAAACCGTGAAGCGGAATTTCAGGCCTTCGGATTTGATATCGACCGAGAGGCGGTTATGCTTTCGGTTGAAAACGCCAAAAAGGCGGGCGTTAAATCTAAAATCAGGATAGACGCGGCCGATATTGCAGATTTCAAGCCGACGCCGGGCAGCATAGTTATCTGTAATCCTCCTTACGGCGAAAGAATGCTTGACATAAGAGAGGCGGAACAGCTTTATACAATAATGGGTAAGGTAATGAATCCGTCGGCAGAAAATCCCTGCTATATAATTTCTCCTCATGAGGACTTTGAACGGTTTTTCGGAAAAAAGCCGATAAAAACGAAAGCTTTACAACGGCATGATAAAGTGTAATCTTTATATGTATTTAAATAAAAAAGGCCAAAGGATTGCTCCTTTGGCTTTTTTGTTTTTTTTTTGCCCGCCAAATTTAGCTTTTGAAAAAGCATAGTAAAAGTATTTTTCATTTCTTTGCTTGCAAGATTTAGCTTTTTAGAAAAAGCATAGTAAAAAGTATTTTTCATTTCTTTGCTCGCACAAAGAAACGAAACAAAGAAATGCACCGGCTCAAACGCCGCCGGACCGCTATGCCGCATAAAGCGGCAAATTTTATACATGAATGTGTGAGATAACTATATTGACGCCCATTAAAAGCTTACATATCTCGGATGGAAAACGCTCCTATGATTTATAAGAACATTGTTTATGATATAGCGAAATATTCGCTAAAATTCACTATTAATATCTTTATATGATATAATTATCTTATAAGTTATTAGTAGTGGAGGTTAAAAGTGAAAAAGGAAGTTGAAAGAAGTAATGAATATAAGAAAAATAAGGAAAACTATGAGAAAAGCAAGATTCTCGGCAGAAATATTAAAAATATTAGAAAGCAGAAAAAAATTAACGGAAATGCAGCTTGGTAAAATGATTGGCAAAAGCAGAAAATTTATAAGTTTAATTGAATATCCTCGGTATGGCAAAGAAATTAACTTAGATTCTCTATTTGATATTTCCAGAGCATTAGATGTTGATATATATTATTTTTTTATTGGAATTGAATAAAAATACTTTAAAATTCAATCAAACAACATTCTTATTAATCATAGGAGATTTTTCCATCTGAAATATGTAAGCTTTTATTGGGTGAGAAAACAGTTATTTTTGTAAATTCATGTATAAAATTTGCCGCTTTATGCGGCATGAGCGGTCCGGCGGCGTTTGAGCCGGCGCATTTCTTTGTTTCGTTTCTTTGTGCGAACAAAGAAATGAAAAATAACTTTTACTATGCTTTTCGTAAAAGCTAAATCTTGCGAGCAAAGAAATGAAAAATACTTTTCTTTGCTTTTCATAAAAGCAAAAATATTTTGCTTTGCTTTTTTCTAAAAGCTAAAAAAATAAAAGCCTTTCTATCAGAAAGGCTTTTATTTTATCTGTTGAAGTCTGAAAGCTCCAGCCCCTCGTTTTTATCCAAAGCCCATTTAATGTTCCATTCGCTTGAAAACAGCAGCAGGAAATTATCCTTGAAATCCTGAACAAGCTTTGTATCTGAGCTTATTATAAGCTCCTTAGGCTCGACGGGACTTTTATCAATCCATCTGATATATGAATACGGCAGAGGCTCGCGGATTATCTCAACGTTGTATTCGTTTTTCATACGGTATTCAAAAACGTCGAACTGAAGCACTCCGACTACTCCGACTATTACTTCTTCCATACCGGTATAAGGCTCCTTGAATATCTGAATTGCGCCCTCCTGCGCAATCTGTTCCGTACCCTTGACAAACTGCTTTTCTCTTCAGGGTATCCTTATGCCTAATCCTTGCAAAATGCTCGGGGGCGAAGGTAGGTATGCCCTCAAAAGGTAAATTTTTTTTCGGAGAGCAAACAGTGTCGCCGATAGAGAAAATACCGGGATCAAAAACGCCGATTATATCTCCCGCATACGCGCTTTCAATTATTTCACGCTCCTGCGCCATCATCTGCTGGGGCTGCGAAAGACGCATTTTCTTGCCGCTCTGGACATGCACAACCTCCATATCCCTTTCGAACTTACCCGAGCATATTCTCATAAACGTCAGTCTGTCACGATGAGCTTTATTCATGTTCGCCTGTATTTTGAACACGAAGGCTGAAAATTCCTCGTCAAACGGATCCGCGCTTCCCTCGGCGCAGATTCTCGGAAGCGGAGATGTGGTCATATCAAGAAAGCTTTCCAAAAACGGCTGTACTCCGAAATTGGTAAGCGCTGAGCCAAAAAATACCGGAGAAAGCTTTCCGTTTCTTACCTGTTCCATATCAAATTCCTCGCTTGCACCGTCGAGCAATTCAATATCCTCCACGAGAGCTTCACGACGCTCTGCGCCGATAAGACTGTCAAGAGAACTGTCGGAAAGACTTGCCTCTACCGCGTCCGCCTGACGGCTTCCGCCGTTCGCCTCAACGCTGATTATACGCCCTGTTCCGCGGTCGTAAACGCCCTTGAATTCCCTGCCCGATCCGATAGGCCAGTTTACGGGATAGGTTTTTATGCCAAGCTCATCTTCTATCTGTTCAAGAAGATCGAAGGATTACGCGATTCTCTGTCCATTTTATTTATAAACGTAAATATCGGTATATTCCTCATTACGCAAACCTTAAAAAGCTTTCTGGTCTGGTTTTCAACCCCTTCGACGCGTCGATAACCATTATCGCGGAATCGGCAGCCATCAGCGTTCGGTAGGTGTCCTCCGAGAAGTCCTGATGTCCCGGCGTGTCCAGAATATTTATGCAGAAATCCCTGTAACGGAACTGAAGCACAGATGACGTAACCGAGATTCCTCTCTGTTTTTCTATCTCCATCCAGTCCGAAACCGCGTGTCTGTCTGATTTTTTTTCCTTTAACGCTGCCCGCCTGATTTATTGCGCCTCCGTAAAGCAGAAGCTTTTCGGTAAGAGTGGTTTTTCCGGCGTCAGGATGCGATATAATGGCGAACGTGCGCCTTTTGTTTATTTCCCTTTGTAATTCAGTCAAATCATATTCCTCCAAATATCGTTAGTCCACATATATTCTGGGCACTCTTTTAGATATGCCGCATACGACCTCATAGCCGATAGTTCCGTAAAAAGCGACGCAAGCTCGTCGGCGGTTATTTCTTCGTTTCCGTCTCTTCCTATAAGCGTAACAATATCGCCCTCCCTGACGTTTCCGGCATGCGAAACGTCCAGCACAAGCTGATCCATGCATATTCTGCCTATAACAGGACATCGCTTCCCGTTTACCAGTACCTCCGCCTTTTTCAGAAAGAAGCCTTGAATAGCCGTCCGCATAACCGACCGTTACTGTCGCGGCCCTTATATTATCCTCAGGCGCGCGGTATATTCTGCCTCAAACAACGCGGGGGCTACAGCTTCGTAAAGAGCGGAGCTAACGGCAGACACGTCCGTTACCGCTTCAACACAAATATTGCTGTTCCCGGAAGATATATCTATATCCGCGACAACGATACGGCTGATTACTGGTCGGCTTCCTGGCAGCCGGTAGGAAAGCCTCTTGACAAGTACAAGTCCGAATGTCACCACGGCACGGCTTATACTACAATGCTTGCCGACTATGCTGATATTCATTCCGAGGTAACGTATTACGTTCCTCTTAACAAGACCTATGAGGTATGGAGAACAAAGCTTACAAACAACGGCGATACCTACAGAAACCTTTCGCTTTTCGGCTTTGTTGAGTTTACAAACGAGAACAATTATGAGCAGGATCAGGTAAATCTTCAGTATACGCTGTTTATTACCAGAACAAGCTTCGAGGGCAACAAGATCGTTCAGCACATCAATGAAAACAGCGGCAAGGACGAGAACGGTTCAAACTGGAGAGAAAGATTCTTCGGAGTTGCGGGCGCTGATGTTTCCGCATATAACGGAAATCTTGACAGCTTTATCGGGCCGTACAGAACCTACGGAAATCCTATCGCAGTTGAAAGAGGCTTCTGTGACAATAAGTGCAATTATAACTCAAACGCCTGCGGCGCTTTGCAGTCTGAGGTAATGGTTGCACCAGGAGAGACAGTTGAGGTTATTTACATACTCGGACAGAAGAACCCTGCGGCGGCTGATGAGATCATCAATTCCTACAACGAGCCGGGCAGGTGTGACGCCGAGATAAAAGAGCTTGTTGATTACTGGCACTGGGAGAGCTGAACAACTTCCAGGTTGAAACACCTTCCGCCGAGTTCAATAATATGGTAAATGTATGGAACGCTTATCAGTGCTTTATTACGTTTATCTGGTCGAGAGCCGCTTCGTTTATTTACTGCGGACTGAGAAACGGCTACGGCTACAGAGATACCGTTCAGGATATTCAGGGTATTATACATATCAATCCTGAGCTTGCGGCTGATAAGATCAGGTTTATGATCTCCGCTCAGGTAGATAACGGAGGCGGTCTGCCGCTTGTTAAGTTCGACCACAACGCAGGCCATGAGAACTGCCCTGACGAAAACGATGAAAATTCTGTTTACGCCAAGGAGACCGGACATCCTTCCTACAGAGCTGACGACGCGCTCTGGCTGTTCCCGACTATAGTTAAGTATATCGGTGAAAGCGGAAACAAGGCGTTCCTTGACGAGGTTATCGTATACGCTAACGGCGGAGAGGACACAGTTTACGATCATCTGAAGAACGCTATAAGGTTCTCGATGGAAAGACTGGGTGCACACGCTATGCCTGCCAAACTGGAGGGTAATTACATTCCGGCTGATAAGCTCGCGACAGAAAACAAAATCACAGTTATAATGGGTTAATATATTATATATGAAAAGTACCGGAATAATATCCGGTACTTTTTTATTATTTTAAAGTCTCCATATTTCTCCAAGCAGTGAGGCCGCTTCTCTTATCGCTTCGCCGTCCATTCCCGAATAGCCTATGACGATTCGGCTTTCAGGCGCCGACTCTTTATCCGTCCAGTAATATTCGGACAATCCGTGAATTCCTATTCCGTGTGCCGCCGCCGACTCCAAAAGCCCGCTTTCAGTCATTGAATTTCTGACGCGCATAAGAAAATGAAGTCCCGAATCCTCACCGCTTATAATAACCGTCCCTTTTCTTTTCCATTCCTCCGCCGCTGTCAGAAAAATGTCCCGCTTCTTTCTGTAAAGCTTTCTCATGCGGCTGATATGCCTCTCAAAGAAACCCTGCTTTAAAAATTCCGATAAAGTAATTTGCTCGAAAACCGGAACAGTGCAGGCGTAAAATCCAAGCCTTTTACGGTAGGCCGTTACAAGATGAGGCGGAAGAACCATATAGCTTATTCTCATTGACGGAGCAAGCGTCTTTGTGAAAGTATTAATATATATAACGCGTTCGCCGGTATCCATGCTTTGAAGAGTCGGTATCGGTTTACCGGAAAATCTGAATTCACTGTCGTAATCGTCCTCAATTATATATTTTCCGTTTTCAGAATAAACCATGCCTAAAATTTCCTGACGGCGGCTGACGGGCATTATTGTTCCGAGTGGAAAGTGATGGGAGGGCGTAATATGAAAAATATCAGTATTATCAAATACATTTCTTATATCCGCGCCGTAACCGTCCATAGCTATCGGCACAGTTTTCATGCAGTTTTGCTTGAATATTCGATATATTTTCCCATATCCGGGATTTTCTATTCCATAGGAACGTTCCCTCCCCAATAACTGTATAATAAGTCCCGTAAGATATTCTGAGCCCGCTCCCACAACGATTTGTTTTGGGTTTACATTCATACCGCGGAAGCTTTTTAAGATATGCCGCTATCTGCACTCTCAGCTCCGCCGTACCATAAGGACCGCAGGAATTAAGCAGATCTTCGCTTTGACTGTTCAGCACCTCCCTTGAAAGCTTTGCCCATGATGAAAACGGAAAGAAGGCCGTGTCAGCGCGGTTAGTACCAAAATCATATTTATAATTGTCTTCCGGCGGCTCCTTGTCTATATGCGGAATATCCATATTTTCAGAAGCAAGCCTTGATTGTATTTTTTCAGCATAAAAACCGCTGCCCGGCTTCGAATGAATATAGCCCTCCGCGCAAAGCTGAGAATAAGCGCTTTCAACTGTAACAACGCTTATTTTCAGATGCGAGGCAAGCTCTCTTTTTCGACGGCAGCCGCTCTCCTGCGGCTATTTCACCTTTTTCTATAGAGCTTCTGACAGCGCTGTAAAGCTGACTGTATAACGGAATATGAGATTGAGGATCTAAATTAAAAGTTAGCATATAAAATCGACCTTATAAAAAAATATTAAAATTGGTTATTGAAATAATGTCAATTCAGTATTAATATTATATCGTACTTTATAAAAACAGTCAAGCGGCAATCAGCGTAAAAAATATTAATATTATACTGATAAATCGTTAGTACGACAGATCAAATGAAAATACATAAAGCCGCAGAGATATTTTCATTACTATATTCGCTGATTCCGAAAGCGGCAGAATGGAGATTAATATGGCAAATAACCGTTATGAACTGAATAAGGAGCTTGCACAGATGCTCAAGGGCGGAGTTATTATGGACGTTACAACTCCCGAACAGGCGGAAATAGCTGAAAAGGCCGGTGCATGCGCGGTAATGGCGCTTGAAAGGATACCTGCCGATATAAGGGCGGCAGGAGGCGTCGCCAGAATGAGCGATCCTAAAATGATAAAGGGAATACAGGAGGCGGTGTCAATACCGGTTATGGCAAAATGCAGGATAGGACATTTTGCCGAGGCTCAGATTTTGCAGGCTATAGAAATTGACTATATAGATGAAAGCGAAGTGCTCTCGCCGGCCGATGATAAATATCATATCGACAAGACAAAATTCGAGGTTCCGTTCGTATGCGGCGCCAAGGATTTGGGGAAGCTCTCAGAAGAATCAGCGAGGGCGCGTCTATGATAAGAACAAAGGGCGAGCCTGGTACCGGAGATGTCGTTCAGGCTGTCAGACATATGAGAACGATGCAGGGAGAAATCCGCAGAATTTCGTCAATGTCCGAAGACGAGCTTTATCAGGCGGCAAAGGACTTGCAGGTTGATTATGACCTTGTAAGATATGTTGCAGAAAACAAAAGACTGCCTGTTGTAAACTTTGCGGCGGGAGGCGTTGCGACTCCGGCGGACGCCGTCTTATGATGCAGCTTGGCGCAGAGGGAGTATTCGTCGGTTCGGGAATCTTCAAATCGGGAAATCCCGCCAAACGTGCGGCTGCAATAAAAGCCGTAACCAATTTTAACGATTACAAAATGCTCGCAGAGCTTTCCGAGGATCTCGGAGAAGCAATGGTCGGAATAAACGAGCAGGAAATAGCTTTGCTTATGGCAGAAAGAGGGAAATAATGAAGGTCGGCGTACTGGCTTTACAGGGAGCGTTTACTGAACATGAAAAAATGCTTGCGTCTTTAGGCGCCGATGTCTTTGAAATAAGGCAGAAAAAGGATATAGAGCAGGGCATGGACGCGGCGGTGCTGCCGGGCGGAGAAAGCACGGTCATGGGAAAGCTCTTAAACGAGCTTGAATTAATGAATCCGCTGAGAAAGCTTATACAGGACGGTATGCCCGTATTCGGCACATGCGCCGGTCTTATTCTGCTTGCGGAAAAAATCCTCGGCGACGAATCCGTTCACTTAGGCACAATGCGGATTACCGCCAAAAGAAACGCCTACGGACGTCAGCTCGGAAGCTTCAACGCGGAAGAAAGCTTTGACGAAATAGGAAAAATCCCAATGACTTTTATAAGAGCGCCGTATATCGAAGAGGCAGGCGAAGGGGTTAAGCCTCTTGCTGTCTGCGGAGGCAAAATAGTCGCGGCAAGACAGGATAAGCAGCTTGTTACCACATTCCATCCGGAGCTTACAAACGACGTTTCAGTGCACAGATATTTTTTAGAAAAAATATGCGGAAATAGTTAAAAAACGATGATTAAAATACCAAAAGCCTTTGAAGTTAAAGTATCAAAGGCTTTAAGTATTTTTATTGTATTGACTCATATCGTTTACTTTGTTATAATTAAAAGCAATAAACAGAAATTTGAGGTAAAAAATGATTAATATACGTCAAGCAAGACAAGATGATACATCAAGACTTGCTGAAATAGAAATCTTCAATTACAGGCTGAATTTTAACTATAGCTTTTAGTTTAACAGTAATTAAATTTATCAACCCTCAGGATTTTTATTTCCTGAGGGTTTGTTTCTGTATATCGTCGTCACATAACAAATGTTTTGGGCACGTTTGACCGGTCTATCATAATAAAGTTCTTAACAATAAACTCACTTTTTCTTTCCGTTATACCTTTCAAACGCTTCGCAGACGTCCCCGTCAAAAACAATCTTTCCGCCGTTCAAATAAATAGCCCTGCTGCATGTGTCGCTCATGCTCGCCATAGAATGACTTACAAATAAAACGGTTATGCCCGAATCTCGCAGTTTTCTTATTCTGGCCTCGCATTTTTTCTGAATTCGGCGTCCCCCACGCTGAGAGCCTCGTCTATAACAAGTATATCCGGACGTATATTTATATTTATAGCAAAGCCCAGACGCATTTTCATACCGCTTGAATAGGTTCTTACCGTCTGATCAATATATTCTCCCAGCGCTGCAAATTCAATTATACTATTCTCTATTTCACTTATCTCGGACTTTTCAAGACCGAGCAGATAGCACTTAAGATAAATATTTTCCCTGCCCGTCATATCCCCGGAAAAACCGGCCGTAAGCTCTAAAAGCGCCGCCACCTTGCCGTTTACGTATATATCTCCGGAGGTTGCGAAGGACACGCCGGTTATCATTTTCAGCAGAGTCGATTTTCCCGCGCCGTTTTTGCCTATTATTCCGACTGATTCTCCTTCTTTTATCTCGAATGAAATGCCGTCCAATACCTTATGGCGCTTGACGCCCTTATTATTGTTGAAAATAGCCTTGAATCTTGCTTTTTCATTTTTATAAAGAAAATATTCTTTACTGACATTTTCAAACTTTATTACGGTTTTGCTCATGACTGCCGCTCCTTTTGCTGTTATTTTAAAGAACATCGGGTAGGATTTTTCTAAGCTTTCTGTAATAATGCGAGCCTAAGAAGATAATAAGCAGAAACTCCGCAAAGAATACAAGGGTTTCCGTAGTGTAATTGCTGTCGAAAATAAATTCATGGTAAAGAAAGCATTTCCTGTAACCGTTTATAAAATAATTCAGCGGATTAAAATACATAACCGTTTTTAAAATTCTGCTCTGCACCTCATATGTGTTCCAGAATATGCCTGAAAGCCAGAAAAGACCGGTCATAATTGAGTTAATAAGATTTTCAAAATCCCTGCTGAACGCGCTCAGAGGCGCCGTCGCCCAAGAAAGAGCCAGCAGAAACAGGAACATCATCGGCATATAGTAGAAAAACTGAAGATTGTAAACGGACGGTCCGTATCCCATAAATATAAGCATAATATACATTATAACGCACATGCCTATGTGGACAATCAGCAAACCAAGCGCATTAAAGGTCATTATATTAGATACTGGAAAGGAAAGCTTCGTCACAAACTGACTGTTGTTTCTGATAGAACGGGATCCGCCTACGATTTCCTCATTTATAAAAAACCACGGAATATATCCTGAAAGCATAAAGACAAACCTCGGATAGCCGCTTACCATCCCGCTGTTTCTTATTCCCACAGTAAAGGCAAACCATAATATAAACAGCGTAAACGACGGTTTAATCAGCGCCCATAAAGGTCCCATAACGGAACCCTTGTTTTGATTTTTTTATAAGATCGTTTACCGCAAGCATCCATATTTTTTTCCACTGTCCTCTGTGTTCGGAAACTATCTCAGTCAATCCGAAACGCGTTTTTCTCTTTACCATTTTATCATCTCCGGTTTATTTGAATATTTCGATTACAGCCTTCTTAGCGCAGCTTCCGCAGTCATATGGATTGAATTTCTTTCTAAAGGCCTTCAGAACCGATTCATATTTTAATAGCCCGTTTCCTCCGGCTCTCAGATCGTTCAAAACCATTTTCAGACATTCCTCAAGCTTTGACTGCGTCTGAGCCGTAAAGCCCGGAAGCATTGCGGTACCGAAATAAAAGTCTCTCATTCTCGTCATATATTCGCTTACGTCATATAAATAAAACAGCATCGGTCTGTTCAAGTTAGCATAATCAAAAAAAACGCTTGAATAATCGGTTATCAGAACATCGCTTATAATATACAGATCGTTTATGTCTCCATAATCGGACGCGTCCAGCACATAGCCTCCGAACCTTTCAAAATCAAAATTATCCGCCACAAAATAATGCGCCCTGAAAAGTATAACAAAATCATCGCCGCATTTGAGACGCAGGCTTTCAAAATCCATTGAAAGCTTTAAGGTGTAGCCCGCGCCGCCGAACTGATTATCGCGGAACGTAGGGCAATAAAGAATCACAAAGCTTATCTTCCGGTATATTAAAGCTTTCCTTTATTCTTTCAACTTTTTCTCCGCTGTAATTAAAAAGCTCGTCGTTTCTCGGATATCCGGTTTCCAATATAATATTTTCTTTGCCAAGCCTGTCCAGATTAAAAGCCGATATAAGCTTCTGAGTGCAAAATGGCGACTGTGAGATCATAGCGGTTATTTTTCCGCCTCTTTTGTATATTCCCTGCGGATTTCGTCAACCGTAGAGGTTGCGTTTCCCGCCGCTTCAATGTCGCAGCCTATTTTTTTAAACGGAGTACCGTGCCAGCACTGTATATAACGCTGATCCGCTCTGGGGAAGATAAAATCCCTGAGCCTTGAATTAACTATCCATGTGCCCGCCCGGGCATACGCCCTGTACGCTTTATCAGAATCAAATTTTACAAGACTTGTGTTTTCAGCAAAGCTTCCATGAGACTTAATATCACGGAAAACCCAAACGTAGCGGTAATCCGCAAATTCAGGAGCCTTCTGCATATACTCGTATATAGCCTTTGGACTGCACGAATAGCTTCTGCCCTGAAAGGATTCGAAAACCACGAGCTTGGCGTCAGTCTTTTCCCTTTGAGAAAGCTTAACGAATTTATCCGACCTGATTTTAAGATAAAGTCGTTTTAAAAGCTTCTTTAAGAACGCAACTTCCTTTATTTTTTCCTTTATACTCATCTAGTTTACCTTATTCCGACAGCCTCGACAGCTCTGCGGCAGTTTTGACCGTCCTGATATTTATTGAAAATATCGTTCATTTCCCTTCGCTTTGCCCCGTAAGGATCTATGCCGCTGAAAACAGAACGTACAAACTCCAGCATTCCCTCGCCGTCTGAAAACTTTTCGCCAGGCATATAGTCATACGGATTATCCACTGTAAAGCCGCGCTCTCCTTCATAATCTTTCATATCGCCTACCGCGAAACCGATAGGACGGTCAAGAAGCAGATAATCAAAATAAACCGACGAATAATCGGTTATCAGAGCGTCCGCCCTTCCGAGCAGGGAATAAAGTCCCACGCCGTTTTTTCAAAGGTTTCCTGATCTATTACGCTTATATTATTGAATTTTCTTAACCTGTCCGGCGAGGACTCCGACAGCGGATGAAGCTTGATCGTCACTTTCCAGCCGTATTTGCCGCAGAGGGAATCAAGGCGTTTAAACTGTTCCGGATTAAGAATATCAAGCTCGTCCGCATGCCCCTGACGGAAGGTGGGAAACCAGAGCAGAAGTCTGTCGCCGTCTGAATGTTTTACAGACGCGCTTTTTATCATTTCGTCAGTTCTGGGCTGCCCGCAGATTATGATCTGACCGTCGTCGCAGCTAAAGCTTTTTTTCATTATATCTCGGAAAAACTCGGAGGTGCACAATATTCCGGTAAAATAATTATAATCGGTTTTTTCATATCCCGGAAGCATATTTCCTATTCTTTTAAGCGGCATGCCGTGCCAGAGATTAAAAACCTTCTGCCCTCTTTTCGGCTTTACGGGATATTTCCCGAAGCAGTAGAAAACATATTTACAGGTAAAAAGCTGAAAAGTCCCCTGAGGTTGTTTATAAGCTTAACGTTTTTTTCCCGTTTTACAACGGCTCTGTCGTCAAGGCTGCATATTATCTTAAAACGACTGTTATAGCCGTTTTCAATAAGATAATCGTAAACCGCCCTGATATTGTCGCGGAAGCCCATGTTAGAATATAAAAATATTTTTCTTTCATTTTTGGGAACAACGCTGTTGACGATATTCAAAAAGGACCATATCCTTCTCGGAGCCATTCTTAAAAAGCTCATTTATCCCTCCGCTTTCTCAGAAATTTCGAATAAAGAAATATGCGAAGCCTGTTGGGAACAAGTCCGACCGCTATATATGTGCGGCGCAGGCCGCTAAAAAATCACCGAATCCGCAAAATCCCTCTCTGTATATTCTCCTGCGGAATTTCAAAGCCGCTATCGTATAATCAAGACCGCCTCTCCTGCCGTACATACCTCTTCCCGCTCTCATGTAAAAGCAGCGGCTGACGTATATTATACGCCTTGCAGCCGCGGCGGAGCATTCTAAGCCAAAGATAATAATCCTCGAACCAGCGGCACTCTATATATCCTCCGGACACATAAACCTGCTGCTTTCGGAACGCTGTGCAGGGATGATTAAACGGATTTCTCCTGCCGGCATATTTTTTATTTCCTCCGGTGTTTCGGGAAGCTCCTTGACAGCAAGAGCGTTGCTTATATCCCCTTCAAATTCCGTCACAGTACCGCTTACTATATCCGCGCCCTGTTCCCTGAAAGCGTCAAGCTGAAGCCTCATTCTGTCGGGAAAGGCTATATCGTCGCTGTCCATTCTTGCTACTATATCATTTTTGCAGTAATTCAGACCATTGCTTAAAGCCGCGGCCAGTCCTCTGTTTTTTTTCAGAGTAGATTACGTTGATATAAGGATATCTTTCCTTAAATTCGTCTATAACAAGATAAAGAGCAGAGGTAAGCTGACCGTCGCAGACAATAACGAAATCGTTCGGCGCGACAGTCTGTTCTACCATGCTTTTTTTATACTTTCACGCAGGTTTTCCGGTTTTTCCTTGGCATAAACCGCCATAAGACTTTCGAATAGTCAGCGGGCATAATATCCTCCCCTTATGTCTTTGAACAATTCATTAATAGTATACCCGTTTGTAAAGATAATGTCAAGGCTGAAAATACCAGTTTGTTTTTGTTATGTAAATCTTTTTTATACCTTTTTTCTTCCGGTATATTGAAATAATATCTGAATTGTGGTATAATTTTAATGATTTGAATCTTCCGCGGCTGAATTTTTCCGTTCGATTGTTGTTAAACCGTTAACCGACGGCATGATTTCCCGTGATTTATATGTTCAAATTCTACAAAAATAAAATTATCTATTGAAACTTTTATTTAATCGTGATATATTTAATAGTATTCAAAATAGGATTAAAGGAGGTTTTCCCGGATGATTAAAATAAATGTGAATAGATTTGCCGAAGTGTTTTCCGCTTCAAGCTTGATTATTATGCCGGGAGAGCCGGCGATTTACCGAGTCTGAGTTTCACCTGCTATATTTATTTTTATTTTAGATATACTCAGCAGTCCTGCGGTAAAGATTTCCGCAGGCTTTTTAACATATTTTTATCGAAAGGATTTTACTTATGAAATTATCAGGTTCACAGATTATAATCGAGGTTCTGTTAGAACAGGGCTGCGACTGTATCTTCGGCTATCCCGGAGGTCAGGTTATAAATATATACGACGCTCTTCGAAAATCAGGACCGCATAAAGCATATAATAACGGCCCATGAGCAGGGCGCGGCTCACGCCGCGGACGGCTATGCAAGATCAACCGGAAAAACAGGCGTCGTTCTTGCAACGTCCGGTCCGGGAGCCACAAACCTTGTAACCGGAATAGCGACCGCTTATCTGGATTCTGTTCCGGTAGTCGCAATAACCGGCAACGTTCCGTGCAGTCTGCTGGGCAGAGACAGTTTTCAGGAGGTTGATATCTGCGGAGTTACCCTGCCGGTAACAAAGCACAATTATATTGTAAAGGACGTAGACGAGCTTGCGGATACGCTGAGAGAAGCTTTCAGGATAGCAAAATCGGGACGTCCCGGACCTGTTCTGGTAGACGTTCCCAAGGACGTTCAGATAGCCACGACAGAGTTTGAAAATAAAAAGCCGTTCGAGCCTTATAAAAATCCCCAAGCAAGCGACGAGCAGCTTAAAATTGCCGCGGAAATGATAGCCAAAGCACGCAAGCCCTATATCTACTGCGGCGGCGGTATAATCTCAGGAAACGCGGGAAGCGAGGTCATGGAATTTGCCGAGCTTATCGACGCTCCGATCGGATGCAGTATGATGGGCGTTTCCGCCGTTCCATGTTCAAATCCGAGATTCCTCGGAATGCAGGGAATGCACGGACATTACGCGTCATCTATGGCTCAGGCCGAAGCGGATCTGGTTATTGCCGCGGGCGCCAGATTCAGCGACAGAGCGACGGGAAACAAGGACGTTTACGTTAGAAACTGCAATATAATACATATTGACGTAGACGACGCGGAAATAGATAAGAACGTAACCAGCCATCTCGGATTAAACGGGGATGTTAAGGAAATACTTTCAAAGCTTAATTCTATGCTTAAAAAGCAGCAGCGTCCTGAATGGAATGCCGAAATAGAAAAATTCAAGGCTGAGGAAGCCGGAATGACTGCAAAGTCAAGCGCTATGACTCCCTATGATATTATAGACACAGTCAATAAAAAATGCCTGACGACGCTATTATAGTAACCGACGTAGGACAGCATCAGATGTGGGCTGCGCAGAGATACAAATTCGAAAAGCCGAGAACATTCATCTCAAGCGGCGGCTTAGGCACTATGGGCTTTGGTTTGGGAGCCGCTGTCGGCGCGTATACGGCGTCGCGGAAACCGACCGTTCTTTTCACAGGCGACGGAAGCTTCGGAATGAATCTAAACGAGCTGGCAACCGCGGTTTCATGCAACATTCCGGTAATCATCGTAATTATGAACAACGGGGTTCTGGGAATGGTAAGGCAATGGCAGACGCTGTTTTTCAACAAGCACTATTCAAATACGACGCTCTGCCGTCAGACCGATTTTGTAAAGCTTGCGGAGGCCTTCGGCGCTCTGGGCTTTAGAGCGTCAGACACAGCGGAGCTTTCAGAGGCTTTGGATAAGGCCGCTGAGGCAAAGCGTCCGGCGGTTATAGACTGTAAAATAGATAAGGATGAATTTGTTCTTCCAAAGTCATGGAAAAAGGCTGAGGAGCAGGGACTTAAGGTTATGACTACCGCCGACGCTGCAAAGGCTGCCGACGTTATTATGATCCTTATTCCTGATGAGAAGCAGGCTGCGCTTTATAAGAGCGAGATAGCTCCTTATCTTACTGAGGGCAAGACGATCGCTTTTGCTCACGGCTTCAATATTCATTTCGGCTGTATCGTTCCGCCTAAGGACGTTAACGTTATAATGATCGCTCCTAAGGGACCGGGTCATACGGTTCGTTCTGAGTATCAGGCAGGCAAGGGTGTGCCTTGTCTTATTGCTGTTGAGCAGGACGCTACAGGCAACGCTCAGGATATCGGTCTTGCATATGCGGCAGGTATCGGCGGCGCAAGAGCAGGCGTTCTGGAAACGACATTCAGAACTGAAACTGAGACTGACCTCTTCGGTGAGCAGGCTGTTCTCTGCGG
>VOFD01001041.1_pt1 | contig 45181 bp, 58 predicted proteins | sample 5384101 | NCBI WGS metagenome assembly VOFD01 (sample SAMN12384723, study PRJNA508395) | human gut metagenome | isolation source: healthy gut C | host: Homo sapiens
ATACATATACCACTCATGAAGAAGAGGAGAGAACCAGCCGGTTTTTCTCTGCGGGTGATGCTGTGTTATGCTATAATTCAAGTCTGTATTCTATCAAGACACTGACGAAATGTGCTGCTTATTACATCAGCGAAGAAGAGATTGAAGAGTTGTGTGCATCTTCAATTTCATTTGCGAATCTGGTCCGTCAACTGATGGAGTATCAGTTTTATTTTAAAGAGGAAGAGAATATGAGTGTCCGCAAACTGACAGTAAGGGAAAGGTATCTCTCTTTATTGGCGGAAATCCCGGATATTCTGTACAGGGTGCCATTGAAGCACATTAATCATTACTTGGGGGCAGATGTAACCAGTTTGGGGTATCTGGCCGGAGGTTCTAAATAGGAAATATAACCTAGACATATTTTTTTCTATGTATTCCTTATCAGATGGCTCATGGCTTATTCAATCGAATCGATTTTGGAAAGTCTTTGGATTATTTGGTAAGGAATACTATTTTTGTATTCTGAATGAAAAACTCAATACCTCGATATACTTTTTATAAGCATAAGTATGGGAGTGAACTTTTGGTCGATGTAGTAGAACTGAAGTATGTGAAGAAGTTCTGGCTAAAAGTACTGTCCACACTCTAAATTATTATGATATTACTTTCATAACAGAAGGTAAGGGAGCTTTTTTCAGTCGATAACCAAACCTATGAAGCAATTCCATGTGACGTTCTTTTCTCTAAACCGGGGAAATCCGGAACTGGGATACTCATCATATCATCAATGGGTATGCTCTGATTTTCGAAGAAGAGTTTTTGTCTTCCCTCTTTAAAGATTCTTTGTTTGTACGGCATCTTTCGTTTTTTCAGATAGAAAGTTTTCATCGCGACTACATTTGTCTGATGAACTTTATACACGCATACTTGAAACCTTGCATGATATAAAGATGGAGATTGATTCGTATCAACAGGACGATGTACACGTTTTGAGAGCATTGCTTTATGAAGTCCTGATGTTGTTGGATCGTGCTTATCTTAAAAAGACTTCGATGGAAGAGGGCAGAAACAGGGAAGTTTCCAATAATCATGTAAGCAAATTCATGAATTTGGTTGCTACACATGCAAAAAAGAACAACATTCGGTTCAATATTATGCAGATAAGCTCTGTATTACTCCTAATTATCTGAATGAGATGATAACCTCGACCATGGGGTTCAGTGCAAAACAATATATCCGGAACAAGGTGATGGAAGAGGCTAAAAGGCTGCTTGTTTATACGGACTTTCCTATAGCTGATATTGCATTTGAACTCTGTTTTTCAACAGTTTCTTATTTTATCCGTAGTTTCCGGCAGCATACGGGAGAAACTCCATTATTGTATCGTAAAGCACACAAACCGTAAAAGTGCTATTTCTACCTTTCTTTTTATTGCATTACTTTTCTGGTATTTCTCTACTTTCGCATCAGATAATAAACCAATAATAAAAAGTAAAATGATGAGAGACGCGGAAAAAACAGTAGGCAACATGATTGATAAGCTGAAAACAGCTTTTATCGGTTCGGTAGACGGTGAAGGATTTCCTACCATCAAAGCAATGCTGCAACCTAGAAAAAGAGAGGGCATAAAAACGATTTATCTGACAACAAACACTTCGTCCATGCGTGTGGCGCAATACCGGGAGAATAACCATGCATGTATCTACTTCTGTGATACGAGATTTTTAGAGGTGTTATGCTACGCGGCGCGATGGAGGTCTTGACGGACAGTGCCAGTAAAGAGATGATCTGGCAGGAGGGAGATACCATGTACTATCCGGAGGGAGTGACGGATCCCGATTACTGTGTATTGAAGTTTACTGCTGTTTCAGGACGTTTCTATAGTAATTTTAAATCGGAAGATTTTGTGGTGATAAAGGAATCCGAGTAAACACTCTTATATTTTTATCTTAGCGGCAGTAGAGTTTATGTCTACCCCCACTTTATATGCATTCATATACCAAACATCTTAAATTAAACCCAATGTTTGACATCTGTGTCAGACGCAAATGTATGTAAAATATGGTAGATGCCGTGAGTCGTATTCAACGTTTTGGATTTAATTAGCGAATTGGAAAAATAGAAAGATGGGATGTGGAGGAGGAAAACGATTGTGTAAATAAAGAAGTAAATGAATTATTGTGTATTTATATTACCTGTAGAGCTGCTCCGAAATTTTTTCGTGGTGAATGCTAAAATTATTGCTTACTCTATTTTTGACAAAAGAAAACATGGTTTTTAATAAACCCGGATTCTGTTTATAATAAACTTCTTGATAGTTTTAGTAAAACGGTATTCGAGTTTATTATAAACTATTTGATAGCAGTTTTAGAATTAGACGAGAGATTTTAAGCTGAATTATAAACAAAATGGGGCAATAATCATTCGACTATTGCCCCATATCATATAGGAGTCGGTATTGTAAAATACCGGGTTGTTTATGATTTATGTATGATTATTTCTATCTAATTTCATGCTTTTTTATACTTTTTCTTTTCTCAAAGATACAACATAAAAAGTCATTTGTCAAGAGTCTGATGCGAAAAGTATCTTATCGGTTTTAAAAACAGAAGAAGAATTTTGCTTCTGGCAACTGATTTTTATCCGGCTTGTGCGCGGTACTCATTGGGAGTAGTTCCTATGACTTTCTTAAATACCCTGCTTAAATGATGGGGGTATTTAAAACCGAGTTCGTATGCTATTTCGCTGATTGTTTTATTACTTTCAATCAATAGTTCTTTTTACTTTTTCCATTATGGCCAGTTGGATATATTCCTGTGCGGACTTTCCGGTTTCCTTTTTACCAGATCTCCAAAATAATTGGGAGAAAGGTGCATTTGTTCTGCACAGTATTGTACGGAGGGCAAACCGATCTCGGAGGGTTTGTCCGAATTGAAATATTGCTGAAGTATCTGTTCGAATTCGGTTAGTAAATCATGGTTGACTACTTCACGAGTGACGAACTGGCGTTCGTAAAAACGCACGCAATGATTGAGCAGGGTCTCTATATTGGAAGTCACAATTTGTTTGGTATGCTTGTCGATTGCATTTTCCAATTCTTCCCGTATTTCATGAAAACAGTTCAAGATGATCCGGCGTTCCCGGTCAGACATGTGAAGAGCTTCATTAGATTCATAAGAGAAAAAAAGTATAGTCTTTCATTCTGCGGGCAAGGGAGTACCATATAACAAATCGGGGTGAAACATAAGCACAAGACCTTTGGGATTTATAGTCTCACCGCCATCATTCACACCGGCTATTTGTCCCGGAGAAATGAAAACTAACGTACCATCTTCGTAATCGTATTTGTTACGGCCATATTGAAGCACACCGCAATCAAGTTCTTTATAGAACACACAATAAAAGCCGAAATTCTTTCGACAGTGCTTGAGGAATTGGAGCGTAGAGAAATCGGTTACACTAACCAGAGGATGCAGGGTTTCTGCACCTAGAAGTCTGTTATATTCTGGATAGTTTCCAGTTTAATTATATTCTCCATATTCATATTCTTTTGTTTCACAACAAAAATAAAGGTTTTCAATGAGAATGCCATACAGGATATGTCATAAAAAGGTAATTTGTGTTTGATATTCTGTAATTTGTGTTAGTGTGCTGATTTGCAATATCGTGTGCTTAGTAAAAATGGTTATAATATCAGTAATTTGTCTATTGTGTTACTTTCTATATTCCGGTAACTTTGCATCATCGAAAGGTAATAACTAAAATGAAATTGAAGATGAGAAAATTAGTATTGATTATGATGATGTGTTTAGCGGCATTGAGTTCTTACTCATGTGCCCAAAATGATGAACCGGTCACCCAGGTGAGTGGAAAGAAAATCCTTGTTGCTTACTTCAGCTGGGGAGGTACTACAAAACGTTTGGCGGAGGAGATTGCTTCACTTACAGGTGGCGATTTGTTTTCTATTGAAACCGTTACACCTTATCCAACGGATTATACTCCTTGTACGGAGGTGGCGAAAGAGGAATTGGAGAAAGGTATTCGTCCTCCATTAAAAGATGTTGTTAAGAATATGGATGATTATGATATTGTTTTTGTAGGCTGTCCGGTGTGGTGGCATACAGCTCCAATGGCGATATGGTCATTTCTGGAAAGTAAAGAATACAATTTGAAGGGAAAAATCATTGTACCATTCTGTACTTATGCAGCCACTTACCGAGATGAAACTTTGGCTAAAATAGTAGAACTTACTCCGGATTCAGAACATTTGAAAGGTTTTGGCTCTACAGGTAGTACAAGTGGAGCAAAAGGTTGGTTGAAAGAAATTGGAATAATAAAATAACAATAGATACAAATAGGATAAGTATTATGAAGTATAGAGAATTAGGAAATAGTCGGCTTCGGGTGTCTGCTATCTTTAATCATAAGAAAGCATCTCGTCGTCAATTTCAGATATTGCTTTCTTTTCTGCATCCGAGAGGGGGCAATAAAATGATTCCAAATTTTATTTTGTAGGGGCTTCGAGTTTGAGATATTCTGTAAGTTTGGCTTTTATCGGACGTGTCATGTCTGACATGTAGGCTTCACTGTTTTCAAATGGAATGTATGGTCTGCTATTACTTCTGTTGGTATTGCCAAGTATAATATTGTTAATTTATAAAAAAGAGAGAACGAGCCGTTGATAAATAATTAATTTTGTAGCAACAAAGAGTGATATGGTAATGTGCATGGAACAGGGCATAAATGGACAGAGTAATGAAAATGATTGTAATATGTATTGTTGGCATTTGTAGTCTTTTCTTTCTTATCTGCTCAAAATTTGGCAGATAATGTTATGGCGGAAAGAAGAGATAGTTTGCGTATCTCTACAACAACCAATTTTAGTAGAAGGCTTGATAAATTCTCATCTTCCCGTTTCTATCAGATGATGTATATCGGCATTCCGTTAATGGTTGGTGGCTTGATTGTAAAAAAATGAGGACGATCATTTTCGAGGTTTACGTAACGACTATCTGCCCCGTTTCAATCGTCATTTGGATGATTATATGCAATATGCCCCTGCTGCAGTGATGCTTGGTATGAAAGCAGCCGGAGTGCAAAGTCGCAGCTCATGGGGTAGAATGCTCGTTTCCGACGCTTTTTTCCGCACTGCTGATGGGTGGTGTGGTAAATACTTTGAAGCAAACGATAAACGTCGAACGTCCGGATGGCTCAAACAAACATTCTTTTCCATCCGGACATACGGCTACGGCATTTATGACTGCTACCATGTTTACCAAGGAATACGGACATAAAAGTCCATGGGTAGGTGTCGGGGCATATAGTGTGGCTACTGCAACCGGTCTTATGCGGATGGCAAACAACAAGCATTGGTTAAGTGATGTGCTGACGGGGGCAGGAATCGGAATATTGTCGACGGAAGTGGGGTATTATTTTGCAGATCTGATATTCAGGGAAAAAGGAATCAATAGGTTTGCAAGTGAAGATAGGTTCGACAGAATGGATAGGCCTTCATTTGTCAGTTTGTATCTTGGATTGAATATCCCGTTGAGCAGTTATGATATCGACGAACAAATGGAGTTTCGTACTTCATCAGGCAGTTCTTTACCGGTGTGGAGGGGGCCTGTTTCTTTAATCCGTATGTAGGCGTGGGAGGGCGATTCACTGTTTCCAATACTTTGATTATTGTCAATGAAGAACAGGCAGAAAATAACACATTTGATGCGATATCGCTTTGCGGAGGAAGCTATTTTTCATATCCGTTGTCTTCACGATGGCTGATAGGCAGTAAACTTCTGGGTGGATACGTGCATTATCCACAATTGGAATTAACTGACCGGTCGGTTTCTGCAAGAAATGGTTTCTGCATGGGAAGTGGGGTTTCCTTGACGTTCAAAGCAAAGGAATATTATGGAATCCGTTTTTTTCTCGACTATGATTTGCTTCCGTCGCATAGTAGGAACAGTGGTGAGTATATGAATATGCTTACTTTAGGGTCATCATTTATGATTACGTTTTAAATCGTAGCATATTTTATTCTTGCCTTTTTATATAAAGACTAATTCTGTGAGCGGAATTCATTGGGGGTACAACCCGTAATCCGTTTGAACATCCGGCTTAGATGTTGCGGATACTGGAATCCGAGTCCGTAAGCAATTTCACTTGTAGTCTTATCTGTTGCCAGCAAAGCTTCTTTAGCGCGTTCGATCAGTTTATTCTGGATATATTCCGAGGCGGTTTGTCCCGTCTGTTTTCTAATCATATCTCCGAAATAGTTTGCTGATAGAAATACTTTGTCGGCAAAGTATTTAACAGTAGGTAATCCCTCTCGTAGTGGAGTCTCGTTGTCGAAATACTCATCCAGCAACCGCTCGAAACGGACGATGATGTCTTTGTTCACTTCTTCGCGTGTTGTGAACTGTCGTTCGTAGAAACGCATGCAATAATCGAGCAGTAGTCCGATATTGGCACAAATTAATCGGCGGCTGTGCTTGTCTATGTTGTGTTTCAGTTCTATTTCAATCTTATGCAGACAATCCATCACGGTCTCCCGTTCTTCCTCTGAAAGGTGTAATGCTTCACGGGTTTCGTAGGAAAAGAAAGAATAGTTCTTGATCTCCTGACCGAGTGCCGTGCCACGAATCAGGTCGGGGTGAAACAGGATGCCGTGAGCATTTGGCTGGACATTTTTAACCATCTTGGTTTCCGTTACCTGACCCGGAGCAAAACTGACAATCGTGCCGTCCTGATAGTCATAGTTCTGACGGCCATACATGATATTTCCGCAATAAGTATCTTTCAGAAAAAGAGCATATACGCCGTAGTTGATCTTGAAATGTTCCGGCCACTGCGTTGCTTTTCGACAGATCGACAACACTTACCAATGGGTGTCGTGTTTCGAGTCCGAAAAGTTTGTTGTATTTATCTACCTCATCAAGTTTAATAACCTCTTCCATAATCCTTTCTTTTATATTCTTTATCGCAAATATAATTCATTTTATTTGAATTATGTATGACTTTATTACAGAATCGAGGATTTGGGTACAAATATCAGTAAATCATATACAAGCCCACTCGTTTTATCGCAGTAAATTTGCAATCAGAAGTTTAACAATGAAAAGATAGAAGGTGATGAGAAAAATAATTCTAAGTGTTTTGTCTTTATTCGTTATGTTATCATGCTGTATGACAGGGAAAAAGGATACAAAACAACAGCCCGGAATGTGTGCCAAATTACCTATGGCGGCTGACGGTATTGTACGGCTATCGAAAATCGAGGTTTATCCGGAGTATCTCGACGAGTATATGAAGTATGCGACCGAAGTGGGCGAAATCTCCCTGCGTACCGAGCCGGGGGTGCTGACCATGTATGCGGTCAGCGAAAAGGAGAATCCCCGCAGGATAACCATTCTCGAAACCTACGCGAGCCGCGAGGCTTACGAATCACACGTTGCATCGGAGCATTTTCAGAAGTACAAACAGGGAACGCTGCATATGGTCAAGACGCTCGTGCTCTCCGACCAGACGCCGCTCAACCCAGCAAACCGCATCAATAACTTCATCCAATAAACGAAACGATTATGAATAAATTCCTTTTATTTTCAGTATTCAGCATATTAACAATCAACGTTATGGCCCAGGAAAAAATCGTACAGACGGCAGGGCGCGACCAGTTAGGAACGTTTGCCCCCCAAATTCGCGGAACTCAACGACGACGTCCTCTTCGGCGAAGTGTGGAGCCGCACCGACAAACTCGGTCTGCGTGACCGCAGTTTAGTAACCATTACCTCTCTTATCAGTCAGGGAATCACGGACAATTCGCTCGTTTTCCATCTTCAGTCGGCCAGAAAGAACGGAATCACCCGCACGGAGATCGCCGAAATTATCACTCACATAGGTTTCTATGCCGGTTGGCCGAAAGCGTGGGCGGCGTTCAATTTGGCAAAAGGAGTATGGTCTGAAGATACTGCTGGTGAAGATGCCAAAGCAGCTTTCCAGCGTGAGATGATTTTCCCCATCGGGGAACCTAATACAGCCTATGCACAGTATTTTATTGGTAACAGTTACCTTGCTCCCATTTCGCGCGAGCAGGTGAATATATCCAATGTTACGTTTGAACCTCGTTGCCGCAATAACTGGCATATTCACCGTGCAACGAAAGGTGGCGGACAGATGCTTATCGGTGTAGCCGGTCGAGGCTGGTATCAGGAAGAGGGTAAACCAGCCGTAGAAATTTTACCCTGGCACAGTGATCCATATTCCGGCAAACGTCAAGCACTGGCATGGAGCTGCTGCAGACTGTTGGTTTGCTCATCTGGCTTTTTGAAGTTTCCGGTGAAAACACCTCCAATGAATGGCTCGAACCGGTGACGGATGAAGAGTATAACAAACTCGAACAGACGAAATGATGATTTTGCTAATCCTGTTTTATCTTTTGAAAGGAAATAATATGACTACCGAGGAATTTAAGGAATATGTAAAGACGCGCAAAGCGCTTAATACAGAAGAAATACATCGTTTGATGGATGATATGAGTAATGAGGCAAGACGTATCACCTTCCAACTGAATACGGCATATCACACACCGGACGAAGTGCGCCGATTACTCTCCGGGTTGTTCGGTTATCAGGTGCCATCGTCGCTCCGGGTCTTTCCACCGTTTTATACGGATTTTGGTAAGAATATTACCGTTGGTGAGGGTGTGTTTATGAATGCCTGCTGTCATTTTCAGGATCATGGTGGTGTGACTATTGGTGACGGTTGTCAAATCGGGCATAATGTGGTTTTTGCTACACTTAATCACGGGTTGGCTCCGCAAGACCGTAAAACGACTTATCCTGCACCTATCGTACTCGGTAAGAATGTATGGATAGGTTCTAACGCGACGATTCTTCAGGGAGTGACTATCGGTGAATGCTGTTGTTGGTGCCGGAGCTGTGGTAACGAAAGATGTGGCAGCGAATACGGTTGTAGGTGGTGTTCCTGCACATTTTATCAAAGTAATGGAAGAATGAAAACGCCTGTGGGGTTACTCCATCGTGATAATGTCTAAACTAATTAATGATAAGAAATATTTAAAATCAAAATAAAATGAAACAGATTATATTCATATTTATGAGTCTCCTTTGCTTTAGCTGTTCATCAAAAGCGCAAAACCAGACAGCAGATACTAATGTACAGTCCGATAAGAAAATCCTGGTTGCCTATTTCTCTTGTACTGGAACTACAGAAAAAGCAGCCGATGCCATTGCAAAAACGATTGGCGGCAAACTTTACCAGATAACTCCCGTTACAGCCTATACCTCGGCAGATCTCGACTGGAACAACAAGAGTAGCCGTAGCTCAATTGAAATGACGACTGAAAATTCACGTCCGGAATTGGGTGGAGATGCGCTTGATCTGAAAGATTACGACGTAGTATTCCTCGGTTATCCGATATGGTGGAATTTATGTCCTCGTCCGGTCAATACATTTCCTGAGAAATATGACTTCTCCGGTAAGACCGTCATTCCATTTGCCACTTCCGGAGGAAGCTCGATAACTAATAGTGTAAAACAACTCAAGAAACTTTATCCAAAAATTACATGGGGAGAAGGGCAGTTGTTGAACGGAAGCGTTAAGCAAGCCGGAGAGTGGGCGAAAGGAGTAATGTAAAAACGTAAATTTATGGTAGAGAACAATAAAATGAATATTAGCCGTCGCGGATTTCTCAAGGCGACGGCACTGGCGGGAGCAGCATTAGCTGTGCCGACCGGATTGGATAAGGTTTTTGCATCTGAAACGAAGCAACCCGAAACATCCCGTACTGACAATGAGTCTGCACGTATTAGAGAGCATCGGGTATTGGGTACAGGCAAGGCGGCTTTCGAAGTATCGGCACTCGGTTTCGGTGTGATGGGGATGACTTACAACCGCAGTCAACATCCGGACAAGAAACAGTGCATCCGCTTTTAATTGGATTAACTCATTTTATTCTCTCTGCTTCTTAGTGAAAGAAGCGGTGCGTACGGGACTCGAACCCGTGACCCCATGCGTGACAGGCATGTATTCTAACCAACTGAACTACCGAACCAGAATTTCATTTTGTTAATCTGCATCTCTCTCGATTGCGGGTGCAAAGGTAGTTGTTTTTTGTAAATCTGCAAATGTTTTGATGAAAGTTTTTTTCAAGAAAAAACGAGAAAAATGCTTAGTGTCTCATTTTGAGTACTTTTGTAATGAAAAAAAATATTCGTTTTTCTTCAGATCGGATAGTGACGCTATCCGGTCGTCATAGTGACACTATCACGATGGAATACCGTCACTATCCGAAAGCAATGGCATCACTACCCTAAAGTTTATCATTCTTTTCATTGAAAATAACTCTCGATATCTTTCTATCTGTAAGAAATCACCGTTTTTATATCAACTTTCTGCTTGAATAATTCGTAATTTTGCAATAAATCGTTATTTTTGCGCACTAAAATTAGATAGGTAGAAGAATTTCCGCCCGGAATAGTAAATTAGTAAAAAAAGAATGATGACTACAGCCAAACTGTTATTGCACTGTCCCGACAAACCGGGAATCCTCGCGGAAGTGACAGACTTTATTACGGTAAACAAAGGAAATATTATCTATCTGGATCAGTATGTAGATCATGTAGAGAACATCTTCTTCATGCGTATTGAATGGGAACTGAAAGATTTTCTGGTTCCACAGGAAAAAATTGAAGATTATTTCAGAACACTCTACGGGCAAAAATATGAAATGGATTTTCGTCTTTATTTCTCTGATGTTAAACCGCGTATGGCTATTTTGTATCCAAACTGTCACATTGTCTTTTCGATATGCTGGCCCGGTATACGGCAGGAGAGTGGAATGTAGAGATACCTCTTATTATAAGTAACCATCCGGATTTGCAGCACGTGGCAGAACGTTTGGAATTCCTTTCTATCTGTTCCCTATCACTCAAGGAGACGAAAGAAGAACAGGAGCGCAAAGAGATGGAACTGCTTGCCAAACATAAGATTACATTTATCGTATTGGCACGCTATATGCAGGTGATCTCCGAACAGATGATTAATGCTTATCCGAATAAGATTATCAATATTCATCACTCTTTCCTTCCCGCGTTTGTAGGGGCGAAGCCTTACCATGCAGCTTTCCAGAGAGGGGTGAAAATTATTGGTGCAACTAGTCATTATGTAACGACAGAGCTGGATGCCGGACCGATTATTGAACAGGATGTAGTGCGCATCACTCATAAAGACGCCATTGAAGACCTCGTAAATAAAGGAAAGGATTTGGAGAAAATTGTTCTTTCGCGTGCAGTGCAGAAGCACATCGAGCGCAAAGTCTTGGCTTATAAAAATAAAACAGTAATATTTAGCTGATGAAAGTAGCAGTTGTAAAATACAATGCCGGCAATATCCGTTCTGTAGACTATGCCCTGAAGCGGTTAGGTGTAGAAGCAGTGATTACTGCCGATAAAGAAAAACTTCAATCTGCTGATAAAGTGATTTTCCCCGGAGTAGGAGAGGCGGGAACTACCATGAATCACCTGAAGGCTACGGGACTGGACGAACTGATTAAGAATCTCCGTCAGCCTGTATTTGGAATTTGTCTCGGCATGCAGTTGATGTGCCGGCATTCCGAAGAAGGAGAAGTCGATTGTTTGAATATCTTTGATGTGGACGTGAAACGTTTTGTCCCGCAGAAACATGAAGATAAGGTGCCGCACATGGGATGGAACACCATTGGGAAAACGAATAGCAAATTGTTTGAAGGGTTCACCGAAGAAGAGTTTGTCTATTTTGTGCATAGCTTCTATGTGCCGACCTGCGAATTTACTGCTGCTACAACTGACTATATTCACCCGTTCAGTGCTGCACTGCATAAAGATAACTTTTATGCTACCCAGTTCCATCCGGAGAAAAGTGGCAAGACAGGAGAGAAGATTCTGACAAACTTTTTAAACCTCTAAGATGCATATCTTAGTTTCTAAAATAGATTAGAGATACCCGAAAGCGTATGCAGCTAAATAATTAAATAGTAAATTGTCAAATAGTAAATAAACAGTGATAGAAATTATTCCAGCCATTGATATTATTGACGGGAAATGTGTACGCCTTTCTCAGGGAGATTACGATAGTAAGAAGGTCTATAACGAAAATCCGGTGGAAGTAGCCAAGGAGTTCGAAGCGAACGGGGTTCGCAGGCTTCATGTGGTAGATCTGGACGGAGCCGCTTCTCACCACGTAGTCAACCATCGGGTATTGGAACAAATTGCTGTACGCACTTCTCTTGTCATAGATTTTGGTGGAGGAGTAAAGAGTGACGAAGATTTGAAAATTGCTTTCGAAAGCGGTGCTCAGATGGTGACAGGCGGAAGCGTTGCCGTGAAAGATCCGGAGCTGTTCTGTCATTGGCTGGAAGTATATGGCAGTGAGAAGATTATTTTGGGGGCAGATGTGAAAGAACATAAGATAGCCGTCAATGGTTGGAAAGATGAAAGTGCCTGTGAACTTTTTCCATTTCTCGAAAATTATATAGATAAAGGTATACGAAAAGTAATTTGTACGGATATTAGCTGTGACGGAATGTTGAGTGGCCCTTCTATCGATTTGTATAAAGAAATGCTGGCAAAATTCCCTGATCTTTATCTGATGGCTAGTGGCGGGGTGAGCAAGGTGGATGATATTGTTGTCTTGGATGAGGCCGGTGTTCCCGGAGTTATTTTCGGTAAGGCATTATATGAAGGACATGTCACTTTACAGGATTTGAGAATCTTTCTATAATGAGCGTATCGGAATAAATAAGATGCCTTTATTATAAGGGAGATAAGAAGCAAGCTTCAGGCATATAGATTGTAAATTGTTGAATAGTAAATAAAATAAGATTGTGTTAGCAAAAAGAATAGTACCTTGTCTGGATATAAAAGACGGACAAACCGTGAAAGGAACGAATTTTGTCAACTTGCGCCAAGCCGGTGATCCGGTGGAGTTGGGTCGTGCTTACAGTGAACAGGGAGCAGACGAACTTGTTTTTCTGGACATTACTGCAAGCCATGAAGGACGTAAGACTTTTACAGAATTGGTAAAACGGATTGCTGCTAATATCAATATCCCATTTACCGTAGGTGGTGGAATCAATGAATTAAATGATGTAGACCGTCTGCTGAATGCAGGAGCGGATAAGATTTCCATCAATTCTTCCGCTATCCGTAATCCCCGATTGGTTGATGAGATTGCAAAGAATTTCGGCTCACAGGTCTGTGTGTTGGCGGTAGATGCGAAACAGACCGAGAACGGTTGGAAATGTTACTTGAACGGAGGACGCATCGAAACGGATAAAGACCTGTTCGAGTGGACTAAAGAGGCACAGGAACGCGGAGCAGGAGAAATACTCTTCACAAGCATGAATCACGATGGTGTAAAAGCCGGTTATGCAAATGAAGCACTTGCTGCTTTAGCGGATCAGCTCTCCATTCCCATCATAGCTTCGGGAGGTGCGGGCTGTAAGGAGCACTTCTGTGATGTCTTTTTACAGGGAAAGGCAGATGCTGCATTGGCTGCCAGTGTTTTTCACTTCGGAGAAATTAAAATTCCCGAATTAAAATCGTATCTTTGCGGCCAGGGAATTACCGTCAGGTAATTGCTGTGCTGCAAAAAATTAGCCTTTAGGCTGCGGCGAAGGAATTACCATCAGGTAAAAAAAAAAACATTCGTAGGCGATAGGTAGTAATTGTAAATTGGAATAGTAATTAGAACTTATATAAAAATGGAATTGGATTTCGATAAAATGAACGGACTCGTTCCGGCTATCATACAGGACAACGAGACACGTAAAGTCTTGATGCTGGGCTTCATGAATAAAGAAGCTTATGATAAAACAGTAGAAACCGGAAAAGTAACATTCTTTAGCCGTACGAAGAATCGTTTATGGACAAAAGGTGAAGAAAGCGGTAACTTCCTTCATGTTGTATCTATAAAGACCGATTGCGACAATGATACATTACTGATTCAAGTAGAACCGGTAGGCCCTGTGTGTCATACAGGCACAGATACTTGTTGGGGGGAGAAAAACGAAGAACCTGTGATGTTCCTGAAAGCATTGCAAGACTTTATCGACAAACGTCACGAAGAAATGCCCGCAGGCTCTTATACAACCAGCCTGTTTGAGTCCGGAATCAACAAGATCGCGCAGAAAGTAGGTGAAGAAGCAGTCGAGACAGTGATCGAAGCTACCAATGGCACAAACGAACGCCTGATCTATGAAGGAGCCGACCTTATTTATCACATGATTGTATTATTAACTTCAAAAGGCTATCGGATCGAAGACCTTGCTCGCGAATTGCAGGAAAGGCATAGCAGTACATGGAAGAAGCATTAATAAATAAAAATTAATAATTAAAAATTAAAGCGGGAGTCGGCATGGATGACGGGGCGTTGATACAATATAAGAACGTAGAAATCCATCAACAGGAACTCTGTGTGCTGAGCGATGTAAATCTGGAATTGCACAAAGGAGAGTTCGTCTATCTGATCGGAAAGGTAGGTTCGGGGAAAACGAGCCTGCTCAAGACTCTTTATGGCGAACTGGACGTAATTGACGGTGAGGCTAAAGTACTGGATTATAATATGCGGTCTATCAAACGTAAGCATATCCCTCAACTGCGCCGCAAGTTAGGCATTGTATTCCAGGATTTTCAGTTGCTTACAGACCGTACTGTATATAATAACCTGGAATTTGTGCTTCGTGCCACAGGTTGGAAAAACAAACAGGAGATACAGGATCGCATTGAAGAAGTGCTTCAACTGGTAGGAATGTCCAACAAAGGTTATAAGCTGCCGAACGAACTTTCCGGTGGCGAACAGCAGCGCATTGTGATTGCACGTGCCGTACTCAATTCTCCGGCTATTATCCGGCAGACGAGCCGACCGGAAATCTGGATGTGGAAACAGGCAAGTCCATCGTTGAATTGTTGCACAACATCTGCGAATCCGGCTCATCGGTAGTGATGACGACGCACAATTTGCAACTGCTGAAAGATTATCCGGGCAGGGTATATCGTTGTGCCGACCATCAGATTGTAGATGTGACCGATGAATATATGCCCAGACAGAGAACAATAGAAATAGATTTAAATATAGATAACTAAAACAGTAACGAAAATGAAAGTTTTAAAGTTTGGAGGAACTTCCGTGGGTTCTGCTCAGCGGATGAAGGAAGTAGCCAAATTGATTACCGATGGTGAACAGAAGATTGTTGTCCTTTCTGCAATGTCAGGAACAACAAATACATTGGTGGAAATTTCGGATTATCTGTATAAGAAGAATCCGGAGGGTGCCAACGAGATTATCAATAAGCTGGAAGCTAAATATAAACAGCACGTTGATGAGCTATTCGCAACTCAGGAATATAAACAGAAAGGTCTGGAAGTCATCAAGTCTCACTTCGACTACATCCGCTCCTATACTAAAGACCTTTTCACTTTGTTCGAAGAGAAAGTGGTTTTGGCACAGGGAGAGCTTATTTCTACGGCTATGGTCCACTTCTACCTGCAGGAATGCGGTGTGAAGTCCGTATTGCTTCCGGCTTTGGAATTCATGCGTACTGACAAGAACGCGGAACCGGACCCTGTATATATTAAGGATAAGTTACGTGCTCAACTCGATCTTTATCCGGATATGGAGATTTACATCACACAAGGTTTCATCTGCCGCAATGCTTATGGTGAGATAGACAATCTGCAACGTGGCGGTAGCGATTATACGGCTTCTCTGATCGGAGCAGCGGTGAATGCTTCCGAAATCCAGATCTGGACAGATATCGACGGTATGCACAATAACGACCCGCGTATTGTTGACAAGACCGCTCCGGTGCGTCAGCTTCATTTTGAGGAAGCAGCCGAGTTGGCTTATTTCGGTGCAAAAATTCTGCACCCTACTTGCATCCAGCCGGCTAAATATGCCAATATACCTGTACGTCTGTTGAACACAATGGATCCGGAAGCTCCGGGTACACTAATCTCCAACGATACGGAAAAAGGTAAGATCAAGGCAGTAGCTGCAAAAGATAACATTACTGCTATCAAGATCAAATCCAGCCGCATGTTATTGGCTCACGGTTTCTTGCGTAAGGTGTTCGAAATCTTCGAAAGTTATCAGACATCCATCGATATGATCTGTACGTCAGAGGTCGGTGTATCTGTTACGATAGATAACACGAAACATCTTAATGAGATTCTGGATGACCTGAAGAAATACGGAACAGTAACTGTTGACAAGGATATGTGTATTATCTGTGTAGTAGGTGACTTGGAATGGGAAAATGTCGGTTTTGAAGCCAAAGCGCTTGATGCGATGCGCGACATACCGGTGCGAATGATTTCATTCGGGGAAGCAACTACAATATCTCCTTCCTCATTCGGGAGTGCGATAAGAAAGTAGCTTTACAATCGTTGAGCGATATGCTTTTCAACAACAAGTAATTCCACAAATAATACGAGCGCTTTTATTGAACTGATAAAAGCGCTCTTTTTTAACTAACTAAACAAGTTTTTCGAATTATGAAGGAATATTTCCAATCGATAAATTCCGCACTTTGCAGACACCTTTCTATTATTATGATACGAAAGTGCTGCGTGATACATTGTCGGCTATTAACCAAGAGGTTGCCAAATATCCTAGCTATTCCGTACATTATGCCGTGAAGGCGAATGCCAATCCGAAAGTACTTACCATTATCCGTGAAAGCGGAATGGGAGCAGACTGCGTGAGTGGCGGAGAAATCCGTGCCGCTGTCCGTGCCGGATTCCCGGCCAATAAAGTCGTTTTTGCAGGAGTAGGTAAAGCGGACTGGGAAATCAACCTCGGGCTGGAGTACGGAATCTTCTGTTTCAATGTAGAATCTATTCCCGAGCTTGAAGTAATCAACGAGCTGGCAGCCGCTCAAAACAAAATAGCCAATGTCGCTTTCCGCATCAATCCGGATGTAGGCGCGCATACTCACGCCAATATCACTACCGGTCTTGCCGAAAACAAATTCGGTATCAGTATGCAGGATATGGACAAGGTGATAGATGTGGCACAGGAGATGAAAAACGTAAAGTTTATCGGCCTTCACTTCCACATCGGTTCGCAGATTCTCGATATGGGCGATTTCGTCGCTTTGTGTAATCGTGTCAATGAATTGCAGGACAAGTTGGAAGCCCGCAGAATTCTGGTAGAACATATAAATGTCGGTGGTGGTCTGGGGATAGATTACGGCCATCCCAACCGTCAGGCTATCCCGAACTTCAAAGATTATTTTGCCACCTATGCCGGACAGCTGAAACTGCGTCCTTATCAGACATTTCACTTTGAATTGGGACGTGCGGTGGTAGGACAGTGCGGTTCCTTAATTTCTAAAGTTCTGTATGTAAAACAAGGTGCTCGGAAGAAATTTGCCATCCTCGATGCAGGTATGACCGATTTGATCCGTCCGGCTTTGTATCAGGCATACCATAAGATGGAAAATATTACTTCCGAAGAACCATTGGAAGCATACGACGTGGTAGGACCGATCTGTGAATCGTCGGATGTTTTCGGAAAAGCGATTGACCTGAACAAAGTGAAGCGTGGTGACTTGATAGCCCTTCGCTCTGCCGGTGCATACGGTGAAATAATGGCTTCCGGCTATAACTGTCGTGAGCTGCCGAAAGGATATACTTCCGACGAGCTGGTGTAAATAAAAAATAAACCGCTACAATCAAAGTGTGAATGTAGTTTAAAAATGTAGGGAGCTTGGAACAATTTTAACTGAAATCTTGTTATTTTTGTAATGAGTTCAAAAGAGAAACTACATTAACAACTTAATAAAAATATACGATTATGATTTCAGAAAAATTACAGAAAGCAATTAACGAACAGATCACTGCTGAAATGTGGTCTTCTAACCTGTATCTGGCAATGTCTTTCTACTTTGAGAAAGAAGGTTTCAGTGGCTTTGCACATTGGATGAAGAAACAATCTCAAGAAGAAATGGGACATGCTTATGCCATGGCAGATTATATTATCAAGCGTGGAGGAGCTGCTAAAGTTGATAAAATAGATGTTGTTCCTAACGGATGGGGTACTCCTTTGGAAGTATTCGAACACGTTTACAAACATGAACGTCATGTTTCTCAATTGGTAGACAAGCTGGTAGACGTAGCTGCTGCTGAAAAGGATAAAGCGACACAGGATTTCTTGTGGGGATTTGTTCGTGAACAAGTAGAAGAAGAAGCTACAGCACAAGGCATTGTTGACAAGATCAAGAAAGCCGGTGATACCGGAATTTTCTTTGTAGACTCACAATTGGGACAGCGTTAATGATGCTACTCTGAAAATAGTTCTTTAATATATTATAGAAGCTGCCTGAATTCCAGTTCGGGCAGCTTTTTTTTCACTTATTTGGCTTATGTTCGAAAATAAACTACCTTTGTATTACGAGTCAGAGAGAAATTAATCCCGGTTATTATAAATGAATGGTTTGAACAGAGGAATTATAAGATTGCTCCTTTTATCTTTATTGCTCCTTTTAGGGGTGAGTAGTTGTTCTCAAAAAAGAGGAACGACGTATTTTAGTTGTCCACTCTTATGAGGAAACTTATGCAGCTTATCCGGAATTTAACCGGATGATAGCGGAGCAATTTGAAAAAGAGAAAATTGATGCTGATATTCGTACCGTTTATTTAGACTGTGAATCTTATTGGGAGGAACCGGAACTGGAACGGATGCGCTTTCTGGTTGATTCCGTTTCGAGAGACTGGCGACCGGAAGTGATTCTGGTGAATGAAGACCAAGCCACTTATTCATTGATGAAATGCGGAATTCAGTTGGCGAAAGAAGTGCCTGTGGTTTTTGGTGGTGTCAATTATCCGAATTGGGGATTACTGAAACATCATCCCAACGTGACAGGCTTCCATGACAAGATAGCCTTTAATGAGAATATCAGTGTGGCAAAAGAGCTCTTCGGTGAGCACGTCCGTTTGTTTACCATGCTCGATACTACCTATATCGACAGACAAATCAGAAGAGATGCAAAGGAACAGTTTAAAGGACATAAAGTGACCGGATTCATAGATAATCCCGAGCTTTCTCCTGAAGAACAGATACGTTTGGTGCAGGAAGAAGGTTATACCCGCTTCATGGCTATTCCTTTGCGTAATGCCAGAAATCATTCGGATGCCACTTTTATGTGGGTTTTAAACAGGAGCTACCGCGACCAATGTTATATTCAGTTGAAACGTGATTACACCACTATTAATATTGGAAGCATCTGCGGTAGTCCCAGTCTGACAGCCATTAATGAAGCCTTTGGGTTTGGTGAGAAGTTGTTGGGTGGATACATCACTTCGCTACCTATTCAGGTAGAAGAAGAAGTGAAAACTGCCGTTCGCATATTACATGGTACAAGCCCCTCGGATATACCCATTGTTGAAAGTCGGAAAGAGTATGTCGTAGACTGGAATACAATGAAACAAATTGGCTTGGGCAAGGAAAGTATTCCTGCAAAATATAGCATTATTAATATTCCGTTCAGAGACAAGTATCCATTTCTTTGGGGAACTTTAGTCGCTTCACTAATTCTTTTCCTGACATTTCTTTTTTGCTTCGCTTTGGTGGTTATACCTTCGGGAACAGACGAGAAAAAAACAGGCGCTTATAGCATTGGCTGATGAAAAAGAAACATTGTCATTAGCTATTGAGGGTGGAATGACGTATGCTTGGAGATTGGATAACGGTTGTTTTGTTTTTGAAGATGCATTCTGGTCGTCGCAAGGGCTGAATCCTAGACAACTTTCGTTTAAGGAATTCATGAGCTTTATTCATCCCGATCATTGGGAAGGAGTGAAGTTCAACTGGCAAAATCTGAAAACAGCCCAAAAGAAAGTAGTACGGGAGCTTTGTAACTTCGACGGTAAAGGATATCAGTGGTGGGAGTTCCGTTATACTACTAAACAGCTACCGGGTGGCGAATATAAAACAGCAGGTTTGCTGCTCAACATACAAGATATAAAGGATCGTGAAGAGGAACTGGAAGCTGCGCGCTTGCTCGCTGAAAAGGCAGAATTGAAACAATCCTTCGGCAAATATGAGCCATGAGATACGTACTCCGCTTAATTCGATTGTTGGTTTTGCCAATATTCTGGCATTGGAAGATGGGTTGAGTTCCGTAGAACGCGAAGAATACATCGGTACCATTAACAAGAACAGCGAGTTGCTGCTCAAACTGATTAACGATATTCTGGAGCTTTCCCGTATCGAATCAGGCTATATGTCTTTCTCATTCAAGAAATGTAGGGTGAGAGAGCTGATTGATGACATTTATATGACTCACCAGGTATTGATTGCTCCACGTCTGGAATTCCTGAAAGAAGTGGATAATATACCTTTGGAGATTAATGTGGATAGGGAGCGTTTGATACAAGTTCTAACAAACTTCTTGAATAACGCCAGTAAGTTTACGGAAACCGGGTATATCAAATTAGGGTATATTTATCTGCCGGATGAAGGTAACGTGCGGATTTATGTAGAAGATACCGGAAAGGGTATTCCACGTGAAGAACAACGGATGATTTTTAGCCGTTTTTACAAACAGAACGAATTCTCACAGGGAGCAGGATTGGGACTTTCTATTTGTCAGGTGATTATAGAAAAGTTGGGTGGAAGGATTGAACTCAAATCCGAAGTAGGCAAGGAAGTCGCTTTACGGTCATCCTTCCTTGCCGGGTAGTGTCTTGATAAAAACTAATGGAAGGGAATGCCAACCGTATTATTTCTTGTTTTTCCCTTTCTCCATTGTTCCCAGGTAAATCTCCAGTGAACGGGTGGAAATCTGTATTTCGCGGAAAGATACGCCTAGAGAAGCTATCAACAGAATCAGTGCCAGTCCGAATACGTAAGCAGAAAATAATTGCAGTCCGATATAAATGAAAAACATACTGACCACACAGAGAAACAGGCTCGCAATTCCCAGTCCTTGCATGGTGCGGGTCAGATTCAAACGTTTCCGTAAGTTCTCTATTTGTGCTACCGTGATATCCGTAGGATTCTCCATATAGCGGTCGCGTAACTGCCGCACAAGCTGTGCGTACGATAAGAAACGATTGGTGTAAGCCAATAAAATCAATGAAACTGCCGAGAAAAGTAGGGTAGGAGTAGTGAGAGTCAGTTCTTCCATAATCTTTTTTATAGTCAAGTAGCGGTTCAAAATTCATTTTATAAAAAGAGATTTTTTAGGCACGGATTACACGGATTTCACGGTTTTTAGAAATATGCTTGCATAAAAGCAACAGCGTAATCCGTGTAATCCGTGCCTAAAAATGGATTCTGCAAGGAAACCTTGCTTCGGAGTTATTCCGTTTTCAATACGTTAAGCTCTTTACCCACTTTGATAAAGGCAGCGATACATTTGTCGAGATGAGCCTTCTCGTGTCCTGCAGAGATTTGCACACGGATACGCGCCTGTTCCTTCGGAACCACCGGATAATAGAAACCGGTCACGTAAATACCCTCTTCCTGCATACGTGCAGCATAAATCTGAGACAGTTTCGCATCATACAGCATTACCGCACAAATAGCACTTTGTGTCGGTTTAATATCAAATCCGGCAGCCGTCATCTTATCACGGAAATAGTTTACATTTTCAACCAACTTGTCATGCAGTGCATTGCTCTCTTTCAGCATCTTGAAAACTTCAAGACTTGCACCGATGATACCCGGAGCCAATGAATTGGAGAACAAATACGGGCGGCTGCGTTGACGGAGTAAATCAATGATTTCTTTGCGTCCGGTGGTAAATCCTCCCAGTGCACCGCCGAAAGCCTTACCCAACGTTCCTGTGTAAATATCTACACGTCCGTGAGTCTTATACAATTCGCTGACCCCATGACCGGTGGCGCCTACCACACCTGCAGAGTGAGACTCGTCTACCATCACCAGCGCATCATATTTCTCGGCCAGATCGCAAATCTGATCCATCGGAGCTACATTGCCGTCCATAGAGAACACACCGTCCGTCACGACAATACGGAAACGTTGCGCCTGCGCTTCTTGCAAGCATCTTTCCAGATCCTTCATATCGGCATTGGCATAACGGTAACGTTTCGCTTTACACAGACGCACGCCGTCGATGATGGAAGCGTGGTTCAGCGAGTCCGAGATAATCGCATCCTCTTCGGTGAAGAGCGGTTCGAATACCCCGCCGTTCGCATCGAAGCAGGCAGCATACAGAATGGTGTCTTCTGTCTGGAAATAATCCGAGATAGCAGCTTCCAGTTCCTTATGTATATCTTGCGTTCCGCAGATGAAGCGGACAGATGACATACCGTATCCGCGGCGATTCATCATCTCTTGTGAAGCCTTGATTAATCGGGGGTGATTGGACAATCCTAGATAGTTGTTTGCGCAGAAGTTTAATACTTCCTTACCTTTTACAGTGATGGCAGCTTGCTGCGCACTTTCGATCAGTCGTTCTTCTTTGTAAAGTCCGGCTTCTTAATTTCAGCCAGTGTCTGGCTGAGGTGTTCTTTCATTTTACCGTACATGATGTTTGAGTGATTAAGTTATATTGCAAAGGACACAATTTTTCTTGGAATAACAATGTCTTTTTGATTAAAATCTGAAAAAAAAGTGCTTACTTTGCGCACTATTTAAGCTTGATATTCTAAGTCAGAAGAAAAAATGAAACACATTTTGATTATTGGAGCCACCGGACAAATTGGATCCGAGTTCACGATGGAATTACGTAGGCGCTATGGAAACACACACGTTGTAGCAGGTTATATACCGGGTGCAGAGCCTAAAGGAGAATTGAAAGAGTCCGGTCCTTCGGCAATTGCTGATGTGATGGATGGCGGTGCAATTGCATCTGTGGTAAAAGAGTATCACATTGATACGATTTATAATTTGGCTGCTCTGTTGTCCGTAGTTGCCGAGTCGAAACCCAAATTGGCTTGGAAGATAGGTATTGACGGATTATGGAATGTGCTGGAAGTGGCACGTGAACAAGGATGCGCGGTGTTTACCCGAGTTCTATAGGTTCGTTTGGAGCTAGTACGCCTCACACGAAAACACCGCAGGACACCATTCAACGTCCCCGTACCATGTATGGAGTCACTAAAGTAACGACAGAGTTGCTGAGTGACTACTATTTTAACAAATACGGTGTTGACACACGTGCTGTCCGTTTTCCGGGCATCATTTCGAACGTGACCCCTCCGGGGAGGAGGAACCACCGATTATGCTGTCGATATTTATTATTCGGCAGTAAGAGGAGAAAAATTTGTGTGCCCTATTAAAGAAGGCACTTTAATGGATATGATGTATATGCCGGATGCGCTGAACGCAGCAATCACACTGATGGAAGCTGAGCCGGAAAGACTGATACACCGCAATGCTTTCAATATCGCTTCCATGAGTTTCGACCCGGAAACGATATACCAGGCAATCAAGAAGCACGTGCCGCAGTTTGAGATGGTTTATGAAATAGACCCCTTGAAGCAGCGCATAGCCGATAGCTGGCCCGACAGCTCTGGACGACACCTGTGCTCGCGAAGAGTGGGGATGGAAGCCCGCCTACGATTTGGAAAGCATGACGGTGGATATGCTTGAAAAGTTACGAGAGAAATTAAAATAATGAAAAAACTAATTGCAGGGGTCATACTGCTCGGTATATTGAGCTCTTGTGGAAACAAGAAAACAAATATTGACCCTTTCGCATCTATTACTAAAGAGGTGGATTCAATCCGGCAGATAGCCGATTCTAGCCACCATGATAAATCGCCGGAAGATCCGCAGCCTATACAGGCAGATGAATCTTTCGATGATTTTATTTACAATTTTGCTTCCGATGAAGTGTTACAGCGTCAGCGTGTGAAATTTCCATTGCCCTACTACAATGGAGATAAGAAGTCAAACATTGAGGAACGCAACTGGAAGCATGATGACTTGTTTACCAAACAGCATTATTATACACTGCTGTTTGATAGAGAAGAAGACATGGATTTAGTAGGAGATACCTCCCTCACTTCTGTGCAGGTAGAGTGGATGTTCGTGAAAACGCGAATGGTGAAAAGATACTATTTTGAACGTATCAAAGGTGCATGGGTGCTGGAGGCAATCAACCTGCGGCCCATTGAGCAAAGTGATAATGAGAACTTTGTTGAGTTTTTCGGACATTTTGCAACGGATAGTCTTTTTCAGAGTCAGCGTGTGAGGGAGCCGTTAGCTTTTTGTAACCAGCGATCCGGACGATGATTTCTCCATTTTGGAGACAACCCTCGATCTTAATCAGTGGTTTGCCTTCAAACCGGTACTTCCTGTCGACCGCCTTTCGAATATCAATTACGGACAGCGGAATGGCGATGATTCGCCCACGAAAATTTTGGCGTTGAAAGGTATCGGCAATGGTTTTTCCAATATCCTTTATTTCCGCCGGAAAGCAGGCGAATGGCAACTGTATAAGTTTGAAGATACCAGTATCTGATACAGGTTACGACGCACTATAACAGTATAACTTATAACTAGAAATATATGTATTCTCTTTTTTGCCCTACAATACATTCGGCATCGATGTCAGTGCCGCTCGTTTTTAGAATATTCTTCGGTTGAAGAATTGAAGAAGCTGATTGTGCAAGGTGCCGTTGTGACACCTTTTTTGCATATTGGTGGCGGCAGTAACCTGCTGTTTACCAAAGATTACGACGGATTGATACTCCATTCCCGCATTGAAGGAATCGAAGTGACGGAAGAAGATGAATACTCTGTATCGATACGAGTGGGAGCGGGGGTAGTATGGGACGACTTCGTTGCATATTGCGTAGAGCATGGCTGGTATGGAACGGAAAATCTCTCCCTTATTCCCGGTGAAGTGGGAGCGAGTGCGGTACAAAACATTGGAGCTTATGGCGTTGAAGTGAAAGATCTGATAACAGCAGTGGAAACAGTGAACATTCAAGCTGAAGAACGCGTTTATTCGGTGGAAGAGTGTGGGTATACCTACCGTAACAGTATTTTTAAACGTCCGGAAAACAAGTCGGCTTTTGTCACCTATGTCCGTTTCCGGCTTAGTAAAAAAGAATATTATACGTTAGATTATGGAACCATTCGTCAGGAGCTTGAAAAATATCCGGCATTGACGCTTTCTGTTGTACGGAAAGTGATAATTGAGATTCGTGAGAGCAAGTTGCCCGACCCGAAAGTAATGGGTAATGCCGGCAGCTTCTTTATGAATCCCATTGTGCCGAAAGAAAAACTGGAAGCCTTGCAGCAGGAATATCCCCAGATACCATACTATGAGCTGTCAGACGGTCGGGTGAAAATCCCGGCAGGATGGATGATTGATCAGTGCGGCTGGAAAGGAAAAGCATTAGGTCCGGCGGCAGTGCATGACAAACAAGCACTGGTATTAGTGAATCTTGGTGGAGCAAAAGGTAGCGATATCCTTGCGCTTTCAGATGCAGTTCGAACCTCTGTTCGTGAGAAGTTCGGTATTGATATCCACCCGGAAGTTAACTTAATAAATTGAGAAGTAGAAATTGAGAATGAAGAATAGCTATATGAATAATGAAAAGTGTTCAGGTGTAGAAATACTTATAACCTTTCTTTTTTCGTTCTCAATTCCAAATTTCTCATTCTCAACTATTATTTTTTAATTCTCAATTTTCAATTCTCAATTAAACAAGTGAAAGTAAGAATCATAGGAAGTGGAACATCGACGGGAGTGCCCCAAATCGGCTGCACATGTCCGGTTTGTACTTCTGCCGATCCGAAAGATAATCGTCTGCGTGCGTCTGCGATCGTTGAGACGGAAGATGCGCGAATACTTATAGACTGCGGGCCCGATTTTCGGGCGCAGGTGTTACGCCTTCCTTTTGAGAAGATAGACGGTGTGCTCATTACGCACGAACATTATGACCACGTGGGTGGGCTGGATGATTTGCGTCCGTTTTGCCGGTTTGGTTCAGTGCCTATTTATGCGGAAAATTATGTGGCACAAGGCTTGCGCTTGCGTATGCCCTATTGTTTTGTTGACCATCGTTATCCGGGCGTTCCCGACATTCCTTTGCAGGAAATCTCGGTGGGGCAGGTCTTTTCTGTTAACCACACGGAGGTGCTTCCTTTACGTGTGATGCATGGCCGATTGCCTATTCTGGGGTATCGTATCGGGCAATTAGGTTATATCACGGATATGCTGACCATGCCCGAAGAATCGTATGAACAATTGGCAGGCGTGGATGTTCTGATTGTGAATGCACTCCGCATTGCCTCGCATCCTACACATCAGAATCTGGAGGCGGCTTTGGCGGTTGCGCGGCGCATTCAGGCAAAGAAGACATACTTTATACACATGAGTCATGATATGGGCTTGCATGCCGAAGCTGAACGGAGACTTCCGGAGAATATTCACCTGGCATTTGACGGATTGGAAATCCTTCTTTAATTACCGGTGAAGTTTTTTAGTAAAAGTTTTGTTTTCTTTGTAGAAATTATTATTTTTGCCCCGAGCAGATAAACAGCAAATATTATGAAACTTCGTACGATAGTGAAAATAGCGGTCACTTCTTCTGTTGTACTTCTGTGCGCAGGTTTCGTCATGTACTCTTTTTTTTAGACTGTCGGCGGCCGAAGGGCAGAAGGATTTTAATCTTTATGAACTGGTTCCATCCACCACTTCAGCCGTATTTGTTACCGATGATGTGCTCGAGTTTGTAGCGGAGGTCGATGATCTGACTTGTAGTAAAAATCAGCAATATCTTTATGTGTCCAAACTTTTTTCTTATCTGAAACAAAGCCTTTATGCCCTCTCGGAAGATACTCCCCACGGCCTGAGCAGGCAAATGAATCAGATGTTGATCAGTTTCCACGAGCCGGATAACGAACGGAACCAGATACTTTATTGCAGATTGGGAAATGGGGATAAGGAGTTGGTAAACAAGTTTGTGCGTAAATATATATCTTCGCTTTATCCGCCGAAAACATTTGCTTACAAAGGAGAGGAAATAATCATTTACCCGATGGCGGACGGTGATTTTCTCGCCTGCTATCTGACGTCTGACTTTATGGCATTAAGTTTTCAAAAAAAACTGATTGAAAACGTTATTGATGCATATAAGAGTGGCAAATCGCTGGCGGATGATCCTACCTTTACAGGGGTGCGTGCTCCGAAAAAAAAGTGCAGCGGCCGCCACAATCTATACCCGTATGAAAGGGATGATGGGATGGACGGAATTTGATATGAAGATGAAAGATGATTTTATCTATTTCTCCGGCATTACTCACGATGCGGATACTTGCTTTGCATTTATAAACCAGCTTCGCCAACAGCAATCAGTCAAAGGCTTCCCGGGTGAGGCACTGCCTTCTACTGCTTTCTATTTTAGCAGACAGGGGATTGCGGACTGGACATCTTTGCTTTCTTATGGAAATGCGCAGGAGCAGAATGAGACGGTTCGCACGAGCGAAGTGCAGAATAGAGATAAAGAATTTTCTCGCTATCTGATGGAAAATGCCGGACAGGACTTGGTTGCCTGTCTCTTCCAGCGTGAAGATACGTTACAGGAGCAGGATGCAGCGGCAGTCTTGAGCCTGTCTGTGGCAGATGTGACGGAAGCTGAAAGGATGCTTCGTGCCCTTGTCAATACTGCTCCGGCAGATGAAGGAAGAAAAACTCCCCGAATTACTTTTTTGTTATACTGTAAATAAGGCATACTTGGTCTATCGGTTGCCTCAAACAACCTTGTTTAAACAACTGACCGGTTTCGTAGAGCCGACTTTGGATATGTATGCGGCATTTTATGGTGGACGCTTGTTGCTTGCTCCGGATGAGGATAGCCTGTCGCATTATATTCGCCAACTGGATAAAGGGGAAGTGCTTAATGGGGCAATGGCTTATCAGACGGGCATGGATCACTTGTCTGATTCGTACCATTTTATGTTGATGGCAGATTTCGACCACGTATTCCGGCAATCGGAAAATTATGTCCGTTTCATACCGGATTTCTTTCTGCATAATGCCGGCTTCTTCCGTAATTTTACACTCTTTGTCCAGTTTGCCTGTACCGATGGAGTAGTATATCCCAATATTGTTTTGAAATATCAGAATAAAAATTACGGTTTATATACAATTGTTTATCTCTATGGTTTTGGAGCGGATTATCTGTATGAATAAAAATATCTTCAATTATAAAAAAAACTCCCGATAGGATTATCCCGTCGAGAGTTTTTATGCTTATGCGTCGGATGAATGACTTTCAGTTTAGAATGGCAGATCGTCTTTTGCATCACCCGGAGTAAATTCGGGCATAGCTGATGGAGCCGGGGGAGGAACGGGAGAACCAGAAGCCATTGGAGCACCTGCACTGACGCGCTCTACTTTCCATGCACGGATACTGTTGAACCAACGGTCGTTCCATTGACGGGCGTCAACGTCGAATGATACGGTCAGTTCTTCGCCCATCTGAATGTTGAACTGTTCGATTTTGTCCGCGCCGAATACGTCGAAACACATTTTACGCGGATATTGGTCGTGATTTTCGATTACGAACTCTTGCGATTTCCACTCGTTGCCGCTTGTTCTTGATACTCCACCTCTCGGAGGGAGAATAGCGATGATTTTTCCTGTAAATTCCATTGCGATTAATTTAAATTCTGCGGCGAAGTTACGACTTTTTAGGAATATCCCTCACACAAAGATTGTTTTTTCTTTTTGTTTTCTTGGGCTGCACGAATCTTTTTTTCGTAACTTTGTGCGATATATAATTCAAAACTTAAATACTCGAAAATATATGAAATTTATCGTTTCAAGTACTGCTCTTTCCAGCCATTTACAGGCTATTAGTCGTGTAATCAACTCAAAGAATGCGCTGCCTATTCTCGATTGTTTTCTCTTCGAACTGGAAGATGGAACATTGTCTGTCACCGTTTCTGACAGCGAAACGACCATGGTGACAACCGTTGAGGTAAATGAAAGCGATACAAACGGGCGTTTTGCCGTAGTAGCGAAAACATTGCTTGATGCACTGAAAGAAATCCCGGAACAACCACTCACATTCGAAATCAATCCGGACAATTATGAAATTACGGTGCAGTATCAGAACGGAAAATATAGCCTGATGGGGCAGAATGCGGATGAATTCCCGCAATCGGCTACATTGGGAGATAATGCAGTCCGTGTAGAGATGGAAGCAAGTGTACTTCTGGGAGGTATCAACCGCTCGGTATTCGCAACTGCTGACGACGAACTCCGTCCGGTGATGAACGGTATTTATTTTGATATTACGACAGAAGACATCACAATGGTTGCTTCAGACGGTCATAAACTGGTACGTTGCAAGACATTGGCAGCCAAAGGTAACGAGCGTGCAGCTTTCATCCTTCCGAAGAAACCGGCTACCTTGCTTAAAAATCTTTTGCCGAAAGAACAGGGCACAGTGACGATCGAATTCGACGAACGCAACGCCGTGTTCATGCTCGAAAGCTATCGCATGGTTTGCCGTCTGATCGAAGGGCGTTATCCGAACTACAACTCGGTAATTCCGCAGAACAATCCGCACAAAGTCACCGTAGACCGCCAGCAGCTGGTAGGAGCTTTGCGTCGTGTGTCTATCTTCTCCTCGCAGGCAAGCAGCTTGATTAAACTCCGTATGCAGGAAAACCAGATTGTCATTTCCGCACAGGACATCGACTTCTCCACCTCTGCCGAAGAAACACAGGTGTGCCAATATGCGGGAGCTGCCATGAGTATCGGATTCAAGTCTACGTTCCTGATCGACATCCTGAACAACATTTCCGCAGACGAAGTAGTCATCGAACTGGCGGATCCTTCACGTGCCGGAGTAATCATCCCGGTAGAGCAGGAAGAAAACGAAGACCTGCTGATGCTGCTGATGCCGATGATGCTAAATGATTAATGTTAATTCACCACAGAGGACGCAGAGGACACAGAGGGTTATTTAACAAATATTCAAATTTATCCTCTGTGTCCTCTGCGTCCTCTGTGGTGACCCAATAAAAAAAATAGAAATGAAATTAAACCTGAAAAATCCCATTGTTTTTTTTGATTTAGAAACAACCGGAACCAATATCAACACAGACCGTATTGTTGAAATCTGTTATCTGAAAGTTTATCCGAATGGAAATGAAGAAGCAAAAACATTACGTATCAACCCTGAAATGCATATCCCGGAAGCATCTTCTGCTATACATGGCATTTATGATGCCGACGTAGCCGATTGTCCAACTTTCAAAGAAGTGGCGAAAAACATAGCCAGGGACATTGAAGGTTGCGATTTGGCAGGATTTAATTCCAATCGTTTTGATATTCCTGTCCTTGCCGAAGAGTTCCTTCGCGCCGGAGTGGACATTGATATGACGAAGCGCAAGTTTGTCGATGTGCAGGTGATCTTCCACAAAATGGAGCAACGCACCCTTTCGGCTGCCTATAAATTCTATTGCGAAAAGAATCTGGAAGATGCACACACTGCCGAAGCAGATACACGGGCCACTTACGAAGTGCTGAAAGCACAGCTCGACCGTTACTCCGATCTTCAGAACGACATCGCCTTCCTGGCAGAATATTCAAGTTTCACTAAGAATGTGGACTTTGCCGGCCGGATGGTCTATGATGATAATGGAGTGGAAGTGTTCAACTTCGGAAAATATAAAGGAATGTCTGTAGCCGAGGTTTTGAAGAAAGATCCCGGATATTACAGTTGGATTTTGAATAGTGATTTCACGCTGAATACGAAAGCGGTATTGACAAAAATCCGTCTGCGTGAAATGAGCAATCTGATAACGAAATAATGCTAAAAGGAAAAAAGATAATTCTTGGAATTACCGGCAGTATTGCCGCGTACAAGGCTTGCTATATCATTCGCGGACTGATAAAACAGGGAGCGGAAGTGCAGGTGGTGATTACTCCGGCGGGAAAAAGAATTTATTACTCCCCTCACTCTTTCGGCGTTGACCAGTAAGCCGGTCATCAGCGAGTTCTTTGCCCAACGGGACGGAACGTGGAACAGCCACGTAGACTTGGGGCTGTGGGCGGATGCCATGTTGATTGCTCCCGCCACCGCCTCTACCATCGGCAAGATGGCAAACGGGATAGCAGACAATATGCTGATAACCACTTATCTTTCGGCCAAAGCTCCGGTATTCATTGCACCGGCTATGGACCTCGATATGTTTGCCCATCCCGCCACCCAGAAAAATCTGGATATATTGCGTTCCTACGGTAATCACATTATCGAGCCGGGAACAGGAGAGTTAGCCAGCCACTTGGTGGGAAAGGGACGTATGGAAGAGCCGGAAAACATTATCCGGGTATTGGATGAATTTTTTCGCTTCGAGTGACGAACTATCCGGAAAGAAAGTGATGATTACAGCCGGACCGACTTACGAAAAGATTGACCCGGTGCGTTTCATAGGCAATTATTCTTCCGGAAAGATGGGATTCGCATTAGCAGAAGAATGTGCCCGTCGCGGGGCGCAGGTGACATTGATAACAGGTCCTGTGCAGCTCAAAACGCAACATTCCCGTATCCGGCGTGTAGATGTGGAATCAGCAGAAGAAATGTATGCGGCTTCACAGATCTATTTTCCAGATGCTGATGCAGGTATTCTTTGCGCGGCAGTAGCCGACTATCGTCCGGAAACAGTGGCCGACAAGAAGATTAAGCGGGAGAAAGAAGAGGAACTAACCCTCCATCTTCAGGCAACACAAGACATCGCTGCCAATTTAGGAGCACTAAAAAGGAAAAATCAGTTATTGGTTGGCTTTGCCCTCGAAACCAATAATGAGCAGCAGAATGCCGAAGGAAAGCTCGAACGGAAAAATTTCGACTTTATCGTGCTCAACTCGTTGAATGACGCTGGCGCCGGTTTCCGCCATGATACCAATAAAATAAGTATCATCGACAGGAAAGGTCGTACAGACTATCCCCTGAAACCGAAAATAGAAGTAGCCCAGGACATCATCGACCGTCTGGTAGCTACCCTATCTTCGAATTTTTAATTTTCAATTCTCAATTTTTAATTAAATATAAGGTGTTACGTTCACTATACATTCAGAATTATGCATTGATAGAAAACTGGATATTAGTTTCGACACCGGCTTTTCCGTTATTACAGGTGAGACGGGAGCCGGGAAATCAATTATTCTGGGAGCCATCGGGCTGCTGCTCGGACAGCGTGCCGATGTGAAAGCGATTCGCCACGGAGCTTCCAAATGTATCATAGAAGCTCGTTTTGATATATCGGCTTATGGGATGCGCCCGTTTTTTGAAGACAATGAGCTGGAATATGATGAAGAGTGCATTTTGCGTCGTGAGGTACAAGGCTTCCGGTAAGAGCAGGGCATTCATTAATGATACGCCTGCTTCGCTGGCACAGGTGAAGGAATTGGGCGAACAACTGATCGATGTACATTCGCAGCATCAGAATCTTTTGCTCAATAAAGAAGGTTTCCAGTTGAATGTGCTTGATATTCTGGCACATAATGATGCAGCATTGGAGAAATACCATCTGTATTATGATGAATGGAAACGGACAGACCGCGAACTGGCTGAATTAGTGTCGCTGGCAGAGAAAGCCGCTCCGATGAAGATTATATCCGCTTCCAACTCGAACAGCTCGAAGAAGCCCGTTTTGTGGAAGGTGAGCAGGAGGAGTTGGAACAGGAAGCTGAAATATTGAGTCATGCGGAAGAGATAAAAGCCGGACTTTACCGGGTGGAACAGTCGTTTGCTTCGGACGAAGGCGGACTGCTTTCTTTCCTGAAAGATAATCTGAATACGCTGAATAATCTGAGAAAGGTGTATCAGCCTGCCGGAGAACTGAGCGACCGCATGGAAAGTGCCTACATCGAACTGAAAGATATTTCGCAGGAAGTCTCTTTACAAAGTGACTCCGTTGAATTCAATCCGGTCCGGCTGGACGAAGTGAATGAACGGTTGAATCTGATTTATTCCTTACAGCAGAAACATCGGGCACAAACCCTTGGCGAATTGATAGCGCTAACGGATGAATACCGCAGCAAATTGTCGGACATCACTTCCTATGATGAGCGTATCGCCGAACTGACTGCTCGTAAAGAGGAACAATATAAACAAGTGAAACAACAGGCGGAAGTGTTGACCAAGGCCCGTGCGAAAGCTGCGCGTGAAGTAGAAAAACAACTGGCCGCCCGGTTGATTCCATTAGGAATGCCGAATGTTCGTTTCCTGATCGAAATGGGACTGAAAAAAGGAGCCGGGATTGCAAGGAGAAGATACGGTCAGCTTCTTGTTTTCCGCCAATAAGAACGGCACTTTGCAGAATATCTCTTCCGTAGCTTCAGGAGGTGAAATTGCCCGTGTCATGCTTTCCATCAAGGCAATGATTGCCGGAGCCGTCAAGCTGCCGACCATCGTATTTGATGAAATAGATACCGGAGTCTCCGGTGAAATAGCCGACCGTATGGCGGACATGATGCAGGAAATGGGCGACCGCAACCGTCAGGTAATCAGTATTACCCACCTGCCACAGATTGCTGCCCGTGGGCGTGCTCATTATAAGGTATACAAGAAAGATAGCGATACGGAAACCAACAGCCATATCCGCCGTCTCACTGACGAAGAACGAGTAGAGGAAATAGCTCAGATGGTTAGCGGCGCCACTCTTACCGAAGCTGCCCTTAGCAATGCCAAATCCCTGCTTGCCCGCAACTGATAAATAGTGAATAGTAAAATAGTAAATCAACCAGATGTTAGATAAAAGTGAAATGATTTTCGGCGTCCGTGCCGTCATAGAGGCCCTTCAGGCTGGAAAAGAGATTGATAAGATTCTCGTTAAGAAAGACATTCAAAGTGATCTTTCCAAAGAGCTTTTCGCAGCATTGAAAGGATTGCTGATTCCTGTTCAGCGTGTGCCGGTGGAACGTATCAACCGTATAACCCGAAAAATCATCAGGGTGTGGTTGCCTTCATTTCCTCTGTGACCTATCAGAAGACGGAAGATCTCGTTCCTTTCTTATTCGAGCAAGGCAAGAATCCGTTTTTGTTATGCTCGACGGAGTGACCGATGTACGCAATTTCGGGGCAATTGCACGTACCTGCGAATGTGCAGCTGTCGATGCCGTGATTATTCCTGTTCGGGGCAGTGCGTCAGTCAATGCTGATGCCGTGAAAACGTCGGCAGGAGCGCTACATACCCTTCCTGTATGCCGTGAACAGAACCTCCGTTCGACTCTGCAATATCTGAAAGACAGTGGTTTCCGCATTGTGGCTGCTACCGAAAAAGGGGATTATGACTATACCAAAGCTGATTATACAGGTCCTCTCTGCATCATAATGGGAGCGGAAGATACAGGAGTTTCTTATGAAAACCTTGCCCTCTGTGATGAATGGGTGAAAATTCCGATGCTGGGCACCATCGAATCCCTGAATGTCTCTGTAGCTGCTGGTATCCTGATTTACGAAGCTGTGAAACAAAGAAACAATGACTGATATGAAGAAGATTTTAATTCTACCTTTGCTGCTTTTCTTCCTGGTGCAGGGAAGCATGGCGCAGACCCCAAATGGGTAGAGAAGGCGAAACGTGCGGTCTTCTCGGTCATGACCTACGATAAGAATGATAAAATGCTGAATACCGGAAACGGATTCTTTGTATCCGAAGACGGATTGGCTTTATCAGATTATACTCTTTTTTAAAGGAGCCGAACGTGCGGTGGTGATTACTTCCGAAGGCAAACAGATGCCGGTCAGCCTGATATTGGGAGCGAATGACATGTATGATGTTATTAAGTTCCGTGTGGCTATCACCGAGAAGAAAGTGCCTGCGCTGATCATTGCCAAAACAGCCCCGGTGGCAGGAGCCGAAGCGTGGATGCTTCCTTATTCTACGCAGAAAAGCATTGCTTGTGTCAATGGTAAGGTGAAAGATGTTTCCAAAGTAGCCGGCGAATACCATTATTATACATTGAGTATGCAGATGAAAGATAAGATGGTGAGCTGCCCGGTGATGAATGCGGAAGGTCAGGTATTTGGTATTGCGCAGAAATCATCCGGTATCGATACGGTGACTACTTGCTATGCGGCGGGAGCTGCTTTGCCATGTCGCAGAAAATCAGTGCCCTTTCTTTGGGAGACGCTGCCTTGAAAAGCATTGGTATTCGGAAAGGTTTACCCGAAACGGAAGATCAGGCATTAGTATATCTGTTTATGGCCTCTTCGAGCCTCTCGGGCGAGGACTATGAAAAGCTGTTGGACGATTTCATCCGCCAGTTCCCTGCCAATGCAGATGGTTATCTCCGTCGCGCCAATTATTATGCATCTAAAGGTAAAGACGACCAGACTGGTATGATAAAGCCGTTGCCGACTTTAATCAGGCTCTGAAAGTAGCCCAGAAGAAAGATGACGTATATTATAATATAGGTAAGCTGATGTATGCTTATCAATTATCGAAGCCGGAGAAAACTTACAAAGACTGGACGTATGACACCGCTTTGAAGAATGTCCGTCAGGCAATCGCTATTGATCCGCTGCCAATTTACACTCAAATGGAAGGCGATATACTGTTTGCCCAACAAGACTATGCCGGTGCTTTGGCTGCTTATGAAAAGGTAAATGCCAGCAATATTGCTTCTCCGGCCACTTTCTTTAGTGCTGCCAAAACGAAGGAACTGTTGAAAGGGGATCCGAAAGAAGTGGTAGCCTTAATGGATAGCTGTATTGCCCGTTGCCCGCAACCGATTACGGCCGACTTTGCTCCATACTTGTTGGAGCGTGCGCAGATGAATATGAATGCCGGTCAGGCGCGAAATGCAATGCTCGATTATGATGCTTACCATACGGCAGTCAAAGGAGAAGTGAACGACGTGTTCTATTATTATCGGGAACAGGCAGCTTTGAAAGCCCGTCAGTTTCAACGCGCTTTTAGACGATATTGCCAAGGCCATCGAGATGAATCCGACAGACCTCACCTATCAGGCAGAGCATGCAGTTGTAAACCTCCGTGTAGGACGGTATGAAGAAGCCATTCAGATTTTGAATAATATATTGAAGACTGATCCCAAATATGGTGAGGCTTACCGTTTATTGGGACTTTGCCAGATACAGCTGAAGAAGACAGATGAAGCTTGCGGCAACTTTAAGAAAGCGAAAGAATTGGGTGATCCGAATGTCGATGAGCTGATTACAAAATACTGCAAGTAAATTATGAAATCCCCCATGCTACAACGATCTGTGGTATGGGGGATTTTTAACTCCTTATTCTTGTTTTGTTTTATCGGCCTATCGCATTGTAATGTGAATCGGAATGTTTATATTTGCATTTACTTGAAAGATTACGGTGGTAATCATTACGGTCGTAATCTTTTGAGTATTGATAGATTTTTTCTTTGTATATATAATGTAAGAGGGAAGGTATGAAACGTACGAAAATCATAAAAAGCAATACAGAAAGCCTTGCAAGGTATGACACCAATTGTAGAGGTGAAACTCTATGGCTCGGAAGCAAGAGGAGACGCGCGGCCTGATTCGGATATTGATTTGTTGATATTGGTGGATAAGGAAGAACTTTCGACAGAAGATGAGTTGAATATTACTGATCCTCTTTATAAAATAGAGCTGGAAACTGGTATTTTAATCAATCCATTCATTTTGCCTAAAAAGATATGGGGGAAAGTAGTGACTCCTTTTTATGAAAATGTAATGAAGGAGGGAATCGCGTTGTTATGACAGATGAAGAAAGAAATGCTATTGTGCGATATCGGATGGAAAATGCAAGGCGTACTTTGAACGAAATAGCAGATCATTGTGAGAGAGGATATTGGAATACTGCGATTAATAGAATGTATTATGCTTGTTTTTATGCTGCAAGTGCATTGTTAGTGGCAAATAAGATTGTTGTCAAATCACATGAAGGAGTACGTCAAATGTTGGGAAAGCATTTTGTTCTTACTGGACAATTATCTGTTGGAATGGGTAAATTCTATACCTTAATTTTTAATAAACGTTCTTCTGGAGATTATGAGGATTTCATCAATCATAATCAGAAAACAGTGGACGAACTTTATCCTTATGCATTGACGTTTATAAATTCAATTGATGAGTTATTGAAAAAAGTAAACTAAATTGTTGATCTTTTATGAATGAGCAATAAATGCACTAACTTCAAAACCTTTGAATCGTAAAAATAAATCCCTGCCAACTCGAAAATTGGCAGGGATTCCTCGTTTTTGGGGACGTTGTATAAAAAACTCTCTCTTTTTTTTATTTTCCCCACTTCACTTGTTAAGCTCAGGTTGTAGGTTTTAATGATATTATGGTTTGATTTCTCTTTTTCCTCTGTTATAAGTTAAATGCACGGTTATTGAAAATACTGCATGTCTTCACTTATTTTTTTTTAGAAATAAATTGAAAATCCATCTAAAATAGTGAGTAAATTAAAATTGTGGTTCATTTTATCTATAATCTTACTATATTCCGCACGTTTTTAATAACACGTATGAGATAAGTTATAATTTATGGAAAAAATCGATTTACTATTTTGCAAACAATTACATTGATTGTTTGCGACAAGAGGGTCGTTATTCTACGGCCCATGTGTATAAACACGCTATTCGTTCTTTTTTCGCAGTTTTGTGGAACTCAATCCATCACGTTTAGTAAGATAAACCGTGAAACTCTAAAGAGGTATAGCAACTATCTGATGGCTTCCCGTTTGAAGCCCAATACGATTTCTACGTATATGCGTATGTTGCGTAGTATCTACAATCGTGGTGTCGATATGCATCAGGCTCCTTATGTACATGGTTTGTTCCGGGATGTTTTTACCGGGGTGGACACACGTCAGAAGAAAGCTATCCCGATCGGCGAACTTCACATGCTATTAAACAAAGATCCTCAATCGGAAAAAGCTTCGCCGGACGCAAGCCATTGCCAATCTGTTATTTCAGTTTTGTGGAATGCCTTTTTCTGATTTAGCCCATTTGGAAAAGTCTAATCTGGAGCGGGGGCTTTTGAAGTACAATCGTACCAAGACCGGTACTCCTATGAGTATAGAAGTGTTGGAGTCAGCGCAGAATGCAATTGGGGGACTGTATAATAAATCAGATGCCCGGAGTTCCGATTATCCTGATTATCTTTTTCCGGATATTAAGCGGAGCGTACAAGCGGAATGAAGAAGGAGCCTATCGTGAGTATCAGTCAGCTTTGAGACGTTTTAATAATGAGTTGAAAAGCCTGTCCAGAAAAATTAAGGCTACATTCGCCCGTCACGTCGTATACGCTTCGTCATTCTTGGGCTACGACTGCTAAGTACAGAGGTGTACCTATCGAAATGATTAGCGAATCACTGGGACACAAATCTATTAAAACAACACAGATATATTTAAAGGGTTTCGAATTGGAAGAAAGAACAAAAGTAAATAAATTGAATTATTCTTACGTTTGCAATTTTAAAATGCTCTGATTAATATTATTAAAGCATTATGGATTAGGGACTTAATGCTGATGTTACTTCTTAGGTAACGGAAATATATTCGCTACAAAGATAGGAAATAAAAATATTAATAGCAAACAAACAAAAAACTTTTTTTTTCCTTTTTCTCTAAAATATGCAACATGAATCTATCTGAACATGAAGGATAACATCTTCATGCTCAAAGACTTTTTATTACCTAAATTCAAGAATGCTTTATATTGAATGTTAGGTACCTGCTTTTATATTCCCTCATAATCGATTTTTTATTTTTTCACAACGATGTGTATTCTAAATGTGTGTTGTCCGTTACCTAAGAAGTAACGGAATAACATGGGGTAAAAAAATATGATTTTAACGAAACCGAAATCAGTAAATGCCGGGCCTAGTAGTGGGACAGGGGAAGGCGTAGCACACTCAAAACGTTGGTATGTAGCACTTGTTCGAATGCATCATGAGAAGAAAGTTGCCGAACGTTTATCTAAAATGGGAATTGATTCTTTTGTTCCCGTTCAGCAGCAAATTCATCAATGGAGCGACCGTCGTAAGATGGTTAATACAGTCTTACTCCCAATGATGGTTTTTGTACATGTCAATCCAAAAGAACGTATGGAAGTTCTTTCATTTTCTACGGTCAGCCGTTATATGGTGATGCGTGGAGAGAGTACTCCTGCCGTTATTCCTGACGAGCAGATGGCACGTTTCCGTTTTATGCTCGATTATTCCGAAGAAGCAGTCTGTATGAATGATACTCCACTGGCGCGTGGTGAGAAAGTTCGTGTCATAAAAGGTCCTTTGAGCGGGCTTGTCGGCGAACTTGTGACTGTAGCCGGAAAGAGTAAGATTGCCGTTCGTTTAAATATGCTTGGCTGTGCTTGTGTCGATATGCCAATCGGTTATGTAGAACCCACAAAGATTACCAATGACGATACTAAAAAACTTTAACGTATTTCTATTCATTCTGCTGTTGGGAGTTTGTTTTCCCTTAATGGCTCAAAATATGAGCGACTCCCAAGTTCTTGAATATGTCAAGGACGGCATCCGCCAGGGTAAAGAACAAAAGCAACTAGCCTCCGAACTGGCACGCAAAGGCGTGACCAAAGAACAGGCAACGCGTGTGAAGCAACTATATGAGCAGCAAAACAATGTCAATGCTTCCAATGCAACAGGTACCGATGTCAATGAATCACGCCTGCGTGAGGAAATGAAAGAAAATACTTCCGATATGCTGGAAGACCACCCAAGCACTCAAGACCTCGCACGTGGCAACCAGGTTTTCGGACGAAACATCTTCAACACCCGTAATCTGACTTTTGAACCCAGCGTCAACATCGCCACTCCCTTAAGCTATCGTCTGGGTCCCGGTGATGAAGTGATTATCGACATCTGGGGAGCCAGCCAGAACACTATCCGTCAGCATATTTCTCCTGACGGTACGATCAACATTCAGAAAATAGGTCCTGTCAACCTGAACGGATTGACCATTGCTGAAGCCAACGACTATCTCAAAAAACATTAAACAAGATATATAATGGTCTTAATAATACGAATGATCCCACCTCTGACATCCGTCTGACTTTGGGTAGCATACGTACTATCCAGATCAATGTAATGGGTGAGGTTGTCCAACCGGGCACTTACTCCCTCTCTTCTTTTTGCCACAGTTTTCCATGCACTTTACCGTGCGGGTGGAGTCAGTGACATAGGAAGCCTTCGCAATGTCCAGCTGGTACGTAACGGCAAAAATATTGCCACGATCGACGTCTACCAATTTATCATGAAAGGAAACATTCAGGATGACATCCGCCTTCAGGAAGGCGATGTAGTGATTGTCCCCGCCTATGACGTATTGGTTAAGATCGACGGAAAAGTGAAACGGCCAATGCGTTTCGAAATGAAAAAGGATGAAAGCCTATCCACTCTTATCAGCTATGCCGGTGGCTTTGAGGCCGACGCCTACACCCGTTCCTTGCGTGTCGTACGCCAGAACGGACAGGAATATGAAGTAAATACGGTCAAAGACCTTGACTATAGTGTCTATAAAATGAGAAACGGTGATGTTGTGACCGCCGAAGCCATCCTTAACCGCTTCATCAATAAACTTGAAATCCGTGGAGCCGTTTATCGTCCGGCATCTACCAGTTGAATGGAAAACTGAATACAGTCCGTGAACTGGTAAACGAAGCTCAAGGCCTGACCGGTGATGCCTTCTTAAACCGTGCCGTTCTCTACCGCCAGCGTGAGGACTTGACTACCGAAGTTGTTCCGGTAGACATTAAAGCTATCATGGACGGTACTTCTCAAAACATCATCCTGATGAAAAACGATATCCTTTATATTCCGAGTATTCATGACCTGGAAGACAGAGGCAATGTCGTAATCCATGGTGAGGTAGCCAAACCGGATTCTTATCCTTATGCAGATAATATGACCCTTGAAGACTTGATTATTCAAGCAGGTGGATTACGTGAAGCCGCTTCTGTAGTCCGTGTAGATGTATCCCGTAGAATTAAAAATCCTCGTAGTACAGTAGACAACGAGACTATCGGCCAGATATATACATTCTCCCTGAAAGAAGGTTTTATTGTAGATGGAACTCCCGGCTTTGTCCTTCAACCTTATGATGAAGTTTATGTACGTCGTAGTCCGGGTTATCAAGCTCAACAGAATGTAGTTGTTGAAGGTGAAATTCTGTTCGGAGGGTCTTATGCTATGACCAGTCGTGAAGAACGTCTTTCGGACTTGATTAATAAAGCGGGAGGTGCAACGAATTATGCCTACTTACGTGGTGCCAAACTGACTCGTGTGGCCAATGCAAGTGAAAAGAAACGCATGGGTGATGTAATCCGTTTGATGAGCAGACAGTTGGGTGAAGCTATGATGGACTCTTTGGGTGTTCGTGTGGAAGATACTTTTAGTGTTGGTATTGACTTGGAAAAGGCGCTCGCGAATCCTGGTAGAACAGCAGATATTGTCTTGCGTGAGGGTGATGTGATTTCTATCCCGAAAAACAATAATACGGTCACAATCAATGGTGCTGTGATGGTTCCGAATACAGTTTCTTATATAAAAGGTGAAGATATAGATTATTACCTGAATCAGGCTGGTGGTTATTCTGAAAATGCGAAGAAGAGTAAGAAATTTATCGTTTATATGAATGGTCAGGTGACTAAAGGTGAAAGGTAGTGGCAAGAAACAGATTGAGCCGGGTTGTGAGATAATTGTGCCTAGTAAAGCTAAGAAGAAAACTAATATTGGAAATATCTTAGGTTATGCTACTACATTTAGCACTTTGGGAATGATGGTTGCTTCTATCGCTAATTTAATCAAGAAATAACGAATACCTTTATTTATGGCTACTTTGATGGAACAATCGTCTGAAAAGGAAACAAAACAGTTGCATAATAATCACAATGATGATGAGATCGAAATTGATTTGATGGATCTTCTTCGGAAGGTTATAGGTATTCGTAAGAAGATCTATAAAGCGGCCGGTATCGGACTGATAATTGGTGTTATTGTTGCAATAAGTATCCCTAAAGCAGTATACGGTTGAAGTTAGCCTTTCTCCGGAAATGGGTAATAATAAAGGTGGTGGTTTATCTGGTTTGGCTGCTTCCTTTTTAGGAAGTGGGGTTACTATGGGTGATGGTACTGATGCTTTAAATGCTTCCTTTATCTGCTGATATTGTCTCTTCTACTCCTTTTTTACTGGAGCTTTCCGCAATGGATATACCGGTAACAAAGAATGAAGTCATGACATTGAATACTTATTTAGATGAAGAAACATCTCCCTTGGTGGAGTTATGTAATCGGGTTTCCCGGTATGGTAATTGGTGGACTAAAGTCCTTGTTTACTGAAAAGATGAAATTACGTATCTTTTGATAAAACAGGTCAGGGCGCAATTGAGCTTTCAAAAAAAGATTCGAGAGAAAATTGCGATTCTAAAGAAAATGATAGCTGCCTCTGTGGATAAGAAAACCTCAATGACTTCTATTTCTGTGACTTTTCAGGACCCTAAAGGTTGCTGCAGTCGTAGCCGATTCCGTAGTGAAGAAATTGCAGGAATATATAATAGACTACCGTACCTTCAAGGCAAAAGAGGATTGTCTTTATTTGGAGAAGCTTTTTAAAGAACGGCGGCAGGAATATTATGTCGCCCAACAGAAATATGCCGATTATCTAGATTCCCATGATAATATCATTTTGCAGAGTGTTCGTGCCGAACAGGAACGTTTGCAGAATGATATGAGTCTTGCTTACCAGGTTTATACAGTCAGGTTGCCAGTCAGCTTCAGGTTGCCAGAGCTAAAGTTCAGGAAGAAAAACCTGTATTTGCTGTTGTAGAACCAGCTGTTGTCCCCATTGGAACCTTCGGGAATCAGTAGAAAAATATATGTTTTAGCTTTTATTTTCCTATCTGTTTGTGTTGTTATATTCTGGAATTTATTTGGAAAAGATTTCCTGAATAAGTTTAAAGAAGTATGTGTTTAAAATCAATTTTAATGTGATATGGTATCAACCAAGTCAAATAAATAAATTTATAGAATTTATAGCAGTTCTGGGAGATCTGATCATTCTGAATCTGGTATTGTTCTTTCTCCTTTTTTCTTTTGGGAAGAAGCTTTTGCTGTCTTTACCTTTCTCCTGTACGGTCTCTTTTATGATGACTTCGTTAAGTCTCTGTTATCTGGCTTGTTCTAGATCTCGCGGGAGAGTCTGGGACAGTCGGGGAATTCGACCTGACCAGCTTGTATTGCGCGTGTTGAAGAATATTATAGCTTTTTCTATCTTTTGGGCATGTATCATGACTTTTAGTGGAATCTCTGTATTTCTCCTCTTTTTTTTTTGTTGCTTATTTTTCTTTCCTCTTTGTCATTTTAAGTATTTATCGTGTTATTATCCGTCATTTCCTGATAATCTATTGTGCAAGGCGTAAGCATAGACGCTATGCTATTTTTATAGGTGGAAGTAATAATATGCAGATGTTTATGAGGAGATGGAGAACTCTTTAGCGTCTTCGCTGTATGAGGTTGTAGGTTATTTTGATATAAAACCGAATGAAGTCCTTTTCATCCCAATGTTCCTATCTGGGTAATCCTGACAGTTTTCAAATTTTATGTCCACACAACCTGGGAATCAAGCATGTTTTTTGTTCTTTGTCGATGGAGGAGGGACGTTATAATTTTTCTATCATGAATTATTGTGAGAATCATCTTCTTTATTTTCATGGTGTTCCTAATGTTTGCAAAGGTTTTCCTCGTCGTATCTGGCACAGTATGGTTGGTAATATGCCTATTTTGAATTTGCGTTATGAACCTTTGGGTAAGATGGAGAATCGTATATTGAAACGGATATTTGATATCGTTTTCTCCAGTATTTTTCTAGTTACTGTTTTTCCTATTGTTTATCTCATAGTTGGAAGTATCATAAAGTTGACTTCTCCAGTTCCTGTACTTTTTAAGCAAATGCGTACTGGCTTGAATGGTGTGGATTTTGTATGCTACAAATTCCGCTCCATGAAAGTGAACGATGAAGCTGATAGAAAGCAGGCTACGATTGATGATCCCCGTAAAAAACCCGTTTTGGAGATTTTCTCCGCCGTTCTAATCTAGACGCACTTCCCCAGTTTATCAATGTCTTTACGGGTGAGATGTCAATAGTCGGTCCTCGTCCACATATGTTGGCTCATACGGAGACTTATGCCCGTTTGATTGATAAATATATGGTACGGCACTTTATTAAACCGGGAGTCACTGGTTGGGCTCAAACGCATGGTTTTCGTGGTGAAACGAAGGAACTTTCACAGATGGAGGAACGTGTTAAGGCTGATATCTGGTATATGGAGCATTGGACAATGCTGCTTGATATATATATCATTTATAAGAAGAAGGGAGGTGCTGTATATACCAGCTCCATCCTTTATTGCATAGGTTGATTAACTCTTTTTTCGTGATTGGGGACGTGACTGTTGGTGTAGGCGGCATTGATAACACATGTAAATATCACGTTTCAATAAACAATTTGAGAACTTCCAGTAGGGGTATGACCATAAATATGTGTATTCCTCCATTTTGGTTACAATTTGAAACTAACTGATATGCAGGCCGCTGTTGGATGTGCTCAGCTAGAAAAAATTGGACAGTATAGTAGAAGCTCGTAGGCGAAATTTCAAGACATTGCTGAAAGGTCTGCAAAGGGAATAGAAGGATTGATTCTTCCTGAACCTCAAAAGAATTCCAATCCTAGTTGGTTTGGTTTTCTGATTTCAGTAAAGGAGGATGCTGGTTTTTACCCGCAACGAGCTTTTTCTGAATATCTGGAGAGCAGGAGGAGAATTCAGACCCGTAATTTGTTTGAGGTAATTTGTTGAAACATCCAGCTTTTTGGACGAAATGCGTAGAAATGGTAGGGTTATCGTGTAGTAGGTGAACTGAAAGTACAGATTTTTTTTTTAAATAATACTTTTTGGATTGGCGTTTATCCCGGTATGACAGAAGAGATACTCTCGTATATGATTTCTGTTATAAAAGAATTTGTATCTTGTTATAAAAGTGTAAACTTATGAAAGCTGTAATTTTTTGCAGAGGCGGTTGGGGGAACTCGTCTAAGTGAAGCGACTAATCTTTTGGTCCCCAAACCGATGGTTGAAATAGGAGGTAAGCCCATCTTGTGGCATATCATGAAAACCTACAGTCATTATGGGATCACGAATTTATTATTTGCTGCGGT
>VOFD01001981.1_pt1 | contig 45172 bp, 53 predicted proteins | sample 5384101 | NCBI WGS metagenome assembly VOFD01 (sample SAMN12384723, study PRJNA508395) | human gut metagenome | isolation source: healthy gut C | host: Homo sapiens
CAATTCCACGGTCGCCTCCGAACGGGTCTGGAACCGGCGCTCAAAGCGGAAATCCTCGATCTGCTGAAACAGCTCATTGTCCACGGATACCGTGTAACGCGGTCTGTCTGTTGCCATCCTTATCACCTCTGGCCCTATTATACACGAGTGAACCACCGGTGTAAAGAGAGCCGCAGCCCCTTGACTTCGGTTCAGTGAACCACTATAATAACTTTAATAGGTTCACCAATTCACTTAACCACTATATGGAAAGGAGCTGCGTACATGAACAGAGATCAAAAACGGTTTACCATCTCCGTGACGCCGGAGCTGGCGGCGGAACTGACCGCGGTAAAGCAGAGCAGCTACCCCGGCGTCCCCCGGGACGCGATGTTCCGGGACCTAATCATCCGGGGCCTTGCGGCGTGGGAGAAGCAGTCCGGCAAGAATAGCCAGCCCGTGTGACGGGTGGGGTGCCGGGCCCCATCGAAGCTCCTTCGGCTCTCCCGGCAAACGGCGGCAGACAGAAACAGACAGAAACACGGTGAAAGTCAGAGGCGGCAGGTACGCCCGGTGCGGGCACCCGTGGGCAGCTGCCCGCACCCGCCATCCCATGGAGACAGCAGAACAATTCTGGGCGTTCCTGACCGGGAGCGTCCAAAGCGGTGCAGGGTTCAGTCCGTATGTCATACGGTCGTAACCCGCCGTTCATCGCTCCCCCTGACCGGGAGGAGACGGAACGTGAGCAAAGTAACCATGAGACGGCCGGATGCCCGGGCCATGGCCCAGCTTCTGGCGGAGCAGACGCAGACGGCGGCGGGGCTGATCCTCCGCCTGGCCTGGCGGCAGGGGCTGACCCGGGAGGAGATCCAGCGCCTCACTTGGAACGATGTGGACTTTTCTGCCCATCAGCTCCGGCTGCCGGACCGGACCATCCCGCTGGAGACGGAGACCGAGGGCTGCCTGCGCCGGCAGGCGGAGCGCCCCGACCCGCCTACTCCCTTCGTGGTGGTCTCGGACCGCCGCAGGCAGCAGATGCCGCCGGAGTCCATTTCCCGCCTGGCCAGAAAAACTCTGGACCGGGCGGGGCTGGGCGGCATCAGCCTGATGGATCTGCGGCACGACTTCATCATCCGCCATCTGGAATCCCACGACTGGCCCTATGTGGCCCGGATCAGCGGCATCGCCGTCCCCACTCTGTATGCCGTTTTCTCCGACTATCTGCCGGAGGGACGGCAGAAGGACTCCCTCCCTCGGCGGGAGGTGGACGGTTTTTTGATGTGGAAGCTGCTCCAGGCGGAGGGCAGCTCCCCGGTGGGGCTTGCCCTTTGGATGGGTTGGAAGCTGGGGATGCAGGTCCGGGAGATGACAGCCCTGACCTGGGACCAGGTGGATCTGGACCGGGGTCTGGTGCGGCTGCCGGACCGGGACCTGGCCCTGGGCGTCACCCTGCGGCGCCTGCTGCGGGCGGCGGCGGGACGCCGGCGGCCGGGTGAGGACCCGCACGTGCTGCTGACGCCCAACTCCCGGCGGCCCTTGGACCAGCCCCGGCTGTCCAAGATGGTGCGGACCGCCCTGATCCGGGGCGGGATGGAGCACATCAGCCTGGGAGATCTCTGCCGGGAGGAGCGCCGGGAGAACGAGGACGCCCGGCTGCTGGCCTACGCCGCCGAAAAAGGCACCATCTCCCGGTCGGAGGCCATGTCGCTGCTCGGCCTGTCCAAGGTGGCGGCCTACGAGCGTCTCCGGCAGCTGGCTGAGCGGGGAAAGCTGGTGCGGGTCGGCGGCAAATACTACCCCGCCGGCCAAGTGGTGCCGCCGGAGGAGCAGTATGACGTCATCCGTACATTTCTGGAGCAGTCCGGTCCGGCCTACCGGCAGGATCTGGCGGCGCTCCTGCACGTCGGCGACAGACAGTGTGCCCTGATCCTCAAGCACATGGTGGAGGACGGGCGCCTGGTGCAGGCCGGGCAGCGGTACGCCCTTCCCATTCGTGAGGAGGTTCTGCTGTGAACGGGCCGAGCGGAGCCGCGTCCGTGTTATGATGGCGTGACATGGCTGTCCATGCGATTTGTGCGCCGTTTTTCAATTGGATTAAAAGGTTTGCGAAACGCTGGACACCGGCAGTTTTTTCCCGTAAATTGGCCTTGCGAACGGCGGAAGCGCCCCGCATCCGGCTCTGCGGTTGGTGTAGGCCGACACAAGTGAGAAATCCCAATGAAGAAGTTCCTTTCTCTGGTGCTTGCTCTGGTGATGACCATGTCTCTGGTCACCGTCAGCGCCGGCGCCAAGGACTTCACGGACGACAGCGAGATCACCTACAAAGAAGCTGTGGATGTGATCTCTGCCCTGGGTGTTGTCGACGGTTATTCCGACGGCGACTTCCGTCCCGATGATGTCCTGACCCGCGGCGCGGCGGCCAAGATCATCTGCAACCTGATCCTGGGCCCCACCACCGCCAGCGCCCTGAGCGCTACCACCGCTCCCTTTAAGGATGTTCCCGTGACCAACACCTTCGCGGGCTACATCACCTACTGCTCTCAGCAGGGCATCATCAACGGCTATGCTGACGGCACCTTCCGTCCCACCGGCACCCTGAGCGGCAACGCCTTCATGAAGATGCTGCTGGGCGCTCTGGGCTATGACAGCTCCATCGAGGGCTACACCGGCTCCAACTGGCAGGTCAGCGTCGTGAAACAGGCCGTGGGCATCGGCCTGGACGACGGCAACGACGAGTTTGTGGGCTCCAAGGCCGTGACTCGCCAGGAGGCTGCCCTGTACGCTTACAATATGCTGCAGGCCACCATGGTGGAGTATGACAAGAGGCTTACGAGAATGACAACGGCGATGTGGAGACCGTTGTGGTTTCCCGCTACACTGTTGCCAAGATCGACAAGGTCGATACCGACGTCAGCACCGCTGAGAGCCGCAACGGCGCCTCCGAGGTCCTGACCCTCACCGATCTGGACGGCGACAACAGCAACGACTACTACGACAAGTACGACGATGCCGAGAAGACCCTGCGGGGCTATGCCTCCTCCTATGACGAGGGCACTGTTCTGGCCGTGGCCTTCCGCGACGGCAAGTTCGGCGATGAAGTCCTGGCTTCTTACGAGGCCGAGGCTGTCACCGGCGAAGTCACCGCTTTCCGTGAGGACGAGACCGTCACCATGGACGGCACCAAGTATGAGTTTGCCCGCAACAAGGACGGCACCGCTGGTTTCGTGGACGGCATCACCAGCAACTTCGACTTCGACAAGGAGTACACCATCTACCTGACCGCCGACGGCTATGTCATCGGTGTGGAGGGTGCCGCTGGTGCGGACCTGAACGACGTGTACTATGTGACCGGCGTTTACTGCGAGGAGAGCCGTTACAATGCCAACAAGTTTACCTGGTACGCCCAGGCCGTGTCCCTGGCGGATGGTTCTGCCTCTGACATCGAGCTGGATGAAACTGATGCGGACAATGCACTGAAGTCTATCATTAATGATGAAAAAGACAGATGAGTTTACTGATGTCAATGGCCTGTATACCTTTGATGATGACATTGCCACTGCTTGGGACGGGGACAGAGACTATACCGTCTATGGCATCAGTGATGAGGATGGTGAGCTGAACACCAATCTGAAGGATGCTCTGGCTATGGACGACACCAAGTTCTCCACCACCATCGTCGGCGGCGGTAGCGGCAAGACCTTCTATGTGGACGAGAACACTCAGTACCTCGGCGTGGATGATTATGCCGATGATATCGACACCGTCTATGCCATGGGCGGCATGAAGGGTACACCGAGCATCGTAAGCCGTGTGATCGTGATTGCTGACCAGGATGAGAACCGTGACGCCCTGTATGTGATCCTGCTCGGCTCCGACGCTTCCGTTGGCTCCGCCGACATCCTGTACGCCGCCGGCAGCAGCACCGACAAGGTGGGCACCGACAAGTACGTCCGCGAGTTCTGGTCCATGGAGGACAACACCAGCGAGGACATCACCATCGATGAAAAGCTGAGTGCCCATGGCTTCTATGAGGTGGACAGCATCGACGAGGACGGCGTCTACACGCTGAAGGACTATGACAAGACCGCTTCTTCTATCGATGAGGATTCCGACGGCATCGTCGTAGAGGATCTGGCGCTGGACAACACGGACCAGATCTATCGCAACGCTCTGAGCGGCTCCATCGATAACGTCAAGTTCGACGATGTCAGCATCGCCAACGCCACCATCATCGATGGCCGCAGCAACTCCGACCGGAACGACTCCGTGTATGACCGCGAGATCAACAGCATCTCCCGTCTGGAGGCCGCTCTGGATGCCGTGAGAGACGAGGATCTGGAGACCAAGGGCACTGTGGAGATCGATCTGTACGTGAAGGACGGCGAGATCACCTTCATCTGCGTCACCGACGTGGGCGGCGCTGCCAAAGACGACGGTGAGCAGAGTCCCGAGGAGAGCAAGTACGAGATCGCGCAGACTTCTAGCGGTACTCTGGAGATTACGGTTTCTGGAAAGACGCTGGCTCTGACGAATGCTAAGGTCTATGACTCTGCAAATACCGAAAACGTAAACTACAAGGAGATGGATGTGTCCGTCCTTGTTGAGCGCAAGAGCGACAGCCAGGGTTATGTTGAGGAAACCTCTGTCGATGGCATCACCGTGCGTTCTCAGGGTAATGACAAGGATGCTCAGTGCAAGATTGGAGCAGATAACTTTAAAGTTACCTTGCCGTATGCCCTGAGCGATGGCGATTACCGTGTCACCATGACCTTCACTGGCGATGTGGTTGGCACAATCACTTATCAGGATATGGTTACGGTTTCCCTAATTTAATCGCTTGAAGCAATCGGATGCAATCGCACTCCGCAAGAAAGCCCCCGCTCGTAAGAGCGGGGGCTTTCCCTGTTTCCATCACATCCAGGCCAGTAGTGCTGAACAACGTCGGCATCGTTCCCCCTGACTGGCCGGTGCCTCGTGGTTGATGAAAAATCCATCGTCCTCCAGCCCCGCGTATTGGCCCGCAGCTTTCAGAAAGGTCTCTCCAGGAGTTGAAGGAGATCCTGTCTGCTCAGATAACTTTTCCTCTTCCCCATGGGTGCCGGTCTTCCGGCGCTCATTTTTTTGTAAAATACAGCCAGATTCAAGACAAAAGTAAAAAATATATTATGATAGATTGAAAGGGGGTTCCAAATTCTGGAAGACAGGCTGCGCAGCTTCCACACGCAATGGAAGATGTCGAATTTTCTGAGAGATGTCGTTTTTTCAGGCTTTGCTGTTTTTCGTCGTACAATCTTCTCATCGCAAATTTCGAGGAGGTGCTCTCCATGGACACGATCATCCGGGAAACGCTGCGCCCCTTTGGCATTACGCGCAATTACCGCGGTTACCCGCAGACGGTCCGCGCCATTGCTCTGGTCCTGGAAGACGAATCCCGCCTGCTCAATGTCACCGAAGAGATCTATGAAGTCGTGGCCCTGCAGACCCGGTGCCATCCCTCCAACGTGGAGCGGAACATCCGGACTGTCGTTCTCTGCGCGTGGCATACAAACTGACCGCTTCTGGTCAAAATGGCGGGATTTACGCTGACGGCTCCGCCCCGCGCCTCCCAGTTTATTGATATCATTGCCTCCTACATCCAACGGAAGTTTTGAGTGACCCCAACCGCCGTGTGCTGATCTGATGCCCCTCGCCTGTCTGTTCCGGGATTTGGTACCGACGGCCCATCTGCGGCCCCCGTGCGGCAGGGATTCCCGCGTCTGCTGATGCAGCGGAATTCCCGCTCTGCGCTGGCAGAAGTGCCGCCGCGGCGGCCTGCCGGAACAGCCGGCAAATCGCCCGCTCCCCTCTCCCCGGCCAACGAATCCGGCACAGGCGGCCGCCCCATTCCGCGGGGCGGCCGCCTGTCAGTCTCTCACTCTATTTCTGGCCGGTGATCAGCGCCAGCCGGGTCTCCACGGTGTCCAGCTGCTTCTTCACATTGCCCACGATATCCGCACCCACGATGTTTCCCTCGCCGTCCACGATATATGTAGTGGGATAGGTGGAAATATCCGCAACGAAGTCCTTGTAGAAATCGCCCTCCGGATCCGGAGAGATATTGTGATAGGTCACGCCCTTTTCCTTCAAAATCTCCCGGGCCGTGTCCAGCTGCTCCCGGCTCTCGCCGGAGTCGGTACCCACACCGATGAGGTTGATGTTTCGCTCTTTGAAATCCTGATACAGCTCCTCCAGTTCAGGCATCTCGGCGATGCAGGAACCGCAGCCATTGTTCCAGAAATTGACGATGGTGGCGTCATAGTCGGCGAAAATGTCGCTGGAGATCTCATCGCCCGCAATGTCCACCTCGGAAAATTCCGGGAAAGGTGTCTTGGACACCAGGGCGTCCTCTTCACCGGAGCTGCAGCCGGTCAATGCGGCGGTCATCAGTACCGCCGACAGCAATAGGATCAGAACACGTTTCATGTGGCAGTCTCCTTCTTCTCTTGTATTGTTTTGATTGAAAATACCCTGGTGATGGCCCCATGGGGGCAGGCAGCCGCACAGTCCCCGCAGCGGATGCACTCAGCATGGTTGGGCGTCTTGAACACATCCACATCCATTCTGCACGCATGACTGCACGCCCCGCAGGCGGTGCACCGGCCCGAGTCCACCTGCAGGCGGCAGATGGAAATTCTGTTGCACAGCCCGTAAAAGGCCCCCAGCGGGCACAGCCACTTGCAGAAAGGCCGGTAGAAAAACACCGCCAGCAGAGCTGTCCCCAGCAGGATGCAGCTCTTCCAGGTAAATAGTCCGCCCAGGCCGGCCCGGCCGCCGGCATCGGCCAGCGCCAGCGGATGCCGCCCTCCAGGATGCCGGCGGGGCAGATATACTTGCAGAAAAACGGGTCGCCCATTCCCACCTCGTTGACCACCGTCATAGGCAGGACAATGACGAAGAGCGCCAGAATCCCGTATTTCAGATAGGTCAAGATGCGGACCCGCCTGGTGCTAAACTTTTTTGCAGGGATTTTGTGAAGCAGCTCCTGGAACCATCCGAACAGGCACAGAAAGCCGCACACCCCCCGCCCCAGCAGCGCGCCTGCGAAAATGAGGAATCCCACCACATACCATGCAAACTGGAATTTGGAGGAGCCGATCACGGCCTGGACCGCCCCGATGGGACACGAAGCTGCCGCGGCCGGACAGGAGTAGCAATTCAGCCCGGGGACGCAGACGGCCTTCAGGCCGGTCCTGGAGATCCTTCCATGCAGGAAGTTCATCAAAAAGGGGTTGGAAGCCAGCGTGGCCCCCAGCTGGATCTTCCAGCGATGCTTGTTTTCAGCCAATGCCCACACACTCCAAACACAGGTTGACGCCCTTGTGCAGGACCATGTCCGCTTCCCCGCGCCACAGCCCCAGTCCAATCATCAGCAGGGCGGCTGCCAGACAACAGATCGTGATCTTTCTCATATCAGCCCATAGCCGCCATAGCGGCGCCGCCCTCTGCCGCCGTCCCAGACTGGAACGCGGCGTTCCGGCTCATCTCCACAAAGGCGGCCGCGGACGCAGGCAGCTCCTCTGCGTCCACGGCGGAATACCATGCAGAGAGGAATGCTCCGTTCACATACCAGGAGGCGACGTTTGGCATCTCCCCGTCCTCCACCATGCTTCTGTTGCTGCCCACAGCTGCTGCCAGAGAGTCGTTGTAGAGGATGACGGGGAAGGGTGCATCGGCAAACATCTCGCTGCCGGTTCCGCTTTTGGTGCAAACCAGGATTTCCGCCCCATTCTCCGCAACGCCCCCATATCCCTCCGCCAGTGCGTTATAGAAGACCTGCGTCCCCTCCGCTTCCGGATCCAGGAAGGCAAAGAACACCACATCCCCCAGCTGTTCCCGGGTAAACGCCTCTCCGGACAGGGTGGTCGTGGCAAAGTCGCCCACCATGTTGCTCTCTGTTTTGCTGGCGGCGGGAACGCTGTTCTCCTCATAATAGGCATCCACCCACGCCTGATCGACCCAGCCCTTATCCAGGGCGTCCTCGATGGTAAGCGTACCAGCCTCGATGGATTGTTCCACGTCCTCCTGACTGGGCCGCTTCTCTCCGCAGGCCGCCAGGGACAGGGCCATGGCAGCGGCCAGACCCAGCACGGCCAGCTTCCGTTTGTTCTTGCATCGCTTCATAAAAAACCTCCTTGCCGCACCTGCGGCGGATTTTGGACAGGAGGCATTGTAGCATGGAAAACGTAAATTTCCTGTCAAGGCGGTCTTGATGGAAATTTTATCTGGATGTGCTATAATAGCCGCACATGGAAAAGGGCGGTGAGTGGGATGCGGATTTTGGTGGTGGAGGATGAGCGTCTCCTGTGCGACGGGATCGCGGAGGATCTGAGACTGGAAAAATACACGGTGGATTGCTGCTACGATGGTCCGGCGGCCTGTGAGCGGCTGTTTGTGGAACCCTATGATCTGGTGGTCCTGGATCTGAACCTGCCAGGCATGGATGGGCTGGAGCTGCTCCGGCACATCCGGACGGAACAGCCGGAGCTGCGGGTGCTGATTCTTTCCGCCCGGTCACAGCTCTCAGACAAGGTGGCAGGGCTGGATCTGGGCGCGGACGATTACCTGACCAAGCCGTTCGCCCTGGAGGAATTGGAGGCCCGGGTGCGGACGCTGCTGCGCCGGGAATTTCGTCAGCGGGAGTCCCTTGTACAGGTGGGCGCGCTGACCCTAAACACCGTGACCCGGGAGGTCTCCGGCCGTGGGGAACCCCTTCCCCTGACGCCCCGGGAATTTGCCATCCTGGAGCATCTGATGCTTCACCGGGGATGCTGGATCAGCCAGGAGGAGCTGATGGAGCATATCTGGGAGGCGGATGCCAACCCCTTCAGCAACGCCGTGCGGATGCACATCTCCTCGCTCCGGAAAAAACTGCGGAAGCGGCTGGGCCATGATCCGATCCAGACCAAGGTAGGTCGGGGCTATCGCCTGGCCGGAGAGGAGACGGCATGAGGAAACCGATGTCCCTGCGCCTGCGGGTCACTCTGCTCTGCGCAGCCCTGCTGACGCTCTGCTGCCTCCTGCTCACTGTGACTAACAATTTTTCGGCCATCCGGATGGCCGACGCCATTCAGGCGGTGCCGCTTCTTCCGGCGCAGCGCGCAGAGCTGGAAGACAGTGTCAGCCTGCCCATGGCGGAACTGCATATCAGCGATACGATCCAGCAGGCTCAGGGGGCGTTCCACATGCAGAGCCTGCTGGCCATGGTTGCCATCCTGGCGTTGGGCCTGTTCCTCATATACCGGCTGGTTGGAAAAGCCCTTGCTCCGTTGGACACACTCACTTGCCGGATCCGGGAGCGGACGGCTGCGGATCTGGCGCAGCCCGTTGAGATCCCCGACAGCGGGGATGAGGCGGCCGCAGTGGCCCTGGCGTTCAATCAGATGTCCCAGCGGCTGAACCAGGTCTTCGTCATGCAGAGGAACTTCTCCCGCAACGCGGCCCATGAATTCCGCACACCGCTGGCAGTCCTGAAGACCCGAATCGGCCTGTTCCGCAAAAAGCAGGACTTCCGCCCCCAGGCCACACTGGAGCTGCTCCGGATCGTCGAGGGGAGGTGGACCGCTTGTCCGCCATGGTGAGCGAACTCTTGGAGCTGACCAATCTGGAGCGGGCATCCCGCGGAGAGCGGCTCTCCTCCGGCCAGCTGATCCGGAGCGCCGCGGACCAGGCCGCCCCCCAGGCGGAAGCGCGGAGCATCACCATTTTGGTGGATGCCGCGCCCTGTACCCTGGCCGGAAATGCAGAGCTGCTCCGGCAGGCGGTATGCAATCTGGTGGAAAATGCCGTCAAGTACAGCCCGGCCGGCAGCGTTGTACACATCGCGGGCCACCGGGATGGGGAATGGTTCCAAATCGTGGTTGCCGACCAGGGACCCGGCATCCCGGAATCGCTCCGCCAGCGGATTTTCGAGCCCTTTTTCCGGGTGGATGATTCCCGCTCCCGACAGCTGGGCGGTGCCGGACTTGGTCTGGCACTGGTGCGGGCCATCGCGGAGTTCCACGGCGGCGCTGTTTATGTGGAAAAATCCCGGGGAGCGGGAAGCCGATTCGTCCTGAAGCTGCCATGCGAACAGGATCCTCCGCCGGATTGAGATACAAACTGACGTCTTTTGTCAGACGGGATCGGCGGAAACGCCTCGCGGCAGTTATTTTCATGCCCCTGGCTGTGGGCAAGCTGCCTTTCCGTGCGCCGCCCCCTGGGGCTCAGCTTTTTGGGCGGAAGACGCTCTGCGGAGGGAACCGCCGTCCGGAAGCCTGCCACCGACACGTGGCGGGGGGCAGTCTGCGTACAACGTTTGAAGATATCAGCGTCTCTGCAAACGCGATTCCCGTTGCCTCTCCATACAGCCCTGTAATCTGTGCGCCACTTACAGCAGGAAAGCACCTGAAATCTAAAGATTTCAGGTGCTTTTTGCTTCTCAACGGACAGTGCGCATCTGTTTTGGGCTTCGCACATCAAGTTTCCTGCGGATAGCAGCAGCGAAGCCCGCATGACGCCCGCATCTCTCCAGGAAAAATGTGCTTCCGGCACACGCAATTCTCCAATCGGCCCCTTAATAAATGCTGACAGTTCGAAAGGATGTATACCTCCAGATCCGTCAGTTGGTCTGCCGGGCTGTTTTCCCCGTGATGGGCTCCTGACTTATGATTGATGCGGCCCATGACGATCTTTGCCACGCCGCTGACCCTTGCGTATTCCGCGATCTGCACCGCAGGAGCCGTCCCGTACACCATGGAAATCTGCGCCCCCTGCTGCTCCGCCAAGTGCAGATTGCAGCGCAGTTGCTTTATATTCCCTGTGGTAAAGAAATCTTGCAGGGCCTGTTTGGTCTGGCGTTTCCGACAGACTTTTCCCACCCGAAGAAGCCTCTCCACATCCCGATGCTTGGTATGCCGGCACCCCTGGGTGTTGTTGTGCGCCGCTTCATCCACCAGGACAGTTGGAATCTGGTCAATATCAACCCTCCCGGAGTTGAGTGCCGCGGTATTCGTTTTTCTTATTCAGCAAGACCTCCCGTCCGTTCAGCAGGAACAATGTATCCGGTCTTACATGCGGCTCCACATAGCCCACCACCAGATCAGCGCCCTCTTTCTGCGCCTGATGCGCCGCTTACGACAGGGCATACGTTTTGCTCACGCGGCCGCATAGCCAAAAAGGATTTTTAGCCTCCCCGGAGGGGCCTCCGCTTCCGGATCGTATGGGAAATTCGCGCATTCATTGTTTGTCTGCCCCTATGTACTCACCCTCCCACAACTCGTCATAGAATCAATACCTTGTCCCGTTATCGTATCACGCGTAATACTACCAAACCGTGAATAATGGCGTCATGATCGGAAGATAGAATTGGGGCGCTCCCACCAGCAGGAAAACGAGCGCCAGAATCATTTGGCGCTCGTTTCATAACTGTGTGTATCGTCCCATCCCAAAATCCGTTTGGCCATCAGATAGATTCCCGGCTTGTAAAGGACCAAAACCACATCCAAGGCAGGACTCCGGCGTATAAAGTCCGTAATCGCTTGGCCGGCAATATAGATTGCTTCTTCTCGTGGGATGTGATATTCTCCAGAAAAAAAATAAGTGGAAACGCAATGCTTTTGCATCCGCTGGTCACTGCCCTTGTCATGGCGCGGCGGTAGCAGTCTGCCAGCAGTAACCGCTCTCGCCCGCGCCTCCAAACCAGCCAGATCCGGCCACGTGAATAATATAGCGGGCCGGCAGCCCAAAGGACGGCGTCATCACAGAATGTCCGATAGGACAATGTCCATGACGTCGGCAAGCCTCCTCCAGCTTCGCACTATCCGCTGCGGCGAAAATTGCCTCACAGATCCCCGGCGTACGCTTCAGTTCTGTGTTTGCAGCATTTACAATGGCATCCGTGGCAATATTTACGATATTTCCCATCCAAAGATGATACGGCATAGGCCTTCCTCCTTTACAGCAGAGCACCGCATACCAGATACCCCAAAGCGGAAATTCCGCTGGCACACAGCGCATACGGAATCTGAGACAACGCATGATCCATGTTCTCGATCTTACAGCAGCTGGATGTCAATACCGTGGCATCGGAATAGAAGCAGGCATGGCTGCCGAGCGTGGCGCCCGAGACAATCGCCCCCATGACCAGGAGCAGATTTGTGCCGATGCTCTCCGCCAGCGGCAGCAGGATTGGCGCAACGATGGCCGGAATCCCCCCACACGCTGCCTGTACTGAAATTCAGGATCGCCACCACCAGAAATGTCACCAGAGGGAAGATCACGGCATTGACATGGGGCTGCACCAGGGTAATGATGTAATCGGCAATCCCGATATCGGTCATTGCCTCCTGCATAACAAACGCAAAGAAGAGGATGGCCACCGTGGGAATCATGTTGCAAAAGCCGTGCATCGCCAGATCACAGAACCTGGAAAAGCTCATTTTGCCTCTGGGAATATAGAGTACAAAGCACACTGCAATCGCAGCAACCACGGCCAGAAACAGCTCTCCGGAAATGATTGCCAAGATAATCAACACGCCCACCGGCAGGATAAAGTCCATGAGGCTGCCCTGTGTCTGAAATTCCGACTCATCCTCCTCGTTGAGCGGTGCGCTCTCCGGCGAATAGACCTTGCCGGTCTCCTGAAGGCGGCGGTAAGCGGTCCGCATCCGCCCCAGCTTGGGAACAACGCCAACGATAACCAGCGGCACGATGATAACCGCTGCGATGGCGTAAAAAGGCAAAGGGATCACGTGATAGAATGTCTCTATCGCCGTTCCATAGCCCAGCTCCGCAATCCCCGGCTGCGTGAAAAATAGCCCGGAAAAGAAGATTGCCCAGGTAGAGAACGGCAGCAGGGCGCACACCGGCGCGCCGGTGGAATCGATGATGTAAGACAGGGCCTCCCGGGGCACACGGCGTTGGTCGGTCAGTTTTTTTCATGCAGGTGCTCAGGGTCATGATATTCAAATAGTCATCCACAAAAATAAGAATCCCCATGATCCAGGTGACCATCATGGTGGACCTTGGCCCCCGGCAGAGCTTTCCAAGCGCCCTTGTAAATCCCAGTGTTCCATGGGATTCTCCCAACAGCGTAATGAGGCTGCCGAACAACGCGCACACCAAAAAGACCCATTGGTGCGAATAATCTGTCGCCACGCGGAAAAAAGCATCCATCCAGTCGGTGGCGATGTGAGACAGTGCATACACTCCCTCGGACGGGATCCGTGCAGCGCTGGTAATCACATAGGTCAGCAGAGTTCCAAAGATCAACGGTTCCAGAGTCCGCTTTGTTTTCAGCGCAAAGGCAATGACGAACAGGACGGGGATCAGTGTCCATATTCCATATTCCATGAGTACAACCTCGTTTCTACCACAGTCGCATTTATTGGAGTGCTTCTGGTGCCCGCTAAAGTCATAATAGAGCACTTCCGATGAAGATAGTGTTAGTTTCCCGGCTCTGGGATAAGGAATATATTAAGAACACCATTTGATTGAAATGACGTAACCGTCAAAGCTAATGGCGAATAGACTCCTATGAGATAATAGTAGTGGAACGTTTTCGAAACGTTCCACTACTATTAACGTTAGGGGAATATGCCGTGACATCCACAGAGCTAAAGCATCAGGCACGGCTGCGGGAATGGGCAGAAGCAATTCAGGATTGCAGAAGCAGCGGATTGTCAGTCAGGCAGTGGTGCAGGGAGAGAGGAACCACACCAACTACATACTATCGCTGGGAACGTGAGCTATTGTCTGTTGCCAGTACAGCGAAGGCACTGTCTGAAACGCCTGCGGTTGCATTTGCAGAATTACCAGTACCGAAACAGGTGTGCTGCAACACAACGGAACGTTCCGCTACGCTGCGCATCGGCAATGCCAGTCTGGACATATATCCCAGCTGTGACACAGAACAGATGAAAAAAACTGGTGGAGCTTCTGCGCCTATGCTGAACGATTTCGCCGGAGCGGACAAGGTCTACATCGCCTGCGGCTACACGGATCTGCGCAAGGGCATAGATGGTCTGGCGCGGCTGGTCCAGCAGCAGTTTGCGTTAGACCCCTTCACCAACACATTATTTCTGTTCTGCGGACGGCGGCGAGACCGCATCAAGGGGCTGTACTGGGGAAAAGGACGGCTTCATCCTGCTGTATAAACGCCTGGAACAAAGGGGCATACCAGTGGCCGCGCTCGGAATCCGAGGTAAAGACGCTAACGCCGCAGCAGTACCGCTGGCTCATGGAGGGACTGCAAATCGAGCAGCCAAAGGCCCACCGGCCGGTGACAGGATTGACTGCGGTCTGAACGGGAAAAATTGCCTGAAACCCATTGAAAACGCTGGCTTTTCTCGCTGTTTTGCAGTATAATTTTCTCATGGAAAACAGAGAAAATCAGACAAGCAGCACGGAGAAAATGGTGACCATTTCCCGTGCGGAATATGAACAGCTCCAACAGGAAAAAGCGCAGATGGAATCAACGCGAGTAAGGCTTGAAGCAGAGCACATCAAGCTTGAGGCGGAACATGCAAGACTGGAAGCAAAGCTTGCCACCCTTGAACAGGAGCAGGCCCAAGTCATAACCAGCCTTACATTGCAGAACGAGTGGCTGCTGGAGCAGCTGAAGCTCTCTAAGAAGAAGCTGTTTGGCCGCTCCTCAGAGCAGGCGGAGCAGCTGGTCATGGACCAGCTGAGCCTGACTATGAACGAGGCGGAGGCCTACATCTTCGGCATGAATTCTGCCGGGAAAGCTCCCGTCACCGTGAAGGCCTATGAACGGAAACGGCAGTCTGGCAATGTACTGGATGTTGTTCCTGAAGGGACGCCTGCCGAGGTGGTGGAGCACCGTCTGCCGGAGAATGAACGGATCTGCTCTGCCTGCGGCAGCGAGATGGTAGAGATCGGCAAGGAAGTTCGCCGCAGCTTAATGATGAAGCCGGCAGAGTTCTGGGTGCGTGAGGACGTGTACTACACCTACGCCTGCAAGAACTGTGAGCAAGAGACCGGTGAAGCCAACATTGTGAAGGCGGCGAAGGAACCTGCGCTGTTGCCCGGCAGTTTTGCCTCCGCGGAGGCAGTGGCTCACATCATGACACAGAAATTTGTCATGTACTCGCCGCTGTACCGTCTGGAGCAGGAGTTTCAGAGGCAGGGCCTGAAGCTGTCCCGGCAGACCATGGCCAACTGGCTGCTGAACACTTCGGAGAAGTGGCTGCGGCCAGTCTACGACGCTGCACGCGAGCAGCTTCGTAAGGAGTCGGTGCTGCACGCCGACGAAACGACCTTGCAGGTGCTGAAGGAACCGGGGCGTTCCTCCGCCAGCAAGTCCTACATGTGGGTCTACCGGACCAGCGGCTGCGCGGAACAGCCCATTGTGCTGTACGAATACCAGCCCAGCCGGAAGGCGGAGCATGCAGAAGCTTTTCTCAAGGACTTCTCCGGATGGCTCCACGCGGACGGCTACCAGGGCTACCACAAGCTGCGGTCGAACATCCGGGTGGTGGGCTGCTGGGCACATGCCAGGCGAAAATTTGATGAGGCGCTGCAAACGCTACCAAAGGAAAAGCAGAAGGACTCTCCGGCAGCGATTGGCGAATGCTATTGCTCCCGGCTATTCAAGCTGGAGGAATCTTTTGCAGAACTGACGCCGGAAGAACGGTATGAGAAGCGGCTGGAACAGGGAAAACCTGTTTTAGACGCATTATTGTCATGGGCAAATGAGATGCAGGTGAAAACAGCGCCGAAATCCGCGATGGGCAGGGCCATTCACTACCTGCTGGAGCAGTGGCCGTACCTGACAAGGTATCTGGAGGATGGCCGTCTGGAACTGAGCAACAACCGTGCCGAGCGCAGCATAAAGCCTTTTGTAATGGGCCGGAAGAACTGGCTCTTCGCCAATACCCCTGGTGGTGCGCAGGCCAGCAGTGTGATCTACAGTCTGATTGAAACCGCAAAGGAGAACGGTTTAGATCCGTACCGCTATCTGCTCTGGCTCCTGCAAAATGCGCCGGGTCTAAGCGAAACAGATGAGGCATGGGCCGAAAAGCTGCTTCCCGCGAGAACCCCGGAAGAATGCTATATGCCGCAAAAATAGATGACCGCCATCTCAGTGAGCGAACGGCTCCCTTGAGATGGCGGCCTTTATACGTGGTTAGATTTTACGCTTACGAAATGACAAAATGATAGGCCGGCATTCCAGTCGATGGAATGCCGGCCTACTGTACAGCGGATATTCCTTTCCGGGCATTTTCTGAGTCCGGAATGTCCCCTGCGCAATTCATCAGCTGCCAGTTTATTTGCCACGCTCCAGATAGTCTGCCGCAAACTGCGCATACAGTGCGCCCCCCTCTGCAGCACCGGCTCATGGACTGTATAGCGGTCGTTGTGGTTCCCCACCGTCATACCGAGTTCCTCATTTCTCGTTCCAAGAAAACCGAACACCGCTGGAATCTTATCGGCAAAGAAAGCAAAATCCTCACTGCCCATCATCTGGGGAAGTTCTTTCAAACACGCTTCCCCATAGAGTTTCACAGCTGCGTCATGGGCGATTTTATTCAATTCTTCATCATCGTTATAAAGAGAGTTTGCATAGTAATCATATTCAACCGTGGCAGTCGCGCCAAAAAGCCTTGGCTGTGTTTTCAGCAATCCGCCGCAGCCCCTCTTCAATCTTCATACGGAATTCTGCGTTATAAGTCCGGGTGGTTCCAAACAGTTCCGCATGGTTTGCAATAATATTATACCGCTGTCCGGCGTGCATCTCTCCGATATTTACTACCAGCGGGTTTAAGGGGTCGTTCGTTCTGGAGACAAATGACTGGATATTGCTGACAATCGCTGCGGCAGCCAAAAGTGCGTCCACACCCAGATGTGGCTGTGTCCCATGGGCGGAAACGCCATCTACCTTGATTACAAAGTTATCCACACTGGCCATGCGGGGCCCCCGCCTGCACATTGATGTATGGCTCCTCCAGTGTCGCCCACACGTGCTGGCCCATAATGGCATCCACGCCATCAAGGATACCCGCTTCAACATAGTATTCCGCACCGTGGCAGGTCTCCTCCGCAGCCTGGAAAATCAGTTTGACGTTGCCTTGCAATTCGTCTTTCGTCTCCATCAGCATCTTTGCCGCACCGAGAAGCATGGAGATATGGCAGTCATGGCCGCAGGCATGCATGACGCCCTTATTTCGGCTTGCAAAGGGCAGACCTGTCTTTTCCTCTACCGGCAAGGCATCAATATCCGCCCGGAGAGCCACAGTTCTGCACGCCTTTTCGGCCTTTCCCCCGCAGCATCGCACATAATCCGGTATGGTCCGGGAAGCGTTGGATCTCGGTATAGCCCATTTTCTGAAGCTCTGCCGCAATATGCTCTGTGGTCTGGACTTCCTCGAGGCTCAGTTCCGGGTTCTGGTGGCACCATCTGCGCTGTTCCACAATGTAATCCAATGCCTGTTCAGCCAGTTCTTTATAGTTCATAACAGTCCTCCTATTTCTGAAGAAGCATCTCCAAAATCAAATCATCACATTTAGAGGAACCCTCATTCCCAAGCCGCACGGAATTTCTGATCGTTTCTTCCGGGTCTGTTTCTACAATTCCATCTGTCGCTTTCACGCTTTCACTCCGAAGGGCCATAGCGGCACATTGGAAGGCGGCAAAGACACAGGTGCTGATCTTCAAGGCGCAGTCTGCCTTGGCACCGTCACAGAGCATTCCGCTCACATTCCCAAACATATTGTTTACAGCAAATCCGATCTGCTCCAGCGTGCCTCCTTGTAGATACACCAAGCCGCAGGCTGCGGCGGCAGCGGCAATGGTCGCCCCGCAGAGCCCGGAGAGCGGTCCGAAATCCCGCGTGGATATGAATCGCCATCAGGTTGCTCAGCGTGACAGCGCGAAACGTTCTCTCTTCATCAATACCAAGACTCTTCGCGGCAGACAAGATGGGAACTGTTGCGGTAATGCCCTGATTGCCGGATCCGGAATTTGTGATGACCGGGGCATTGGCTCCCGCCATTCTGGCGTCCACCCGCTGGCAGTCATGGCTACGGCATCCATGACAACATCGTGCCCCATCAGCCCCGCTTCCTGATTGTTCCGGATACCATGGCCGATATTCAGTCCGTAATCACCCGCTGCGCCCAGCTGCGCGATATGCCATTGACTTCGATGGCCTCTTGGATCATGTGTAAATCATCCTGTCGGCGATCCATCGTCTCCACAAATTCATAGATCGTCCGGATATTCAGCGTCCTGCTGATCTGCTCCGGCGTGATATCCGTTTCCATCGTCTGCCCGGGCAGCTCACAGCCCACCCTCTGGTGGTCCCGCTCCACAAGGATCACATTGGTATGCGCTCCCTTAATAATGGCGCGGGACTGGTGTTCTTTATTCACCAGTTCAACTTCCACATACAGCTTGTCCGGATCAAACGCCCTTCTCACGTCCACATATCCATTTTCCACAAGATGGGCCGCTCTTTCAATGTCTTCCGGGCGGGCGTCATCCACAACCCGGAGCTGGCGGTCCACCGCCCCGCACACAGCACCCAAAGCAGCTGCATAATTTATTCCAGTATAGTTCGTTCCGGGTATCCCCGCAGACATCGCGTTCTTGATGATATTCGCGCTGGCCCTGACCTTGATATGCTCCAGCTCTCCATCCAACTGCTCTCGGGCAATGGCGGCTGTCAGCGCAATCGCGGCAGGCTCTGTGCAGCCGGTGGCCAGCATCATCTCATGATTCAATATTTGACAAATCAGTTTCCGATTCATAGCGATACGCTCTATTCTATGATCCCAACCAACATTTGATTCTACAAAAAAGCGGAACACTTCGTGTCCCGCTTTTTGTAGATGATATGGCCTTTACAATCAGAACATTTTGGCAAATACGCTTTGCAATGATAACGGACGTGATCGTCACAGTGGTAAAGCCGCCGACAATCATGGGCGGGAACATCTTGCTCATCAGATATTCCTTTTCCTCCGGGGTCTCCGCCAGAGCGTTGCAGGTGTTTTCAGTGATAATTGCATTGGGCGGGAACCCATACAGGGCAGTCAATGCGGTGGCAAAGGCCAGCAGGAACGGGATCTTCAGTATTTTTGCGCTGACGAAGCACAATACCGCCATGCCAGCAACACCGACAACAATCAGAATGACCATCGGCCCGATGATGCTGCCCAGCATCTGGGGCGTGCAATCCTTCAGGCCGTCAAAGATATACATCATCAGAGCGAACATGACAATGCCATAGGAATTGCTTTTTATTCAGTGCGTTCTCATCCAGAAAACCAATGCTGGTGAAAATAATGCCCAGAACCAGCGCATACACAGCGCCGCTGATCGTCATGTTCAGGCCGGGGATGACAACTCTTCCCAGCTGTGTGGCCAGCCAGGCCACGAATCCCAGCTTGCCCAGCATCACCACAACAGAATTCCACTTGGCAGGCGTGGGGGGCAGCAGTTTCTTGCGCGGACTCTCGGTGGTTTCCAGCTTTCCGTTGACTGCATCTACCGCATTTGAAACGCCGGCAACCGACACACCGCCGTTCCGGTATTCTTTCAGGAGCTTTTTGCCCTCCAGCTGGAGGCAGACCGCCGTAAGCGGATACCCCGCGAACCCCTGGACGCAGTACATGGCGATAGCAAACACAGCCGCTTCCTTGAGGCCGGCAGCATTGGCCGCCTCCATCATCGTCGTTGCAGCCACGATGCCTCCGGTGAGGAGGCAGTCCCGCGACAACAAAGCTGCGGTCCATGAGCAGGGGGCAGACGAACAGTGCCAGGACGCACATACCCGCAAGTCCCGCAAGGCAGACCACAATGGTCTTCCACTGCTCCAGCAGCTGCTTGATGCTGATCACGGTGCCCATGTGCGTAATCAGCAGATAGATACCGATTGTGCTGCCAAAGGGAATCAGTACGGCGTCGCTGATCAGCGTAGTGGGAAGGACTGTCCAGTAGCCCACCAGAATGATAGCGGCAGTTACGAATACCGATGGAATCCATGCTTTTTGTTGCCGTGGAAACGACCTCGCCAATGATGTACACTGCAGCGCAGAGCACAAACGCTAGTGCAAAGTTATACATGTCTTTTCCCCTCTTTACTTATTCAGCACATATTTCGGCGGCAGAACTGCCTCCTTTCATGGTTTTGCATTCTCCCACCCAATATGAGTCTGACCAATTACTGTGCGTTGAAATCCATTGCCACCTGCGCATAGAGCATGGCGCCCTTCAAAAGCTGTGCCTCATCCACGCAGAAATTGCCGGAATGGTTTGGCCAAACGGCTCCGCAGGCCTCGTTTCCGGTTCCCAGCAGTGCGATTGCTCCCGGCACCCTCTGCATGAAGTAGGAGAAGTCTTCGCCGCCGGTGGTAGCCGGATTGGATGCGAGGCAATTCTCACCCAGGACAGCAACCGCGGATTTTTGGGCGATGGAAACCACCGCCTCATCATTGACAGTGGGCGGCACGATGCGCAGGTACTCCAGCTCTGCCTCAGCGCGGTGAGCCTCGGCTGTGCCTTTGATAACTCTTTCCATCCGTTCCTCAAAGGTTTCCCACACCTCATTGCTGAAGCAGCGGGTGGTTCCTGTCATATAGCTGTTCTCCGCCACTACATTCCAACGGGTGCCCGCCTGGATCGTCCCTACGGTAACGACCGCCGGGTCCATAGGCGAGATCTCCCGGCTGACGACGGACTGCAGGTTATTGATGATGGCAGCCGTTACAACAGCTGCGTCCACACCCCGCTCCGGCTGTGCGCCGTGGCACCCTTTCCCTTCCCAGTGATATGGAATTCGTCTGCCGACGCCATCCGGGGGCCGGCTTCCAGAGAAACCATGCCGGACTTCACATCTGTCCACATGAATGGCAAAACATGCGTCCACGCCGTCCAAAGCGCCCTGCTCAACCATGGACTTGGCACCCAGAGCTACCTCCTCCGCAGGCTGGAAAGCCAGTTTTACCGTGCCGCACAGTTCTTCTTTCATGTCATGAAGGATGCGGGTGGCGGTCAGGAGCATTGCAATATGGCAGTCATGGCCGCAGGCATGCATAATGCCCTCGTTTTTGCTCGCATAAGGCGCCCCGGTGGTTTCCTGAACCGTCAAGGCATCCATATCTCCGCGAAGCAAAATGGTCTTGCCGGGCTTTGCGCCTTGAATGGTGACCAGCACACCCGTCTCCAGCCCACAGGGCCGCCAGGAAACGCCTATCTCGTCCAGCGCCTCTTTGATTGCCTTGCTGGTGTGATATTCCTTGGTGCTGACTTCAGGATGCTGATGGAAATAGCGGCGCTTTTCGATCAGATACTCTCCGTATTGGGCGGCGACCTCTTGCACATTCATAACAATTCTCCTTTTCTCGCGAATTTTTTTCGCTTTAAATGGTTAAATCATTTTGAACTTTCCAAATCTGATTACTTCAGGAATTCCAGAGCAATAGAAACCAAGGTCCTGATGCCTGCCGGCATAACATCCTCCCGAACCGCACACTTGGGATTGTGCAGGGGCGCCAGCTCTCCCTCGTGTCCTGCATAAAGCATCAGATAGGCGCTGGGGATACCACCCAGCTTTCCATAGAAGCTGAAATCCTCACTGAAAGGCATTGGATCGGGCATGGGGACCACCGCGTCCTCACCCAATTCCTTTCGGACCGCGTCAGCGGCAAGATCCATCAGCTCTTTGTCATTGAAAGCGCTGGGATATCCGTCGGCATAGTGAATATGTACTGTATTTCCGGAGGCGGCCTCGATACCTTTGCAATTGCCTGGACCTGTTCTTAATCACGCTTCGCACACTTTCCTCGAATACGCTCTGGTCACGCCGCCAAACTTGACCTCCGCCGGGATCACATTGGGCGCGTCGCCGCCATGGATGCCCCCAGGGAGAACACTGCCATCTCCATAGGGTCCACCCGGCGGGCGACGATCTGCTGCATCATCACGATCATCTGGGCGGCAGCCAGCACGGGGTCCGTTGTATTCTGCGGCTGAGAGCCATGTCCCCCTCTGCCGGAGACGGTGAAGTCGAACAGGTCCACGGAAGTTGTTATGGGCCCGATGTGGAACCCCCACCTGTCCTGCCCGGTGAGCGTCCGGCAGCACATGCATTCCATAGATCGCGTCCACATGGGGGTTTTTCCAGCACGCCTTTTCCACAAGCTCCTTGGCGCCGCCAGGTAATGTATCTTCGCTATGCTGGAATATCAGCTTGACACAGCCCGCAAAACGCTCTCTCATTCCGCACAGGATCTTGGCCGCGCCCAGCATCATGGATGCATGCATATCGTGGCCGCAGGCGTGCATAATCCCCGGATTCTCACTGGTATACGGCAGTCCGGTTTCCTCCTGCACGGGCAATGCGTCGATATCGCAGCGCAGTGCCACGCAACGGCCCGGGCCTCTGGCTCCATGGATCAACGCTACAACGGCGGTTGGTACAGGCCGTTCGATTGCATCAACCCCGTATTCCTCCAGCTTCTTTCGAATCAGGGCCGATGTCCTTACCTCGTTTCTTCCAATCTCAGGATGGCGGTGAATATCCCTGCGAATCTCTACCATCTCCGGGAAATATTCCTCCGCTCTTTCTTTTATCGTACTCGTCTCAAATTTCCTCCTTCCTGCATGGCTTCCGGAAGCCATTGTTTGTTCAGCATGGTTTCTATGTTTGCTTCAAGCAAACATAGAAACAGGGATCCCTGTTTCCGACAATACGATATTGCTTTAACTATACTTTATCTATAATAATCCTAAACCACAAAGTATATCAAGTCAATATTTTTCTCCTGACTTTTCCTGACTCCAGCATTTTGAGCACTTCCTTGTTAGAGGCGGAGACCCTTTTCCGGGTCTTGTTGAACGCATCATGCTTCTTGTCTGCCTTGACGACGGCCGCTTGTCTGGAGGCGTGCCCTTATCCCAAAAATATCCTATATCATATCGGCGGAAAGCCTGAAGCGCACTGACACAGGCGGCAAACTTCCACATGGCGAAGGTGCTCTGACGCCCGATCAGATACTCAATGCAGAATGTAGTTGCAATATCCGCTCATCGTACGTCCATCCAGCGCACGTTTCCAGGCGGTCAGGCCCATTGGTCTTGCTGCGGTCTGCATTGGTGCAAATGATCTCTGCCCCACCGCGCCCTGTGACGGCGTAAAAGCCCGCAGAACTTATTTTATACCACGGTATAGAAGTCCCGTACGGTGGCGCCCGGCACAGATGTCAATGATCTGCTGCCAGATACGGCGCTCACTGGTCCGAATGGAATTACCTCCGCTCCAGCGGTTTTGAAGGAGCCGATGCTGAAAGTAGTCCTACCCTGCCTGAGGCGTTCATCACCCAAGGCAAAGTTCTTGGTTCATCACTCTTTTCAGTTCACTGGTGGCCCAAATGCGGATGTGGGCGGCCCGCAGCGATGGTCCAGGTTGTAAAAGCGTGCTTCCCTCGTTTTGGTCTTTCTATCCATCGCTTCGTAGAGCGTGCTTGTTACATTTTTTTGCAACAACTTGGAGGCGCATTGCACATCTCAGTCATCATTCCCGCTGATATGGAAGTCATATATTGCATGACGAATACCTATACAGAAGAAAAGACTGCTCACGGCGTAGTGTCTGAAGTGGATGGACTTGGGACCTTCGAGGTCGTATTTGTAGATTTTTTTGGCCGCTAGCTGTCTCAATACAATCGGCGACTAAGGGTGACCAGATTTCGGCCACCCCTGCCTCTATCTGACGCAAACTCTTTGCTACTTCGTTTGACGCTTACGGTTTACCCAACAATGGGGAAAGGGCGCGGCATCGCCACGCCCCTCTTTGGGGATTCAGACCACCTTTTTCCGCTTACCCCATTCCTTTACCATCCCGCAAAGGTCCGGTACAAAAAATGTCACAATCTGCGCACGGGTGCAAGAAGCCGATGGAGAGAACGTAGTGGCACTGGTTCCACTGGTAATCCCATTTGCCACAGCCCAACGGACCGCTGGCGAATAGTAATCCCCGATTTTTACATCATCAAAAGCGCTTCCTGTGCCAGACGCTGGAGAACCGGCATTCCGATACAGGAACATCACTGTCTGGCCACGTGTTATGATGGCATCCGGACTGAAGGTCGTGGAACTCGTTCCACTGGTGATCCCCTGCTCCACCGCCCACAATACAGCTTGGTAGTAATATGCGCCGGAATTTATATCCCGGAACGGGTTGACGCTGCTTCTGGGTGCCGGACTCCCGGCCGCCCGCCACAGAAAAGTCACCATCTGCGCCCGGGTGCATGCAGCATCCGGGCTGAAGGTCGTGGCGGTGGTCCCACTGGTAATCCCCGTATTCACAGCCCATTTGACGGCGTCAAAATAATAAGCGCTGGAACTGATATCCCGAAATGGAAGGTACCCGTCAATCGTGGGTGGCCCCCCTGCGGCGTAAACTTGAATCTCAACAACACCGGAAAATGTTGCTCCCCCGCTGCTTCTGCCGGTATAGTTGATGGAGACCATGCCGGTATAGCCAGGCACAGCCAAAAAGATACTCCGTCCAGCAACCGGCTGCTGCCGGAGCGGTAATAGTTGGTGAAGCTGGTCACGGCGGACCCCTGTAAACCGCTGTATTGATCGTACAGTGTGCCGGATCGGGAGGCAGGCGGCGTAAACCGGACATAGCTGAGGCTGTCTCCTGTAATTTCACGGCAGGCTGTATTGAAGTCAGCAGCGTTAAAATGCACGCTCCCTCCGCTGACGGTATGATATTTCACGATTCCGTCTCCAGAGGTTCCCACAGAAATGCGGACGGAGCCTGTAAACCGGCTGCCATCAACGTCATAGCCGCTAAAGGGAATGGAAACTGTTCCGGTATAACCGCTTTTGGGAACAAACGTCACCTTGGACAGCTGCGGCGTACCGGAGCGGTAATAACTGGTGGACGAGGACACCCTGGAGCCGCCGGAGCTGCTGGTATAGTCGTAGTACAGCCCACCCCTGCTGGAGGCAGGCAGATCAAAGCTGAGGCGGCTCAGGCTGGCGCCATTGCTGCGCAGGCAAGCTTCATTAAAGTCTGCAGCCTCAAACTGCAGGGGCTTTCCGGCACCTATGGAGTAATACACCGTACCGTCCTCATCCGCCAGCCGGATGATCACATTCCCGGTAAAGGATTCCCCGCGGTATCATATCCAGTGTAGGAAATCGTCACTGTTCCACTGAAGCCATCCGCCGGCACAAAGGTGATCTGAGAGATTTTGGGGCTGGAATTCCGATAGTAACGGGTCGTATCGGAAACCCTGCCGCCGTAATCATTCTTGCTGGTGTAGTCGTAGTAGAGAGTCCCCTCCCGAGAGCTTGGCAGGTCAAAATAGACATAGTTCAGGCTTGTGCCCTGGACTTCCCGGCATACATCGTTGAAATCCGAGGAATCCAGCCGCACCTTCTCCCCAACGCCCGCCGTGTACTCCACATCTCCGCGACCGGTCCCGCTGGCACTGTACACGGTGATCGTCACCTTGCCGCTGTAACTGCCGCCGGCGCTATCCACACAGGTATAAGGGACCGTCACCGTACCTGTGTAGCTCTCTGCCGGGACAAAGGTGACGGCGTTCACACTGGGCGTGCTGGTGGTGTAATACTTGGTATTGCTATCTACTCGCTGGGAAAACTGCCCCGTGGAGCTATACTGGTAGTAAAAAGTGTGCCCCGGCTGGCAGAGGGCTGCTCAAACATGATGTACTTCACGGAGCGGCCGGTCCGCGCCTGGCAGATGGCCGTGAACTCTTCTGCCGTAAACTCCAACGGGCGGTTTGAGGCAGTGCTGTAAGAAACGTCACCCACATCCTCCACATCGACGCGGATGGTCCCGTTAAATGATTTTCCATTGGTTGCGTATCCCGTGTAGGAGACCACGGCGGTGCCGCTGAAATCCGTGCGGGGCACAAAGAGACCTCCGACAGGCTCATTTGGCTGGCGCCTGCCCGATAATAATATTTCTCTGTGCCGCCGACGCCGTGTCCATGGGCATCCGGGGAAACATAGCCATGATAGAGGATGCCCTGGCTGGTGGGTACCGACAGGCTGATCAAATAGTCCAGGCCCGCGCCGGTTTTCTCCCGGCTACGGCTGTTCAGCGTGGAGAGCAGGCCATCAAAGCCGCAAAACTGTCCGGACTGGACCGTGCAGTTAACCGCGTCGGCTACATCCTCCTCCACCACCACAGTACAGGAAGCTGCATAGCCGGTGCCATAGACGACAGCAGTAACAGTTGCGGTCCCGGGATAATGGCCTGTGATCCGCCCGGCCGCCGCGTCAGCCACCGAGGGATTGCTGCTGCTCCAAACCACATTTTTCCGCTGGCCGCCCCATAACAGGGGAAACTGAGGCTCTCACTCTCATTCACCAACAGGGTCATGCTGGTTTTGGAAAGGGCGATGCCGGAGCACTCCACCTCGCGGGTGGCCGTAAAGCCCCCGTCCTCCGTTTTCGCGGTGATGACAGTCTTTCCAGGTGCGGCACCAGTGACCGTTCCATCCGCGTCTACTGACGCCACATCCGGATTGCTGCTGCTCCAAGAGACGGCCTGGTTGGTGGCGTCAGTTGGATAAACCACAGCTTCCAGCTGCAGTGTGTCGTTTTTTTCCACGGTGTTTAGCATGGCAGCCGTTGAGATTTCCACGCGGCTCACAGGAACCGCGGGTTCTGTTACCGTAATGGCACAGGTGGCCTGATGGGTGGCCCCGCCATCTGTAGTAATACTTGCAGTGATGGTGGCGGCGCCAGGCGCTTCCGCTGTGACCGTGCAGGCGGCCCCGCTTCCTTGAACCGCCGCAACCGCCGGATTGTTGCTTTTCCAGGAAATTCCGGCACTGGCCAGCATATCAGCCACATCGGCAGTCAGCGTCAGTGTGTCACCGATCTCCATCGCTGCCGCGGTGTGGTTAAGACTGATCTCTCCCTCCGCCATGGCCACCGGGACCGCCAGAGAGCATATCAGCACCAGGGCCAGCAAAAGGCCTGGACGCGTTGTATGCAATTCTTTTCTCATAAGCATGGCTTCTCCTTTGATACAGAGTTTGGGAGGGCGGGCGGAAACGCCCGCCCTCCCGCGGTTTGCTGCTGCATGGAAAATTAGTTTCTGGTGGCGTCCCAGCCGGACGATCCGGGGGCAATCACAAATTGAGCAGTCCAATAGTTCCCCACCTTCACAACCTCAAGATTCAAAACTAGCGTTCCATCTGCCGCGCCGCTATTTCCCGCGCTGTCGGAAATAGCGTCCGTGAGACGAATGCTATTGCCAGGGCCGATGCGTGTGAAGGAAAGCGTCAAAGAATTACACTGGTCTCTTCCCGATGTCGATTCTTTCACCTCTGCGTTATTGCTTTCCAACAGAGTCTTGCTAGTCACGTATCCAGGGGGGGACAGGAAGAGGCTTATTTGTGACAGGCGACCACTTGTTGACGCTCTCCTTTAAGTACAGGTCCTCATCAAATGTGATGTAAACCGTTCCACGATAGGAATGCCTCCATGCTTCTAGCTCACTCTCAAACACTTGGTCTCCCGGGTCTCCGTAGTCAGTGACGTCACCATGGGGTGCTGACCGTCTACCGCAGACAGGTAGGAATTGGAACGAAACGCATAGCCGGAGCCCAAGGGACTCTTGCCTACCGCCACAATCCAATAGGAGGTGCCGACAGTCATATTCTTCGTAAAGTCATTGGTAAACGTCAGATTGTTGCTCTTGGTCAAGCTGACGCTTCCGTTGGCAGCAATGGTGGTGCCTGTCGTGCTGCTGTAGAGAACCGCATTGGTAACCTTGTCCTTTGCCACGCTGTCAGCGAAGAAGTCAAACACGGAGCCAATATCCCTGTTTCCAGTTCTCACCGATTGCCGCATCGCCTCCAAAAGCGTCAGATTTTCCCAGTTCTGATTCCAATAGTTCGAATATTCTGTGACCGCATCCTGATCCAGATAGTTGCCTAGCTTTTCGTTAAAGGGTTCGCCCTCTTTGCCGGCCACCATCAGCATATAGTTGACGTCTGCCTCCCGGTCAGATTGAATCATGGCGCTGGGATTCATCAGGGTGATGGTCAATACCGGCCGGGTCACCACCTCCGTCTTGAAACGGAAGGCGTAGACGCCGGAGTAGGAATCCTGGGCTTCGCCCTTCAGAACGAAGTAGGCGATGTATTCCGTGTCGGCACTCAGTCCGTCCAGAGAAATGCGTGCTGTACCGGCTCTGTAGGTCCCGTACCCGGTCTTGTACTCCAGCCCTGCATATCTGGGATTCATGATGTCGTTGCTGCTGGGCATGGTGACAAGCTTGTCCGTCACCGGGGTTCCGTCTGCGTTCAGCCCGCTCTCCGGCAGCGTTTTCCACTTGTCTACGGTGTTGATTACATCTCCATCATACACTGTCTGGATCTTTCCCAACGGAGCGACTACATAGTAATAGGTCGTATTGCCGCGGCTGAGAATCACGTCAATGTTGACGCCCTCATCGCCGGGGTCAAGAGGGGCGTGCCGCTGGTAAAGGTGGGCGCGGTGGTGTCCCGGAAAGTGTGGGTCACTGTGTACTCAGTGGGCACGCCGATCTCCTTCACCCTGTAAATCCCCGCCTGCTGCTCTTCGTATCTCTCCGGGGTAAGCGACATCTGGGACATCTCCCGCAGCGCCACCTGTGTGCCGGCAATGGGCACCACCGTGATGCTCACAGGCTCGCTCCACTCGCCCGGGTCTGCGGAGTCGTTCAGCTTCTTGATCACAATGCCGTATTCCCGGCTCTCCTCATGAGATTCAACTGTTCAAAGACGGGGTTGTTCGCAGGCCCCACCAGCTGCTGGGCGATGCTGATGCCGATTTTGGGTGTGTCAGGCATGGTCTGGATTTTTGCGGTCTTGCCAGCGCCGCCGACCTGCTTCCAGCTCCCGCTCTTGTCCTTGGCATAAAGCTCAAACTCGATAGAGGACTCGGACCAAAACAGCAGGTCCCACAGCGTCGCGTCGCTGACGCTGGCGGCGGTGGCCGGCGTGAGCTGGAAGGTCATGTCAAAAATGGTCGTGCCGCCATCCGGAGAAATCGCCGTGCTCTGAGAGAAGATCAGCTGCGCGTCAATTGTGGTGAACTCCGGCAGCTTGGTCACACCCCGGATGCCCTCCATTCGATTGGCAGCGGCGGAAGTGTCCGCAATGCCCTGCAGCTCAAAGTAATAGGTGGCGCCGCTGGACAGATTCAGTCCGCTCAGCCCGCTGTCCGCGTTGTAGGGGAAGGTGATGATCATCTCCCCGCTGCCCGATGGGTCCATGGCAACGATAGCCTTGCGGTAATCAATCACCCAGTCCCCATCGGAGGGGTGTCCGCGGTACGTTCTGCGGCCTTTTCCGGCTGGCCGCTGGCCGGTTTGTAATACAGGCTGATATGGGTTCTCAGTGCGTCAGCCAGGGGCGTCCTCTGCCGCCGCTTTTTCAGGGCTTCCGGCGCTGGCCTTCTGAACGTTGTTATACAGCTCCAGGAAATTGCTTGTGACCTGCTGGCCGCCCACGTCCTGAATGCCCTGCACGCTCTCTGAGAACACCAGCCTGATGGAAGTGTCCGGATAGGGCGTCAGGGGCAGCCGGGTTGTCCGTTCCATCGTGGGTGAACTCCTGGACAACCGTGGGAGGCTCATTGTCCAAGGTGTTGATCTGCATGGGCGGGGTCAGTTCCGCTGTGTAGACATTATAATTGCCCGCCCGGTCCTTGGCCACGTAATACAGATCATATGCGGTCTGGGAGTCCAGCCCGCTGACCGTAAACCGCACATCGGTGGCAGCCTTAGAAGCAGTGCTGCTGCCCTTTTTTCAGCGCACCAGTGCCGGATTCCACCTGGATTTTAGCCACCAGTTCCTCCGGGTCATCAATGCCCAAGGCATAGAACTGCGTCTCCCCGCTTGACTACAGCCCAGTAAAGCGTTCCCGGCTCATCCAGGGAATAGGTCAGCGTCACAGACCTGGCTGCCACATCCGTCACTGTCAGATGCTGAATCACCGGGGGCGTCTTGTCCAGTGTGGTCACCGTCAACTTCTTCACCGACGAGCTCTTCCCGTTGTCTGCATCGTTGAGCCACAGATACAGGTCATAGGTTGTCTCCTCCGCCAGGTACGAGGTATTGACCTTGGGGATCAGATACTGGGTGTTCTTTTTACATCCACCACGCCGTAGCCCAGATTTCCAGTGACGGCGGCAGCCTTGAAGTCAGCGGCCGTGGGAGCTGCGGAGCCCTTTGGCAGCAACGCATAGTACAACTGGCAGTCCTTTGTGGGCATCACCATGGCCTGGACCACCTGCTGGTCCCCGTCTGTTGTGACAGAGGCGTAGGGATAGCCGGTCGAGAAATTCGGCACCGAGTCATCCGGGGTTGTAAACGCCGTTACCTTCACAGGGCTGCGGCGGCCGCGGCTGTCCTCCAGGATGGCGGAGAGGTAATAGGAGCCGTCCACCGTCAGTCCGGAGAGCTTCGTGGTCATCTCCGTTTTAGAGGCGCTGGCCTTGACCGTACCATTTTTGATAATCTTCGCGGAATAAGCCGAGGGATTTACCAGTGTTTCCTCATCCACGGATCCATCCATCAGCGTGGTAAGCGCCCAGTAGATAGTCCCGCTCTTATTGGTGCTGAACACAATGTCCGCCGTTTTGGGCGCCACATTTCTGGCGGCGGGATACCCGGCCAGCAGCCTGGGGTCCTCAGAGGATTCGGCCGCAGCGGTGGAGTCCATCACGGTATGATTGATATCAGCGGTAACGCCCGGCCGGATTATGATGGTGTCCGGCAGCATAGGTACAACAGACCCGTCAGAGTTGACGGTCAGGACACCGATATCACCAGTACCGGTTACCGTTGTGCCTGTGTCCAAATTCAGCTCCCGGACAGTAGCGCTGCTATCAATATTCAGTGTGGTGCCAGTGGCCCTTTCGTCCACCGTCACCTTGTTCGCAACGCCCTGTGCAAAAAGCAAGTTTGGAGTCCGGCGTAAGGTTGATAACCTCCTTAATATTGCCGGCCAGCTGCAGCTGAACGCCGCTCTCGCCGTCCAGCCTGATGTACTGCAGACCCAGCCCGTCGTCAGTCAGGTCCTCCAGATATGCGGAGGTGCGGACTGTGGTCTCCTTGATATTGGTCAGCCCCTCGGAACGCAGGCTGATAAACTGACCGGTCAGGCTGTCAATCTCCAGGCCGCCTGCCGTTACATTGCGCAGAACAATGCTACTCTCACCCTTCTGACTTGTGCCGGCACCGCTCACCACGATCTTTCCCATCACCGTCACATTTTCCAGCACCACATCATCCAGTCCAACACCGCCGGTCAGATACAGATTGCCGGTAACAACGGTGTCCCGGAGTATGACGCCTGAAGTATTGATGGTCAGATTGCCATACACTCCTCCCGCTGTTTGCTCCCCAGGCTCCTGAACCAACGTGCCCAGAGCCCGGACCAGAAAGCAGGCCACCTGGCCGCGGGTAATCTTGGCCTTGGGGCGGAAGGTTCCGTCCTTATAGCCCTGGATAATCCCCATATCGGCGGCCTCCTGCACAAGTCCGCGGCTCCAGGCGCCGATCTGCTGGTTGTCTGTAAAGCTCGTGATGGCGCCCGCGCCGCCTTGAAGCCGCAGGTTTCGTCCAAGCATGGCCGCTGCCTGCTCCCGCGTTACCAGAGCATTTGGCGAAGCCGTGGTGGCAGATGTTCCGTTAAAGTAGCCCGCCCTGCTGGCAATGCGAATATCCTCTGCGTACCAGGCATTGTTCGGTACGTCTGTAAAGGGATTTGCCCCTGCTTCCGTATACCCGAACGCCCGGTTCACCATCGTAACAAACTCCGCCCGGGTAATCTGCCGGTCCGGATTTAAATTGCCCGATGCGTCGCCCGCATGACGCCCCATTCCACAACCTGTTCCAGATAAGGCTCCATCCAATCAGCGGCCTCTGCCGGCGGAGACACCATCGGTAAAAGCCCGAAGCAGAGTGCCGCGGCCAGCACAAATGCAGTCAGTCTCTTGGCAGTTCTTCCCTTTCCATACTTCCGTTCGGATGTTTGCTTGGTCATCTCTCTTCCTCCATATCTCCATTTCCCGCGCCGGAGCGTCTCGGCCGATCTTCCAGCTGAACACGAAACACAGCCTCTCTCAGCAAAGTCTCCTCATCGTTGCACATATCTACAAACTTCGCCGCGTAAAACGCCCGGTTGTTCCGCAGAGTCTGCTGGCGAAGAATCTCGCAGCGCAGCACCAGCGGGTTTGCCGTGATCGGAATCACAATCTCCAGCGTTTCTCCATTTTCCAGTCCGTACTGCCCATAAAAACGCGATGCCGCCGCAGCTGATATCCACGGACTGGACCTCTCCACGGCCCTTCCACATCCCGCTGAGCGGGTAGATAAAGCTTTTAAATTTCACTGGAACGCGCAGATTCCGCCGGAATTCTGATCCCAGGGACGCCACCTTGTTCAGAGAAATCCTCTCTCCCCGCTGCCGAAGCAACTGACATTGTACGGCCAGTCCGCCGCTCTCCATCCCTACCAGTTGGATCACCTCGTGCTGTGCAACCTCATCCTCTTTCCCATCCAAGACACGAATTTGGAGAACGGGGCCGTCCGGCGCGGTTTCTAATACACCCCGGGCCAATGGCGCACTTTTACTGTCCAGCAGCAGGTATATCTGCTTTTTTGTCATTGCTGTGCCCTCCCTGTGGATTGCTTTTTTCCTGATCCAACCCCGGTTCAAACTGGAGAAAATATACATAGATCTCCACAATCGCCTGGTACAGGCTTTCTGGGGATCTCCTGGCCAAGCTCCAATTGTGTCAGGACTGTGGCAAGTGAGTTGTCCTCGTAGATGGGAACGCCGTTGTCCGCAGCTGTCTCAACGATCTTTTCTGCCATGTAGCCCATGCCTGAGGCAACAATCACCGGCGCCATGTCACCCTCACCATACTGAAGCGCAACCGCCTTTTTGGCCGCGCCGCCCGTTCGTTCACGCTTTGACATTCACGCAGTTCTTCCCTTCAAAGATTTTGGGAAACACCTCGGTCAAGGTGACCGGGCGTTCCAGCTTCCGCACGATTACCTGTGTAGGTGATAATCCATTCCTCTCCAGAATCTGTGATATGGACTGTTCAATCTGTCTGGGAAAAAGGAACCACACGTTCGGGGCAGGACACCTGAATGTCCACCTCATTCCCACGGCTGTTCAGAATGATATCGAACAGGCCCAGCGGCTGAACATCCATTTTAAAAAGGATTTTCATGGTATGCCGTTGCCTGCTCCCGGCTCTTCCGCCATCGCCCTCCGCATCCGGATCAACCCACAATTCCGAAAAACAACGCACGATGATTCCACATCAGCGGCAGCAAATAGTGGTTGACCGGCATATATACGCTCTCATTGACCAAAACAGCCCCCATCAGGCTCTGAAACGCCTGCTGCATTTCGGCACTGCACTCCCCCCGCATGGCCCGCTGCACGGCGGCGGTGATAGAATTGGCAAACCGAACCGCGCCGGTCTCTCCGTCAAACCGGCTGCTCCGCAGCAGGGCCAGCAGGGATTGCCCGTCAATTCCCCTCAACTGGTCTTTGAAAGCTGCATATCCGCTGAGCTGGTGAAAGGCCTCCAGCAGCCGTTCTTCCGTCCCATTTTCATACCTGACGGCATTGAGTGACAGCATGGTCAAAAGGCTTCTTGGCAGCCCCATGTCATGGGTGCGCCCCACATAGTCCGACATATACGGAAACAGCTCCCGCTGGAGCAGCAGCACATTTCCGCGCCGGTCTCCGGCCGCCATCCCGTTTTCCAGCCGTGCCGCCATCTCCCGCAGCTTCTCCGCCCAGCTCGCCGGCATGGCGTCCGCCATATCCTCTAAATTTCGCAGGATGCTGCCTTCCAAGTGAGCTGTGGAAGAGTAGTCTATGTAGCACTTCAAGAAATTTAAGATATCCGACCGCATTCCGTCCGAGGCGGCCTTCGCGTATGCGCTGCGCAAGAGGGCAAACAGCGCGCCGTGAAACTGCGTGCCGGTCCTGGCCTGTCCCTTGAGGAATTCCAGAAGCTGTGCCGCGTCCATTTGCAGCATCTCAAGCACCCTGGACATTTCCTCAGCCATGCCCGCGCTGATTCCGGAACTGACCTCTGTCCGATCCCACCCAAAAATCCTGGACAGGCTTTCTGACATTCCCGGCGTCTCTTGCAGCCGCTGTAAAAATGTCTGAAAATTGGAATCATACCGGATGCGGCCGTCCCCTTGCAGCGTGCTGTCCTGACGCTCCGTGCGTCCGTCTGTCCGGCCGACCCTGGTCGGGTCCGGAATATTTTGAATCTGCGTATTCTCCGGCGATGCGGGAAGATTCCGGTTGACCGCTGCCTTATCATAGCCCGGGACTGGGTTGGTCGCGCCTAAAATATCCGGCATATTGATGTCACCTCGCAGAAAAAACTTCGGGCAGTTCTTATCTTTTGACCTGACCGCGCCGATAAATATAAAAAAGGCAAAAGGTGGTGCTGCTATGGGCAGTAGTGGAAACGAAATCCTTGATATGTATATTTATGAGACCAACACGCTCCTGGAGCAATTGGAAACCATTGTCTTAGAGGCCGAAAAAGCCGATACATTTTCACAGGACGATGTAAATGAGATTTTTCCGCATTATGCATACCATCAAAGGCTCTTCCGCCATGATGGAGTATGACTCACTGGCAACCGTTTCCCATCGAATCGAGGACCTGTTTTTTATTATCCGTGAAAATACCATGGCGGTTGTCTCCGAGGAAAACAGGCCCTGCCTCTTTGATCTGATGTTTCAATCCATTGACTACTTCCGCTCGGAAATGGAAAAAGTAGAGGCCGGCCAACCCCTTGATAAAAATATCGACACCTTTCTTGAAAATGTTAATAGCCTGATTTCCAAAATTAAAGGGGAAGCGCCTTCAGAAGCTGCGGCTTCCGCTCCCACTCCGGCACCTGCTGCTTCATCTTCGGAATCGTCCACCTTCGTAAAAACCGGTGGCAATCCCGATTTTCCCTATGAGCTGCATGTCTTTTTTTGACGAGGGATGCGGCATGGAGAATCTGCGGGCTTATATGCTGGTGGTGTCCATCCAGGACTTCTGTGCAGAGGCGGATTTTCTTTTTGAACCCGCGGCAGTGGAAAATGACGCCTCCACCGCGGAACAGGTGATCAAGGACGGCTTCCTCCTGATGTTCAAACACGCAGAGGATCGGGAGAAGGCCATTCCCGTTGTGCGCACGGCGGGTTCGGTGCGCTCCTACCAGCCTCACGATTACCATCCTGCGCCGGTGCCGGCTTCCCTCCCCGCGCCAGAGTCCAGTTCTGCCCCAGCGCAATCGCCGAAAGCATCTGTCCCCTCCCCCGCCCCAGGTGCCGCAGCAGGTATCGCTCCCGCGCATCAGAAGGAGAGCCTGATCAGCGTCAATCTCAGCAAGTTGGATCAGCTGTCTGCCATTGTTGGAGAGATCGTCATTACAGAGTCCATGGTGACTGCGTCTCCTGACCTGAAGGGGCTGCACCTTGATATCTTCTCCAAAAATGCGCGTCAGCTCCGCAAGCTGACGGATGAATTGCAGGATATCTCCATGTCCCTGCGGATGATTCCCATGTCCAATACCTTCCAAAAAATGAACCGAATTGTCCGTGATATGAGTAAAAAGCTGAATAAGCGTGCTAAGCTGACGCTCATCGGTGAGGGCACAGAGGTGGACAAGACCATTGTGGACAGCATTGGCGACCCCATCATGCACATGATCCGCAACGCCATGGACCACGGCATTGAGGCAACCGAGGAAGAGCGCATTGCCGCCGGAAAGGACCCGGTAGGAGAGATCGTCCTCTCCGCGCAGGACACCGGCAGCGAGGTCATCATCGTGATCAAAGACGATGGCCAGGGTGTCAATGACGAGAGCGTATTGAAAAAGGCCGTCAAAAACGGCATCGCCGCACCGGATGCAGAATATTCCCACCGGGACATTCTGAACTTTTGCTGATGCCGGGCTTTTCGACCAACACGGAGGTCACAGAATACTCCGGGCGCGGCGTGGGAATGGATGTGGTAAAGAAGAGCGTGGAGGAACTGGGCGGTAATGTCACGATCACAAGTGAACTTGGTAAAGGAATGACTACCACCATCCGCATTCCCTTGACCATGGCAATCATGGACGGCATGGAGGTATCTGTGGGGGATTCCATTTTTACCATCCCCATCAACAACATCCGCCAGAGCTTCAAGGTGTCTAAAAGCGATATTCTGCGCGATTCCGTGGATGGTGAAATGATCAAGCTGACTGACCGATACTATCCCGTTATTCGGGCCAAAGATTTTACCATCTTCCCGGCGGCACAGATGCGATCGACGAAGGCATCCTCCTATGGCTGGAGTCCGGGGATCTTTCCTATTGTCTCTTTGTGGATGAGCTTTTAGGAGAGCAGCAGATTGTTGTAAAGCCGCTCCCCTCCTATATCAACAATTTCAATGTAAAAAATTATGGAATCATGGGCTGCAGCATTCTGGGCGATGGCAATATCAGCATTATTCTGGATGCCGGCAACCTGTATACCGCTGCGCAGAGCGCATAGCCGTTACAAAGGAGTGAATGGAATTGAACGCAGTGAAGGAGCCAGGCCTGCTTGATGCGGAAGAAGATCAGATCCTCTCTCCGGAGGACGAGAGCAGTTGTCAAAAATATCTTATTTTTGTGATTGATAACCTAAGGCTCGGAGTCGATGTGAAGTATGTGGTGGAAATTCTCAACAATCATTCCGCCACCTATCTTCCGATGATGCCGGACTACATACGCGGCATCTTCAATATGCGGGGCAGATTATCCCGGTATTGGATATCCGGCTGCGGCTGGGCAAGGCGGCGAATGAGACCGATGATTTGTTAGTCGTACTCAACTTCGACAATACCCAAATTGGTATTCTGGTGGATGCCGTCGACCAGATGATTGAAATCCCCAGTGAAGACATCTTGCCTGTACCCTCTCAGAGTTCTCAACAGCTGGTTTCCGGCATGTGTACCATTCCCGATGGTTCTGGTACTATGCTGGTTTTGGATTGCGAACGTTTGCTAAGCCATGAGTATTGAGGCAAACGCTGGTCACGCAGGGAATTCCTTTTCCCCATGCTGATTTCTGACGCGGACTTTCAGCGCATGGTGACTTTTATCAAGTCCAACTATGGAATTGATCTGTCCCACAAGCGCCAGCTGATTACCGGCCGCCTGTCCCCAACCATCCGAAAGATGGGGTATTCCAGCTTTTCTGATTTCGTGGCACACCTGCTGGAAAAGAAGGACGCTGATGAAATCACGATGATCCTGAATAAGCTGACAACCAACTATACGTTTTTTATGCGGGAACAGGAGCATCTGGAATATTTTCGGCAGAGAATTATCCCTGATCTGATCCGCCGCCATCAGCGGGACAAGGTCTTGTCGATTTGGAGCGCCGGCTGCTCAAGCGGAGAAGAGCCCTACAACATCACCATGTATCTCTTTGACTATCTGGGACACAGGCCCGGCAGTGGGACACCCGCATCCTTGCCACGGATATCTCAGCCAATGCCTTGGCATCTGCCAAAAAGGGTATTTATGAGCTTCCCGAAACGATGCCCGCAGACTGGAAGCGCAAATATTTCACAAAGAATCCGGACGGCACCTATACAGTAGTTCCATCCGTCCGGAATAATGTGATTTTTCAGACCTTCAATTTGATGAACCCCATCAATTTCCGCCGCAAGTTCGATGTCATATTCTGCAGAAACGTCATGATCTATTTTGACCAATCCACCAAGGACGCTCTTGTGGGAAGGTTTTACGACGCAACGGTTCCTGGGGGCTATCTGCTGATCAGCTATTCAGAAAACCTGAGCCAAAACTCTCCCTATCATAGATTGACCACAGCGACATTTCAGAAATAACTGAAGGAGGTCCAACATCTCGGCTATGACCAGCAAAAAAGTTCATGTTATGGTGGTAGATGACTCGATGGTGGCCCGCAGTATGATTATCAGGGGGCTGTCTGCACACCCAAGTATTGAGGTCATCGGCTATGCTATCAACACGTTGGATGCAAAGGTGAAAATTCCCAAGTTGAATCCCGATGTCATTACTATGGATGTGGAGATGCCCGGCAAGAGCGGAATTGACTTTCTAAAGGAGTACCTCCCCCAGCATCCAATTCCCGTGATTCTTGTCTCGTCGCTGAATTTAAAAGTGTTCGACGCTTTAGACGCCGGCGCGGTGGACTTTGTGCGCAAGCCTGCCTCTCAGGACAACATGGATGCCTTTGTCACCGCGCTGACACAAAAAGTCCTGATCGCATCCGCCGCCAAGGTTCGGTCCACCCCAGCAACGGCGGGAACTTCCCCAACGCAGGCCCCATACCTCTCTGCCGCCCCTCTTCCTCTGGGCCAGGCGCCCGCACTGAACCAGGTTCTGATTGGTTTGGGAGCGTCTACCGGTGGAACGGAAGCGACGTTGGAAGTTATGAAGCGGCTGCCGGCGGACATCCCAGGCATGGTCATTGTACAGCACATGCCGCCCGGCTTTACCAAAAATGTATGCTGACCGGTTGAACCGACTATGCCGCATGGAAGTTCGGGAGGCCCAGAATGGGGATGAGCTTCATCGCGGACTCGCTTTGGTTGCACCCGCTGATTTACAGACGCGTGTGGTCCGTATTGGCAGCAAGTATACTCTGTCCTGTATGCCAGGTGAAAAAGTGAGCGGCCATCGCCCCTCTGTAGATGCGCTTTTTTTCAGTCCATGTCGGAAGCAGTCCAGTGCCGAATGGTGGGTATTATCATGACCGGAATGGGGCAGGACGGAGCCGCTGGTCTGTTGGCCATGCGGAAAAAGGGGGCCTATACCATTGGACAGGACAAAGAGTCCAGCGTTGTTTATGGAATGCCGGCAGTTGCCCATGAGATTGGAGCCGTCTGCGTCCAGGCATCCTGTGAAAATATCGCCGGTGTTCTGATCCGCCATTTGAAATTGCTGCGTTGATGCGCAGGTTTTTCATGAAGCCACAGACGGAATTTGCAGGACTGTAATTCCTGCAAATTCCGTCTGTTTGTCTCAATAAAATTTTTCCTGCGTCCTTATCTTTCCAGTAATGATGACGATATAAATAGTGAATGATTTTATTTAGGCAACTACATATCGCATGGAAATGAACGGAAAGGTGTGAGATATCGTGCTGACTTCTTCTGGTGGCACCCCCCTATCAGTTCCCCAAGAACATATTATCCCGGTGTCAGGCAGGGATCCGCATCAGGCCTCATATGGACCGCAGCCATGATTCTGTGTCATTTCCGTCTCTGTGAACGGGGAGGACACCTTCCACAGCTTGGTCAGCCGCCTCTCTTGCGAGGTGCGGACTGCCACAACAACTGGTGATATCCATACTCTTCATCAGGCGGTGGTCTCTGGTGACTATACCCCGGACCCAGTGGCCATTGCCGGCAAAATACTCTTTTTGATGGGAGACTAACTGATGGAACATCTTTTCCGTTCCTATTTGGAACTTCTGCGTTCCATAGTCAGCAATCTGGAGCGGCTCACCAAATTGGTGCATCGCAAAATCGAGGTTGCCCAAACAGATGACCTGGAGGCGCTGCATGAAATTTTGAACGAGGAACAGGCATTGGCCCTGGCATTTCGCGGTTAGGAGCAAAAACGTCTGAACCTTCTCCGGGAGTTGGATTTGTCCGAGGTCCCGCTCGCCCAGCTGTCTGCTCATTTCCGCCCGAAATGGAGGAAGCGGTGCGCCAAACAGCCGCCGAACTGATGGAGCAGTATCGGACTTACCACGATGGCGCGCAAACGGCCCGCGGCATTCTGGAGCACAACCTCCGCGAGGTGGACCGGGTCCTTGCAGTCCCTGAACGCCGACCCCGCCGGAAATCCCGGGCATGTAACGCAGACCCCGTCCTCCCCATCTGCAAAGGCAGATTTCCGGGTATAACCGATAGTCTCCGCTGCGGCGGATCAGTTTTGAGGAGTTTTACGATGAATTCGATTGGTACATTTGGTTCTTATACCCAAGCCCGGCTGGCAATCTATGCGTCTCAGGCAGGACTGAGTGTCACCGGAAACAATATTGCAAATATCAATACCTACGGATACACCCGCCAGCGTCTGGAACAGAGCAGTTTCTATGCAGGTGGTGCTGACCGGTATTATTCCTCTTTCGGCGCCCGCACGGGAAATGGCGTGCTGTGTACCGGTGTGTCCCAGCTGCGGGATCCCTATCTGGACATCCGTTACCGCAGCCAAATGTCCAACGTGGGCGCCATGGACGCCAAGCTGGGCGGCCTGGAGGGAATCCAGGCGATTTTGGACGAGGTAAGCGACGGTGAAGACGGCTTTGGCATCATCAGCGCGCAGCTGGACAAGATGTACGACGCCCTTCAGCAGCTGACAGATCAGACCGGGCACGATGTATATGATACCCAAGTTCGTGCCGCCGCGGATGCACTGGCCAAGCAAATCAATTCCTACGCCAACAGGCTCAGTGAACTGTACAACAACACATTGGCCGGCTACAAGCAGGATGTAGAAACCGTCAACAATATTCTGTCGAATATTCGGGATCTGAACGCCTCCATCCGCAAGAGCGAGATTCACGGCGACAACGCCTTGGAGCTTCGGGACGAGCGCAATTTGCTGATCGACCAGCTCTCCGAATACATGAAAATTGACGTGATTTACACCGAAGAGGATATCGGTGCGGGCCAGACCGTTGAAAAGCTGACAATCCGTTTGGGAAACGCCAACCCTGACGCTGATGTGACAACGGACTCCACACTGCTGGTTGACGGCACCTACGCCGCCCAGTTTTCCATGACTCAGGTCCCCCAGCCAAATCCCAACTTTGATCCCACCAAGCCTCCAAATGGGGTGGATAACTTCCAATACCTGAAGCCGGATGGGAGCGGGACCAATAATGCGAACCTGGCGCAACTCATCGACAGCCCCAACTTTGATCTGACCGTCTCCGAACTGCGGATTCCAATGGCCGGCTCCTGTATACCATGGAAAAAGGTCGCCTGGAGACGATTACGGAGGCTGATTACAACGCCAGCGGCGGCAAGGCTACAACCGTGACCGACCCTGATACGAATGTCACAACCATTACGGTTTTTACAAAGTCTGGAAATCAATACTATAAGCAGGTGTATACCAAGACTCCCTCCGAGGCTGTGGCTCTGGATGACAATGACCTTTACAGCGCCCTCCAGTCTGAGCGGGAGCTGCTGACGGAGGCTGGGGAGTATTCCACCGCAGACACCATTGCAAAGACTGATGAAAACGCCGCCGGCAAGCGTGGAATTCCCTACTATCAAAAGGCCCTGGATTCCTTGGCAGTCCAGCTTGCAAGCGCCTTTAACGCAGCCAACCAGGGATTTATGCGGAATGAAAAGGGCGAATATATTGACGAGGACGGAAACCCGCTGGTTCTGGATGGAACCACCCTCACTACAGATATCAAGCTGACGGATAAACAGCTGGAATTTTTGGAGGCCAACGGCGATAAGGTGGGCTTCAACATGTTCAGTGTCCGCGGAGATACAGATAATGCCGAAGGTATTACTGCCTCGAACATCTCCGTCTCTGCCACGTGGGCCAGCGGCGAGCAGATTATTTCCTCCTTTGTGCGCCCCAGCAATCAGGATATTGCCACCACCGACAGCACGAATATCCTACACATGGTTGCTCTGTTCACCACAAAGATGGATTACCTCCCCAGTGCGGTGGCTCCCGACAGCAGCGATATCCCCCTGTTTAACGGAACCTTCGGGGAGATGTGGGACAACATCGGCTCTGTCCTTGGCCATGATATGAAGGGAACCAGCACGCTTCTGGACAACTATTATGCCGCCTCCGTCACTCTGGACACCAGCAGAGACTCTGTCTCCGGCGTGGATTTGAATGACGAGGCAATGAATCTGATGCAGTATTCAAAATCCTACAACGCCGCCTGCCGCCTGATGACCACTCTGGACTCCTTGCTTGACAAGCTCATCAACGGTACTGGCATTACGACCTGATAAGGAGGCTGCCTGACCATGATGATTCGATCCACTACCAACGGCGTATTAAAGAGTTATCGCTATAATCTGCAGCGGTCTTCCTATACGCTGAACAAAGCTATGAACACCGTTCTGACGGGGCGGAATTTTGACACTTACGCAGCAGATCCCGCCACAGCCGCGCGCTGCTTCCAGATGCGCCGCTCTTTTCAGCGTGTCAACAGCCAATACTCCGTGAGTGAATCTGTGACCCGCAAATACGAGCAGGCATGGAGCGCCCTTGGCAGCGTGGTGGATGATGTCAACAACCAAAAGACCTCCTCTGCCTATCAGGACATCCTCCATAGCATCAATGACCCCACCGCCTCCGGCCGCAATTCCCTGGGGCAGTCCCTGACGGAGCTGGCAAAGGGCATTGTGCAGACCATGAATGGCCGTTACGGTGACAATTTTATTTTCGCCGGCGCGGATGGGCTGAAGGTTCCTTTCACCTGGGGAGAGGACGGCACCCTTTGCTACCGTGGAATCCCCGTAGACGCGGCAGTGCCGGATATAGCCATGAGCAACGGCGCTCCCCTTACCCTGAACGATCAGGGCAGTACGACCCTGCCGGGACCAACTATCTCCTTGCCGGCGAGGTAAAAACCATCAGTGTGGACGATTATGAGGCGGCAGTCAAGGCCGGAAATGCACCCACGGTGCTGCGGGACACCACCGGTGCCGGACAGCTTGTGGATGCGGATGGAAATATCAGCACAACGGAACGCTATTATCTGGTACTGGACAATTCTAAGACCATCTCCAAGGCCGATTATGAGCAGGCGGAGAAAGATCTGGCCTCTCTGGACTATCTCTCCAAGAGCGAGGTCAAGTATGCAGATCTGGGCCTGGGCCTGCAGGAGGACGGCAAGACAGGCGAAGTGATCGGCTCCAGCGTGTTCAATGTGGCCTTGCAGGGCATCAATTTCCTGGGCTATGGCGTTGACGCGGATGGCGACCCCAAGAATATCGTCTCCATCATCTCCCGAATGGGCCAGATTCTTCTGAACTGCGACGCAACCACCGGCGCCTTTGCCGAAGGGGAGCGGGATGAATTTCAGCGTCTGGCGGATAAGTTTGAAGCGTCCGCCGCCTTGCTGCAGGATAAGCATATCGAGCTGGACACCCAGGCCGACTTTCTCAAGAGCAATCAGACCCAGCTGGAGAGCATGGCGTATACACTGGAGCAGCAATTCCTGGGGATCGAGGATGTGGACCCGGCGGAGGCAATTTCACAGCTCTCCTGGGCGAAATACTGCTACAACACAGCTTTGAAGGTGGGGAACGGCATTCTCTCTCAAAGCCTGATGGATTATATCAACATCTGATCCAAAGTGAAGAGTCATTTAAATAAAAGGAGCTGAGACACTGCTATGGGACCGCTCATTGAAATTACGAATGTACCGATTGAAATTGAGATGAAGGTATCCCACGCAAAGCTGGAATACACGCGGGGTACGGCGGAATAGGAAATTCCAGGGACAATGGCGGCCTGAGCATCAAAAGCCGTCCGATCCGCCTGAATATTGACACCTTTGAAGCCCGCAATTCTGTTGTGCCCACCGCGGTCCGCTCTATCCAGCAAAGCGCGGAGAAGGGCCGGCAGGCGGCCTATCAGGCCACCGCCACCTATGCCCAGCAGGGCGAGCTTCTGCTGAAGACTCAGATTGGTGAAGAACTGGTGACACAGTTTGCGGCGGACACTGCGGCGAAGGACGTGAAAACCAACATTGGGATTCAGTTCCTCCCATCGGTGGGACCGGAGCTGGACTGGGACCCGGGCGAGGTCAACATCCGCTTTGAGATGGATAAGCTGAACTTTGACTGGCGGGTGAACCAGACGCAGTTCAAATTTATTCCCGGGGACATTGAAATCTCTGTCAAGCAGCAGCCGGATGTGATTATCAAATATATCGGCGGGCCGTTGTATGTGCCGCCTTCCGCCGATCCCGACCATGAGCCCATCGATGTACAGGCGTAGGGGGAGTCACCTCATTGAAATTACAGACCAAATATTTCGGCGAGATCGACTATGAGCCGGCAGAGAGTATCCGGTTTCCGGCAGGAATGTTCGGCTTTGACGATGAGCACGATTTTCTGCTGCTCCCCTTTGAGGGCAGTGGGCACAGTATGCTGTGCCTGCAAAGCATTGCCACGCCCGCACTAGCCTTTATCCTGCTGGACCCCTTCTCTCTTTGTCCGAGCTATACGCCCGTACTGCGAAAGACGGAACTGGAGCTTTTTTGTTGTGGAGGACACGGGCGCCCTGTGCTTTTATGTGCTGTGCGCGGTGAAAAATCCGGTGGCAGCCAGCACAGTCAACTTGAAATGTCCTGTGGTCATCAATCCCGGGACCAATGAGGCCCGGCAGATTATCATGGAGACAGAAGCCTATGATATGCGGCATCCCCTGGCGGACTTTGGCCGCGGGGAGGAGGGGGCCACATGCTGATTCTGCAGCGCAAACCCGGCGAATCCGTGATGATCGGCTCCGACATCTCCATCTCCGTCATTTCGGTGGAGGGCGGCCGTGTGCGGCTGGCCATTTCCGCGCCGGTGGAAGTCCCCATTTTGCGCAGTGAGCTGATTGCCGCCGCAGCTGTCAACCAGGATTCCGCCAGGGAGGAGGCCGACCCCGCCGCCCTGCTTGACCTGTTAAGCGGCCCCCGCCGTCTTCCCCCTGAAAAAGACGGTCCATATTTTTGTGAAGGAGCGTGTTTGCATGTTAGAATCCATTGCTGGCGCAGCCATGGATATGAGCGCCGCGCGGTTTTCCGTGGAATACTCCATGGCGGTAACGAAAAAGGTGATGGACACCCAGGAGCTGGCCGCCCAGGAGTTGCTGGAAATGCTGCCGGCCGCGCCGTCCATGGGACAATATATTGACGTCTACGCCTGAACAGAAACACCGTGGACAGACAAGAAAAGTCATGGGATGACCCATGACTTTTTTCTTTTATTCTCTTCAGCCATATGCAGCTCTTCTGTTTCCCTGGGCCAGCATGGCCTGAGCGGACTGAATCAGGATGTTGTTCTTGGTGTAGGACATCATCTCCTCGGCCACGTCCGTGTCGCGGATGGTGGACT
>VOFD01001093.1_pt1 | contig 45043 bp, 57 predicted proteins | sample 5384101 | NCBI WGS metagenome assembly VOFD01 (sample SAMN12384723, study PRJNA508395) | human gut metagenome | isolation source: healthy gut C | host: Homo sapiens
GAAGAAAGGTAACTTTGAACGATGCGATCTTCGGCATTGAACCCAACGATCATGCTATTTACTTGGACGTAAAGCAGTATTTGGCAAATCAACGTCAGGGAACGCATAAGTCTAAAGAGAGAAGCGAAGTATCTGGTAGTACACGTAAGCTGATCCGTCAGAAAGGTGGTGGTGGCGCACGTCGTGGTGATATCAACTCTCCGGTGTTGGTTGGTGGTGGCCGTGTATTCGGTCCGAAGCCTCGTGATTATGAGTTCAAGCTGAACAAGAAAGTAAAATCTTTGGCTCGTAAGTCAGCATTGAGCTACAAGGCAAAGAACAATGCGATTGTTGTCGTAGAGGATTTCACAATGGAAGCTCCTAAGACTAAAGAATTTATAACAATTGCTAAAAACTTGAAAGTGGCTGATAAAAAGTTACTTATGGTTTTACCGGAGAAGAATAATTTAGTATATTTGTCCGCTCGAAATTTAGAGAAGGCAAGTGTAATAACTGCTTCTGAACTAAATACATACGCTGTGTTAAACGCTGTTAATTTGGTTTTAACGGAAAGTTCAGTCGCTGTTGTTGAACAAAATTTTAACGCATAAGGAGTAGAATAATGGGAATTATTATTAAACCTATAGTAACTGAGAAACAAACAGCGATCACAGAGAAATTTCCGAATCGCTATGGTTTTCGTGTTTCTCCTGATGCCAACAAATTGGAGATTAAGAAAGCTGTAGAGGATATGTACAGTGTTACAGTAGTTGATGTTAACACCATCAACTACTCTGGAAAGCGTAAAAAGCCGTTATACAAAATCAGGTATCATCAACGGCAAGCAAGCTGCTTTCAAGAAAGCGATCGTAACGTTGAAAGAAGGAGAAACAATTGATTTCTTTAGTAATATCTAAAAAAGAAATGGGAATACGTAAATTAAAGCCCACAACACCGGGGCAGAGACACAAAGTTATTGGTGCATTTGATAAAATCACTGCAAGTACACCAGAGAAGTCTCTTGTAGTAGGTAAGAAGAGTACAGGTGGACGTAACAACACTGGTAAGATGACAATGCGTTATATCGGTGGCGGTCACAAACAAAAGTACAGAATTATCGATTTCAAGAGAAACAAAGATGGCATTCCTGCGACAGTAAAGTCTATCGAGTATGATCCTAACCGTTCATCTCGTATCGCTTTGTTGTATTATGCGGACGGAGCAAAGAGCTATATCATCGCTCGAACGGATTGGAAGTTGGCCAAACAGTGGTTTCAGGTAGCGACGCCGCTCCTGAGGTAGGTAATACTTTGCCTATGGCAAATATTCCCGTTGGTACTATTATTCACAATATTGAGCTTCGTCCTGGACAGGGTGCCAAAATGGTACGTTCCGCAGGTGCTTTCGCTCAGCTGACTTCAAAGGAAGGCGCTTATGCGATTATTAAGATGCCTTCTGGTGAAACTAGAAAGATTCTTGCGGCTTGTAAGGCTACAATTGGCGCAGTTGGCAATTCAGACCATGCTCTTGAAAAATCAGGTAAGGCCGGTCGCTCTAGATGGTTAGGTCGTCGTCCTCGCAACCGTGGTGTTGTTATGAACCCGGTTGATCACCCAATGGGTGGTGGTGAAGGTCGTTCTTCCGGAGGTCATCCTAGATCCCGTAATGGCTTATATGCTAAGGGCTTGAAGACTAGAGCTCCTAAGAAGCATTCTTCAAAGTATATTATTGAAAGAAGAAAGAAATAATCTGATTAATTAAGTAAACTATGAGTCGTTCACTAAAAAAAGGCCCGTATATTAACGTAAAGCTGGAAAAGAAAGTCTTGGCTATGAATGAGTCAGGAAAGAAAGCCGTAGTTAAGACATGGGCAAGAGCTTCAATGATCTCGCCTGATTTCGTAGGCCATACTATTGCAGTTCACAATGGAAATAAATTTATTCCTGTTTTTGTAACCGAGAATATGGTAGGTCACAAGCTGGGAGAGTTCTCACCGACACGTACTTTCCGCGGTCACGCCGGTAACAAGAAGAAATAATATCGGTAGTAACAGGAATTCAGGAATCTGAAAATAAAAAGAATCGAATAAAATGGGTGCTAGAAAAAGAATATCAGCTGAAGCAAGAAAAAGAAGCCCAAAAGACCATGTATTTCGCGAAGTTGAACAATGTTCCTACCTCTCCTCGTAAGATGCGTTTGGTAGCAGACATGATTCGCGGTATGGAAGTATTCCGTGCGCTTGGTGTTTTGAAGTTTTCTAACAAGGAAGCTGCAGCAAGAGTAGAAAAATTGCTTCGTTCAGCAATCGCAAACTGGGAACAGAAAAATGAACGTAAAGCAGAAGCAGGAGAGTTATGCGTATCTTCAATCAGCGTTGATTGCGCTACTACGTTGAAGAGAATGCGTCCGGCTCCTCAAGGAAGAGGTTACAGAATTCGTAAACGCTCGAACCACGTAACTCTGTTTGTTGATACACTTAGTAAAACGATAGTCAAAATTAATTTGTAGATGGGACAAAAGGTTAATCCGATTAGTAATCGTTTAGGAATTATCCGTGGTTGGGATTCCAATTGGTATGGCGGTAAGAATTACGGGGATACTTTGCTGGAAGATAGCAAAATCCGTAAATATTTGAATGCCCGTCTTGCAAAAGCTAGTGTATCTCGTATCGTTATTGAACGTACGCTTAAGTTGATCACGATCACTGTTTGTACGTCACGTCCGGGTATCATCATCGGTAAAGGTGGTCAGGAAGTTGATAAGTTGAAGGAAGAGTTGAAGAAGATCACTGATAAAGAAGTGCAGATCAACATCTTCGAGGTGAAGAGACCTGAATTGGACGCTGTTATCGTAGCAAACAACATCGCACGTCAGCTTGAAGGTAAAATCGCATATCGTCGTGCGGTAAAGATGGCTATCGCCTCTACCATGAGAATGGGCGCCGAAGGTATAAAGATTCAAATCTCTGGTCGTTTGAATGGCTGAAATGGCTCGTTCGGAAATGTATAAGGAAGGAAGAACTCCGTTGCACACTCTTAGAGCAGATATCGACTATGCTTTGGCTGAGGCCTTGACAAAAGTTGGTTTGCTGGGTGTTAAGGTTTGGATCTGCCGTGGTGAGGTTTATGGCAAGCGCGATCTTGCTCCTTCTTTCACTGCTGCCAAGGAGACAGGCCGTAGAAACGACAATGCCGGTGGCAACAGAGACAAGAACTTCAAGAGAAAAAGAGCTAATCGTTAAACGTTAGAATTTAAGAAGAGATGTTACAACCAAAGAAAACCAAGTTCAGAAGACAGCAGAAAGGTCGCATGAAGGGCGAAGCTCAACGTGGCAACCAGCTGGCCTTCGGTTCTTTTGGAATAAAGGCGTTAGAGAATAAATGGATTACCGGTCGCCAGATTGAAGCTGCCCGTATCGCGGTAACTCGTTATATGCAACGTCAGGGTCAGGTTTGGGTTCGTATCTTCCCGGATAAGCCAATCACGAAGAAGCCTGCAGAGGTTCGTATGGGTAAAGGTAAAGGTAATCCTGAGGGATTTGTTGCGCCTGTTACTCCGGGTCGTCTGATTTTCGAGATCGAAGGTGTTCCCTTTGATATCGCTAAGGAAGCGTTGCGCCTTGCCGCACAAAAACTTCCGGTTACAACCAAGTTTGTTGTGAGACGTGATTATGACATGCAAAATCAAAATGCGTAATTGTTATGAAGATTGCAGAAATTAGAGAACTAAGCACGAAAGAGTTGCTAGAGAGAGTAGATGCAGAGGTTGCGGCCTATGATCAGAAGAAGATTAACCATAGCATCTCGCCTATGGATAATCCTTCTCAGATTAAACAGCAACGCAGATTGATTGCGCGCATGAAAACAGAATTGCGCCAGAGAGAACTTAACAACAAATAATTGAGCCTGATGGAAACTAGAAATTTAAGAAAAGAAAGAACGGGCGTGGTAACTAGCAACAAGATGGATAAAAAGCATCACAGTTGCCATTAAATGGAAGGAAAAACACCCCATTTATGGAAAGTTCGTTAATAAGACGAAGAAATATCATGCTCACGACGAAAATAACGAATGCAACATTGGCGATACCGTAAAGATTATGGAGACTCGTCCTTTGAGCAAAACTAAGAGATGGAGATTAGTTCAAATAATCGAAAGAGCTAAGTAACATGATACAACAAGAATCAAGACTAGTAGTAGCAGATAACAGTGGCGCAAAAGAAGCATTATGTATCCGTGTTTTGGGCGGAACGAGAAAGCGTTATGCCACTGTAGGTGATGTGATCGTAGTAGCAATCAAAAAGCGTAATCCCAGCTAGCGACGTTAAGAAGGGTGCTGTTTCTAAGGCTATCATCGTTCGTACTAAGAAAGAGATCCGCCGTCCGGATGGTTCTTATATCCGTTTCGATGATAACGCTTGCGTATTATTGAATGCCGGTGGCGATATCCGTGGTAGCCGTATCTTCGGTCCGGTTGCCAAGAGCTTCGTGCAACAAACATGAAAAATTGTATCACTTGCACCTGAAGTGCTTTAATCTCGTAAAATTTAAAGTAATGAGTAAATTACATATCAAAAAAGGCGATATAGTATTTGTTAATGCCGGCGAGGACAAAGGTAAGACAGGTCGTGTTTTACAGGTACTTGTAAAAGATAATCGTGCGATTGTCGAAGGTATTAATGTGGTATCAAAGCATACTAAGCCTAATGCAAAGAATCCGCAAGGAGGAATTGAAAAGAAAGAAGCTCCTATTCATCTTTCAAACCTGAACGTGGTTGACCCGAAAACTGGAAAACCGACACGTATCGGCCGTAAGTTGAATGAGAAGGGTGCTTTAGTGCGTTATTCTAAAAAATCAGGGGAGGAAATTAAGTAATGAGCAATACTGCCAGTCTTAAGAAAGAATACCAAGACAGAATTGTTCCTGCCTTAACGAAGGAGTTCGGTTACAAATCCGTGATGCAGGTACCTGTTTTGAAGATCGTGATTAATCAGGGATTAGGTATGGCTGCTGCTGATAAGAAGATCATCGATATCGCAATCAGCGAGTTGTCTACGATTACCGGTCAAAAAGCTGTCGCTACCGTATCTAAAAAGGATATCTCTAACTTTAAGTTGCGTAAGAAGATGCCGATCGGTGTGATGGTGACATTACGTCGTGAGCAGATGTACGAGTTCTTGGAGAGACTTGTTCGTGTCGCTCTTCCTCGTATCCGCGACTTCAAGGGAATTGAGAGTAAGTTAGACGGAAGAGGCAATTATACACTCGGTATTCAGGAACAAATCATTTTTCCTGAAATAAATATCGATAATATTACCAAAATATTGGGAATGAATATTACCTTTGTGACCTCTGCGAAAACAGACGAAGAAGGTTATGCTCTTTTGAGAGAATTTGGATTGCCTTTTAAAAACGGAAAAAAAAAGACTAAGTAGTTATGGCTAAGGAATCAATGAAGGCCCGTGAGGTTAAAAGAGCAAAGCTTGTTGCTAAGTATGCCGCTAAAAAGAGCTCAGCTTAAGGCAGAAGGTAACTATGAGGCTTTGCAGGCTTTACCTAAAAATGCTTCTCCTGTACGTTTGCACAACCGTTGCAAGATTACAGGACGTCCGAAAGGGTATGTACGCCAGTTCGGTATTTCTCGTATCCAATTGCGTGAAATGGCATCTAATGGTTTAATCCCGGGTGTAAAGAAAGCAAGTTGGTAAGAGTTTTTTTTATTTAAATATTGTCCGGGTGGCCGGATCAATTTAATTAATTATTTATATGACAGATCCTATTGCAGATTATTTGACAAGATTGCGTAACGCAATCAAAGCGAAGCACAGAGTTGTTGAGGTGCCGGCGTCAAATTTAAAGAAAGAGATCACTAAGATCCTTTTCGACAAGGGCTACATTCTTAATTTTAAGTTTGTAGAGGATGGTCCTCAAGGTACGATCAAGATCGCCTTGAAGTATGACCTAGTAAACAAAGTGAATGCGATCAAGAAGCTTCAGAGAGTTTCTACTCCAGGTTTGCGTAAGTACACTGGTTACAAAGAAATGCCGAGAGTATTGAATGGTTTAGGTATTGCCGTTCTTTCTACTTCTAAGGGTGTGATGACTGACAAAGAAGCCCGCGATCTGAAGATCGGTGGCGAAGTATTATGTTATGTTTATTAATTAGGAGGAAAGAAGAATGTCAAGAATAGGAAAATTACCAATTCATGTGCCAGCCGGTGTTACAGTTACAATTAAGGATAATGTAGTAACAGTTAAAGGCCCTAAAGGTGAACTTGTACAGGAAGTGAATCCTGATATTAATGTAACTTTGGAAGACGGAGTTATTCATTTAACAAGACCGACAGACGACAAGAACCATCGCGCGTTACACGGTTTGTATCGTTCTTTGATCAACAACATGGTTGTTGGCTGCTCAGAGGGATATAAGAAGGAGCTTGAGTTAGTAGGTGTTGGTTACCGTGTTTCAAATACAGGTCAGTTATTGGATCTTTCTTTAGGTTATACTCACAATATCTATTTGCAGTTGCCGAAGGAAGTGAAAGTTGAGACGAAGACTGAGAGAAATAAGAATCCTCTTATTATCCTTGAATCAGCTGATAAGCAATTAATAGGTCAGATTTGTGCAAAGATTCGTTCATTCAGAATGCCTGAACCGTATAAAGGTAAGGGTATTAAGTTCGTGGGTGAAGAGATTCGCAGAAAGTCTGGTAAGTCAGCAGGTAAGTAATCTACGTAAACTGAAATTATCATGACAACGAAGCTAGAAAGAAGATTAAAAATAAAAGCAGGCGTACGCGGCAAAATCTCAGGAACTACTGAGCGTCCGCGCCTGACTGTGTTTAGAAGCAACAAGCAAATCTACGCACAGGTGATAGATGATACTACAGGCAAGACTTTAGCCGCTGCTTCATCTTTGAAATTAGATGTTAAGGCTCCGAAAAAGGAGATCGCTGCTAAGGTTGGTGAATTAATCGCTAAAGGCGCTCAGGAAGCTGGCGTTCAGACAGTGGTTTTCGACCGTAATGGTTACCTGTATCACGGGAGAATTAAAGAATTAGCAGATGCTGCACGTAACGGCGGCCTTAAATTTTAATGAAGATGGCAAATAATAGAGTTAAATCGACCAACGACTTAGAGTTGAAGGACAGATTGGTTGCAATCAACCGTGTAACTAAGGTTACAAAAGGTGGACGTACATTCAGTTTTGCTGCTATTGTAGTAGTAGGAAACGAAGATGGTATCGTTGGCTGGGGATTAGGTAAAGCCGGTGAGGTAACGACAGCTATCGCTAAAGGTGTAGAAGCTGCTAAGAAGAACTTGATCAAGGTTCCGGTACACAAAGGTACGATCCCTCACGAACAATTAGCTAAATTCGGTGGTGCTCAAGTGCTGATTAGACCGGCATCTCACGGTACCGGTGTTAAAGCTGGTGGTGCTATGCGTGCTGTATTGGAAAGTGTTGGTATTACTGACGTTTTGGCAAAGTCAAAAGGTTCTTCAAACCCTCACAACTTAGTAAAAGCTACTATTGCTGCGCTAGGTGAGTTGAGAAGCCCGTTCGATGTTGCTCAGAACAGAGGTGTTGCTGTTGAAAAAAGTATTTAGAGGTTAATTAGGGGGGGGATAAGTTTATGGCGACTATTAAAGTAAAGCAAGTTAAAAGTAGAATTAAATGCCCGAAAGACCAAAAAGAGAACGCTTGACGCACTAGGGCTGAGAAAGATGAACCAGATTGTAGAGCATGAAGCTAATCCGGCGATCTTAGGTATGGTTGAGAAAGTGAAACATTTGGTTTCTGTAGAAAAGTAATAATTGGTTGAAAAAATAAATTATACGATATGAATTTATCAAATTTAAAACCGGCTGAAGGATCTACCAAGACCAGAAAAAGAATCGGACGTGGTCCGGGTTCAGGATTAGGCGGAACTTCAACAAGAGGTCATAAAGGAGCAAAGTCTAGATCTGGTTACAAGAACAAGATCGGATTTGAAGGTGGTCAGATGCCAATTCAAAGACGTTTGCCTAAATTCGGTTTCAAGAATATTAACCGTGTAGAATATAAAGCTATTAATATCGATACTTTGCAACAAATGGCAGAGGCTAAGCAATTGACTAAGATTGGTATTAATGAATTGATGGAGGCTGGTTTCATCTCTTCTTCTCAAGTGGTTAAAATTCTTGGTAACGGTAGCTTGACCGCTAAATTAGAAGTTGAAGCTCACGCTTTCTCTAAGAGTGCAGAAGCAGCTATCCAGGCCGCAGGTGGAACTGTTGTTAAACTCTAAGTCATGAGAGCAGTTGAAACAATCAAGAATATCTGGAAGATTGAGGATCTGAGAAATCGGATCCTCACCACTCTTTTATTGGTGGCTATATACCGTTTTGGTACGTATGTAGTGCTTCCGGGTATCGATCCCAAAGCGTTAACCGCTTTACAGGCGCAGACAAGAGGCGGATTGCTTGCACTGTTGGATATGTTTTCAGTGGTGGTGCATTTTCTAATGCTTCTATTTTTGCATTGGGTATTATGCCCTATATCTCCGCTTCAATTGTTATGCAGTTGTTAGCCATCGCAGTTCCTTCTTTCCAAAAATTGCAGAGAGGGTGAGAGTGGCCGTAGAAAAATCAATCAGTGGACTCGTTACTTGACGATAGCGATCGTGTTATTCCAAGGTCCTACTTACTTGGTGAATTTAAGCGTTCAGCTTAAGGCTGCCGGCGCTGCTTTACCGGGTGGTATTTGGTTCACGATCTCATCTACGATCATCTTGGCTGCGGGAAGTATGTTTATCTTATGGCTAGGTGAAAGAATTACAGATAAAGGTGTTGGAAATGGTATTTCACTCATCATTTTAGTTGGTATTATAGCCCGTCTGCCGCACTCTTTGTTCCAAGAATTCGTTTCTAGAACAAGTGAGAAAACCGGTGGTCTGGTTATGTTCTTATTTGAGATGTTGTTCCTTTTGCTTGTTATCGCTGGTGCGATCTTATTGGTACAAGGTACTCGTAAGGTCCCCGTGCAATATGCGAAAAGAATTATCGGTAATAAACAATATGGTGGTGCGCGTCAGTATATCCCTCTGAAGGTGAATGCCGCTAACGTAATGCCTATCATCTTCGCTCAGGCGATCATGTTTATTCCTATCTCAATTGTAGGTTTCTCTAGTACGGGAGAGCAGAGCGGTTTTTGGGCTGCTTTCATGGATAATACGGGATTTTGGTACAACTTCGTGTTTGCGGTGTTGATTATCCTGTTTACGTATTTCTATACGGCTATTACGATCAATCCGACCCAGATGTCAGATGATTTGAAGAGAAACAATGGTTTTATTCGGGTGTGAAACCGGGTAAGAATACCAAAGACTATCTGGATACCATTATGGACCGTATTACTTTGCCGGGTGCTTTTTTTCCTTGCGTTGGTAGCTATTATGCCTGCTTTTGCTAGAATCGCCGGTGTTAGTATGGAGTTCTCACAGTTCTTTGGAGGAACATCTTTGTTGATTTTGGTTGGTGTAGTGTTGGATACATTGCAGCAAGTTGAAAGTCATTTGCTAATGCGTCATTATGACGGTTTGTTGAAGTCAGGAAGAATTAAAGGCCGTACAGGCTCTGTTGCCGCTTATTAATAGAATGATCTATTTAAAGACAGATGAAGAGATTGAGTTGATGCGTGAGGCTAATCAACTGGTAGGTAAGACACTTGGCGAGGTAGCTAAGCATATTGTCCCCGGAGTCTCCACACTTCAACTTGATAAGATTGCGGAAGAGTTCATTAGAGATAATGGTGCTGTTCCGGCTTTTTTTTGGGATATGGTGGTTTCCCTAATTCAATATGTGCCTCAGTGAATGATCAGGTGGTGCATGGTATTCCTTCTTCTAAGATGATCTTGAAAGAGGGTGACGTGATCTCTGTCGATTGTGGAACGATATTGAATGGTTTTGTTGGTGATTCTGCTTATACATTTTGTGTAGGTGAAGTTGCTCCGGAAGTAAAGAAATTGTTGAAAGCGACGAAGGATTCACTTTATTTAGGTATCCAATGTGCTGTTGAAGGTCACCGTTTGGGTGATATCAGTAATGCGATTCAGACTTATTGCGAGTCTCAAGGTTACTCTGTCGTAAGAGAGCTGGTGGGACATGGTATAGGTCGGAAAATGCATGAGGAACCGGAAGTGCCTAATTATGGCAGACGTGGATGCGGACCGTTATTGCGTAACGGAATGTGTATCTGCATCGAGCCGATGATCAACATGGGAAGCAAGAACGTTGCATTTGAGAAAGACGGATGGACGGTTCGCACAAAGGACAGAAAGCCTTCTGCTCATTTCGAGCATTGTATCGCTATACGTCCGGATGGTCCCCAGATCTTATCTTCATTTAAGTTTTTAGAGGAAGTTCTAGGAGAAAACGCAATTTAATTGGATTTATATGGCTAAACAATCAGCAATAGAGAAAGATGGAGTAATTGTAGAAGCATTGTCAACGCGATGTTTCGTGTAGAATTGGAGAACGGACATGAAATTACCGCTCATATCTCAGGAAAGATGCGTATGCATTACATTAAGATCCTTCCGGGGGATAAGGTAAGAGTAGAAATGTCTCCGTATGATCTATCGAAAGGTAGAATTGCTTTTAGATACAAATAAAATTAAACACGATATGAAAGTAAGAGCATCTTTAAAGAAGCGTACACCTGAGTGCAAGATAGTAAGAAGAAAGGGTCGCTTATACGTAATTAACAAGAAAAAATCCTAAGTATAAACAACGTCAAGGATAATTTATTATTTTTGCAAAATAATCTAAGTAAGTAATATGGCTATAAGAATAGTTGGTGTAGACTTGCCACAAAATAAAAGAGGAGAAATCGCTTTGACTTATATCTATGGTATTGGTCGTAGCGCTGCAAAATCCGTATTAGATAAGGCTGGGGTTGATCGTGATATCAAAGTTAAGGATTGGACAGACGATCAAGCCGCAAAAGTTCGTGAAGTCATTGGCGCTGAGTACAAGGTTGAAGGTGACCTTCGTTCAGAAGTTCAGTTGAACATCAAGCGTCTGATGGATATTGGTTGCTACAGAGGTGTTCGTCACCGTGTTGGTCTGCCTTTGAGAGGCCAAAGCACAAAGAACAATGCCCGTACGCGTAAGGGTAAGAAGAAGACAGTTGCAAACAAGAAAAAAAGCTACTAAATAATAAGCGTTAATATGGCAAAGAAAACAGTCGCAGCTAAGAAAAGAAACGTAAAAGTTGACGCTTACGGTCAAGCTCATATTCATTCTTCTTTCAATAACATTATTGTGTCTCTTGCCAACAGTGAAGGTCAGGTAATCAGCTGGTCTTCCGCTGGTAAGATGGGATTCAGAAGCTCTAAGAAGAACACTCCGTATGCAGCTCAGATGGCAGCACAAGATTGTGCAAAGGTAGCTTATGATCTTGGTTTGAGAAAGGTGAAAGTATTCGTAAAGGGTCCGGGTAACGGACGTGAGTCCGCTATCAGAACGATCCATGGCGCAGGTATCGAGGTAACAGAAATCGTTGATGTTACACCGCTTCCTCATAACGGGTGTCGTCCTCCGAAAAAAGAGAAGAGTATAATTAATTATAGTTTCTTAAACATTGAATCCGGAATTGTGAATAGATTGCATATTGACCTTATCCTCTCTGTAATCGCGGCTGCACGGTTCCAGATTCAAACAGAACATTTAAAAAATAAAAAAATGGCAAGATATACTGGACCAAGAACAAGAATTGCCCGTAAGTTTGGTGAGGCAATATTCGGTGCGGATAAAGTTCTTTCTAAGAAGAACTATCCTCCTGGACAACATGGTAACTCCAGAAAAAGAAAGACTTCTGAATACGGTATCCAGCTTCGTGAGAAGCAAAAAGCAAAAATACACTTATGGCGTATTGGAGAAGCAATTTAGAAACTTATTCGAAAAAGCTTCACGCTCTAAAGGTATTACCGGTGAGGTGCTTCTTCAATTGTTAGAAGGCCGTCTTGACAATGTGGTTTATCGTTTGGGTATAGCCCCGACAAGAGCCGCAGCTCGTCAGTTGGTTTCTCATCGTCACATTACAGTAGACGGAAGTGTTGTAAACATTCCTTCTTACTCTGTAAAACCCGGTCAGGTTATTGGTGTTAGAGAAAAATCTAAATCCATGGAGGTTATTGCCGACGCATTGTCAGGTTTCAATCACAGCAAATATCCTTGGATTGAGTGGGATCAGTCTTCTTTAAGCGGAAAATTACTGCATCTGCCGGAAAGAGCTGACATTCCTGAAAACATTAAAGAGCAGTTGATCGTAGAATTGTATTCTAAATAATAATTGATTTCCATGGCGATATTAGCATTTCAAAAACCCGATAAAGTATTAATGTTGGAAGCGGACAATTTCTTCGGAAAGTTTGAATTTCGTCCGTTGGAACCCGGCTATGGTATTACAATAGGTAATGCTCTGCGCCGTATTCTCCTGTCGTCGCTTGAAGGTTTTGCTATTACATCCATTAAGATCGAAGGGGTTGACCATGAATTTGGTACAATCCCGGGTGTTATTGAGGATGTGACAAACATTATCTTGAATCTGAAGCAAGTTCGTTTCAAGCATATCGTAGACGACATCGAGAATGAAAAAGTGAGTATTACTGTTTCGGGTTCCGAAGTGTTCAAAGCCGGTGATATAGGTAAACAACTGACCGGATTCGAAGTATTGAATCCTGATCTGGTTATTTGCCGTTTGGATCCGAACGCTAGTTTCCAGATTGAATTAACGATAAATAAAGGACGCGGATATGTACCCGCTGACGAAAACAGAGACCCGAACGCAGATATACATGTGATCGCTATCGACTCTATCTTCACTCCGATACGTAACGTAAAATATTCAATCGAGAACTTCCGTGTTGAACAGAAGACGGACTACGAGAAGTTGGTTCTTGAAATAGCCACAGATGGTTCTATTCATCCGAAGGAAGCGTTGAAAGAAGCTGCTAAGATTCTGATTCATCATTTTATGTTGTTCTCAGATGAAAAGATTGCGATCGAGACAGTGGATACTGACGGCAATGAAGAGTTCGATGAAGAAGTTCTTCACATGCGTCAGTTGCTTAAGAGCAAGCTGGCTGATATGGACCTTTCCGTTCGTGCATTGAATTGCTTAAAGGCCGCAGATGTTGAAACACTAGGTGAGTTGGTTAAGTTCAATAAGAATGATTTGTTGAAATTCCGTAACTTCGGTAAAAAGTCGCTCACTGAACTTGATGAACTGCTTGAAAGCCTGAACCTTTCATTCGGTATGGATATCACAAAATATAAATTAGATAAAGAGTAAGTAAACGATGAGACATAATAAGAAATTCAATCATTTCGGTCGTACAAATACTCACCGTGACGCAATGCTTTCGAATATGGCTTGTTCTTTGATCAAGCATAAGAGAATCTTTACTACGACAGCAAAGGCAAAAGCGCTACGTAAGTATGTAGAACCACTTATCACGAAGTCTAAGGAGGATACAACTCACTCTAGACGTGTGGTATTTAGCAATTTGCAAGACAAATTTGCTGTAACAGAGTTGTTCAAGGAAATTGCTCAGAAGATCGGTGATCGTCCGGGTGGTTATACTAGAATTATCAAGACTGGTAACCGTTTAGGTGACAACGCAGCTATGTGCTTTATTGAGTTAGTAGACTATAACGAAAATATGTTGAAGGATACAGCCGCTAAGAAAGCTCCTAAAACAAGACGTTCTCGTAAAAAGCAACAGCATCGGTTGCAGAAGCTCCTACAGCTGAAGCAGCTAGCGAGGAAAAAGCAGCTGAATAAGCAAGTTTTTTATAATCATATAAGAAAAGCGATTCGTACACACGGATCGCTTTTTTTGTTGAGGTATAGTGCAAATATAGCAGTGTAAAGAAATATGAAGTTTATAATTGTTTTTATTGTATGCTTTGAAGAGCCTCCTGCGCTACCTTATTAGAAGGATCGATCTCTAAGACCTTATTCCAGTATATTTTTGAATTGTCCAGATCTTTTTTGAGGTAATAGAAATAGCCCAGATAACGATAGTATTTGGCTAGTTTCACTGCTTTTGAGAGATTCTCTAAAGATGGTTCATATTGCTGAGTCGCATTTAATAAGCGGTCTTGGTATAAATAATCTTGCCAAATGAACTTTCCATTAGGCGTGTTGAAAAATCCAGAGGTTTGTTGTATGCCATTATCATAATCTTTCGTCTCGAAAGCGTTGTACAAATTCAGACGTTGCGGTAAGAAATTATCCGGTTCAGTGGAAAGCCCTTTTGCGATGACTTCTCCATCCTCTTGATCAAAAGAGTATCCGGTATGGTGATTATCATCAATATGATCTTCACAAGAAGAGCACAGGCAAGCTTTATATTCGGAGGGACAGATGCGGTATCCGCATAAATGAACTCCCCTTTGCCAAACAGCAGGAATAAATCTAGAAGAGTCAATAGTGGTAAGACCTTTTTCATCTTAGTATGAGTATATTCTTTCATAAACAACAAAAGCTTTTTTTGAAAGGTTTAGGCAAATAGTAAAAATCATCTATTAAAAGATTGAAAAACTCGATAGGCTTCCGCAAACATTCCTTGCTTGGCTATTGTTATATTTGTGAAAAAGAAAAAGTAAGACATCATTGAACAACTAATAAAACAAATATAGTAATATGGAAATTGTAAAAGTAGTAGGTAGAGAGATCCTTGATTCACGTGGTAACCCGACAGTAGAAGTAGACGTACATTTGGCTTCCGGTGCATTCGGTCGTGCGGCTGTACCTTCTGGCGCTTCTACCGGTGAGAACGAGGCTATCGAGTTACGCGATGGCGATAAGAATCGCTACGGTGGCAAAGGCGTTCTCCGTGCCGTGGATAATGTAAATAAGGTAATCGCTCCCGCCATTTTAGGAATGAGCGCCTTGAATCAAAGAGAGATAGACCATAAGTTGCTGGATTTGGATGGTACAAAGACAAAATCAAATCTAGGAGCTAACGCTATGTTAGGTGTATCGCTTGCCGTAGCGAAGGCAGCGGCTAATTATCTGGATCTGCCTTTATATCGTTATATCGGTGGAACAAATACCTACGTGTTGCCGGTTCCTATGATGAACATTATCAATGGAGGTTCTCACTCCGACGCTCCGATCGCTTTTCAGGAATTCATGATTCGTCCGGTAGGTGCGAAGAGTTTCCGTGAGGGGCTTCGTATGGGCGCAGAGGTTTTCCATGCGTTGAAGAAAGTATTGCACGATCGTGGCTTGAGCACGGCTGTAGGTGATGAGGGCGGTTTCGCTCCGGCATTGGATGGTACGGAAGATGCCTTGAATTCTATTATGGCCGCTATCAAAGCCGCTGGATATGAGCCGGGCAAGGATGTGACGATAGCCATGGATTGCGCTGCTTCCGAGTTTTATCACGATGGTGTGTATGATTATACGAAATTCGAGGGTGAGAAAGGCGCTAAGCGTAACGCCCAGCAACAAGTCGCTTATCTGAGTGAGTTGGTGAACAAATACCCGATTGATTCTATCGAGGATGGTATGGACGAGAATGACTGGGCCGGTTGGCAAATGCTAACCTCCACGCTAGGCGGAAAATGCCAGTTGGTAGGTGATGACTTGTTCGTTACAAACGTAGAGTTCTTGAAGAAAGGTATTGAGAAGGGTTGTGCGAACTCCATCTTGATCAAGGTAAATCAGATCGGTACATTGAGCGAGACATTAGACGCTATCGAGATGGCCCACCGTAATGGCTACACATCCGTGACTTCCCACCGTTCCGGTGAGACAGAGGATGCTACGATCGCCGATATCGCCGTAGCTACCAACAGCGGACAAATCAAGACCGGCTCCTTAAGCCGTTCCGATCGTATGGCGAAATACAACCAGTTGCTTCGTATCGAGGAGGAATTGGGTTCCTTGGCTGTTTATGGTTATAAGACTTATAAGAAGTAATTTTCATTATTTGCTTGAGAAATGGGGGAGTTCACCTATCAAGGTGGACTCCCTTTTTCTTTTTAGTGGAAAAAACGAAGCAAACCTACTAATCAATAGCCAGCCTGCTCCAAACATTTAATGATTATAAATCTATTGCCCTAAATAAGAGAGTGAATGTTGTATCTCTTCTCTAGAGACCGAGAAGTTCCTGTTCCCGGCCAATTTATTTAATACGAGTGTGCCTATGTTTTCTGCGCTTTCCTTATCCGGGAACGCAATTACCGTATCAATAGAGGGAATGGTGGGTTGGTAAATCAACACCTTTCCGTTCATCCTAATCTGGTACCCCCAGCCATCCCCCGATTGAAATGTTTGCAACTCCAGTTGCCGCCCGGGAGAAGACCCCATTTCTTCACCCCGGAAAAAAGATAAATAAAACAGTAATACCGGCAGTACCACTAGGCCCGGTACGAACCAAGCCCGTCCTTTCTTAGTATTCATCATCGTCATATTCATTCGGGTGAAATTCCCAAATATCATCAAATTGAGTGGTACCACTTTTGCCGGATACTACGAATCCTTTCTCGCCAGAGGAGAAAGATGCTGTCGCCGTACGGGCAGTTCCCTTGAATTTAGCTACGTTTTCCCATAGATCGGTGGCCGGATAATATTTCCAAGTGTCGCTACGTAGGCTTCCGCTCTCACCGCAAGTCAGATAAGCGGCTCCATCAATCACGAAAGCAACCCCGTTCGTACGTGTGATCGTATAATCATCGTCATAATCCTCGTCCGAGGAATCCGATATATCCCTAAGTTGGGTCCATGATTCCGTGCTGGGATCGAATTTCCAGAAATCGTCTACATATTCGCCGTTATTTTGTCCGCAACATACATAAGCGATTCCATTTATCACGAAGCTGGTAGCGCCCTGACGCTTTGTCCCGCCGATACTGATCGTTTGCGTCCAGCTATTTGCCACCGGATTAAAGGCATAAAAGTCTTTTAGGTAATTCCCGTCGTATCCGCATCCGATATACGCTTTACCGTTTACCCCGAAGGCCACGGCTCCATATCGGCCCGAGCCGGGAAATCCGCTTTCTGTGCCCACGTATTGGTGGTCGGGTTAAATTCCCAGAAGTCGTTCAAGTAATTGGTACCGTCGTATCCGGTTCCCAGATATCCCTTTTCATCTACCGCCATAGCTACGGCCGAATTGCGGGCGGTTCCGGGAAAGTCCGCCTTTTGCGTCCAAGTATCTCGTTCCATATCATATTCCCAACAATCCGATAAACGATTTTTTCCGTCGTTTCCGCAAATCAGATATCCTTTGTTACCGATCGTGAAAGAGGAGGCGTAATTTCGCGCCAATCCGTCCATGTCAGAGACACGGTACCACTTACCGATCAAATCATCGTCATCGTCATCACTGCAAGCGCTGATGATGACAGGAAGAAAAAGCGATCAAGAATACAAGAATCCTTTTGTGTATCATTCTAACTACGTATTTTGTTTTTACGTAAGCAAAAGAACGAGGTTTTACGAGACCCACAAATTAAATCGGTAAACATACGGTTTTTATCGGTGAATAAGCCGGATTTATAGGTTAGGGCCTCGAATGGTTTTGAAATCGGTTTCATCTTCAGTATCGGGCCGTTTACAGAGGAAACCGGTGGGTTCATGGGTTTATCTTGCCGGGTTTTGCGCTAAATACGTTCTTTGCCATCGGATTGATAAAAGATTATTCGCTTATTAAATAAGAAGTATGGTTAGAACATTCTTTGCTTTGGGGTGCTTGATGCTCTGTCTGGGACTGTTTTCCTGTTATGACGAGAACGGTACGTATGGCAGCGATCTGGTGGACTCCGCTTTCCGTAACGTTCGTATAGATACCAGCACGGTCGTAGTGACCTCGGTATTGATCGACTCGTTGGAGACATCCGGTAAGAACGTCGCTTTGGTAGGCCGGTACAAACATTCATTATGGGGAGTCGTCTCGTCGCATAGCTTTATCGCTTATGAGAGACCGAGCTATGGGACTGATCCGGACGAGACGGTCGTATTGGACTCGCTAGTCCTGTCTCTCGCTTTCGATGGTCGCTTTGTAGGAGACACGACCCTCCAACAAACCCTCTCGATTTATCAGCTAACGGAGAAGATTGTCTTAAACGATAACGGGTACTTATATAATAATAGCAGTGTCTCTTACGCTCCCCGAGGCTTTGGCGGTCTGCTCATTTAAACCGAAGCCGAAGGGCGGGGAGAAACTGGAAGTCCGTCTTCCCGATGCGCTAGGGCAAGACCTCTTGTCCCGTTTTCATGCGCAGGATCAAGCGGTGTCCGAGGATCGCTTTGAGGACTATTTCAAGGGGTGGCGATCGTGCCGGACTTGGCGGGAAGCGAGTCTCTGCTGACTTTCACGGTAGCCGATTCCTCCGCCGCTTTAGTCCTGCATTATCATTTATCCGATGAGCTTTCCACGGAGAAGGAATTATGGTTCTTCCCAAATACGGATACCCAGTTCAATCATATCGACCATGACCGTAGTGGAACGGATATGGCAGGATATCCGATGAAAGGAGTGGAGATACCTTCGGCTGAGCTTAGTAACCGGGGCGTATTATTCGGAGGCTTGGGTTGGTATACCCGTCTGGAATTCCCGTATTTGAATAATCTGATGCAACAAGGCACGCAAGTGGAGATCGAGAGCGCTTTACTTAAGATTTATCCCGAGCAAGGTACTTATTCGGATTACAATACCTTGCCGGACAGCCTCTACCTATATATCGCCGATGAGAATAATGTGGTGACGGATGCCGTGACCGATTATCTCGGTTCCGAGGTTCAACGAGGTACGCTATCGGAAGACAATACGTTTAACGAGAACACCTATTATTATTTCGACGTGACTCAATTCATGCAAGAGGAGCTAGGTGCCTTTGGCATGTATAAGCATAATCTTCAGTTGGTTTTTAATAGTGATGATTACACCGGCACGTTCAAGAACTTGACGTTTAACGATCAGGGAGGACGTAACCCGGTCACCCTACAACTCATTTATAAGGTCTATGAAAGTTACTAGATACCTTCTTTACCCTTGCCTCTTGATGGCGGCAAGCGCATCCGCGCAGAATGCGATGACTTCCTCACCTTACTCGATGTTTGGACTGGGTGAGATGGCTTCCGGTTTATATGGTCAAAATACCTCGATGGCGGGTGTCACTGTCGGCATGCGGGAAGGGATGCTGATGAATATAGAGAATCCTGCCGGATTGACGGCGTTGGATAGTTGTAAGTTGTTCGCTGAGGCATCTGCCTTCGTGAAGAATGAGCGATACCGCTCAGACGGGAGCTCTAGCAGCGCATTCACCGGAAATTTCTCCGCTTTCTCATTGGGAGGGCGTATCATGCGACGGTGGTATATGTCCGCCGGGGTAACTCCTTATAGTTTCGTTGGGTATTATTTTAAGTCCTCGCAAGAGTTGGAAGGATCTCCCGGAACCTTTGTAACCAGTACGTTTTCGGGGACAGGCGGGCTTTCCAAGGCTTTCCTTTCCCAGGGATTTTTATTGACCAAGCATCTATCGGTCGGTATGAATCTTAATTTTATCTTTGGAAATATGACGCAGAATGAGATACAAAGTGCGATGACAGTGTCAAGGGAGATGTCCGGCCGCTCTTTTTACGCCGATTTCGGTTTACAATATCATCGTCCGATCGCCCGGAAACCTTTCTAACGGTCGGCGCCATTTACGGTTATAAGCAACGGATCTCATTGAAAAACACGGTGACGGTGACGGGAAGCAGCACGGAAACCCCCTATAACCAGAAAAGGGTGACACAATATCTACCTCAATATATAGGTATCGGTAGCTCATTGGCGCATAAGAAATGGACGTATGCGTTGGACTATCTGTTCCGGCAATACGGGGTATTGAACTCGGGCGATAGCCGGGTAAAGTTCCGGGATTCGCATGAGCTACGCTTGGGTGTATGCTATTTCCCGAATGGATTTAGCTCCAGCAGTTATTGGAAACGGATGTCTTATAAAGCGGGTGTTTCCGTTTCCACGCCTTACCTGCGGTTGAAAGGGCAATCCGGCGGGGCGTATCGGGTAAGCGTCGGCTTGGGGTTACCCGTCTTGAATGGCCGTATCAATACGGCGTTTTATTACGATCGTCTCCAATTGCAAGGGAATGCGTTGCGAAGGGATATCATGGGCTTTACGGTGACCTATACATTAAGCGAGAAGTTCTACCAAGTGAAGCTTTAGTTTTCTGCCTATGAAACTAAAGTTTCTTCACTAGGAAACAAAAGTTTTGTCACGGAGAAACAAAAGTTTCTTCCGCATGAAACTCTTGGTTACTCTTGGAGAGCCAGATTATTCATCAAGGCGGGCAGGTACGAATCGCTGATAGGGATCAGTTCCTCGCCGATACGTATCCGCTTGCGCTCGATATAATTAATGTGGGAGAGGGATACGATGTAAGAGCGATGTACCCGGCAAAAACGATTCCTGTCCAGAAACTCCTCGAACCGCTTCAAGCTGACTTGCGTGAGCAGGGGCTTGCCATTGATACGGTGTACCTTTACATAATCGCCGTATCCCTCGAGGAAAAGGATCTCTTCCCGGCGAAGGCGAATGATCTTGCTGCCCTCCCGGACGAAGATGGGGCGTTCGGTTTGCTCCTTGCTCAGCACTTGGTGGACATCGGCCAAAGCCTTGTCCAGTTTCTCGAAATATCCCATGAGCGTGTTTAGGGTCGAGGCGTCTCCGTCGAAAGTGATACATTTCAGCATAGTGTTTTTACCTTTATTTGTTGTACCGCGAAATAACAGGAAAGTTCGGTAAAGAAAGGTTAAGCGCCGATTAGTGGTATAATCGGGTCGGTGAATCGCCTTACGGGAGGGGGTGAAAAGACATTATTCCTCTTCCCTCAGAATCCATTTCTTGAAGATCGGGGTCTTGGCCTTGCTGATGATGATACGTTCGGGAACCGGCAAGGTGAGGTTGACGGACAGGCGGCTCCCGAACCAAAGATCTATATCCTTGATGGCGTTGCGTGAAATGATGAATTGACGGTTGGCCCGGAAGAAAAGCCTCTCGTCCAGTTGCTCTCCCAACGCGTCGAGGGTACGGTCTACGGGATGTTGCTTCCCGTCGGAGGTATAGGCGGTAACCTTCTCGTTGGTCGTATAGAAATAAAGGATCTCCTCAACCGCCAACGGATAGAATTTATCGGCCAGCATGATCAACAGGCTCTTGATCGTGTGGCGACTCTGGATCGTACGGTTCGTTTGCCGGATATGCGCCAGCCTTTCCTCGGTATCGAACAGCCGTAATTTATTCAAGGCCCTTTCCAGCGAGGCCAGCGTGACAGGCTTCAGTAGATAATCGATACTGCTCACTTGAAAAGCCTGTAGCGCATACTCATCGTAAGCGGTCGTGAAGACTACCGGGGCATCTATCTCCACCTGCTCGAATATCTTGAACGCCGATCCGTCCGCTAAATGGATATCCATGAAGATGATATCCGGATGAGGCGATGTCCGGAAGAAATCCACGCTCTCCTCGATACTCTCCAGCTCGGCGATCACCTCGATCGGGGTAACCGTATTTTGCGCTAGGATCGCCTTTAAGCTATTAACGGCGGTAGTCTCATCTTCTATAATAATTGCTTTCATGAGTGAATGGGTTTATTAAGTAAAGGAAGCGTGACCTTGAAATATTCCTTGCGGTTGGAGATCTGGATGTCCTTTCCGGTAAGCATCCGGTAGCGTCCCCATAAGTTCTTCAATCCGATACCGCTGCCTTTGCTATCTTCCGACTTAGGATGTATTTTATTGGATATGATTAGTTTGTCCTCATGGGTGGTATAGATATCGATCTGTAGCGGGTATTGCTTGCTGATAACGTTGTGCTTTACGGCGTTCTCGATCAAGGGGAGTACGCTCAATATCGGCAGATACCAAAGTAAGTAAGGGGTATCCGCTTGGATGGAGAAGAATAGTTTTCCCTCGTAGCGCACGCTCAGCAGATAGGTATACGCCTTTACGAATTGAAGTTCTTCCGCTAGCGTAACCAGCTCTTTCTTGTTGCTTTGCAAGATATACCGGAAGACGTTGGATAGCTCATCCAGATAAGCCAACGTCTGTTGTTTCTCTCCGCTCTGTATCAAGGCGTTCAATCCATTTAAGGAGTTGAAGAAGAAATGTGGGTTGATTTGTCCCATCAAGGCGTTATAGGAATTCTGTAACTTCTCGGTCTTCAATTGTTCATATTCCAGTTTCATTTGTTGCTTGCTGCTTAACAGGCGGATTAGTACGGAACTTAGCATAACCGTGAGGAAGACGAAAAGATGCTCCGTCATGAAAGAGTTAGGGACCGTGAAAGGATTGGGCGGTACCGGTATGTCCCGATGCTCGGCAGGCCTGATGGTTTGCGTAGCCATCCTGTCCCGGTTGATGCGGATCATGATATCCCGGGTAGCTGGCTGAGGTCCGTCTTCTCCCAGCCATTCTACAACAATGGCCGTGTACAAAACCGGCGACAGATGAAACATGCCGTAGGCGATGCTGATACAAGTTACGCAAACCACCAATACCCTCTTTTTATACTCTTTCCTGAGGAAAAGCTTGTCCCCGAACTTATACATCAAGCTGTTGACAATAAATAAGATGAAGGAGAACACGAAGAACCAGATTAGCAAATAATACATGGTGCGATCCGGAGGCTGGATACCCATGTTCGGGTTTCCGGTCTCGAACTCATATTTACGCATCAGAAGGGCGAAGTTCACGAAAATACTAAGCAAGACGGATATCGTGAAGCCGATCAATAAGTCATTTCTTTTTAATTGTAACATAGATAAACCCTTTGTCTGCTTACAAAGATAGGGCTTCCTTATCCGAGCGGGAAAAGGAATCGACGAAACGGATAAAAATATCGGTGAATCGCCCGGGCTTCCGAAAATAATGTACCTTTGCTGGAAATTAGGATCTCTGTTGCTATGACGAAATGGTTTGTCTACATATTTCTGGCCGGTGTCTGCCTGTTGCTTTCCTGTGGCGGTAAATCCGTACGGGAGAAATTTGCGGAAGCGGACCGGTTGGTAAACGAGAATAACTTAGATAGTGCCGCTTGGCTGCTGGAGGAGCAAATAACGCTTTCCGCTCTTTCGGATAGCGATAAGGCGGAGTATGGATGGAGGCTTGCTTGGCTTCATCTTTTGCAGGATCGCAGCTTGGTGAACGACTCACTCATCGACTACTCAGTGGATTATTATAAGGAGCATGCCTCGGAGCCTTTACTTTCCGCTTATTTCGTAAAGGCGATTTATATGGGTGATTCCCGGAAGGGATTGGAACAAAGGCGTTCCTTGTACCGGGAGGCGATAGATTCCGCTTTTTCCCGTTCGGATTCGACCTACCTTGTGCGTTTTTATGACAAATTAACTTCTATGACTTTCGGTGAGGGGTTGTATCGGGAAACGATTGCGGACTCGAAGGAATGGGAAGCTTCGCCAAAAGCCGGATTTAAGGAGATGGCCTATTATATGGCTGGGTTGAGTTATAGCCGCTTGCAAATGAGGGATTCGGCGGATTATTATCTTCGTTTGGCGGTGGATTCGTCCTTGGCTAAGGATATAAAATGGTATGCCCATCATTTTGCCCGCAATTATGCGGATTTCTTGTATGACTTTAATCCCAAGGCTTCTATCAGCTATTTGCGTTTGCTGAAGGAACGTTATCCGGAACGAGAAATCTTGGGATCCTATGTTATGCCTTGGATCAATCTTGGGGAGCTGGATTCTGCCCGGAAGTATATCGAGAAGAATACGTTAGACTTGGAGCGTAGTCACAGCGATGATATAGCCTCGCATGCGCTGAATTATGCCTATCAATTTATATTGGACGTAAAGGAAAATAAACCGGTGGATATTTCCCGATTAGGGCAATATTGTGATTCTTTGTATATCGTGAAATCGCAAACGGAGAAGGCGGAGCGAGAACGCTTGATCGACCAAAACCGTTTGCGCCAAGCGAACCTTCGTCTGGAGATGAGCCGGCAGCGCACGTTCTCTATCTTGGTGATCGTCTCCTTGTTTTCTCTATTGGTCGCTGGTGGAGTTTCCATCTATATCCGTAACCGAAGGAACCGTTTGATCGATATGGAGGAGCGTTTGGAGGCCTTGCGTCAGCTCTTGGACGAATCGAGGCAATCCGTAGCGGAGGAGGAGAAACCCGATAGTGCCTTTTTTCCGTAAGGTCTTGTTGCAGCAATTGGGTGTTATCCGCTTGATGGCGACTACTCCCACGCAACAAAATAAGGAATTGCTCCAGCAAATGACTCGTATCACGAACGAGGATGTCCCGGTAGATACGCTTTTGGTATGGGATGACCTGTATCCGATTATCGACGCGGTCTATGATAATTTCCATACGCATCTGGTCCGATTGTCTGACGGGCGTTTGCTGGAAAAAGAGATCCAGCTTTGTTGCTTGCTATGCGCCGGCTTCTCTACCAAGGAAATCAGTGTAGTCACCCAACAAAGCGTCCGTACGATCTATCAGCGCAAGACGGACATCCGCCATAAGCTGGGTATGGACGAGAAAGAGGATATTATCGGCTATATAAGCGCTCAAACGGCCAATATAAACTTTTTCTCTCTAAGTAGCTCGGCAATGCTCTGTAAATCAGCGTATGCTGAAAAGGCTTCGCACTTTAGTTTCTAGCCTGTATAAATCGATTATAGCGGTTTCCCTCCTTACATTTGTCTCGAATCAAATTTGAATTTTATGAGAAGACAAGTATTATTTGTGGGATTGATTTGCGTTGCCTTTTTTGGTAAACGCGCAAGAGGAGAAAACGATCGATTTGGATGAGGTTACCATTCAAGCCTCTTCGATTATAAGAAAGAAAGACCGTCAACTTATATTCCCCTCTAAAGACCAAGTGCGGCGCTCGATGGATGGCTTGGATTTGACAAGGCGGATGTCTTTACCTCGTCTATGGGTAGATCCGAATACGAAAAGTATCTCTATGGCGAATGGAAACGTTCAGTTGCGTATAAATGGCGTGTTGGCTTCTTCCTTGGAAGTCGCAGCCCTCTCGCCGGAGGATATCAAACGGGTGGAATATCACGATAATCCCGGCTTGCGATATGGGGAAGGAGTCGATATCGTCTTGGATTATATAACGATCAAGCGGACTTCCGGAGGAAATCTCGGCGTGGATTTAAGCCATCAATTAAACACGTTTTGGATGGCAGATTATATATATGGTAAGTATAACCGAGGACGTTCGGAATTCTCTTTATCCAGCTTTGCGAACGGACACCGGTATAAAGAGGCATGGCAAGACCGGACGGAAATCTTTCATACCCCAGATGGTACCTTCCAGCGAACACAGGAAGGAATCCCCGGGAGGGATTATGAGATGTATTGGACTACGACGGCGAATTATAACTACACGAAGGATGATGATTATTTCTTGAACGCTAAGCTGAATTTTTTATTATTATGACTATCCGCATAACTAGCAGTGCCCTTTTTAAGGAATAGCGAGAGCAAGATGACGACCGATCTTATCGATAATAATAAATCCTTGAATACCCGTCCCTCGCTCGACTTGTATTATTTCCGGAAATTACCACGTAAACAATCATTGGCTGTCAATGTCGTGGGAACTTATTCGAATACCGATAGCCGTCATACCTACCGGGAAGAACTGGAAAGTATTCCTTTGACAGATAATTATACGAAAGTAGATGGAAAGCGCTATTCGGTAATCGGAGAGGGTATCTACGAGAAAGAGCTAGAGACCGGTCGTATTTCCGCCGGTTTGAAACATACGCAGGCTTATACGGACAACGTATATTCCGGTTCCGGTGATTATACGACCCATATGACGGAATCTGAATCGTATATGTATGCGCAATACGTAGGAACTTGGAAGAAGTTGGTTTATAACGTAGGTTTGGGCGCCTCCCGTAATTATCTATCGCAAGAAAACTCGGGCTCTTATAATCGGTGGTATTTCCGCCCGCAGGTAACACTTACTTATACTATCAATGAGGTATTATCCGCTCGTTATCGGTATACCCTGCGCAATGTAAACCCATCCTTGTCTGAGTTGAGTAACGTGGAGCAATGGATTGATTCCTTACAGGTTCGTAGAGGTAATCCGGGTCTATCCCCTTTCTTATATCATAACAACGCCGTGGAATTTCATGTGAATACGGCAAAGGTCAAGGCCGGCTTTACTTTCTCTTACCAATACCAGCCCCGCATGGTCATGGAAGAGACCCTGTATGACGCTAGCCGGGGACTTTTTATCCGCACCTACGATAACCAACGGAGTTTCCATCGCTTTACGCCGGAACTCTATTTGAATTATTCACCCTTCGGCGATTATCTGCGCATGAATATCTCCGGAGGCTTGAACCATTTCCAATCGAATGGAAATAGCTATTCGCATACATATACGGATCCCTTCTATGTGATCTCTTTGAATAGCGATGTGAAGAACTTTAATTTTAATCTGTTGATTTATAAGAGAAGCTATAGCTTTTCGGGTGAGACCAGTCGTGAGGCCGATCGTTTTAATAGGTTGGGTATCGGTTATAGGATCGGGAAGGTTCAGTTAAGCGCTTCTTTCTCTACCCAATTTACCTCATCCGCCCGTTACCGGGTAAGAACCTTTCAGCGATCGCTCCCTATGTGACCGATCAGCGTTTTGGTGATATTTATCCGGGCTTCGAGATCGGATTCTCTTACCATTTAGATTTCGGTCGCAAATACAAATCCGTGGATCGTAAGTTGTATAATTCAGATAATGAATCGGGTATATTGAATAGTCGGAAGTAAGTTACATCTATATTGTCGATTACGTGTTCGCGGCTTTCAGTATGCAATATATTATAATTGGGTAGGATATAGTTCTCTATCATTCCTACCCGTTTCATGCGTGCGAACACCTCTTGGTAAGGCTGCCCCAATTTGCGTGCGGTTCCTTCTATACAAAAGGAAGCGAACGCTAGCTCTATTTCTGTTTGCGATAGTTCGATTTGTTTATCCATTTTTCCATGTCGCTTAGGTGGATTTGCTTCAAATGTACGTAAAAAGCGGCTCATGCGATAAAATCCGTGGATGAAATTATCTATAAATGGGAATTCCGTAGAGGTAGTACTTACTTTACCGATGAAGTATATCTCCTGTGGAACTTGAAGTATATCTCTTATAGGGAAGGGAGTGGTATCTCGTGAAAATGACTTTTGATGAACCCTTGTTTTAGAGCATATCCAAATTATCTGTCAGCGATATTCATTCATGAATCGTGGGCGACTTGGATATATGATTTCTTTCAATGCCCATTCTAAGGTTCTTATAATGCCCATCGTAAGCTCCTTTGAATGGGCATTGTTAGATGCTTACGATAGGCATTGTAAGAAACGATAAACAAAAAGCCATCCGGCATTCCGCTGGATGGCTTTTCGTATGGCAATAGAATCGGAGAGATTAGACTCTCTTTTCTTTGATTCTTGCTTTCTTACCGGTAAGGGCACGCAAGTAGTACAATTTAGCACGACGTACTTTACCGACTTTGTTAACCGTGATGCTTTCGATAAACGGAGATTCGATCGGGAAAATTCTCTCTACACCTACGTTCTCAGACATCTTACGAACTGTGAAACGTTTTTTGTCGCCGTGACCGGAGATACGGATAACAACACCGCGATACTGCTGGATACGCTCTTTGTTACCCTCTTTGATACGGTAAGCTACCGTGATCGTATCACCACTCTTGAATGAAGGAAGTTCCTTCTTCGTAGCGAACGCTTCTTCTGCAATCTTAATTAAATCCATTGTTTATAGCTTTTTAATTGTAATTTATAATGAAACGCAATTTAACGGGCTACATTTCCCGACAGAGATTACGTAAAGCGGGTGCAAAGTAACGAAATAAATATTTGATTCGCAATAGATAGATGCTTTTTTGCTCGCTATTTGATTAAATCTTTTATGTCTACCAAGGATTCAAACCATTGACATCCACCAGCGATTCCCGTTCCTCCTTCCACATTGCTGTAGATTCGGACAGGCTCGGCCAGACCTACATTCGTAAGTCCGCCCATGATACCTTCATTCTTGATGTTTTGTAAAGATAGCAGATATTGGTAATAGGGTTCGGACAGGGAATATAAACGAATATGGCGTTTGGTATAATATTTAGTATCGGACCTAAGTTGTTCTTTTACTTGCAACGTGTATTCCTTCCCGTCGAACAGCTCGTCGGAAAATACCCGTCCCCGCCAATTTACCATCGAGGAGCCGAAAACCTCATCCAAGATACCTTGTTGCTGCGTGAATACGGGATCTACGGAGAAGTCCAACAGGACACCAAGATGGTCGTCATCTCCCCATATCTGTAGAGAATAGTAATTTGATTTACCCGGGGTATCTTGGAAAGTGATTTGATAGATAAGTACATCGTTTTCTTCTATGTAGGAGATATTCCCATCTCCATCGACAAGGGTACCGCCGTTGCCGGTAGCTTCTTTACGGGGAATTATGCGCAGGCCTTTGATTTCGGTCTTGGAAGGAATCTTATCTTCCGCCGAGGCTGTTCCATATTCCGGGGTGGAAGCTACAATCTTTACGGTTTGTCCGGGCTGTGGAACCGTATTCGATATATAAAGCGTATCTGTTACCCATCCACCTCGATCCTCTCCGAGCCAACGAGAAGATTTCCAATAGGAATATTCTTTCCAAGGCATCTCCTCCTTGAAGATCCCGTCTATGTATAATTCCACCTTGGCGTTTCGAATCGTCACGTCCGGCTTGCTCTCTGAGTGAAACCATGTGCGGGATATGCTGGCCATTACGACTGTATCCGGCGAGAAGGCCGAGTTGATCACCATTTTCGGTGTAGTACGATATTCCTCTAGGTCAAACTTCCTGTAACAGGAGGTTAGGAGCATGCTGGATAATAAGATTGATAAATAGAATATAGGTTTCATGTTCTTTAGAATTTATAAGTATATGATATAGACGGAATGATCGGTAAGAACGATAACGTCTCGAAATAATGGCTATAGTTTATCCAAGACCGCTTATGGATAGTTATCGGGTTCATCTGGCAATAAGCGTTATATACGCTGATATTCCAGATACCGAGATGGCCGTTCTTTTTAGGTCGATAAATATTAATCCCCAGATCTAAGCGGTGGTAAGCGGGGAGACGTACGTTATTACGCTCCGTGAAATAGTCCAAGCCTCCTTCCGGTAAGAGCGGAGGGACAGGAGTGAGGCCCAAATCCTCGTAATTCTCGAATGCCACCGTAACCCGGTTTCCGGTCATGAAAGTCCAGCTTCCGGTCAGTTCCAATTCCTCGTTGATCTTCCAGTTTGCGACGATATTCAGCTTATGGCGGTTATCGTATTTCGCGGGGAAACGTTTGCCATTATTAATCTCGTCGAACTGCCGGTCGCTCCACATTAGTCCGTATCCGATCCATCCTGTTATACGCCCCGTCTCTTTCCGGGCGATAAACTCCGCTCCGTAGGCCCACCCCTTACCGGCGGCCAGTTTCTCCTCCCAACCGACGAACGAGGGTAAGAAGTTGTAACCATCTTTATAATCCAGTAGGTGATTCATCCATTTATGATAACCTTCCACCGAGAAGGAATAGTCTTTGTGTAAATTGTAATAAGCGCCGACGGATACTTGATCACTCTCCAATGGCTTCAGCTTCTTGCTGACCGGCATCCACATATCGGTAGGGAGACTCATATAACTTTCGCTGATCTGATGTACGTATTGATTCATCCGGGCGTATGAGGCCTTAAGGCTTAGATCCCTCGTGAGCAGGAAGCGTACGGATAAACGAGGGTCTAAGGAGACATATGTCTTCTTTTGTATATTATACATGTTCAGGCGTAATCCGGCGTTAGCCCGGACAATGGGAGATATCGCCCAGTCATCTTCGGCGAAAACAGCCAACTCATTCGCTGAAAGGCGCTCGTCTCCGGTAGTTCGTTTGGTCGGAGACAAATTCTCGGAGGTCTTTTCCTCGATATATTCCGGGCTGAAACGATGGTAAAGATAGTCGGTGCCATAACGGATATGATGTGCCGGGGTAGGAATATAGTCGAAGTTCGCATGGACTCCGAAATCATTGATACCGTTTCGGGTTGAGGTCTCGATAAAACGTGAAGAATAATCTTTGTCACCCTCGGTTCCGTAGTATTGTGAAGTCTCTTGTTTTAGTTTGGATTGATAATGGGAATAAGCCAAGGTGACGGTACCGAACATCTTGTTGTTAAACACATACGACCAGCCGGAAGATAATGCGATGTTACCCCAGCGCATCTTTCCAAAGTCCTTATTCTCGAAAGGGGTTATATCATCACCTACGGAGAACTCGGAACTTCCTCCTTTTAGGAAATCCTGTCCGAAATAGAAATTAACGTAAGCTTGGCTCCGGTCATTGATATGGTGGTTCACTTTTAGGTTCAGATCGGTAAAAGCATAGCGTGCGCTGAATTTCTCCCCCTTCTTTTTCTGAATTTTATTGTAGATCGCCAAACCCGGTGCGGATAAGGCATCCAGCCAAGAGCGACGGAAGGAGGCGTTGAACGAAGTCCGGTCTTTAATGATCGGCCCTTCGAAATTTAAGTTACCGGAGGTCAATCCCAGCATGGCGCTACCATGGTACTCTTTCATATTGCCATCTTTAGTATGCACATCCACTACGCTGGAAAGCCTTCCCCCATAGCGGGCGGGGGAAAGCGGATTTATAAAAATCCACATCTTTCAAAGCCTCGGCGTTGAAAGCGGAGAAAAGTCCTCCGAGATGATTGACCTGATACAGTTGGATTCCGTCTATCATATACAGGTTCTCGTCTCCATTCCCCCCACGGACATACATCCCGGCTAATCCTTCCGTTCCGGCTGATACGCCGGGTTGGGTTTGCAGGGCTTTGATCACATCGGCCTCACCGAATAAGGTCGGGATGGTCTTGATCATCTTCCGGGTTATTTTAATCGTTCCCATCTGAGGGGCTTGTATCGGGTTTTGTGTGTCATTACTACCGGTAACGACAACTTCGGCCAATGCTTCACCGCTTTCCAGCAGAATTTCCATCACGGTATCCCGTTCGAGCGGTTGGAATGTATGTGAGAAACGTCCGTATCCGATGTAGGAAGTCTCCAGACGGACTACCCCGACCGGTAAGGTTAGACTGAAGAAACCGTGGTTATTGGTAGCCGTGCCCCTTTGTGTGCGAGAGTCATAAACGGAGGCCCCGATTAGATATTCCGTAGTCGCTTTATCCCGTACGAATCCGCTGATGGTTACTGAGCGGGGGCGTTTCTTCAAGATGATGTGGGTACCGTTTATCTGATAAGACAGAGGGAGCTTTTGGAATAGCCGGGTAAGGCATTCCGATATGGATTGGTTATCAGATTTGAATGTAATCCGGGAAATGCCTTTGAGAATAGAAGGATCGTAGGAGAATGTCATGCCTGTTTGATGCTCTATTTTTTCATGATTTCTTGGATCGGCTCTTGTTTAGCCTCGATACTGAGAGTCGGCGCCTGTCCCCAAGCGCTTGATTGAAAGCCGAAGATAATCAAGATTATGAGTAGTATTAGCTTCATGAAGTACTTCATTTTTTATTACGAGACAGGAAAGATAGTAAAAACCCCTATCACAATTCACGTTACTATTGCGATATTTTCTTATTTTTGGAGAGTAATAATGATAATGTTGTGATGAGACAGATTGGAATCTTGCTTTTGTGTTGTATTTCCCTTTTATCGAGTGGGGCGCAAACAGTCCCGAACCTTTATCGTGCGGTGGATCAGGAAAAGATGAATCATTGGGTTGATTCCGTGTTTGACGCTATGAGTTATGATGAACGGATCGGGCAGTTATTTATGGTTATAGCGAATCCTAAATCCGATAACCGGAATATGCAACGGCTCATGCGTTACGTGAACGATATCAAGATCGGGGGCATCTTATTCCATAAAGGGGATCCGGTGACGCAAGCGGAGGTGACCAATCGTTTGCAAAAGGCTTCCCGGATTCCGATGTTGGTCTCTTTGGATGGGGAGTGGGGACTTTCCATGCGATTAAGTGGAACCACCCGTTTCCCGAAAAACATGATGCTAGGCGCTATCGAGGACAATGCCTTGATCGAGGAATATGGAAAAGAGGTGGACGGCAGTGCCGGGAAATGGGAATTCATATAAATTTCGCTCCGGATATGGACGTGAATAGCAATGTGGATAATCCCGTGATCGGCCTGCGTTCGTTTGGCGAGAATCCGGAGGCTGTGGCGGAGAAGGGTATCGCTTACGCAAGAGGATTGGAAAGTACGGGCATCTTGTCTGTCTCCAAACATTTCCCCGGACATGGAGATACTTCCGAGGACTCGCACGAGACATTACCCGTTGTGCGCCATGACCGGGCCCGCTTGGATAGCGTGGAACTTCTTCCTTTTAAACGTTATATATATGATGGGTTCGGCGGGATAATGACGGGACATCTTTACGTTCCAGCTTTGGATAAAAGTCATAAGCCGGCTTCTTTCTCCAAGGCGGTAGTGACGGATCTATTACAGAAAGAACTCGGTTTTCAAGGTCTGTGCTTTACGGATGCTTTAGCGATGAAAGGGGCTTCCACAAAGAAAACGGATAATCCTTCGGTGAAGGCTTTGCTTGCGGGGAATGATATCTTGCTCGCTCCGGCCGCTCCAATCAATGATTTTAAGGCCGTGAAAGAGGCTATTGAAGAAGGGGTATTGGATCTGGAAGCGATCGAGGCCAAGTGCTTGAAAATATTAAGGTACAAATATATCGCTGGATTGAATGCCTATAAGCCGGTCGAAACAAAAGGCTTATCGAAACGTTTGAACTCTCCGCATGCGGCATGGATGGCGGCGAAGTTGAATTCGGAGGCTATTACCGTTTTGAAGAATGAGGATACGATCTTACCTCTTAAACAGTTGAATAAGAAAAAGATCGCGGCGCTCTCGATTGGAGACGGGGTTGGTAATGAATTCCAGAAAATGCTGGGCGAATATGATTCGATCGCTTGCTTTAGCATCGGACGGCGTTCTACGGCTGCCCAAGTCCAGCAGGTTTATAATAAATTGCAAAAATACGACGTGATCATTTGTGGCGTACATACGATTCGCATTCCCGAGAGTTTAGCGTTGAGGCAGTTGGCTGCGAAGAAAGAGTTGGTCTATGCTTTCTTTACCTTACCATATGCTTGTAAGGAATATAAGAAGTCGATCGAGAAGGCGAAGGCGGTCGTGTTGGCTTACGAGGGCACTCCCTTAGCGCAGGAATATGCGGCCCAAGTGATATTCGGTGGTATTGCGGCGAAAGGGAAACTTCCGGTTTCAATTCCGGGATTGTATTATGCGGGTACTGGTATTTTTACGGAAAAGACTCGTTTGGGGTATCACCAGCCAGAAGAGGTGGGAGCGAATCCGGACCGTTTGGATGTAATTGAGTCGATCGTTAAAGAGGGATTGGATGAGAAGGCTTATCCCGGATGCCAAGTGTTGGTTGCGAAGGACGGCATGATTATCTATAATAAATCGTTCGGTTATTTTGATTACGAAAGTAGGCAGCCGGTCACGGAGTCATCGGTCTATGACTTGGCCTCGGCGTCGAAGGCGGCGGGAACTTTATTGGCGGTCATGAAAGCGTATGATGAGAAGAAATTCACTTTGAACAATAAGATCTCCGATTTTATACCGGAGTTGAAGGAGTCTAATAAAAAGGATTTATCGATAAAAGAGTTACTATACCATCAATCGGGAGTGACTCCAACTATTAATTTCTATCTGGATGCCATTGATAAGGATAGTTATAAAGGCAGTTTATATAGTTCGGCGAAGAACGCTACGCATCCGGTTCGTTTTGACGCTAAAACGTATGTCCGGAATGATTTTAAATATCTTCCGGATGTAGTTTCGGATACCCGGAAACCCGGATTTACGACTGAGGTAGCCCGTAATTCTATGTGAGTGATTCCTTTAAAGATACGATCCTTCAAGATATCAAGAAATCCCGTTTGGGTACGAGAGGTAGGTACGTATATAGTTGCGTGAATTTCATTATGCTGAAAATGATGGTGGAAAATCTGATGAAATCTCCGATGGACCAGCTTCTTCGGGATGATTTCTACAGCGGGTTAGGGGCTTGGCATACCACTTATAATCCGTTGAAGCGAATGGATACCTTGCAAATTGTACCTACGGAACAAGATGGATTTGTCCGCCGCCAATTGCTTCGCGGATATGTACATGATGAGGCAGCCGCTTTTCAAGGGGGTGTTTCTGGAAACGCCGGATTATTTTCGAATGCGAATGATTTGGCGAAGGTGCTCCAATTGATGCTAAACCAAGGGACTTATGGCGGCGAGCGCTATCTTTCTTTGGAAACCAGCCGTTTGTTTACACAAAGCAAGAGCCCGACTTGCCGTAGAGGGTTAGGCTTTGATAAGCCGGTGATTGGTAATCCGAAAGCCTCGCCTTGTGGGGCTTTGGCTCCCGCCTCAGTCTATGGACATACAGGATTTACGGGTACTTGTTTTTGGGTAGATCCGGATAACCAGCTTATTTATATATTTTTGAGTAACCGGGTGAATCCTAGCCGGGCAAATAATAAACTGGGATCGCTTGATATACGTACTCGCATACAGGATGCGATCTATAAGGCGATTGATAGGAAAAGCCAAAAAGATTCGTAATTTTGTGACAGTTTTAACAGATAGGTATTAATTAAAAAGCAGGTATATGTTATACGGACACGGTGATGATTTTTATAACGCAAAGAACGAGGTAAAGATAAACTTTAGCTCGAATGTGTGGCACGGAGCTAATTTAGATAAACTGAAGGAACATTTGATCGAGCATTTTGATAAGCTGACTCGTTATCCGGAGCCGGATGCCGCAACTTTGAAAAGATTGTTGGCCCGCCGGTATGAGATCAAGGAGGAGAATATCGTAGTGACGAATGGTTCGATCACCGCTTTTTATTTGTTAGCGCAAGCTTGGCGAGGTGCGAAATCCATGATCGCTATTCCTTCTTTCTCTGAATATGAGGACGCTTGCCGTTTGCATGAGCATGAGATCTCTTTCTTCCCGACATCGGACGATTTATCAGAGTTATCCTTGGAGGGACAGGATTTCTGTTGGATTTGTAATCCGAATAATCCGGATGGAAAGCTGATCCACCGTACGGAGCTTCTCCGTTTGATCTCGGCGAATCCGCAGACTACCTTCATTATTGATCAGGCATACGTGGCTTTTTACGACGGAAGACATGCTAAAGCCGAGTGACGTGAAAACGCATAAGAACTTAATCCTTGTCCAGTCTATCTCGAAGGCTTATAATATCCCCGGCTTGCGTATCGGTTATCTGGTCGCTTCTCCGGAGATCGCGGAGAAAGTGAACAAGTATATCATACCTTGGTCGGTAAATGCTATCGCTATCGAGGCAAGTAAATATATCTTGATCCATCCGGCGCAATTTACGTTGCCGATCCGTAAATGGCAGCGTGAGACTGCGGATTTTATTTATCAATTAAGTAAATTGGATGGCTTGGAGGTAATTCCGACCTCTACGACTTTCTTCCTTGTCCGTTTGAAGAAGGGCACGGCCGCTGATTTAAAGCAATTCCTTTTAGATAATTACGGAATCTTGATCCGTGACGCTTCGAATTTCCGGGGCTTGGATGAGACTTATCTACGGCTCTCTACCCAGAAGTCTGATGAGAACCAGATCTTACTTGAAGGGGTGAAGGTTTGGTTGGAGCAACAATGAATTGAACACGAGAAACTTCCGGAGGTATGTGGGTATTTCCGGAAGTTTTTGTTAAAATAGCCAACCAATGAACAGGGGTAAGTAGTCTTTCAACTCTGTCTTTAATATTTCAATTGCCTTATTTTTATATCTTTCTACTGTCCGTATGGATATTTGCATATCCTCTGCGATCTCGCCGTAACTCTTATTCTCAAAGCGATTCTTCTCAAATACATATCGATAGTTTTCGGGTAATTTAGCAAGTGCCTCTCGAAGTAGGGTTTGTAATTCTTCCCAAGTATAAAGTTCCTCGCCACTATCCGCATAGATAGGGATTTGCTCTTGAGGAAGTTTGTCTACATATTCTTCATGATTGCGTTGCAGATAGTTGAGACTGTGGTTCTTGGTAGCTGTGATAAGATAATTGCGCGCGGAAGTTCTTATTACGATGCGTTTACGATTTTCCCAAATGGAGGAAAAAACTTCCTGTACGATATCTTCTCTCGTTTCCCGATCAGGGATAAAACGTTTGGTATATATGCAAAGAGCAGGATAATATAACTCAAATAAACGTTGGAAGGAGAGCTTATTATCCTCGGTCGTGATTTGCCGTAAAAGGAAATCGGTATCAGTCTTTGTTGGATTTCTTTCCATAATGGGACAAATGTATATATATTTTTAGAATATATCCCTCTCTCTTCCACAAGCTAAAATCCTTGCTTTTTGTGCAATTGGTGAGAAGGGTTCACACGTATATACGTGTCGGGCAATACCTGTTCAGGTGATTTCTTTGCTTTATTGTGGGGTACAAAAGGAGGAAAAATATAAAAAAAGTCGTTTTGCTGTCGTGTTTTTGTTTTGACTGTGTCTATATAGAAAAAGACAATCATATATGCGGGAAAGCGGATACAAAAAAAGCGCATTACGGCAGATTGAGAAGATTAAAGCTCTGTCTGAGGATATGCTAGAATACCAAGCGATAGATGTGTATAAAGCTTGGCTAAACATGGAGCATCGTACCAAGCAGAAAGCTTGTATGAAGATGTTTTCGTTGTTTTTTACCCGTGCCGCAGCTATTCTTGTAGTACCGTTGCTCATATCTTCGCTATTATTCTCTTATTTATATTATACCACAGGTAGGAATGTTAAGACGGGGGCATCTGTGGTTTTTGCGGAGATTAGTTCCATGCCTGGTACAATTACCCGTTTGGTGTTACCTGATCAATCTGTCGTTTGGTTGAATGCTGGTAGCCGTTTGGTTTATCCATCAGTCTTTGATGAGAAAGAACGTAAAGTTCAGCTCTTTGGTGAGGGCTATTTTGAAGTTGAAGCCGATCCGGAACATCCTTTTAGTGTGTCTACCTCTGAGGGATTGCGGGTAATAGCGTATGGAACGAAGTTCAATGTGAATGCCTATGACGATGAGCCTTTTATTGAGGCCGTGTTGGAAAAAAGGAAAGATCGATGTGATCCGGAACGATGAACGGATCCGCTTGGAACCGAACAAACAAGCCGTGCTTAATAAGGAAAGCGGTGTGTTCCGTGTTTCTACTGTCAATTTGGATGAAAAGATGGATTGGAGAAAAGGACGGATGGTATTCCGGAATACTCCTTTAGAGAAGGTACTGAAGCGACTGGAAAAACGATATAATGTGGAGATCGTACTACATAAGAACACAAATGCGGAATATAAATACCGTGCGACTTTCACAAATGAGACCTTGGAGCAAATTTTGGATTATTTAAAACAGACAGCCCCTATTGAATGGTCTGCACGACAACTTCCTTCTCATTCGGATTCTACGTTTGTCCGGCAGAGGATAGATGTTTATCAAAGATAAAAAATTATGTATAAATAAATTTTGTGTAATCACTAAATCTATATGCTTATGAATACATTTCATTTATGTAAGAGGAATCTTACTCGGTGTCTGCCTGAATCGGGCCGTGTCTTAAATCTTAGTATGGCATTTACATTCTTGACTGCCTTTCAGTTATATGCAGGTACCTCTTATTCACAGACAACAACACTTTCCTTGTCGTTGAAAAACGCTACGTTGGAGCAAGCGATCGATCGGATAGAGGAGGAAACAGGTTATTCATTCTTGTATGCGGATCATGTTTTGGATGTGAGTCGTATTGTCAATTTAGAGGCCAATAATAAGGATATTAATTTGGTTTTATCCCGGGTTTTCGATAATATGAATGTCGATTATAAGATTGTAGATAAGCAGATTATCTTATCTCGTAAATTAGAGTCTATTCCTTTGGCGCAGCAACAAGGACATACGGTACAAGGAGTCGTATTGGATTCGAACCAAGAACCGGTAATTGGCGCAAATGTATTGGTGAAAGGAACGACTGTTGGTACGATTACAGATATTGAGGGGCGTTTCACGTTGGAAGTTCCGAATAATGCTGTATTGGTTGTTTCTTATATTGGTTATTTATCTACAGAGCTGGTACCCGGTTCAAAGACGGATTTGACCATTTCGTTGAAAGAGGACTCACAAAACTTGGACGAGATTGTGGTCGTAGGTTATGGTGTATCGCGTAAAAAAGATCTTACGGGTGCGGTTTCGCTCTTGAAGATCGATGACTTGAAAGATACACCGGTTTCTAGCGTAGATCAAATGATGCAGGGTAAGCTCTCCGGAGTGAACGTGATGCCGGATAATATGCCGGGTGGAGGAGTTGCGGTGCGTATTCGCGGTTTCAGTACGATCCGTAACAATGATCCGCTTTATATCATTGATGGTATTCCTGTGGATGGTGGTATTAATTTTTTGAATCCAAACGATATCGAGTCTATGCAGGTATTGAAAGATGCTTCCTCAGCCTCTATCTATGGAGCACGTGCGGCTAATGGTGTCGTTATTATCAATACAAAAAAGAGGGAAAGAGGGTGAGTTTAATGTCAATTTAGATGCTTACTTTGGTGTACAAAAAGCAGCGAAGCAATTGAGGATGTTGAATGCGCAACAGTTTGGTGATATGTTGTGGCAGGCTATGAAAAATGATGGAAAAACTCCTTCGCATGATGTCTACGGAAATGGTGATCAGGCAGTTGTTCCTGAATATTTGGATAGTAATCATTTAATTCCTTCCGATGATGTGGATTGGGTCGATGAGATTTTACGTGCGGCCGTGGTACAGTCTTATAACCTCTCTTTTACGAAAGCAGATAAAAAATCTAATCAATTATTCTCGTTAGGATACTATGATCAGCAGGGACTGGTTAAGTTTAGCGATTTTAAGCGTGTGAGTGGTCGTTTTAATTCCGAGTATAAATTGTTTGATGATCATTTCCGTATAGGAGAAAAATCTCTCTTTCTCATTCTTGGGGAACAAGTGTCTCTAACAATGCCGCCTTGGGAGGAACTTTGTATGAGGCTTATAAATTCCAGTCTATCACGCCTGTGAAGAATCTGGAAGATGAGTATGCCGGAAATGTATTCTCGGATATTCCGAATCCTATGGGTAAATTGTATAGGAACAAGGATAATCAAGATAAGAAGAGCCGTTTGGTAGGTAATTTGTATGCCGAGTTACATTTGTTTGATGGGTTTATGTTTAAGACCTCTTTTGGTGTTGATTATAATAATCTGTATAGACGTTCTTTCAGTCCAAAATATGATGAGTTGAATGCCTCGGAGAAATTAAGTAGTTTATCCAACCGAAATGCTTGGAATTTTAACTGGGTATTCACGAATACCTTGACTTATAATAAGACATTTGGCGACCATACGATCAATGCCTTATTAGGTATGGAGTCTTTGAGAAATAGATATGAGTATTTTACAGCTTCAAGAGACGGTTTTCCGTCAGACGATCCTAACTTCCGTTTTTTAGATGCGGGAGATGTAGGAACCCAGAAGAACTCGGGTGCCGCCACAGAGTATAGTATGGTCTCTTATTTCGGCAAGATTGATTATAATTATCATGATCGGTATTTGGTGGCGTTTACTTTGCGTCGGGATGGTTCATCTCGTTTAGGTAATAACAAATGGGGTAATTTCCCTGCGGCATCAGTTGGATGGCGCATTAGTAATGAGCCGTTTTTTGATGTTGAGGGAATTAGTAATTTGAAAGTACGCGTTGGTTGGGGACAGAATGGAAACTCGGATGTTCCGTCGTATGCGACGATTGACTCATATAAGAGTAATTCTACGAACTCGAATTACCCGATTGATGGAAATCAAAGTGGTGTAGATCTAGGATTGGTGCAGACTCGAAACGGAAACGTTAATTTGAAATGGGAGACAACCACACAAACGAATGTCGGTGTGGATTTGGGTTTTTTGAATGGTGACTTGAATTTGACTTTGGACTATTTTAATAAAGATACCAAGGACTTATTGTGGCGTAGAGCCTTACCTGCCTCGATCGGGGGAACAAATATGACTGTTTGGGATAATGTAGGTAAGATGAACAACAAAGGTTTTGAGATGGAGATAAATTATCAAAAGCAAATCAATCAGGATTTTGGTTTCTCTGTCGCATATAACTTCTCTGTTATCAAGAATAAAATGACCGAACTGAATGGGGTGGATTATATAGGTCTTTCCAGTAGTGAACTTCACGGACGTAATTTCGATCAAGAGACTTCTCGTTCAGCGGTAGGACAACCGATCGGATCCTTCTTCGTGTATGAGGCTGATGGTCTGTTCCAAAGCGATGCGGAGATCCAAAACTATAAGAATGATAGAGGTGAGTTATTACAACCGAATGCGAAACCGGGTGATATTCGCTTCAAGGATTTGAATGGAGATGGCGTTATCAATAGTGATGACCGCGATTTCAAGGGAAATCCGTTGCCTGATTGTAGCATGGGGTTGATGTTGGGTTTCAATTATAAAAACTTTGATGTTAGTGCCTTCTTCCAAGGTGTATTTGGTAATGAGGTCTATAATTTGACGAATTATTTGGGTGAGTTTTATAACCAGGCTCAATATAATAAAAATTCTACGATCTTGGATGCTTGGCGTCCGGATAATACGGATACGGATATACCTCGTGTCACATTGGATGATCCGAATAATAATATTCGTCCTTCTACCTATTATATCCATAATGCCTCTTTTGTCCGTTTAAAGAACTTAAAGGTGGGGTATACACTACCGGATAAAGTAGCATCTAAGTTGAAGTTGAAACGTACGTATATTTATTTGCAAGGACAGAACTTGTTTACCATAACGGGATATGAAGGTATTGATCCGGAGGTTGGTTTGCAGAGTTATTCTTCTGAGAACCGTAATTTGGATATGGGGGTGGATCGTGGAGTGTATCCATTACCAAGAACATTTACTTTAGGGGTTAACGTTAGTTTTTAACATAAAAAGAGATATATACAATGAAAAAGATATTTTATTTTGCGGCATCAGCGTTGATGATGTGTTCTTGTGCGGACTCATTCCTTTCTGAGGAGCCTGTGGGTGAGTTCTTGCCCGGATAGGTAGAGAGTGAGGAAAATATAGAGGGTATCGTGACCGGTGCATATGCTGTGTTGGATGGGTATTATGCCTCTGATGCGATTAATTCCGGTTGCTCAAACTGGCAGTTCGGGGATGTTGTCTCTGACGATGCGTATAAAGGTGGCGGCGGTACCGGTGACCAGAACCAAATCCATTTGATGGAGATCTTTAATGCGAATCCCACAGGGATTGACTTTGAAGCTCGATGGGCTGCTCTTTATGAGGGAATAAAACGTTGTAACCAAGCGATTCGTTTATTGAATGGTAGTGAGGTTAAAAACAAGGAACAGCGTTTAGCTGAGATGCGCTTTTGAGGGGGCATTATTATTTCAACTTAAAAATCATTTATAATCAGATTCCTTGGATCGATGAAACGTTGGTGGATCCAAATGAATACAATAAGAAATCGAATATCGAGTTTTCATCCGATCAATTGTGGGAGAAGATTTTAGAAGAGTTCTCTGCTGCTTATAAAGTATTGCCGGAGAGCCAAGCGGATTATGGCCGGCCTACTAAAATGGCAGCTAGAGCTTATATGGCAAAGGTTTATTTATATCAGTCCAAGTGGAAAGAATGTTTGGAAGCTTGTGATGAGGTGATTCAATCTGGAAAATATGAGCTATTCCCTGATTTCCGGAATGTGTTCTTGCCTGAAAATGATAATTGCTCGGAGATTATCTTTGCGATCCAGCTGTCCATTAATGATGGTTCTCCCAATAATGAGAACGGAAGTTATGGCGATCGCTTGTTGCCTCCGGGAGGTCCTTATCCTGTATATGGCTTTTTGCGGCCGACTCAAAATTTGGTAAATGCTTATAAAACGGATGTTAAAGGCTTGCCTTATAATGATGGTAAAGATGTGTCAGAGAATGACTATGTAGATGTTCGTTTGGATCATACATTAGCTAGACCAAATATACCGTTTATGGATGTACAATTGTATGATTGGATTCCTAGAGAGGCTAGTGTGTATGGCCCGTATAGCCCGAAGAAGCGTTTGGTTTCATTGAATTCTACTTATTATTAGCCGATAGGGCCTTATGTGAATGCTTTGAATTTCTATGTGATTCGTTATGCGGATTTGTTATTGTGGAGAGCTGAGGCTGCTATTGAGACAGGTGATTTAGAGACTGGGCGTAAGTATATCAATATGATTAGGGAGCGTGCGAAAAATACTCAGCATGTCAAGACAATGGATCAATCACAAGATGCTGCTAATTATAAGGTAGGGGTTTATGATGAGCCTTTTAAATCAAAAAATGAAGCCGTGCAAGCGTTACGTATGGAGAGACGTTTGGAGATGGCGCATGAGGGAATTCGTTTCTTTGATTTGGTGCGTTGGGGTGTCGCAGATGAAGTTATCAACGCTTATATCGCCAAAGAGAAAGTGTTCCGTTCCCACTTGCAAAATGCTCATTTCGTAAAAGGTAAGCATGAGTATTTCCCGATACCTCAGTCTATGATTGATATTTGTGGTACGGAAGTAATGAAACAGAATCCGGGTTATTGATAAATTAAATGAAAGAAAAGGCGGTGTGTCAAATAGTTTAATATCCATTTGATGCACCGCTTTTTCACGATGTAATAAAAAATATGAAGCAGCTAGGAGTTATTTTATATCTATTGTGTTTGACTACCTGTTATGAGTTATGGGCAACCCCTCATAATGTCGCTTATCAAGCTAAAGTTTCCTGTTCGTCTGCCTTGAGCCAAGAGCAGGAAGGTAAGTATGTGATAGATCAGGTGATTCGTATTTCCGGAAAGGGAGAATGGGTAGCCAAGACAAAATTGGATGCGCGTGGTCGGGTGTATCCGTATCCTTGGATACAATTAGATTGGGATCATGCGATTTATACGAATAAGGTTATTTTATACGATCGGGTGGATGAGCGAAGCCATTGTGCTGCGGGTACCTTGTTCTTTAGTGACGGTAGTTCGGTAACGGTTAATTTGATTCCCAATGATGGAGCGCCAAGGGTGGTTGAATTTGATACTCGGAAGACGGAATGGATTCGTTTTCAAATGACGGATGGAGAAGGACAAGATTTAGGGCTGTCTGAGATAGAGGTGTATCCTGCTCCTGAGTCTTATCCGGATTATATCTCTTGGGTGAATCCTTATGTCGAGACCGCTAAAGGTCGATATTTTTTCTTTGTGACCGGAAGTTTGCCTTTCGGTATGATAAGTTCCGCTCCATTAACCCGCAATATCAATCAAGGAGGAGGAGGTTATAATTATAATTCTACTAAGGTTTTAGGCTTCCCTCAAATTCATAATTGGATGATTTCAGGATTGTCTTTGATGCCGGTGAAAGATGAGGTAGATGTTTGCAGAGGAGATAAGGTTTGGCGTTCTTCTTTTTCTCATGATGATGAGATTGTCCAACCTGGTTATCACCGTTTGTTCTTGGATACTTATAAAATATGGGTAGAACAGACGGTTACGGATAGGGTAGGACTTTATCGTTTTACGTATACGCAAGATGGTTTGGCGAAGGTCTTGGTAAATCTGGGAGGTCATATAGCTACTTCTACTTTGTTGAACGCTCATGTGACAAAGGTGAATGATACAGAGATCTCCGGATATTTTGATACGGCTGGTCGTGTATGGGGGGAGGTGTCGATGTGGCTAAAGTTTATTTTGTTGTTCAATTTGATAAACCTATGGATGCTTTGAACGGTTGGGTTGGAGATAGAAAGGAAACGGATATCAATAGTTTGATAGGTTCTCCAGAATTAATTACCGTGCCTAAGTCTTCTTTTAAACAATCTCCTTCTTCTGGCGTAGAAGCTTGTTTTGGATCTTTTAAGGCTGGTGATGAGCTGTTGTTGAAGACCGCTATCTCTTATGTGAGTGAGGAAAATGCCCGTGAGAATATAGAGCGGGAATGTAAACATTGGGATTTTGATCAAGTTAAGAGTGCGTCCGAGCGTATTTGGAATGAGTGGTCGGGAAAAATTGATGTGCAAGGTGGTTTTTTCAGCAAAAGACCAAGTTGTATACCGATTTGTGGCACGTATTGTTGGGGCGTCATAAGATAGATGATAGCAATGGCGAGTATCCGGATTATTTGTCCGGAGGAGAACGTATTGGAAAACAAACAAGGATACATACGATTGCTCCTAAATTCCAAGTACGGACTTTGCCTAAAGATAAAACAGGAAAATCAAGGTTTCATATGTATAATTCAGATGCTATATGGTTGACACAGTGGAATTTAAACACGTTGTGGGGACTGGCGTATCCTTCTGTTTTAGACGAGTTTTCCGCTTCTTTTATCGAATATGACAAGAATGGTGGTCTATTACCTCGTGGGCCGTCCATAGGGTCTTATACTTATATTATGACGGGCTGTCCGGCTACCTCCTTGATTACTTCCGCTTATCAGCGGGGGTGTTTCATAAATGGTTGCCCAAGGAGGGATATGCGGCTATGAAAAGGAATCATGAGAAAGGTGGTATGCTTGCCTTTGATATGGATAAAGAGTTGGAGTTCTATATTAAACATGGATATTGCCCAGAAGAGGCTGGCTTGACTATTCAATGGGCCTTTGAGGATTCGGCTTTGGGAGAAATGGCGAAAGCTATGGGAAAACTCAAGGATTATAATTATTATAGAAATCGTTCCTTGGGCTGGCCTGCGTCTTGGCATCCGGATTTGAGGTTGATGATGCCTAGAAAAGAAACAGGAGAGTGGGTCCATTTGGATCCTTTGTCCGAGCGTGGGTTTGTACAAGCCAATGCTTGGCAGGCTACTTTTGGATTATCTCATGACATTGAAACATTGGCTCGTTTGATGGGAGGT
>VOFD01001898.1_pt1 | contig 45016 bp, 46 predicted proteins | sample 5384101 | NCBI WGS metagenome assembly VOFD01 (sample SAMN12384723, study PRJNA508395) | human gut metagenome | isolation source: healthy gut C | host: Homo sapiens
CGGCGTCGTATGCCATATAGTTCATCACCTCCGCTGCCAGGTTCTTCCCCGTGGGCATCACGAAGTTACTGCAATACACCACGGGGTTTCCTGCAGGATGTCCCCCGTCGAGCAGCAACAGGCGCCGCCCGTAAGTCCGCCTCAGGCTCTGCACGTAGGCATACACCCTCGACAGGCCTCCCCTGACGGAATGGTTGTTCACGTAGTCGCGCATGAAAAAGCATCCATGCACGTCGCTCGTGTGTACAATCTTCAAGCTCACCATCCTTCTGTCCGCAGTCTTTCCCGTCATAAATCTTTCCACAAATAGTTCTTTCATGCAAAAATAACAATAAAGCCGTCTCCGGCAAACAGATTGGCATCTTATTTGTTGCAAATCTCGCAGAAAGGAGACAATCACCATGGCATTTATTGATTATTACAAGATAATGGGCATCAGCAAAGATACCCCACAGAAGGACATCAAAGCGGCCTATAAGAAACGGGCCAAGCAGTTCCATCCCGACCTGCATCCCGACGACCCGAAAGCCAAAGCCAAATTCCAAGCCCTGAACGAAGCCTACGACGTGTTGAACGACCCGGAAAAGCGGGCCAAGTATGACCAATACGGCGAGCATTGGAAAAATGTGGACATGGGCGGAGGCGCCACGGGTGCAGGCGGAGGCGACGGCGGATTCGAAGGATTCGACTTCAGCCAGTTCGGCGGAGGCGGCTTCTCGGACTTCTTCACACAAATGTTCGGAGGCGGCGGAGGGCGCACGCGCAGCTACCGCACCAGCTTCAAGCGCGGCTTCAACCCCTTCGGCGACGAAGGCGGCACGGTGAGCTATTCCGACCGCGAATGCACCGTCAGCATCGACATGTACACGGCCCTGCTGGGCGGATCCATCATCGTGCAAACGCCCGACGGCGACAAACTGAAACTGAAAATCAAACCGGGCACGCAACCGGGCACCAAGGTCCGCCTGAAAGGAAAAGGCGACACCTACCCCGACGGGACACGCGGAAACCTCATCCTGACGTACAACGTGCAGCTTCCCACCAACCTGAGCGAGCGGCAAAAAGAGCTGCTGCAGCAAATGAGAATGGAATGAATATAAGGAATTTTCTTGCGCATTCCGCGGAAAAGTGCGATATTTGCATCAGAATTTAAACGCATAGAATATGAATCAAGACATCACTCCTTACGTGAAATACATCGGTGCCGACGACACGGACCTGGACCTCTTTGAGAGCCAATACGTCGTGCCGCGCGGCATCTCGTACAATTCTTACGTCATTCTGGACGAGAAAATCGCCGTCATGGACACCATCGACCGCCGCAAGACGGCCGAATGGCAAGCCAATCTGGAAAAAGCCCTCGACGGACGCACGCCGGATTACCTCGTCGTGCAACACATGGAGCCCGACCACGCGGCCAACATCGGATGGTTTGCCGCGAAATACCCGCAGGCCACCATCGTGGCCAGCACCAAGGCCGTCCAGATGATGCCGCAGTTTTTCGAAGAAACGGACTTCGCCGGGCGCACCCAAGCCGTGAAGGAGGGCGACACGCTCTGTCTTGGCCGTCACACGCTGAAGTTCATCATGGCGCCGATGGTGCACTGGCCCGAAGTGATGCTCACGTATGAGGAAAGCGAGAAAATCCTGTTCTCGGCAGACGCGTTCGGCAAGTTCGGCGCGCTCTGCCACGAGGACGATTGGACCGACGAGGCACGCCGATACTACTTCAACATCGTGGGCAAATACGGCGTACAGGTGCAAGCCTTGCTGAAGAAAGCCGCCGGCCTGGACATCGCCATGGTCTGCCCGCTGCACGGCCCGGTGCTCACTGAAGACTTGGGGCGCTACATCGGTCTCTACGACACGTGGAGCAAATACGAGCCGGAAACCGAAGGCGTGCTGGTGGCCTACGCTTCCATCCATGGCAACACGGCCACAGCCGCACGGAAGATGGGCGAAATGCTGCAAGCCAAAGGTGCCAAGGTTGAACTCGTCGACCTGACGCGCGACGACATGGCCAAGGCTGTGGAATGCGCATTCCGATACAGCAAGATGATTGTGGCCGCCTCGTCCTACGATGCCGGCGTGTTCCCGCCGATGTTCGACTTCCTTCACCACCTGCAAATCAAGAACTTCCAGAAGCGGCGCGTGGGCATCATCGAGAACGGGTCATGGGCACCGACGGCCGGACGGGTCATGTCGTGCATGTTGGCGGACATGAAAAACATGCAAGTCATGGAGCACACCGTCACCATCAAAAGCAGCATGAAGAAGGCCGACATCGCGGCCATGGAGGAACTGGCAGACGAGTTGTTGGCCGCAGAATAAGTCAAAACCAAATTCCTTTAAACTATATTTATTGCAAAAGAAGGGGACGCCACATCCGGGCGCTCCCTTTTTTTTATTTTTGTTCCAACGGCGAAGAAGCGTTAAATGCCAGCTAAAGGAAACACCCAACAAGAGTAACGGAAATAAGACAAAAGCTTTTACAGAGCGCATTCCCCCCCAGACCATAGGATGACAACAAGGGCGGACGCGCACGACCGTGCCCGAAACGCCGCCGCGCCATGCGGAGTATCGAACAGTACTCTGCGGAGAGTACTCGAGTACTTGCCGCAAAGTACGCTGACGGTCTCCGCACGGCGCTTATCCTCCTGCCGCAGGAAGAGAACCTGGAAACCGCCCGATGTTTCATCGCGCCAAGGAGCATCCCAAAGGCTCCGCGAACAAAGAAAAGTTTTTATATCCGCCGAAAAGGCAAGCATACCCTTTCGGGCGGACATTCACAACAAGACAAGAGCGCGACATGCCAAGGGGATGTGCAAAAACCATCGCCCACAATCGCACTCATACAAAAAAACATCCGGGTCGGAATGGAGAGGACGGAGCCGCACCTTCCCATTCCGACCCGAAACATCAATCCGGAAGCCGGCCTTCCAGCCAAGCGTCAATCAGCATGCGGGCCATGGATACCCTGCCGGGAATTTCCGGCAAGTGGTCGCGGCTGAACCATCCGCCACTGGCAATTTCGCTTCGCTGCAAATGCAACTCGCCCTCCACGTAGTCGGCATAGAATCCCACCATCAGCCCGCAAGGATAAGGCCACGGCTGGCTACCGAAGTAGCGGATGTTTTTCACCCGCACTCCGGTCTCTTCCATCAGTTCACGGCGGACACACTCCTCCAGCGTCTCTCCCGTCTCCACGAAACCGGCCACAAGACCGTAATACCTGCCCCGCAGATTATGGGCATGCACCATCAGTATGCTCTCGCCCCGGCGCACCAGCACGATGATGGCAGTGGCCAGCTGCGGCCACACCTCCTTGCCGCAGTTCGTGCAGCGCTTGCTGATGTCCGTATGCAACTTCATGGGAGCGCCACACGCCGCAAAACTTCGTGTTACGGTCCCAATAAAGGATTTCCGCCCCCTTGCCGGCTTTCAGGTAAAGGTCGCGGGGCAGGATGTCGAACGAGGCACGCAAGCTTTCCTCGCCTCCGCCAATGTATTGCTCCTTGCCTTCGCGCAGACGGATTTCGCGGGCAATCCACTTGAATCCGGTGTAGCAGTCCATCATCTTGATGTTGTTCTTTTCAGCCACCTTACGGATGACTTCTGTGGTCACGATGGTCTTCACGATAAACTCGTTGCCCTTCATCTTGCCCATCGCGATGCGGTTCTTGATGATGTAATACAAGAAAATCAAGCAAGTCTGGTTACCGTTAATCAATACCCACTCGCCCTTGTCGTCCTTGCAAGCCATGCCTACACGGTCCGCATCCGGGTCGGAAGCCATCACAATGTCGGCATCTATGCTCTTGGCAAGGTTGATAGCCATCGTCAAAGCCTCAGCGTTTTCAGGGTTCGGAGATACGACCGTAGGGAAATCGCCGCTCTTCACCATTTGTTCGGGAACGCAATGCACGTTCTCGAATCCCCACAACTTCAACGATTGCGGAATCAGCATCATGCCTGTGCCGTGCAGCGGCGTGTAAACAATCTTCAAGTCTTTCTGACGCTTGATGACTTCGGGATCAATCGAGATGCCATGAACCTTCTCCAGGTACACATCGTCTATGTCCTTACCGATAATCTGAATCAAGTCTTTGTTTCCCTGGAACTTGATATCGCCTACCTTCACCTTGTTCACCTCGTCAATGATGCCCTTATCATGCGGAGCAAGCACCTGAGCGCCATCGTCCCAATAAGCCTTGTAGCCATTATATTCACGCGGATTGTGTGAAGCCGTGATGTTAATGCCGCTCTGGCATCCCAAATGACGGATAGCGAACGACACTTCGGGAGTCGGACGCATATCATCGAAGAGATAAACCTTAATGCCGTTAGCGGAGAAGATATCAGCTGAAATCTCAGCGAACTTACGGCTGTTGTTACGGCAATCATGACCGACTACCACCGAAATCGAATCTCTTCCGGCAAAGTTCTTGTTCAAGTAATTCGCCAAGCCTTGTGTAGCGGCTCCTACAGTATAGATGTTCATACGGTTAGAACCTGCGCCCATGATGTATAGCCGGGATCGTCGTCCAAAGCCAAGGGTGTACCTTCGTAGTGGTCGCGCATCATGTCTTTCACGTCCTGCACGGAAAGTTTTCTTTCCGGCCGGACAAAGAGCGGCATCGGTTCGCCCTGCAAATCCTCTCCCGAAGCGTATGGCAGGTAGCGGTCCATTCCCTCCGCATAACGGTTGAAGAAGCTCCACACCCTCGCCTCACAAAAGCGCAAGGCGCTGAAATCCGCCGGAGCGTATGCCTCACAGAAAGAAAAGTCGCTGTCCTTTCCTTTATAATAGCCTTTCTCGCGGGCCAGCTCCACGACGTCCTTGGCATAAAGGCAGTTTTCGGGGTCGTCCATCGGAAAGCGCCGGATGCGGCTCTGGTTGGCATGGGCACAGATGCAGTCGTCCGGCACCCGCATGGCTACCCAAACGGCCCCCTTGCGCCCCGGGCCCTTTCCTATCAGGTCCATCACCCAAGCCTCGTTCTCGTCCGCAATCGTGAAACTTTCGCCCCCGCTATTGTAACCATACCGGTCTATCAGGTCCGTCATCACGCGGATAGCCTCCCGCGCCGTCTTGGCCCGCTGCAGTGTGATGTAAATCAAACTGCCGTAATCCAGCAAGCCCGTGGAGTCCACCAGTTCCGGCCGCCCCCCGAAGGTTGTCTCCGTAATCGTGAGCTGATGCTCGTTCATGTTGCCGATGACATTGTAAGTCTCCGCAGCCTCTTCAATTTCCCCGGCATAGTTGTTCGTTTCCCAATTGTACACGGGACGCATGCTGCCTTTCCCGTGCTTCCCCGCCGCGAAATGGCGGAGATAGCCGAAGCTGCCGAAATCGTCCGCGCTGTACGAAACAATGACCGACCCGTCGGCCGAAGCGTTCTTTCCCACAATCAAATTGGTGCAAGCCTCGCCCCGCAAGCTGCAAACGGCCAACACCAGCACCAAGCCCCATTTGCTTTTCATCCTTTTACAAATCCTTATTCTTAATAAATAAACTCTTTCGTTTCTGTTTTCTCATTTCCACAACGGTCAGTCAGTTTCACCACCAATTGGCGGCACCTGCCCTCGGGCTTCAGCGGCGTGTCTTTCAGCCGGCAAGTCCAAACGCCTTGATAAGATGCAAACAACACGAACTGCCCGTCCACGTATGCCTTGAAGCTTTTCAACCCCGACTCCTCGTCGGAAGGCGAACAGCGCAAGACGTTCAACCGACGTCCGTCCACCGCCGTCAGCCATTTGCAACGCGGTGCCACGGTGTCTACCGCCAAAGCGTATGATTCGCCCAAGTCGCGGATACGGGCCACATACCATCCATCCTGATATTCGGCTCCCGCATATCCACGCGACGATTCTATGTATCCCTTTTCGGGATGCTCCAACGGCATCCGCGGCGCCAGCATCAGTGTGGCCCGTTTGGCCAAGGGCAAGAAATCGTCGTGCAGGGTGTAACGGTTGGAAATGCCCTCTTCCTGCGCTTCAATCCGCACGTTCACAATCTCGTCCCGGACCAATGCACCGACGGGAATGCGGAGTTCCATGCCCGGCCCCTGCACCACGTTAGGACGATCGTACACCAGGCGCGAACCGGCCTCCGCACGTTGCCGCTCACGTTCGGCCTCTTCAGCCAGAGCCGCCTCGTTCCGGACGCCGCGCACCGTAAAACGACACACCCGGCGGTTGCCTTTCAAGTCCTCAAAGTGTATTCAAACCGGTAATCCCGCTCCTCGTTGATGTCCACCCAGCCGCGGTTTTCATCCGCCGAAAGGATTTGCAACGAATTGCCGGGGTCGATGAACGACTTCAGATACCAATGCTTGGTTTTTCGGAAATGCGCATAGTCGCCCCAAAAGTTCACCAACGGGTTTTCGTCCGGCAAGAACTCGTCCATCACGCTTTGGAACACCTGCCGCCCGTCCACCTTCAACGTGATGCGCCAAAGGCCGAACTTATTGTACGTGTCATCCATGCGGTCGTCTGTCCAGACCGCAGCGCCTACCCGCCCCCCAAGCCTTCACCACCCGGGCGGAAGCATCGGCCGTGACAGTGAACGTGGTGGCACGCCCCGTCCCGTTTACCAATCCAAGACCGGAACAAGGATAGAGCTTCACGCCGTGTACCACGGGATTCATCGTGTCTTTGGCCAGATGGCGGAAATAAGGCAATGGGTCGACCAAAGCACCGTCTGAAACCCGGTGCAGTTCCAAGTGCAAATGCGGGGCGAGCGAAGCACCGGTATTGCCGCTGTAAGCAATCAGTTCTCCGGCTTTTACGGGGAAATCCCCGGGAGCCAGCGCCACGTCTACCCGCTCCGACTCCTCTTCATACTGCTGCCGGCGAACCCGCTCTTGCAGTTCGGGCAGAAACCGGTCCAGATGGCAATACACCGATACCAACCCGTTGGGATGTGTCACATACGCGGCATTGCCGAAACCGTCGTACCCCACGGTGAGCCGCGACACGTAACCGTCGCACACGGCCAACACCCGTTTGCCCGTCACGCCTTGCGTCTTCACATCAATGCCACAATGGAAATGGTTCGGGCGCGGTTCGCCGAAACTGCCCGACATCAGGAACGGAATATCCACAGGAGAGTGGAAACGCGCCTCCTGCGCCCCGGCCGGAAAGGCCAGCACGCAAGCGGCGCATAATGCCAGCCAACGCCTGTCCATACGCATCAGCAAGCCTTGAAACTCATATCGAGCCCCTTGACCGAATGGGTCAGCGCTCCCACGGATATGAAGTCCACGCCGCACTCGGCATAATCGCGAATCGTGTCAAAAGTAATGCCACCACTCGACTCTGTCTCTATCCGGCCGGCAACCATCTCCACGCCCTTCCGTGTGTTCTCCAAAGAAAAATTGTCGAACATGACGCGGTCCACGCCACCGATGTCCAACACCTGCCGCAGTTCGTCCAGGTTGCGCACCTCGATTTCTATCTTCAAGTCCTTGCCTTTTTCTTTCAGGTAAGCATGGCAACGGTTGATGGCATTGGCTATGCCTCCGGCAAAGTCCACGTGGTTGTCCTTCAACAAAATCATGTCGAAGAGACCGATGCGGTGATTCACCCCGCCCCCGATTTTCACGGCCGCCTTTTCCAGCATGCGCATCCCCGGAGTGGTCTTGCGGGTATCCAGCACCCGGGTTTTCGTCCCCTCCAGGCGCTCCACATACTTGTGCGTCATGGTAGCGATGCCGCTCATGCGCTGCATGATGTTCAGCATCAACCGCTCCGTCTGCAGAAGGCTCTGCACCCGTCCCGTCACCACCATGGCCACGTCGCCGGGCTTCACGTGCGCCCCGTCCTGCAAAAACACTTCCACCTGCATCTCGGGGTCGAAGCGGCGGAACACCTCTTTCGCTATTTCCACACCCGCCAAGATGCCTTCCTCCTTGATGAGCAGTTTCGACTTCCCCATCGCATCCTTGGGAATGCAGCACAACGTGGTATGGTCGCCGTCGCCAATGTCCTCGGCAAAGGCCAAATCTATCAAACGGTCATTCAATTCTTCTACTGATAACATAATCTTCTAAATTTGCTCAATATTATACGTATAACATAAATCCAGAGCAAAGATAGCCACTTTTATCCGATTATTCGCCGAAATCGCGTTCTTTTGTCAGTCCACTCTTCCATTTAATAACTCTTTTTTGTTACTTTGCAATATGGATGGGAACAATGCAAAGAAAGAGTTCATGAAACTGACGTACATTTTCCATAGTGGTTTTGCCCTTGAGACACAAAGATGCATCCTGATATTCGACTATTGGATGGATCCGGCCCGCGTCGTGCCGAATTTATTGGAATCCCCCAAACCGATGTACGTATTTTCCAGCCACTTCCATGAGGACCACTTCAACCGTGACATCTTTTCATGGAAACTCAAGAAAACGAACATCTCCTTCATTCTCTCCAAAGACATTCTGAAACACCGGCGGGCAAAGAAAGAAGAAGCCGATGCCTGGTTGGCCAAAGGAGCAACATGGCAGGACAGCCTTATCCATGTCTGTGCCGCCGGAAGCAACGACAGCGGCGTGTCATGGATTGTGCAAACCGAGGGACGCATCATATTCCACGCCGGCGACCTGAACAATTGGTATGCTCGGTTCCTTAACGAAAGTGGACAAAACAAACAAGCCTACAGCCCGGAATTCGGGATCCGCATCGACCCGGAAAAGGAAGAAAAGCGCTATCTGGGCGAATTGAAGGACATCCGCAAAATCACCTCCCATTTCGACGTGGCCATGTTTCCCGTGGACGGCCGCATCGGCAATGGCTACACCCGCGGTGCCCGCCAGTTCATCGAACAGTTCCAAGTGGGCTGCCTCGTTCCCATGCACTTCGTAGCCAGCGGTTTTGAGTCCGCCTGGCGGATGAAGGATTTCGCCAATGCTCAAGGCGTGCAGTTCTGGTGCATCAAGGAGAATGGGGAGAGCCGGGAGGTATTTCAATGAAATCCGTTTTATTCTACATCAAACCACAACAAATTTTATGTCTGTTTTGATTGAGTTCGCGTTGTATATCCGTTCTTTTTCTACATCAAACCACAACCTAAACTGTGGATGATAGTCCATACATCTGGTTGTATATCCGTTCTTTTCTACATCAAACCACAACCTAAACTGTGGATGATAGTCCATACATCTGGTTGTATATCCGTTCTTTTCTACATCAAACCACAACCCTGACCGGGCAGTATGACGCGCTGGTGCAGTTGTATATCCGTTCTTTTTCTACATCAAACCACAACCAAAGCGCGATTTCATATCAAAATGTGGGAGTTGTATATCCGTTCTTTTTCTACATCAAACCACAACTCAGCAACGTATTATGGCGCTGAACCCTCAGTTGTATATCCGTTCTTTTCTACATCAAACCACAACTTCCTCTGCGAGGTTGATGATAAACCCGAGTTGTATATCCGTTCTTTTCTACATCAAACCACAACTCGGCAAGTACGCTGGAATGACCGCCAGCGTTGTATATCCGTTCTTTTCTACATCAAACCACAACCCTCAGGGCGCCTTACACCTGCGTCAATTAGTTGTATATCCGTTCTTTTTCTACATCAAACCACAACTGGTAATATCGTCTGATGATAAGCCTGCGAGTTGTATATCCGTTCTTTTTCTACATCAAACCACAACCATTAAGGTAGTATCCATACTAAGCCAGAGGTTGTATATCCGTTCTTTTCTACATCAAACCACAACCAACCAATTGACCAACGGCACCAAGCAGATGTTGTATATCCGTTCTTTTTCTACATCAAACCACAACCTCGCGCTGATGCTGAAATAGCCCAAATAAGTTGTATATCCGTTCTTTTCTACATCAAACCACAACCTTAAAGGTTCTGTCCGTGAAGCTGTTGGAGTTGTATATCCGTTCTTTTCTACATCAAACCACAACAATGGGCGCTTTGTCGAACATTCTGCCCCGTTGTATATCCGTTCTTTTTCTACATCAAACCACAACCTAAACTGTGGATGATAGTCCATACATCTGGTTGTATATCCGTTCTTTTCTACATCAAACCACAACCCTGACCGGGCAGTATGACGCGCTGGTGCAGTTGTATATCCGTTCTTTTCTACATCAAACCACAACCAAAGCGCGATTTCATATCAAAATGTGGGAGTTGTATATCCGTTCTTTTTCTACATCAAACCACAACTCAGCAACGTATTATGGCGCTGAACCCTCAGTTGTATATCCGTTCTTTTCTACATCAAACCACAACTTCCTCTGCGAGGTTGATGATAAACCCGAGTTGTATATCCGTTCTTTTCTACATCAAACCACAACTCGGCAAGTACGCTGGAATGACCGCCAGCGTTGTATATCCGTTCTTTTCTACATCAAACCACAACCCTCAGGGCGCCTTTACACCTGCGTCAATTAGTTGTATATCCGTTCTTTTCTACATCAAACCACACCTGGTAATATCGTCTGATGATAAGCCTGCGAGTTGTATATCCGTTCTTTTTCTACATCAAACCACAACCATTAAGGTAGTATCCATACTAAGCCAGAGGTTGTATATCCGTTCTTTTTCTACATCAAACCACAACTTTGTAAATCAACATGCCTTTGCAAAGGGGTTGTATATCCGTTCTTTTCTACATCAAACCACAACACGAAGGTCGGGGCTATCCCCGAAACTACGTTGTATATCCGTTCTTTTCTACATCAAACCACAACACTGCGCGTCGTCTTTACTCCTGCGCCGCTGTTGTATATCCGTTCTTTTTTCTACATCAAACCACAACCTGAACCTGAATTTCGGAAGAACGGTTTCCGTTGTATATCCGTTCTTTTCTACATCAAACCACAACGTGCAGAAGCCGAATTGTACTCATTTTCCGGTTGTATATCCGTTCTTTTCTACATCAAACCACAACGGTGTCATCAAACACAAAGGACGGATGCAGTTGTATATCCGTTCTTTTCTACATCAAACCACAACGAGGACGGGGACATCCTATCCGGAGTTCCAGTTGTATATCCGTTCTTTTTCTACATCAAACCACAACAAGATATATCGTGATTCGGTTAAGCATAAGTTGTATATCCGTTCTTTTCTACATCAAACCACAACGCCTTTCGCCTCAAAACCTTTTGGACAGATGTTGTATATCCGTTCTTTTCTACATCAAACCACAACCGGCAGCAACCTCGACAAAAACGAGTTGCGGTTGTATATCCGTTCTTTTCTACATCAAACCACAACCGAGTCACTTCAGTTAATGGCCGCTTTGTGTTGTATATCCGTTCTTTTCTACATCAAACCACAACTGCTTGCTGAATATTATTGTAATCGCTTTCGTTGTATATCCGTTCTTTTCTACATCAAACCACAACCTGCGGCGCGTTATGGTTTAAAAAGAAATTGTTGTATATCCGTTCTTTTCTACATCAAACCACAACATGAGCCTTTTAAGCGATTGGAAATAAGTTTCATATGCGCATATTGACAACAAGAAGTGGCTATACCGACATAGAAGACACCACAAAAATACTAAAAAATTCCAGTTGGATGGGTGCTTTTATCTCTTTTTTTGCAGCTTTGCCAAATACGGTTTCAATTTCTCCATACTGCTTGTCTGTGACTGCAAGCATGCTTACTTTTCCGGTGATAGGCATTACACCCTTTACGCGCTTTTTATGTACAACAAGGCTTTCGTATGATGCGCAATGACGGATATACACAGAAAACTGCATCATTACAAATCCATCCTTTAATAAATCCTTTCTAAAATCGGAAGCAATCTTCCTTTCTCGTTTTGTTGTTACAGGTAAGTCAAAGAACACAAACAGCCACATGATATGATAAGCATTCAAACGACATTCACTCATACAAACGAAGGATAAATGATACTTTCCTTTTTATCTTTCAACGCACGGACAAGAGATGCCGTCGTCATGGACAAAGCAACTTGAAGAGGACGTATTTGACCTTTCATTTTCACGTCTGTAAACAGCACCCTCACAAGTTGCTGTTTGACCTCCTTATCTAAACAAGCCTCTGGCGAATCTTCGAAGAGCTGATATACGGCATAGTCCACAAACGGGCGATAAGGCTCCATAACATCATCAGCCAATGGGAACGCATTGTAACGATTACGGTGAAACAAACCAAAAGCAGGGAACAGTCCGGACCCCAACAACGCACGGGCTACCGCCGCACGAAGAATGGCATACCCATAGTTCAACCATGAATTGGGAGACTCGCCATTGCGGCTACGGTTGAATGACCGTCCATACATCTGCTGCCAATAGATTTTGGCAGCCAGCCCTTCACGGTTATCACTGTCGCCCGACAGCACATTCATATAATATGGCTTTAAAAGATTCCCATCGCGGCCTAACAGGTCGAGCAATACGGCCTGATTGCGTATCTTATGCTCTATGATTTCTTTCCATATTCTCTTTTTTCGTAGGCAAGGAAACCTCTGTCTGAAGCCGGTACACTTCTTGCTGGACGGCATTCGACTCCAAAGGCATCAACATCGTGTTGGGCATGCATTGCGCATTGCAGAATACCACGGCAACATTATTGTCGGCCAAGGCATTCAACAATGGGACTGTGAACTGCACCAACTGGCTCTCCACGATGACAACACCCACATCTTCTATCGGCCTTGTTATAACCTCTTCAACGTCTTTATACCGTATTTCTATTTGGTTATATTTCAAGGACAGCAATACTGAGTCGTAAAAAACAAGGTTTGCTTTATCATCGGTTCTTGAATTTAATTTTTCCCAAATCATCCATTTCAAAGTCACTACCTTGCACCAAGGCCTTAAATTGAGTGTGAAGCAAGACGATAGCCGCCCTTGTCGGTTCACCGTTTTTAAATGCCCCATTCTTCGCCTTGACATCTGTTGAAGAACGGGCTTCCTGATGGAACAACAAAGAAAGCGTACCATAATTAGATCCATGCACTGTCATGGAAGACATTCCTGTTATTTTATAAAGCCGCTTGCACAATTCCGCTTCGCCCAGTTCGTATATCTCTTCTGGGCTTTCGTCATACAACAGCACCATCGTTCCTATTTTGAGTGTCCATCTTAGCGGATAGCCATTGTCGCTTTCCGGACGCAATATATCAATGCCTTGTGCCGATACCCCGCTGTTATAATATCCGACGGCATCCAGGCGGTTAACCAATTCGAAGTCCCGCTTCTCCTTGCCACTTTTGTTTTTTCCCCACATAAATACCCAGCATGTAGTTTGAATCGTTGGCCACATGGAATTTATGTTTATATTCTTTAGACGAAAGGTCGCGCTGCAAGCGGATGTGTAACGGGCGCTGGATTTGCGGGGCATAGACTCTTACTTTACGAATAGCGACCCGTTTGTCTTGATTCATCCAAATGCCGGCTTCTACGGCTTTTTTTCAGATTGCCATATTGCTTTATGGCCTCTTCCACTTTTTCACGAACGGTATCGTCCACAATATTCCTTACGTTCTTTTCATCCAACAGGTCCAAGGGCTTACGAACTACGTATCTGATTTCTCCGTCACGTTCTATAGCTCCATAATAGGTATCTTGATGCAACGACCCACGAGCTGTATCGCCTGGCATATATTGGCCGGTGATTTTTCCGTTCTTACGCAGTTTCTTACGAGTTTGTTTACCCAAATTATCAGCGGTATAATGGCTAATAAGTAATGCTTCATCAAGATGTTTCATATCCTCCGTAAACGTGCTCCATGGTTTGGGGAATTCTGCACGCCGTTTGTCCATTCCCCATTCCCAACGCTCTTCATCATGATAATACTGGGCCAATCTGTCATACTCAGCTTTACCGATACATGCAATGGTAATGGCATCTATCACATGATGGCAATGATTCACACGCTGTTTTTTCTCATATTCCTCCTGAATTCCCCATATTTTCCGGAAATCCGAGGTCGCGATGCCCTTAACCACATAAACATTTCTAAACACAGACTTCAAGTATGACCGCGCATATTTTGAGATGACGCTTATATCCACTCCTTGACGGCGGGAAAAACCTTCGGGAACTTCGGTCATGGTAAACCGGCTATATTTTCCTTTCCAATAGTTGCATTCCAATATGAGGCGATGACGTTTCTGAATCATACGGTCTTTTTACTTCTTTATCACTGATGCCCCGTGTATTAATCTTGCGTATTTCCTTTTCCAGCTTCTCTCTTTTTTCTTTCCAATCGGCTATTCGTTCCATAATCTGTTCATGGTCGGCCAATTGCGACGGAAGTTGTGCCCGTTTGACCTCGCGGTTATAACGGCTGTTGCAGACCGTCAGGTTCTCGTCTGTAGAATCACCGCCTACACTCCGGGGAACAGTATGTTCTATATCGTATTTATTGGCATCAAAAAGATCCGCGAGGTCTATAGGCTTCCCCGTATAAAGGCAATGATGCCCCTGTTCTTCCCATAGCAAATATTTGAGCACATCAACCGATGAAGGCTCATAATTGCTGCCGAAATATTCTTAATTCTTTCTGCAGCCGCCTTGCGCTGTTTGTTGCGTTCATTCTGCCACTGACGTATCGCCGCACGTTTGTTAGAATCATTGAGTTCGCGTGCAAACTCAATACGTATGGTAGTATTTTCATCAATCTTCCCATCTTTTAACAACGCATTTACAACGTGGCGAAGGCGGAACAACGAATGCATCGCCATCGGATTGCGCATACTGCTGGTTCGAGGCGAACCTAATTGATAATAACCTCCGGTGGTCTGTTGACGCACTTTGGGAAAAGTTTCTACCATTGATGGGTGGTAAAGCTTCTTCAGCTTACGTTCCTCCTTTTCATCAAGGTTGTATTTATAGGCGATGTATCGCTTCACATACTCTTCTTGGGTACGGATGGCGGACGTGGCAGGGTCGTAGTCGTAGAACGCCTTCACAATGTCATCCGCGTCTTCACGCGGCAACATTGGTAGCAAGGCATCTTTATCCACTTTACAGGAAACTACACCGGGAAGATTGGCCAGGAACACGGCATGGGAATAAATCATGCCATACGTCTTCATGTAAGGAAGAATCTTCCTGATGGCTTTCAAGGAAAGCGATGCGTAGCCCGATGGCAGATGTATCTTGCTGAATAAACAAGCATGTTCCTCATCCATTTGTAGCTTCTCTCGGGCAAACTCTTTTAGTTTGTCCTCGCTATCAAAAAAAGAACAATACATGCCAAACGTCGTTCATGATTTCATAACGGTTTTTCCCAGAACCGCGTGTATAGATTTCGCAAGCCCTTTCCAACCATTCATCTATTTGATTTTTTACATCAAATGCTTCAGACAATTGGGCAATAACCGGACAACCGCCGACCAAGGTATCCATATAATAATTGAAGCGGTACGCACACTCTGTCCGGTCTTTGTAATAACAGAAGTTCTTTTTACTGTTTGAAAGTTTCTTCGCTATTTCCTCAAACTTGAACTCTTTCTTGGATTTCCTCAGGAACAAAGGAACTATGGTCTGTATTTCTTTCTCGGTCAGTGCCCTCAGTTCATCGTCAGCGGGTCCTTGCATTCTAATATTGTTGATAAAAGCATACATACGATACTGCTCATACAGCGGATGAGATATCGGGCATCTGGACTTGGAAGGCTCATAAACACATCTCCCCACCGTGTGTTTTTGTGACTTTAGGGGGCGTTGCGTGATAATTGTCTGACGAAGTTCTTGGGTCAGTTCTTCAGACAAACCCTGTTTCCTGCAAATAGCAAGCAGTTCTTTTTCACAGTCCATCCGACTGGTATAATGCGTCCGTATTTTCTCACCTTTCTGATACAACCGATAGAAGTATTCTCCCAAATACTCTGTTTCACAATCCCGCATGGATTGTGACAATTTTTCTATATCTTGTTTGACTATCCCATCGCTTTCCTTGGTATTCTCCTTGCGGTTGCTTAAAAACCTCGTCTTTGATTCAGGTGATAGAGGGCACGGCCTACGATATAACGATTCTTTAGACTTGAAAGATCCAGCTTTTGGGTAAGACAGAGATGACGGAAATAATAAGGATTATCGCCTGTGTTATCATCAGTGCGTTGCCAAGCCATAAACACTTCTTCCTGAGGATATTTTTTCTGTGAACGCCATTGTTTCAGTTCTTCCATGGACAACGGAGGACACAAATGGTTCTTCACAAGAATTTTAAGCAACCTTATTTTTCGCGTTTTCCTGCGCCAGTAACCGACACGTTGGTGCCTGTACCCGGTACGTTCAGATGCTTTTGACGATTCTATACCTTTTTTCTATCTTCACGCCTTCTTGAAAGATATTTCCGCCCTTATCTATCAAAGCATATCTGTTTTCCGATACTTCATCATCACAATCTACTATAGCCCATCCTATACTATTTGTGCCGGTATCTATACCTAAAATTCGTTTCTTCATTATAGTATTATAGTTAAAATTCAAATATTCCGATTATTGTTTGCAAATATAAGAAAAAGATTTATCTTTGCCGCATAAGATTTCTACATCTTATCACAGCCTTCGGGCCGAAGGGCAAAACCTATACTCCCGCTTCGGTGGGAGTTTTTTATGCTTCTTATGAGTCATGATTTCCCTTATTGTCCAAATCCATCCTGACAGAACGCAGGAGAAACGCGAGTTCGGGATAATTTCCAGTTAAAACAGTGCTAATTGCGTGCTGTTTTCAAGGTGTACCGGCAAAGCCTCTGGCTTGTTGTCAAAGAAGCAGTATGCGGTGAGTGCCGAACAGATGTTCATGATGAAGTTGTGTACAGAGCGATGTCTTGAATGCACGATGTTCGCCTTGTTCTTGAGCAGTTCATTGACGCATTCGATGACATACCTTTTCCTGAGCATGATTTTATCCCACATGGGCATGAGCCTGTTCTTCATATTGGCCTTAATGCCGTGTACGAGGTGTATGCCTTGGTCGAAGAGTGATTCGAAAAGTTCCCTCTTGATATATCCCCTGTCGGCGAAGACCTTCCCGTAGAGTTCCTTGGTGAAAACCTGCCATACTCTTTCGTCCCTGTCGTCCACGTTCGCCCCTGTCAGGCAGAATGTTATGATGTCTCCAGAATCGTTGCACAGCAGATGCAGCTTGAAGCCGTGGCACCATCCCATCGTGCCTTTCCTTCTTTGGCCAGACCTGCGAAAACCTTGTTCATATACCTCCTGATATTGTGGCACACGGGAATCATGGTGCTGTCCACAAACGTGATGCCGGTACATTTGCCGAAGGCGTACAGCTTCATGAAAAGCATCATCAGAAAGAACACCCTCGGCATCAGTTCGACAAAGCGGTTGTATGAAACCGCATCCGGAAAACAGTCTTTCAGGCTCCCCCTGATACCGTTGAGATAGTAGTCTTTGAAGGTGCGGTATGTGCCGAAATGGTAGCACACCAAGACGGTCATTATCTCGCTTTCGGACATCCTGCCCGGACGGTTCCGATGCCTTATGCCGTCTTTCCCGACGGACGGCAGACGAAGGTTTTTTGAGAGTTCGACACTCAAATTCTTATCAAATTCATCAATAATACAAAAAATCTCCGTAAATCTGTATAAGGAATATACCTCTTTGAAATCAAGAGAGTTAGAAGAATTACCTTGTTTTTCGGGTAATGAGTTGACAACCGTTCCAATTGCCGTGGTCTGCATCGCTTTGCTTGTTTGGGTAACTCTTACGAATGCAAAAATAAGAAAAGGAATTGAATACACCAAAAAATGCCTGTTTTTCATTACCTTTGCAGAAAAAAGAAAGAATGAATGACATCTGGAATGAAATATGTTTTGAGCTAAGAGCTTGCATTCAAAATAATGTCTTGGAAAAAGATTATGAGAATGCGATTTGCAATTGTATGGTGCTCCTCGGTTGGAAGAAGTTTAGAGGTGAAATCATATCACAATACCCTGTACAAGCTGGGCATGAGAATAAATATGCTGATATTGTTGTTTTGCAAGATGGCGTTGAGCAGTTTGTGATTGAAATCAAACGACCAAACCACATATTGCAAGAAGAAGATGAAAGGCAGTTATTTTCTTACATGCGTCTACTAAAACACCAAGTGATTTTTGGGCTTTATGTGGGTGATAAAATTCGTTTATACTACGATGATGTGGCCTCCCAACAATTCCCCGAACAAGTTTTTTTCTTTAGACATTGACGAAAACAACCCGGATGGGGTTAAATTCGTAGAACTCTTTTCTAAAGCGTCATTCAATATACAGACCTTGACAGATTTTTTGCAAAGGGCAAAAGGTAATAGCCCAAAAGCAAAAACAAATACAGGATGAAGTATCAAAAATACTATCTGACACAAGCGGACAAGTGTTCAAGGATGCGTTAAAAGAGAAATACCTAAACGAAGGGTATTCTGAAGATTGGGTAGAGTCCGTGCTTAACCAGTTTATTTTGACTGTTTCTCCATTGATTAAAGGAAACCAACCAGAAGTGGCAACTGTAATATCCGATTACGAATCTGTTGTTTCACATATAGTTAATCGCGATAAAACTAAATACGGCTTTTTAGGGAGCGGGCCATTGGCTAAAAAGAAAATTTGTATTGGGTGTTGTCAGACATTTTGCAAGTAAGAACCCGAAGACATATGATGAATATGCTAAGATACTTAACAGCCTAAAGCCTGATTCACAAGGCGTAATTAGAACTTATGATTCCCCTAACTAAAACGCAAATGATACGCTATTTTACAAAAGAAAAGGAATGCCTGAAAAGTATAGATGGAGTAAAATTTGTTGTCTGTAATCAGTGGGGCGATTTTAATATTGCTCCTATCGTACGTTTTCGCAAATTCGCAGGGATATAATGTCATTGAATACAAGTGAGAAGTGCTGGTAGAATTGTTTTGGTATGCCTGAAACACAAACTTGCTACCATAGAAAAGCAAAGTCCTCACTTTGGGGTAACTCATAAGCCTTTGGGCAACTTAAAGGGCAATTTGCTGCTTCGTTAGGAACAAACGTGGAGTCCAAAGGGGTGCAATCCTGCTGCTCATTGGGGCGTTTTTAGCATTAGCGTCAGCGTTGCGTGTAGAAAACGCCCTAATGAGCTATGGCTTTTTTCCAAATGCCTGCGGCGGTGTCGGCGGCTTGTCTTTTCTTTTTGCCAGCCTTGTCTGGTATTTCGTGCCGTTGTGCCGGCATGATTGCCTGTCGGCACAACGGCATACAGGCAGGGATGGTGCTGCCGTTCCCGTAGCAGACTAGATGATGGGTGAACATTTCGATGAATTGATGAATATAAGGTATAATATTCTGACATTCATTATAATACACCCTCAACATCCTTTCATCAAACCGCTCGCCAAAAGAAAAGTAATGTATGGGGCTGCGTCCGTCTTTCTTTTCATCAGCCAAATTCTTCTGTTGAGTGCTTGATGAGGATGTAAACCGCTGTTATTCTTTATGTTTATATATGCTTTCATCATTTCATCAAAATAACAAGTGCCTTGTGTAATTTGTCGTACCGTATTCTGGCGGACTTGCAGACAGCTACAAAAAAACGTAGAACTGTTGAACAGAGCAGATAACATCCTGATATATTGTAAAATATATTAAACAATCTCTCAACAAAAGCATATCGGCCAACAAACGGATACGAAAAGAAAAGATAAAAAGAAAAGGCGAGGTCGGAATGGGGTTACTGTTTGCCCTTTCTTTTCAATAGCCATTTTCTTTTATTGAGTGTTTGTTGAGTATATCTTGTTATATGTCAACATATTATCTGCCATTCAACAATTCAAAAAAAATATGACCGGTTATCAACCTAACATCCGTATTGGCGACGAAATGCAAAAGGATTTGTCTTTCTTTTCGCGAACACAGCCTTTCCAACAGGGCATTGCGTACCCTTGCTGTATTTGGCGTGTTGATGCGGAAAGCAAGTGCCACAACCATTGGCAGGGCATAGACTTCCGTATAATAGCCGTTGGGCAACCTGATGCGACTTTTCACCTCGCAAGGTTGTAGCACTTCGCTCCTGTACACAGCTCGGGTGGCGGCACGGAGTGTCGGGGCGATTACATCGAACAGCGTTACCAATTCCATTTCGCTCATCCACACGTTGGCGGCATCGGACGGTACGGCAATCTTACCGCACCCGTCCATCGTGATTGTTGTCCGTTTCATATCCCCGCCACTTTGATGTTGCCGAATGACTTGCTCAGCTTGTCGCCCAACATCGTGAGGTCGTTGTCCAACTTCTCCACGGTAATCTTCGCATAGATTTGGGTCGTTTCGATGTTCGTATGTCCCAGAATGCGGCTTACACTTTCTATCGGCATACCCTTACAGAGGGCCAGGGTAGCAAATCCATGACGTGAGCAATGAAAGCTGATGTCCTTATTCACACCGCATTCCCGTATCATTTTTTTCAACGGCTTGCAGATAGACCAATAGTTCAGATTGGGGAACACGAGGTTGTTTTCTTGGAACGGACGGTAACGCTCTATTATCTGCAAGGGGATGTCCAACAGCTTCACTTGGAACGGTACGCCCGTCTTGTGCCGCTTGGAGATAATCCACTTCTCGCCGTTCACTTCCACAATGCGGTCGTTGGTCAGCTCCTTGATGTCCACGAAAGAGAGGGCGGTGAAGCTCGCAAACACGAACAGGTCACGGATGTACGCCAGCTTCGGGTCTGCGAACTCGTGTGTCATCACCGCTTTCAATTTCGTCCTCCGTCAGGAATTCACGTTCCTTGACATTCGGACTGATGTGGAACTGCGCAAACGGGTTTCTCGGTATCAGCCCGTTGAAGTGCGCCCTCATCACCACACCTTTTAGCCACATGCAGTTTGCCCAAATGCTTCTATTCTGTAAACCGGCTTCAGTCGAAAGATAAGCAGCGAACTCCTTGATAAAATCGGGAGTAAGCTCCAACATTGAGATGTCATTGCGCTTGTAGTACGACTTGATGAACGCCGCTACATGGTTTCTTGCCCGTACTCGTGATTGATAGGTAGCCATAACCCTGTCCTTACCGACACGCTTTTTTGAACACCTCGTTCTCACGGTCAAAGGCTTTGAGCAGCGTCTCATACTCGCCGCCTATGCCTTGATAGGCGTTGCGCACCATTTCAGCCGTAACATACGCCTCACGGTCGGATATGCGTTGGTAGTGCTTGATGATTTGCACCTTGATGTTGTCAAGCGCAAGGTTCGTTTCCCTCGCTTCACGGCTCTTGCCTTTGACACGGTTGCCTTTTGCGTCCCAAAGCTCCTTTGCGATGCTCCGCTTGCAACTGAACTGCGCCACCGTCCCATTGATTGTAACCCGTCCCATGATGGGGACGATTCCGTTCTTCTCCTTGCTGCCGTTCGCATAGAACAGCACGCGAAATGTACTCCTTGTCATACTCGTTTTTTGTTGCAAAACTATAAATCAACGAGTTAAACCTTGACAAGCAAACCTATGCAGAACGCAGCAAATAAAACGGAGACTGTTAAATCTGCACTTTCATCGGGTAACGAATAGGAAACCGTTTTCCTGCCGCAATCCGCTTTGAAACACTTTTCAGCCTTCCGCCCAACTTCCGCGATTTTCTCCTAACTGCTTAAATCTCAATTCCTATTGCGTTAATTCGCCGAAATTTGACGATTATTCCACAGATTCTCCGTAACTTTGTCCTTGGTAATCATCGCTTGTTCGTTTTGTAGTATTTTGATTCTCAACTATAAATATACAAAATGTCAGCGAGATTACCAACTTTTTTCTCAACTCTTCTTATCCCGAACTCGCGTAGGAGAAGGCAAGAAGAGAAGCTACGAGAAAAAACAGAACACCCGCATAAATATGCCGGATTTACTGGATGACATCGGTTGCACAAACATGCTACCGACGAAGCGTTGTGAACGCATGCGGTCAAAACGCATGGATATAACCACCATTGTCAACTTCCTTTTTCAATCCGGAATAGGGCTGAAGAACTTGACGTCATGGAAGGCGGCGTTTACGGGCTATTTACTGAATAGCCCTAAATATCCTAATTCAATAGCAGCATTATAAAAATCATTGCAACGCTCAGCGCCATTGCAAGTATAATTCCAATACCACCTATTCCTTTCTTGACGAGAATCACTTATATTCGTTTTATCCAGAATATCCTTGATCATTTTATGTTGCTTTGAAGTAAACTCTTTCTCTGAATAAAATCCCCAATATTGTTTATACTCATCCGTGTCTCTACCATCCCAACATCCAATCCAAACACCTTGTACACAGATACCAAAACTTTTGCGTTCTTCGTGTTTTAATCCATAACATTTCCAAGCAGGCAGCAATTCATGATACCAATCGTCAATAACATCACGTGAGATCGATTCAAGAAGAAACCCGACCTCTTCTTCCAACTTCCTAATCTCACTAAGCTTATCATTGATGACATTCCAATTATCAATATTGGACTTTTCTTATCGAACAGTTTTTCCCTTAAATATTTCTCCATTTCACATTTCAATTTTGATTTTCCCTTGTCCCCATATTGCAGATTAAGAAAATCTGCAAACTGAAGAATAAATGATTTGAGTATGGTTTCCTTAGCAGGAACAAACTTTAAACAATCATTGATTAACCATTCAGAAAGTTCATGTTGCAAAACAATAGTATGCGGTTCATAGTCCTGTTTAAACGTCTTAATGCAGGATTTGCAGAAAGCAACATCCCATTGTTTCTCCCAATCCGACTGATTATAATCACACCAACAAGAATCGTGTTCAGCAACACATCGCTGTTCATGCTTAGCCTTATGGTGATCTATAGGAAGCCGCCATACAGACCTTGACATATTTTGAACATAATCATCATCGCGATAGAACGGCATTAAGACAATAAAGATATTGTCTTTCCCATATTGTTTGCCTGGCATATTATTGAGCTTATGAATATATCGGGCTATCTGATTGGGTTGGTAACCTGCGCCTTTCACCTTATTTTCAAATATTATAGCATACTTCTTATCTTTAACACAAATATCTATTTTATCTTTTTCTGCCGTAATGGTTGGATTATCTATCCATTCAAGACTAAAGCCAATTGGAACAAGGAAGTTCTCTATGAACAAATTAAGCAGTGGATACGCCCCTCCATCATGGAATTTTAGGATTTCAGCCATAGCCCAACTTGTAGTAGGCTCATCTGAATTATACCTTTCAAAGACATTTATTCTGTATGGAACTTTGTTTTCTGAATGATTCCGGATGTAAGTGAGTCCATCGGAAATTAAAAGAAAGAACATATACTTCCTTAAATGTTCTTGTACAACGTCATCTGAAAGTTGCAAAGTTCGTCTACATCCTGATCGGATAATATATGCTTATTTTCCATAAAACACCACGTTACAATGTTGCAAATATACGTAATTTATCCGAATTAAGTAATATGTTGACTATTCATATTCGTTACACATCAGCCTTCTTAACCCTTCATCTGTTTCAGACCCGAACATCAGATTGCCCATCTTCCACAGACAAAGCAGCTCCCATTTTGCCCATCAACCTAAAAACTTCCGTCCGCGTCGTGCGCACAAGCGCATCGCGCCTTGCGGAAAGCGAACGAACGGAAAGCGGTCGGCGGAAATCCGACATGCGGACAGGGCGGGAAACGGGACTGGCGACGCGGACTTTCATCCCGTTTCAGGGACTTTTAATGAAAAAGGGTTCGCAGGGTTCAGACGGGCTGTGCCACAGACGTTTGCGGTGAACCCTCTGTCGGCAGAGGGTTCACGCGAGGGTTCACCATGGGGGCGCAGCTGGACTGCATTGGGTATAGCTAAAGGGCAATAAATGAAACGGTTGGAGGCATGTTTCAGACGGAAATTTGTCGGAAGCGTTTTTATGTCGTATATTTGCAGCGAGAAAACCAAAAAACATGAACTTCAAACGGATTGTACAGGCCGCCGTCGCACGGTGGCAGGCCCAACGTCGCGCGCTCAAAACGGGCGCGACAGTAGAAAATGTATCGCACGCAACGGAAGGCAGGACAGCGGACGGGACGGCGGAATCCGCACCAAAGGCCGACGGCAAGGCCGCACGCCCCGCCACCACGGAGATGGAGGAACGGCTCGAAGGGTTCCTCGCCGGACGCTATGACTTCCGGTTCAACCAGCTCACCGAGGTCACGGAGTTCCGACCGCGGACAGACGGCAGGGAAACGCCCTTCCGGCCCGTCACCGAACGCGACCTGAACGCCGTCTGCATCAAGGCCCACCGGAGGGGCATCGCCTGCTGGGACCGCGACATCCTGCGCCGGGTGAACTCCGCCGAAGTGGCGGCCTACCACCCCTTCCGCCTCTATTTCGACACCTTGCCCGAGTGGGACGGCCGCGACCGGCTGCACGACCTCGCCGCCCGCGTCTCCGACGACGGGCACTGGACCCGCGCCTTCCACCGATGGATGCTCGGCACGGCGGCGCAGTGGGCCGGGCTCGCCGACGGGATGCACGCACAGTGCGTCGCGCCCCTGCTCGTCAGCGACCGCCAGGGCATGGGCAAGTCCACCTTCTGCCGCGCCCTGCTGCCGCCCGAACTCCGGGCCTACTACTCCGACAACGTGGACCTCGCACGGCCCGAGCGCGTGGAACGCCAGCTGGTGGAGATGGGGTTGCTCAACCTGGACGAGTTCGACCGCATCCCGCCCCGCAAGCACCCCCTGCTGAAGAACCTCATGCAGCTCTCGGCCCTCAACCTGCGTAAGGCCTACCAGCGACATGCCTGCGCCCTGCCACGCATCGCCGCCTTCATCGGCACGTCCAACTCCCGGCAGCTCCTCTCCGACTCCTCCGGCAGCCGCCGCTTCATCTGCGTGACCGTGGAGCGCCCCGTCGACTGCACCGGATTCGACCACGCGCAGGTCTACGCCCAGCTGAAGGCCGAACTGCTGCGCGGCGAGCGCCACTGGTTCGACCACGCGGAAGAGCTGGAGCTGCAGGCCCGCAACGCCGCCTTCTACCGCATCTCGCCCGTGGAAGAGGTGGTCCGCCGCCACTACCGGCCCGCCGTGCCGCACGAGAAGGCCGTCCTCGTCTCGCTGCCCGAACTGCTCGCCGACCTCCGCCGGCGGCACCCGCAAGCCATGGCGGGCGTCAACCTGATGAAGCTGGCGCAGGCGCTCGCCGACATGGGCGTGCAGCGGGTGCATACCCATGCCGGCAACCGGTGGCGCGTGGCGGAAGTGTAATATTAAAAATGCGCTTCGCTCATCTTTTATTTTGCACTTCTCCCGACTTGCACTATCTTTGTGGCAAAACAAGGAATCATGAACAGAATTTGCGAACTCTTCGGCATCCGCTACCCCATCGTGCAAGGGGGAATGGTGTGGTGCAGCGGTTGGCGGCTGGCAGCTGCCGTGAGCAACGCGGGCGGATTGGGGCTGCTCGGAGCCGGCTCCATGCACCCGGAAACCCTCACGAAACATATACGGAAAATGAAAGAGGCCACGGACAAGCCGTGGGGCGTGAACGTGCCGTTGATGTATCCGGAAATAGAGCGGCTGATGGACATTCTCATCGAGGAGAAAGTGAGAATCGTGTTCACCTCTGCAGGAAGCCCCAAGAAGTTCACCCCCATGCTGCACGATGCAGGCATCAAAGTGGCCCACGTGGTGTCGAGCAGCAAGTTCGCGCGGAAATGCGAAGAAGCCGGAGTGGACGCCATCGTGGCCGAAGGCTTCGAAGCCGGAGGGCACAATGGACGCGAAGAGACCACGACCCTCGCCCTGATTCCCCAAGTGCGCCGCTCCACCACCCTGCCCCTCCTCGCGGCGGGCGGCATCGGCAGCGGAAAAGCCATGCTGGCGGCCATGGTGCTGGGCGCCGAGGGCGTACAGATCGGGACGCTCTTCGCCCTCTCTGCCGAAAGCTCGGCCTCGGAAGCCTTCAAGCAGCGTTGCCTTTCGCTCGAAGAAGGAGGCACGATGCTGTGCCTCAAAAAGATTGCCCCGACCCGGTTGGTGAAGAATGACCTATACAACAAAGTGGCCGAAGCGGAAGCTTGTGGCGCATCGGTGGAAGAACTGCGGGAAATCATCGGGAAAGCAGCCTCGAAACGCGGCATCTTCGAAGGAAATCTGGACGAAGGAGAGCTGGAAATCGGACAAATAGCGTCGGCCGTGGAGTCCGTACGGCCCGCCGGCGAAATCGTACGCCAACTGGCCGACGACTTCCGCAATGCCCTCAACGGCATAAGCGCCCTTGGCTTCTGAGAAGCGCCCCACCGTTTCCGCAAGTAAAAATAAAATATTAACTTTGCCGTTGCAAACCATAAAACGACGAAAAAGATGTCTGTATTCAGAGTAATCCTGTCCATCATTTTCCCGCCCCTGGCCGTTCTCGACCGCGGGTGCGGCTCCGTGCTCATCGTTTTCATCCTCACCATGCTGGGATGGATTCCCGGAGTGATTGCCGCCCTCATCATCCTGAACAAAAACGATTGAGGCCATGAAAATCGTGCTTCTCGTGGTCGGCAAGACCACCGACCCGCACTTCGCGGCCGGCATTGACGACTATGCCAACCGCATACGCCACTACCTGCCGTTCGACGTGGAAGTCATCCCGGAACTGCGCAACACCAAGAGTCTGTCGGAAGAGCAACAAAAGGAAAAAGAAGCCGACCTGCTGTTAAAGGCATTCCAACCGGGCGACCACATCGTCCTGCTGGACGAACACGGACGGGAATTCCGCTCGTTGGAGTTCGCCGCATGGATGGAAAAGAAGATGGCGGCGGGACTGAAGCGGCTCGTGTTCGTGGTGGGCGGCCCGTATGGGTTCTCGCCGCGCGTCTACGCGAAAGGCAATGAGAAAATCTCACTTTCGCGCATGACGTTTTCCCACCAGATGATACGCCTCATCTTCGCAGAACAAATCTACCGCGGCATGACCATCCTGAACCATGAGCCGTATCATCATGAATGATGTCAGCTTTCGCAACTGCGGTTCCTAATCCCTGCCTCCGGGAAAGCCCCTGCAAAATCCGTGTGTTCCTCCGTTCGCCCTCCATGCACGGCACAAGCCGCAAAACCAGCCGCCCGTCACTCTTCAGGGAACCGCCACTCGAAATCCAACAACACGGGAAAATGGTCGCTGTAGCCACCCCGGTAAATCGGGCCTTGATAAGTGCGGAACGGACGGAGGCCGCCGTAGGTCTTATCCGGTTCGCACATGAAAGGGAACGCCACAAAGGAACGCTTCCCGTCCGCCGTGCGGAAACGGGCGTCGGCATCCAGCAAGGCGGGACTGACCAAGATGTGGTCGAGAGTTTCCCACACGCCATGATAGCGGTAAGACCCTTTCGCCCTTTCCGCAGAGTGGGGAGAAAGGGAAGGTTCGTACAAAACCGTGTCAAAATATTCCCGAAACAAAACATCCTTTTCCCCGGCATTGAAATCGCCCATGACGATAATGCGCGGACGAACGGATACGGCCGCAATGGAATCGACCTGCCGGCGCAACGTGCTGGCAGCCAACCGGCGGTGGCGGCGGGACTCGAGCGTCTTCCCCAAACGGCTGGGCAGATGACAAACCAACACATGAAGAGTGTCGCCACTCAGCACGCGGCCCTTGGCATACAAGATGTTGCGCGTAGGACGGAAGCCTTCACGCTCGGAGGGAACAGCCACCTCGCGGGAGGCCAACAAACGGAAACTTCCGGGCTGATAGAGCAAGGCCACGTCTATGCCACGGACATCGGGGGAACAGGTCATCAGATAGCGGTAGCCCAATGCGCGGAGCGACGAACGGCGGGTGAGGTCGAACAGCACGCTGTCGTTCTCCACCTCGCACAAGCCGACCATATCCGGCAACCGCTCCTCCGCGACGGCCGCCACCACCTTGGACAAAGCGTTCAGCTTGCGCCAATAGCGGTAGGGAGTCCACCGCTTTTCGGCCTCGGGCAGGAACTCGCAGTCGTCCTTCAAACTGTCGTGACGGCAATCAAAAAGATTCTCCACATTGTAGAACATCACCCGGAAAGGCTGCTGGGCAGGAACCGCACATCCCCATGCCCCAAGGCACCAACAAACAAGGAAACGGCACACCGCATTCATTCGCCCGGCACAAACTCGTAGCATCCCGCGTCCGGCGCGCCATCGTCCGTGCGGCTCACCCCATAACGGTCGAGAGGCTCGCCCTCCGCCCATTCCATGACAGCCTTGCCGCGCGCCACGGACAAAGAATCCAAGCGGAAATCATAAAGGAAATTGTCGGTGTCGAAACGCACGAACTGTTTCCATCCCGCGTTCTCGTCCTCCGGGTCTTCATAAACTATATTCCTGAAACGAACCGTGTCTTCCGACACGACAGTCCGGAGCACGCACCCGTCGAAGCGGTAATCCAGCGTGTCGGCCTCGTCCTTCAAGTTTCCCATCACCACATCGTCGGCATAACCCGTCACAAGACAGTTCAAGAAGCAGGCGTGCTCCAGCGGATAGTCCATGGCCAGCCATTGATTGGCCAGATACAGGGCATCGCCCCGCGAAGCGTCCCACGGGTAGAACTGCGCCAGCGTGCAATGCACAAACTCGGCCCAACCGCCCACCACGGCCACGCAATGGCCCAACGTGTTGCTGATCTGCGTGTTGGCCACGATGGCCCGGCAATGATACAGCCCCAGGCCCTCGCCGCCGATGTTGTGCAGGATGCTGTTTTCCAACGTCAGTTTGGTCGCGTCCGTGGCCGCGCTGTCGCACGCGATGCCGTAGGACGCGCTATGGATGTCCACGTAAGAGAACCGGTTGTCCTGGCTGGAAGCCTTCAGACGGATTCCTCCCCAGCGCGATGGCGTGTTGTCGTAAGGCAGATAGTCGAACATGCGGTCGGTGCGGTCGCCCCGGAACACCACGGGTTGCTCCATTGTGCCCTCGGCCACCACGCGCCCATGCACCCACAGGTTGGCCCCGTCGTGGAAATACAACTCCACGCCCGGCCCCATGGAGAGCGTCGCGCCCCGCGCCACCGAAAGACTGTCGTAGACCACGATGGGCCGGCCGGCCTGCAACAAGGTGTCCGCCGCAATGACCCTTCCGCGCCACATATAGGCATCCTGCCCCACGGCCGTGAGCACCACGCGCTGCTCCACGCCACTCTGCAGGGTGAACACCAGTTCGTCATCCGTCGCCACAGGCTCGTCCTGCCCGTTCTCCGGCATCGTCACTTCGGCAAACACGCGGATGCTGTCGCCCCCGCGCACCTCGAAATCGTAGGCCCGCGCCCCGCTTTCCGGTTCCAGATAAGAACCGTCCACATTGACGCGGAAGGGCGTGCCGCTCCCCCGCTCCAAGCGCACGGAAGCGATGCGCAGTCCGTCGCCGTTACGGTTATAGACCATCAGTTGGCGCGTGCTCGACCCCACGGTGGAAATCACCGTGTCGAACCGCACCGTGTCGGTGGAAAACGCCAGCACCGCCCCGCGGCTGGTCGTGAACGACTGTGCGTCGTCGCAAGCCACAAGGCCCAAGGCCATGCAACCGCATGCGGCCGCACCACCCCAAAAGGCTCGTGAAAACAACATATTCATCGGTTCAAAAAAAGGCATATCTGCATGTAATAACGCAGATATGCCTCAGTTATTTTAAGCCCGCGACGGAATATTCTCCAAAATGGCCTTCAAATGGTCCCACACCATCTGCACGGTGGGAATCAGCAGGCGCTCGTCGGGAGAATGCACGCCCCGGAGCGTGGGTCCGAACGACACCATGTCCAGTCCCGGATACTTCTCGCTGAAAAGCCCGCACTCCAGCCCGGCATGGATGCCCAGCACCTTCGGTTCCTTGCCGAACAGCTCCTTGTAGGTGCGCACGGCAATTTTCAGGATTTCCGAATCGGGATTCATTTTCCAGCCCGGATAGCCTTCGCCGACTTCCACCCGCGCCCCGCCCAATTCGAAGGCGGCCTTCACCATGTTGCTCATGCAGTGGCGTGCGCTGAGGATGCTGCTCCGCTGGCTGGTCTTGACGCGAATCTTGTTCCCCTCTTCCAGCCTGATGCTGGCCAGGTTGGAACTGGTCTCCACCAGGTCAATGTCCTGCGAAATGGCCAAGATGCCGTTGTGCACGGCCATCAGGCTCCACACGAGCTTGCGTGCCACCTCGCGCTCCACGGCCTCCGCGCGCGGCGCCTCGCTCTGCAGTTCGAAGGCCATCGTCTTTTCCGTCACGCGGTATTCCTCTTCCACGTCGGCGGCAAACAGGTTCCAGTCCACGCGGATATTCTCCTTGTCCGCCATTGGAATGGCACAAACGGCCATAGCCTCGCGGGGGATGGCATTGTGCAACCCGCCCGCCTGTATGTCGCAAAGATACAAGTCGTACTTCGCCAACGCATTATAAAGGAAGCGCACGAGGAGCTTGTTGGCGTTCGCCCGCTTCTTGTTGATGTCGTCGCCCGAGTGTCCGCCCGTCAGTCCCTTCACCTTCAGTTCGAAGAAGAAGTAGTCCTGCGGCGCGCCAATCGGCTTGAAGTCGAACTCCGCCGTCGTGGCGGCCCCGCCTGCACAGCTGACGAAAAGCTGCCCCTCGTCCTCGGAATCGAGGTTCAGCAGCATGTCGCCCGACATGAAACCTGGTTTCATACCGAAAGCGCCCGTCAGCCCCGTCTCCTCGTCGCGCGTGAAGACACATTCCAGCGGGCCGTGGGCCATGTCGTCAGCATCCAGCACGGCCAGCGCCATCGCAATGCCGATGCCGTCGTCGGCACCGAGCGTCGTCCCCTGTGCCCGGAGCCACTCGCCGTCCACCTCCGTGCGAATGGCGTCCTTCGTGAAGTCGAAGTCCACGTCGCGGTTCTTCTCGCACACCATGTCCATGTGGCTTTGCAGGATGACGGCCTTGCGGTCCTCCATGCCCGGCGTGGCCGGCTTGCGCACCAGCACGTTGCCCACTTCGTCCACCTTGCATTCCAATCCGCGCTCGGCGGCAAACTGCTGCAAATAGGCTATCATCTTTTCCTCGTGCTTCGAAGGACGGGGAATCTTGTTGACTTCCGCAAAAAACTTAAAAACCTCGGCCGGTTTCAATTCATTCATTTCCATATTCCTATTTATATTATTAGACGGTTTCACATGCTAATTTTGGTTAAAATGCGGGATGCAGCGCGCTACCACGCTTTTTATCCTTTATCTTTGCAATACAAATATACGCAAAAATGTTGAAGACGTTCTTGTTTACGCTGATAATTGTGGGCATCAGCATGGCTTTTCTGGCCGTTAAAATCCTATTGAAGAAAAACGGCCGCTTCCCGAATACACACGTCGGGCACAGCGCGGCCATGCGCAAGCGCGGCATCACGTGCGTGCAAACCATGGACGCCATGGAACGCATGGACAACCCGCACCGCATCAGTGAGCACACGACACGGAAATAACCATCAAACGAATAATAAAGAAATGAAAAAGCTACATCTCGCCTGCGCAGGGCTCATCGCTTTGGCAGGTTCATTCGCCATGACGGGCTGCAACCAGCAGGCCGGGGAGGAAACCTCCAACCCGCAGGCCACACAAGTCCCCGCAGGCGGACTGAAAATCGCATACGTGGAAATCGACTCGCTCATGTCGCAGTATGACTTCTGCAAGGACTACACCATCCTGATGAACAGAAAGGGGGAAAACATCCGCGCCACGCTGGCCGGAAAAGAGCGGGCACTGCAAAACAAGGCCGCCGAAATGCAGAAGAAATACGAAACCAACCAGTTCACCACCAAGGAACAGGTGGAACAGGCGCAAATGTCGCTGGCCAAACAGCAGCAAGACTTGCAAGCCCTGAACGACCGACTGAGCAACGACTTCGCCGCAGAGCAAATGAAATACAACAACGCGCTGCGCGACTCGCTCCAGTCGTTCCTCAAGGAATACAACAAGGCCAAAAAGTTCGACTACATCATCAGCAAGGCCGGCGACAACATCCTGCTGGCCAACGCACAATATGACATCACCAAGGACGTGGTGAACGGACTGAACAAACGCTACAAGCAAAGCCCCGAGGTGAAAGCCAGCCTCGAAGGCAAAGACGAATAAAAGGCCTCCACACATGAGGCCATAAGAAAGGCGCCCTCTTTCGGGGGCGCTTTTCTTATGGCCTTACGCCTGCAATAACAGTTCCTCCATCAGGACCACCCCATCCGGCCGTTTGTCGGACCGCAGCAAAAGGTTGGCATATAAGGTCTGAAGCGGCTGTCGTTCGTCCGCCACTCCGCCCGAGCCGTAGCCCATCCTCCACGACACAATGGAACGCCACCGACATTTCCCGCCCCTTCCGCGTAAAACAGAAGTATGCCCTGCGGAGTCCTTCAGCGTACTCTGCGGAGAGTACTCGAGTACTTGCCGCAAGGTACGCTGACGGACTCCGCACGCCGCAGCACGGCGGACCGGAGGGTTTGCGACGGAAAACAATAATACCGGTTTCTCCCGACGGAGGTTGACTTCCCGTCGGGAGAAACCGGCATATAACCATGCGTGCGCTTTCGGGCCGCACGGGTTCGTAAGCCCTCGCCGTGGTGCCGAAGGCGTCGGCCTCGAACTCCTCGAACTTCACCTCGAAGAGGTTGCCCGCCGGCACATACTTTTTCTGCTCCTCATAGGCTTGGTAGAGCTTCGTGTAGGTGCGCAGGATGTTGCGCTCCATCTCCTCGTCGCTGATGTGCTGCAATTCCAAGGGCTTGATGGTGTTGGTAAAGAAACTGCGCGTGCTCTCGAACACCGTATAAGGATTGCGCATGAGATAAATGAACTTGGCATTCGGAAACATCTCCGCCAGTCCTTCACACGGCCTGTGTGGGGCGGGGGTTCTTCGAACTAGGCCTGCCCGCCCGTGTTGGCGTGCGAGATCTTGATGAGCTTCAGGAACGTGTCCTCAAATGAAACTGCAACTCCTGCGGCGTTATATCGTCGAACAACAGATACTTGTCGCAATACTCCTGCTGTTGCTTGGGAAAAACCAGAAGTCGTATAATACGTATAAGGCATCATGTTTGCCAACGCGAACTCTTCCTCCTGCGGCAGGTCGGGCGCCAGCTCCATGTTGTCGGTGGGACGCTTGTCGGGCATCAGCCAGCTCATGTTTTTCTTGAAGAAAGGCTGTCCCCACATCATCAGATGCGGAAATACGGTCTGATACGTTGTGTTATAGCCGAAATGCTTGTCGCAAGAGAACACATTATGCACGAAAGTTGTTCCGCTACGCCAGTGACCGAGGATAAATACAGGGTCGTGCTCCAGCGGTTTGTCCGCCAACAGCTTCTCATAGCGTTTGTCCTGCAAGGGGCCAATGTAGAAAGCATGCGGCAAACGGCTTTCGTCAACCGGAATTTACCTTTGTACGCGGCATCTATTTCACGTCCCTTTGTAATGGCGTTGAACGTTTTCCAGTCTGCACCGACCAGTGTGTTAATCGGCAGTTTGTTGAATTCTAATAAACCCATTCTTGTTTAATTGAGAATTGTAAGTTGAGGATTGCAGAACAGCCTTTCGGGCCAGTCCGCAATTCTCATCCGACTCTTATTTGTTAATGTTTAATTTTCATTTCTTAATAATCACTGCCACTCCCTGACGTTCCAGTTCTTTGACGGCTTTCTCTACAGCTTCGTAATGTTCGGGAGCGATGCCCAGCTTCGGCAAGTCAAGCACAGGGAGTTCTTCGGATACATGCATATCCTTATCTTCCACGCGGTCGATAATCATACCAACGGCGCTGGTATTGTTGGTTATCGGGTCTATCAGGATGAAAGAACCGGTGGCTTTGTTGGTCTGATAAGGGTCAAAGAAGAGTTCCTTGGCAGTAGTCAACACTACGCGGGCAATCTGGTTCAACTGCATCGGCAGGGTCTCTTTCGTCAACCGGCCGTTGTCAAGGGAGAGTTTCTCCATTGTATTGACATCTACCTTATACTTGATATTGTCAATACGCGTACGGCTCAAATTGGTAGTTTGCTTGATGAAGAACGATTTGTTTACATCCATCGGTTCCTCGTCCATCCACACTACCATGGCTTCGAAGTTACGCTCCATCATCGGAAGATTGTCGGGATGTACCAGCATCTCTCCGCGTGATACGTCAATCTCGTCTTCGAGCGTCAAGGTAACGGACTGCGGCGGGAAAGCATAATCCAATTCCCCGTCATAGGTCACGATGCTCTTGACGCGGGACTTCTTTCCGGACGGCAATGCCATCACCTCATCTCCCTTGCGGATAATACCCGAAGCCACCTTGCCGCAGAAACCACGGAAGTCGAGGTTGGGACGCAACACATACTGTACCGGGAAACGGAAATCTTTCAGGTTGTGGTCGTTATCAATAGGTACAGTTTCGAGGAAGTCGAGCAAAGAAGTACCGTTGTACCACGGAGTGCGCTCCGACTTCTCCACCACATTGTCGCCGTCAAGCGCAGAAAGCGGGATGCACGTCACATCGGGGATGCCCAACGGAGCGATAAACTTCTTGTACTCGCCTACAATTTCATTGAAACGCTCTTCGGAGAAGTCCACCAAGTCCATCTTGTTTACGGCCAATACGACATGCTTGATACCCAACAAAGATACAAGGAAAGTATGACGGCGCGTCTGCGTGATGACACCCGTGCGGGCATCTACCAGAATAATCGCCAGATTAGCGGTAGAGCCGCCGGTAATCATGTTACGCGTATACTCGTGGTGGTCATCATCTCCTCCACAATCTTCTCTATCGTGTCGGCCTCGCTTTCGATGGCTCCCGTCAACGGCCAGCATCCCAACGTGCGGAAGCGTATCTTCTTCATTTCTATCTTGTCGCGGTACTTCTCCGGCAGACGGTCGTCGTCGGGCATGATGAGTTGCCCGTCGATGTTCACCACCGGTCGCTCCTTGGCGAAATAGAGCGGCACGATGGGGATGTTCTCCAGGCGGATGTATTGCCAGATGTCCAGCTCCGTCCAGTTGCTCAGCGGGAACACGCGGATGCTCTCTCCCTTGTGGATGCGGGCATTGTAGATGTCCCACAATTCCGGCCGCTGGTTCTTCGGATCCCATTGCTGGAACTGGTCGCGGAAAGAGAAGATGCGTTCCTTGGCCCGGCTCTTCTCTTCGTCGCGGCGCGCCCCGCCGAAGGCCGCGTCGAACTTGTACTTGGCCAGCGCGTCGAGCAGGGCTTTCGTCTTCATCAGGTCGGTGTGCACCTTGCTGCCGTGGGTGAACGGTCCCACGCCGGCACGGAATCCCTCCATGTTCGACTCCACAATCAGGTTCCAGCCATACTTCTTGGCATACTCGTCGCGGAACTGAATCATCTCCTTGAACTTCCACTTCGAATCGATGTGCATCAGCGGGAAAGGCACCTTCCCCGGATAAAAGGCCTTCTCGGCCAGGCGCACCATCACGGACGAATCCTTCCCGATGGAATATAGCATCACCGGATTCTCAAACTCGGCCGCCACCTCGCGGATGATGTGGATGGACTCGGCCTCGAGTTCCTGCAAATGGCTCAATTTGTACTCAGACATAATCTCCTTCTTTTATTTATGGTTCAATATAAGTTCCAACACTTTCTCCACGCTCTCTTCCACCGTCAGCACCGAAGTGTCCAGCGACAGGGCGGGATGCTCCGGCACCTCGAAAGGCGCGCTCACGCCCGTGAACTCCTTGATTTCGCCCCGGCGCGCCTTGGCATACAATCCCTTCACGTCGCGCTGCTCGCACACTTCCAGCGGCGTGGACACGTACACTTCCAGAAAGTCCTCCGCCCCAATGATGCCGGCAGCCATGCGCCGCAACGCGTTGTTCGGGCTGATGAAAGCAGCAAGCGTGATGATGCCCGTGTCCACGAACAACTTGCCCACCTCGGCGATACGCCGGATGTTCTCCACCCGGTCCGTCTCCGAGAAGCCCAGGTTGTTGTTGATGCCGCTGCGGATGTTGTCGCCGTCCAAGATGCGGCAAAGCAAGCCGCGCCGCTGCAATTCGCGCTCCACGGCGATGGCCACCGTGCTCTTGCCTGATCCGCTCAGGCCCGTGAACCCACCATCACGCCGCGCTGCCCCAGCAACGCCTCCTTGTCCAGGCGCGTCAGCATGCGGTCGAATATCGGATAAATGTGTTTTGTCTCTTCCATGAATGTCTTTTTTATAAGTCAAACGGCCAGAACTGCGGTATCAGCAACACCGACACCACCAGCACAACAGATTCAGCGGCAAGCCCACACGCACGAAGTCCATGAACTTGTAGTTACCGATACCTTGCACGATGAGGTTCGTCTGATAACCGATGGGCGTGGAGAAGTCTGCCGATGCCGAGATACATATCGCGATGAAGAAAGGCATCGGGCTCACGCCCAACTGCGTGGCAATAGACAAAGCCAAGGGGAAGCCCAAGGCCGCTGCCGCATTGTTGGTAATCAAGGCGGTAATCACATTGGAAATCAGATATAACGCACCCAGCAGGATATAAGGCCCGACCGTGCTCTTCGGGCCGAAACTGTAACTCAGGTCGATGATGAACTTCGCAATCATGTCCGCCATGCCGGAATTCGTCATGGCCTTGCTGATGGCAAAGGCACAGGCGATGGTAATCAGGATGTCCCACGAGATGTACTTGGTGTACTTCCGCGCAGGAAAGATGTTGGCCCACGCCATGATGACCGCCGTCACGGCCGCAAAGAAGAACATGTCGAGCTTCAATTCCGGAAAAGTTTCTTGGAACCAAGGCAACTCGCCCACAGTGGCACCCACAATCATCAGCACCAGCAAGAACAACGTGAACGTGCGCTTCCGGCAACTGGAGTGAGGCTCGGAGTCGTGCCCGTTGGCAATCATCAGGAAGACCGAAGAGTCTCCCCACGTCTTCACGAACGAATCGTCCGCCATCAGCACCAGCGTGTCGCCCTCGTACATGGGCTCATGCCCTATCTCCTTATTGGAAATGACCTTGCCGCCGCGCTTGATTTCGCGCACTTCGGCCCCGTAATGCCTCCGGAAGTTGAATTCCTTCAGCGTTTTGTTGATGCCCGGGAAGCGCGAACCGATGACCACCTCCACGGGATGCAACGGTTCTTCGGGGTCGGAATCGTCCTCCGACACTTCCGGTTCGGGACGGTCGTCAGGCAACATCTTCTTGGAGGTCAAAAAGATGTAAATCGCACCGATTATCGTGATGGGAATGCCAATCCAAGCCAGGTCGAACATGCCCAAGCCCTCGAAACCGGCCTCAATCATCATGCCGTGCACCACCAGGTTGGTAGACGTACCGATAAGCGTGCAAAGTCCGCCCAAGATGGTCATGTAGGACAGCGGGATGAGGAACTTCGTGGCCGGCAGCTTGACCATCTTGGCCCAGCGCTTGATGATAGGGGCGAAGATGACCACCACCGGCGTGTTGTTCAGGAACGCCGAGATGAAGGCGATGGACGGCAACATGCGTGCCTGCGCCTTGAACACCGTGGTCTTCCCCTGCGGAAGAATCCGCTTGATGACCTGCGACAAGGCACCGGACTGACGGACGCCCTCGCTCACCAAGAAGAGCAAGGCCACCGTAATCATGCCTTTGTTGCTGAAGCCCTCCAGCATCTCTTTGGGAGTGATGATGCCGAAGCAAAGGAATACCGCCGTCACGGTAAAGAGTATCATGCCGGGACGCATCACCTCCTTCACCAAGGCCGCCAACATGCCGACCAGTGCCAAAAGCACGACAAGGCTATCGAACGTCATAACTGATAGTTTTTAATGTTTATACCTTATAATAGCACACTATTTATATTCGTCCCAGCTCTTTATGGGCAACTCGTTGACATCAAGATGGCAGAACGCCTGGATGAAGGCACTCGCCAACCGGGAGTTGGTGATCAGGGGAATATTCAGGTCTATGGCCGCACGGCGGATTTTATACCCGTTGCTCAGCTCGCCCGCCGTCAAGTCCTTGGGGATGTTCACCACCATGTCTATCTTCCGCTCGTGCAGCAGGGTGAGCGCCCGCGGCTCGCGCTGCTCGCTCGGCCAGTAGACCAAGTTGTTCTCGATGCCGTTCTCCGTCAGGTAACGGCTCGTTCCGCCGGTGGCATAGAGCGTATAGCCGTGTTCCTTCAGCGTGCGGGCCGCCTCGAGCATGTCGGCCTTCTGCTTGGCCCCGCCGGTGGAGAGCAGGATGTTCTTCTCCGGGATGCGCTGTCCCACGGAAAGCATGGCGGACAGCAGCGCGCTGCCCGTGTCGTCGCCCAAGCAGCCCACCTCTCCGGTGGACGCCATGTCTACGCCCAAAACGGGGTCGGCCTTCTGCAGGCGGTTGAACGAGAACTGGCTGGCCTTGATGCCCACATAGTCGAAATCGAACAAGCTCTTGTGCGGCTTCTCCACCGGAACACCGAGCATGACCTTCGTGGCCAACTCGATGAGGTTGATCTTAAGCACCTTGCTCACGAAGGGGAAGCTGCGCGAGGCACGGAGGTTGCACTCAATGACCTTGATGTCGTTGTCCTTGGCCAGGAACTGGATGTTGAAGGGGCCGCTGATTCTAAGTTCGCGGGCAATCTGACCGGAAATCTTCTTGATGCGGCGCACCGTCTCCACATAGAGTTTCTGCGCGGGGAACTGGATGGTGGCATCGCCCGAATGCACACCGGCGAACTCAATATGCTCACTGATGGCGTAGGCGATGATTTCACCGTCGCGTGCCACGGCATCCATCTCCACTTCCTTGGCATGCTGCAGGAATTTGCTGATGACAACCGGGTGTTTATGAGACACATTCGCCGCCAGCTTCAAGAAACGCTCCAACTCTTCCTGATTGGAACATACGTTCATCGCCGCGCCGGAAAGCACGTAGGACGGACGCACCAGGACGGGGAAGCCCACCTTGGCGATGAAAGCGTCCACGTCCTCCATGCTGGTCAGTGCGCTCCACTCGGGCTGGTCCACCCCGATGCGGCCCAGCATGGCGGAGAACTTCTCGCGGTCCTCAGCGTTGTCGATGCTCTTGGCCGTCGTGCCAAGGATAGGCACACGCTGCTGGTCGAGCCGGATGGCCAGGTTGTTCGGTATCTGGCCGCCGGTGGACACGATGACGCCTTTGGGGCATTCCAAATCAAGGATGTCCAGGACGCGTTCGAACGTCAGTTCGTCGAAGTACAGGCGGTCGCACATGTCGTAGTCCGTGGACACGGTCTCGGGATTATAATTGATCATCACCGAGCGGTAACCTTCCTTGCGGATGGTGTTCAAGGCCTGCACGCCGCACCAGTCGAACTCCACGGACGAACCGATGCGGTAGGCACCGGACCCCAGCACCACGATGCTGCGCTTGTCATGCTCATACTGTATGTCGTTCGCCACGCCGCTGTACGTCATATAAAGGTAATTGGTCTGCGCGGGATACTCGGCGGCCAGCGTGTCTATCTGCTTCACCACCGGAACGATACCGGCAGCCTTCCGGCGGGCGCGTACGATGAGCGAAGCCTCCTCGATGTCCATTTCCTCTTCCATCCCCACGGCGCGGGCTATCTGGAAGTCGGTGAAGCCCCTGCACCTTGGCGCGGCGCATCAGTTCGTTGTCCACCACGTTGATGCTCTTGCAGGCATGAAGCGCGTTGGACGTGTCCTTGATGTTCTGCAGTTTCCGCAAGAACCATTTGTCTATCTTCGTCAGTTCATGAATCTGGGCCACGGTGTAGCCTTGCGACATGGCCTTGGAGATGATGAAGATGCGCTTATCCGTCGGCTCGCGCAAGGCGGAGTCGATGTCCGCAATCTGCAATTCCTTGTTTTCTACGAAGCCGTGCATACCCTGGCCAATCATGCGAAGCCCCTTCTGGATGGCCTCCTCGAAGGTGCGGCCGATGGCCATCACCTCGCCCACGGACTTCATCGACGAACCCAGCTCGCGGTCCACACCGCGGAACTTGCCCAAGTCCCAGCGCGGAATCTTGCACACCACGTAGTCAAGTGCCGGCTCGAAGAAGGCCGATGTGGTCTTGGTCACCGAGTTCTTCAACTCGAACAAACCATAACCCAGTCCCAACTTGGCCGCCACGAAAGCCAAAGGATAGCCCGTGGCCTTGGAAGCCAGCGCGGAGGAACGACTCAGCCGGGCGTTCACCTCGATGACGCGGTAATCCTCGGAATTGGGATCGAAGGCGTACTGCACGTTGCACTCGCCGATGATGCCCACGTGGCGGATGATGCGGATGCTCAAGGCGCGGAGCTTGTGGTATTCGGAGTTGGTCAGCGTCTGCGAAGGGGCGATGACGATGCTCTCGCCCGTGTGGATGCCCAACGGGTCGAAGTTCTCCATGTTGCACACCGTGATGCAGTTGTCGTAACGGTCGCGCACCACCTCGTATTCTATTTCTTTCCACGCCCTTCAGGCTCTTTTCCACCAACACTTGAGGTGAGAACGAGAAAGCCTTCTCTGCCAGTTTGTTAAGCTCTTCCTCATTGTCGCAGAATCCCGAACCGAGACCGCCCAGCGCATAGGCCGCGCGGATGATGACGGGATAGCCCAGGTCGGCCGCCGCACGGCGGGCCTCCTCTATGTTTTCGCAGGCGTGGCTTTTGATGGTCTTCACGCCGATTTCGTCGAGCTTCCTGACGAACAGCTCGCGGTCTTCCGTGTCGATGATGGCCTGCACGGGGGTGCCCAGCACCTCCACGCCATATTTCTCCAATACTCCTTCTTTATATAAGGAAACGCCGCAATTGAGCGCGGTCTGCCCGCCGAAGGCCAACAGGATGCCCTGCGGCCTCTCCTTGCGGATGACCTTCTCCACGAAGAACGGAGTGACGGGGAGGAAGTAAATCCGGTCGGCCACACCCTCGCTGGTCTGCACCGTGGCGATATTCGGGTTAATCAATACGGTCTCTATCCCCTCTTCCTTCAGGGCTTTCAGCGCCTGCGAACCGGAATAGTCGAACTCGCCGGCCTCGCCGATCTTCAATGCACCGGAACCCAGCAACAACACTTTCTTTATCTTATTCTTATTGTCTTCCATGAACATCATCCTCCTTATTTAAGCAATCCCACAAAATCGTCGAACAAAAACTCCGTATCCACCGGTCCGCTGCAGGCCTCGGGATGGAACTGTGCGCTGAACCAAGGGCGCTCCTTGTGGCGTATGCCCTCGTTCGACCCGTCGTTCATGTTCACAAACAGCGGTTCCCAACCCTCGCCAAGCGTGTCCGAATCCACGGCATAGCCATGGTTCTGGCTGGTGATGAAGCACTGCGTGGTGCCGATGCGGCGCACGGGCTGGTTGTGGCTCCGGTGGCCGTACTTCAGTTTATAGATGCGTGCGCCTGCCGCCTTGGCCAGCAGTTGGTTGCCCATGCAGATGCCCATGCAGGGGCGCACGTTCTCCCCGGCCAGGAAACGGCGGATGTTCGCCACAGCCTCGCCGCACGTGTCGGGGTCGCCCGGCCCGTTGGCCAGGAACAGCCCGTCGAACTCCAGCGAATTGAAGTCGTAGTTCCAAGGCACGCGGATGACTTCCACGCCCCGGCGGAGAAGGCAGCGGATGATGTTGTGCTTCACCCCGCAGTCCACGAGAACCACCTTCTTCCGCCCGCCACCTTCGTTGTAGCGGATGATTTCCTTGCACGACACCTGGTCCACGAAGTTCACGCCTTCATAATGCGCTTCCGGCAAGTTGTCCGGCTCATCGTCGAACACTATCTTGCCCATCATCACGCCATGCTCGCGCAGCACCTTCGTCAGTTGCCGCGTGTCCACGCCCGTGATGCCCGGCACCTGCTCGCGCTTCAGCCAGTCGGCCAGACTCTCCTTGGCGTTCCAATGGCTGTATGCCTCACTGTAGTCGCCCACGATGATGGCCGACGCATATATTTTGTCGCTTTCCATGAAGGTGGCCAGTCCGTCAGGCTCCATGGTGAAGGCAGGCACGCCGTAATTGCCCACCAGAGGAAAGGTCAGCGTCATCAGCTGGCCTGCGTATGAAGGGTCTGTGAGGCTCTCCGGATAGCCCGTCATGGCCGTGTTGAACACGACTTCACCGGCCACGGGCTTCTCATAGCCGAACGACTTGCCGTGGAAGCGGCTCCCGTCGTCGAGGATCAGTGTCACGTTTCTCATTCTTTTTGCAGGATACAATCTTTAATTTCTATTATCATTAACCTTAAACACATTCTCATAGTAATCGATGAACGCGCGGTTGACCAGCTTCACCCCTCCCGGCGTGGGATAGTCGCCGCTGAAATACCAGTCGCCCTCGTGGTCCGGACAGGCGCGATGCAGCCCTTCCAGCGTCTGGTAGACAATCTCTATGGGCGTCGTCACCCCTTCGGGGCGCAACATTTCCACCATCTTGCGCGAGACGTCTTCGTCCGTGAAGGGGGCATAAATGTCTTTCACGCAATTCTCCATCTCGCCCTTGGGACGGGCCAGCTGGGCCTTGCACCGCTCGTAGGTTTCTCCGATGAGATGCGCCATGCCGCGGTCCTTGAGCAGCTCGATGGCCGCGCGGAAAGCGATGAACTCGTCCATATTGGCCATGTCGATGCCGTAGTAGTCGGGATAGCGCACTTGCGGCGAAGAGGAGACGATGACGATTTTCCGCGGATGCAGGCGGTCAAGGATACGGATGATGCTCTCGCGCAGCGTCGTGCCGCGCACGATACTGTCGTCGATAATGACCAGGTTGTCCTCGCGCGGCCTTACGCTGCCATACGTGATGTCGTACACGTGGGCCGCGAGGTCGTTGCGGCTCGCCCCTTCGGTGATGAAGGTGCGGAGCTTGATGTCCTTGATGGCCACCTTCTCGCTCCGGATATATTGGTTCAGAATTTGTGCCAGTTCTTCGTGCGTGGGCGTGTGGCCCAGCGCCTCAATCTGCGCTATTTTCGTCTGGTTCAGATAGGCCTTGAAGGCATCGAGCATCCCCAGGAAAGCCGTTTCGGCCGTGTTGGGGATGTAGGAGAACACCGTGTGTTGCAGGTCGCCGTCCACGGCGCGCAGGATGTCGTCGCGCAGTTGCCGCCCCAGCGCCTTGCGTTCGCGGTAGATGTCGCGGTCGCTTCCGCGGCTGAAATAGATGCGCTCGAAGGAGCAGGCCTTTACCGTCTTGGGAGCGATAATCTGCTGCAACCCCGTCTCGCCGTTCCCCCGCACGCTCAGTGCCTGTCCCGGCTGCAGTTCATGGATCTGCTCGGCCTCGAGGGCGAACACCGTCTGTATGACGGGGCGCTCGGAGGCCACCACGACCACCTCGTCGTCCTGGTACCAGAAAGCAGGACGGATGCCCCACGGGTCGCGCATGGCGAACATCTCGCCGCTGCCCGTCAGGCCGCACACCACGTAGCCGCCGTCCCACAAGGGCGCGGCGGTGCGCAGCACGTTGTTCACGTCGACGCGCTCTTCGATATATTCCGTCACGGCCGTGCCCTCCAGTCCCCGGCTTACGGCCTCGGCATACAGGCGTTCGCACTCGCGGTCGAGCCGGTGCCCCACCTGTTCCAGCATGATGTACGTGTCGGAGTAGATGCGCGGATGCTGCCCCTGGGCCGTAATGGAAGCAAACACTTCGTCCACGTTCGTGAGGTTGAAGTTGCCGCAGAGTGCCAGGTTCTTGGCCCTCCAGTTGTTGCGGCGCAAGAAGGGATGGACAAAAGAAAGGCCACTCTTTCCGGTAGTGGAATACCGGAGGTGGCCCATGTACATTTCACCAGCAAAAGGCAGATGGCGGCGCGCGAAGGCGGCGTCGGACAGCCGTTCCGCACTGATGTCCTTGAAACGCGACTGCACGGCGGAAAAGATTTCCGTGATGGCTCCCGTGCCCAGCGCGCGCTCGCGAAACAAATATTCCTCGCCGGGGCTTGCTTCCATCTTCACGCAGGCCAAACCTGCGCCTTCCTGCCCGCGGTTATGCTGCTTTTCCATCAACAGATATAATTTGTTCAGCCCGTACATCCAAGTGCCGTATTTCTCTTGGTAGTACTCCAGTGGCTTCAGCAAGCGTATCATTGCGACGCCGCATTCGTGTTTCAACTGTTCCATGCCTTCCGGTATTCTAAATACACTATTTAAGTGGCAAAGGTACGAATTAATGCGAATATCTGCAATTTTATTTTGCGGCTATTGAAGAGAAAGACAGTTTGCACGAACAATCAGCACGAAAAACCCCGCCCCGGGATGCTAAATGTAAAGTGAAAATGTCATTTCACCTGCACATCGTTCACATGCCCGTTCATCTCCACTCCGGAGAGGTCTTTCATTTTCTCCCCGTTCACCACCACGTTTTCCAGCGTGATGCCCCTCACGTCCGATTCCCGGTCGTAGCCTTTTATCCGCATGGGATACATCGCGCCACCCTCGCCCTGGTAGGTGACGTTGCGGAAGGTCACGCCGCGGATGCTGCCCCCCGGCTCGCGGTTATACTTTTCGTTGAACAGCACCCTCACGTCTATCAGCCGGGCCTCTTCGCAGTCTTCCACCCGGATGTCCTCGAACAGGATGTCCTCCACCCGGTTCTTGTCCCCGCAACAGACCGACATCACTCCGCGATAGTTGTCGTCGTCCTCGTCCACGTTGAGCACGTCGATGTTGCGGAACGTGGCCCGGCAGAACAATTCGCCTTCCGGCGAGCGGTCGTCGCCATGCCCGCCCACGTTGATGGCATGGGCCACGTCGGCCCACAGGACGGAGTTCTGCACCGTCAGGTCGGACGAGCCGCCCCAATACCACCAGCGGTGGTTGTAGAATGCCAGACAGTCGTCGCTCGTGCGCAGGAACACGTCGTCCACCAGCCAGCGCCGGCAACACATCAGGTCGATGCCGTCGCTCCAACCGCGCGAGGAAAAGCTCTTCACGTTGCGCACCGTCACGTCCTCGCTATCGCCGCCGAAAATGGTGTAATGCTGCGGGTTGACCACCGTGATGCCCTCCACGTGCACGTTGCGCGAACGGGTGATTTCCACTCCGCGCAAAGGCTGGAACAGCATTCCGCGCCCCACGATGCGCACATCCTCTGCGCGGTCCACGCGGAGCTTCGCCTTCAGCAGGGCGCCGGGCGCCAGATAGACCGTGCAATGGCTGGGCACG
>VOFD01002565.1_pt1 | contig 44896 bp, 69 predicted proteins | sample 5384101 | NCBI WGS metagenome assembly VOFD01 (sample SAMN12384723, study PRJNA508395) | human gut metagenome | isolation source: healthy gut C | host: Homo sapiens
TCATTGTTGATTTGACGCTTCAGACATCTATTTACTGTTTGGTATGCTCGCGCGTATTGCCTGTGTTGCTGATAACCATTGCAGAGTTGCTGCATTTGCCGCCCGATACACCAAAAAGATATCCAGTTGTATTGTTTAAAGTATTCTTGCCAGGTGATAGGGCACGCGAATGGCCATATAACTTTCCGACAAAGCAAGATTTCGCATCGGTATTCCGCATGTTGATTCAATGGTTCGGTATGCCTGGAAAGCTATTTCCTAAACTTTAATATCATCTCCATGAACAATATGGCAAAACAGAAGAAGTGTCGGAACGTTTCCGCACACTGAATTCACCATAGATTTTCGATGAGACTGTGTTATTGCTAATGGCGGCGGTCTGTCCAGTATAACATCAACCAGTATTCAAAAAGAAGTATCTGTCGCTGGCCCACTTGTGGATAATACCAGCATCCAGCAACGATAACCTGCCCCGGTTGACTTCACTTGAAGATATTCATTAGATTAATCGGTTAAGAAGACAGGCTCACTATCTGTCTGGCGCAATTAAGAGTATTGCATGATAAAACATTCGCAAAGTCAATGGTACGGCATGCCTGTTTGACGAGACGTTTAAAAGCCCATGGATATTTGCGCAACAGTTGTTCATACCAATACCAATACCCCGAAGGCCTGCGATATTGCCAAGATTTCGCCACTCTGGCGGTACGGGTGAGATGAATGCAACAGTTCCAGCTAATGGTTACCGGCAAAGCTGACAAACGCTGGCGGCGGTAGATTCCGGTAGCTGTGATGGAAGTGGAAATATTCAGCGCGTTGCCAGAAGCATTGAAACAACGATCAAACCGGTATTAAACCGAACATTCTGTTAATAAAGCACCCTGAACTTGGGTTGCATGAACCAGGCCAGAAATGTCTGCATAAGTTACTATTTGATCATACTTCAGATGACTGGCAGAATGCTGCGAAGAACAGCGGCAATGGAAGAAGCTGCCAAATGCATGTTGTTGGTCCGTATCCGGAAGCCACAAACCATTGCCCAAAGGCGTACGCACGAAAGCGCTAAGGCACGAAGCTTGCTCTGAACAGTGATGTTGATCATCAGCCCATCCTGAAAGTCCATATAACTGACCATTTGTTTTAGCTAACCGGCTATGGTTGTCTGGGATCGCGGTTTCTTCCATTCCAACGACTTGTGCGCAATATCCGCACAATGGATACAGTTATGCCAGAAACCAGGATGCCTATCGTTGAAAACGAAATGGTCCGCGTGGACGTTCTGTCAACCAAAGGATTATTTAGTTTATTGTATTGCATACCAAATTCTTTACCGAAAATTGATTTTGATATTATGAAAGTTATCCGTTATAGCCCGGCTTGATAACCTTATTGACGGTAAATAAGTCAGATCACATATACAGCTTCGAAAGTTACTGATGTCACCGGTGTTTATCCAGTAAAGTTGGATACTGATTGGTTTTGTTATTGGGACAAATTCACAATTTGTCCGATGGCATTCTTCAGATAGCACCGGATTTCTAAAAACAGAAAAGAACGTCGCTACTCGCCTGCCAGAATATATTGTTGAGTATTAAGTAGAATGGCTTATAGCTTTCTGACGCCAGTCATTTAGGTCTGCCTGATCCCATGAAAGTTGAATGTATGACGGTCAATGTGTTTAAAACCTGTGTATATAAAAGAACAATTTGAAAGCACATTAAGTTTATATTTTCTCCTGACTGACGTTCCGGTGATTGGGTTTCTGGCATGGAATACTGGACGCACCCAGCAACAATAAGAGTTCTGTAGGTACGTTGCTTGGCTTTGTCGCTTCGTTTAAAGCACGCATCGATAATCGAACATCATTTGAGCCGTTGCGTAGATCGGTTTCGATTGCCTGCAATGTCGCCAGAACAACAGCACTCAGCTTCCGCCGTTTTTTATTTCGTTACATTAACGCCGCCGCAACAAGCCCGAACGCGGCTGTTAACGGTGCGATACGACGGAACCAGTTGTGGGGCTTGTTCGGAACATTGTCCTACGCAAGCTCTGTCGATGATTCCTTTCAAGGACGGATTGACAATTCCTCATATAGATACGGAAATTTGTGTAGGGTGTGGCGGTTGTGAATACGTCTGCCCTGCCCGCCCCTTCCGCGCTGTATATATCGAAGGAAATGCCGTACAGCAAGAGGCTAAACCCTTCACCGATAATCATCAGGAAGAAATTCAGGTAGATGATTTTGGCTTTTGATTAAATATTTTCCCGATTCCCACTAGCGCCTGTCTTCGATTGTATAAATTGGGGGCAGGCGTTGCTTTTTCTCTATACTTAGCACATTTTTCTCCCTTTTTACTTTCAACCTACGATAAAATCACTAATTTCGTGGCGAACAAATATATGGTAGATTTTTTACATGGAGGCAACATCAAATAATTGGTTTACGAACAAATATCCTATAGGATATGCTTTGAGCGGTGGTTTTATCAAGGGTTTCGCGCATCTGGGCGTGATGCAGTCATTGTTGGAACATGACATCAAACCTAATATCCTTTCGGGAGTAAGCGCAGGGGCTTTGGCAGGCGTGTTTTATGCAGACGGCAACGAACCGCATAAAGTACTGGATTACTTTTCCGGGCATAAGTTCCAGGACCTGACCAAATTAGTCATACCGAAAGTGGGATTGTTCGAGTTAGGTGAATTTATTGATTTCCTGAAAACCAACCTGAAAGCAAAGACGATGGAAGAATTACAAATACCTCTCATCATCACTGCAACCGACCTCGATCACGGACGTGTGGTGCATTTCCACAAAGGGAATATTGCCGAACGTGTGGCAGCTTCCTGCTGTATGCCCGTCCTTTTCTCTCCTGTAAAAATAGAAGGAACGCATTATGTAGATGGTGGGGTGTTTATGAACTTACCCGTATCTACCATCCGGCGTGTTTGCAGCAAAGTGGTGGCAGTAAATGTTAGCCCGCTACTGGCAAACAAATATAAGATGAATATTGTAAGTATTGCCATGCGTTCCTATCACTTCATGTTCCGTGCCAATACGTTCCCCGAACGGGAAAAGGCGGATTTATTAATTGAACCGTATAACCTGGAAGGATATAACAATACTGAACTGGAGAAGGCGGAAGAAATATTTATGCAGGGATACAATGCCGCTAACACTCTTCTGAATCAATTGAAAGTGGATCAGGGAAGCATCTGGAAAGATGAAAGTAATTATCAAATCATAAAATAAAAAATAGAATGGGGAAAGATGAAAAATGATTATTTATCAAGTGTTTACGCGCTTGTTTGGTAACAATCATAATCACTGCATCAATAGCGGGAGCATAACGGAAAACGGATGCGGTAAAATGGCGGACTTTACTGCCAAAGCGCTCAATGAAATAAAGAAATTGGGAGTCACCCATATTTGGTATACCGGCATCATAGAGCATGCCACGCAAACGGATTATCGCCGTTACAACATACGTCCCGATCATCCGGCTATTGTTAAGGGCAAAGCAGGATCTCCTTATGCCATCAAGGATTATTATGACGTGGACCCAGACTTAGCAAACGATGTACCGGAACGTATGAAGGAATTTGAAAATCTGGTACAACGTACTCATCGCAGCGGTCTGAAAGTCATTATCGATTTTGTTCCGAATCACGTTGCCCGCCAATATCATTCGGATGCACAACCTGACGGAACTTCACAGTTGGGTGCAAATGATGATCCTAATTACGCTTTCAGCCCATATAATAATTTTTACTATATCCCTCAATCCGAATTGCACGGTCAGTTCGATATGAAAGGATCAGCTACTGAATCTTATAAAGAATGTCCTGCCAAGGCTACGGGAAACAATCGTTTCGATGCTTATCCCAACATCACCGACTGGTACGAAACCGTGAAGCTGAATTATGGAGTGGATTATCAGAATGGTGGAACCTGTCACTTCAATCCCACTCCGGACACCTGGACAAAGATGCTGGATATCCTTCTTTTCTGGGCAGACAAGAATATCGACGGTTTTCGTTGTGATATGGCGGAAATGGTTCCGGTTGAGTTCTGGGAATGGGTGATTCCGCAAGTGAAAGAAAAGCATCCTGACTTGTTATTCATTGCAGAGGTTTATAATCCGGCAGAATATCAGAATTACATATTCCGCGGAAAATTTGATTATCTATATGACAAGGTAGGTCTTTATGATACACTTCGCAATGTGATTTGCGGCTATGATTCGGCTACGGCCATTACCCGTTCCTGGCAAAGTCTGGGTGGCATTGAGAAACGGATGCTGAATTTCCTGGAGAACCATGACGAACAGCGCATTGCTTCTGATTTCTTTGCCGGCAATCCACGTAAAGCCATTCCGGGATTGATTGTTTCAGCTTGTATGAATACCAATCCGATGATGATTTATTTCGGGCAGGAATTCGGTGAACTGGGCATGGATAGCGAAGGTTTCAGTGGCAGAGATGGGCGTACCACTATTTTTGATTATTGGAGCGTGGATACCATTCGTCGCTGGCGGAATGGTGGGAAGTTTGACGGCAAGATGCTGACGGAAGACCAAAACACATCTATAGTATCTACCAACGCATCCTGACGCTTTGCAACAAAGAAAAAGCAATCACTGAAGGAGAATTCTTCGATCTGATGTATGCCAACACAAATGGCTGGCGCTTCAATGAGCATAAACAATACACATTCTTGCGCAAAGCCGGAAAAGAGTTATTGTTCATTATCGTGAACTTTGACCACATTTCAGTAGATGTAGCTATCAATGTACCTTCTCACGCTTTTGATTTCCTGCAAATACCGCAAATGGATGTTTATCCGGCAGTAGATTTGTTAACCGGAAAGACGGAAAGTATTAGTTTGCTGCCTTATAAGGCTACGGAAATTTCTATAGAGGGATATAGTGGAAAGATATTGAAAATCAAGTTATAATTAGCAGATAGATTTCCAGATTTATCATTCAGGACGAAGTAAAAGACCTCTTCTCATTTGTCAAAGCAGGTTTCTTGCTTCGCCCTGAATCTTTTTTAGTCTTGCCCCTCTCCTTCCATTTTTTCCTTTAGTCTGTACAGACGCGTAATGGCCGGATTGTAAAACTCATCCGGATAATGCGCTTTGATATCGTTTATATTTGCCACTACGTATTGTCTAAGATTCACAATATTTTCGGCCTCACTTAGTTGTAACTCTTTTGGGTAACTGTGCGTTCTCAGCCCACTTCATCAAGGCATTCACACTTTCTTCATCATACTTATATTCCATATGTTCGTATAATTTTTCTACAAAGATATAAACAAATGATAAAAACACACATACCCCTTCGAACTTTTTCTGTGGAGACGTGTTATATTATTGTGTTTTTCATAGTATTAGATATAAGATTAATTAAAGGAGACTGTACCCGCTTGTGATAAGTAAGTACATCAAAAACAGAAGCGTCTGTTTGATTGATAAATGTGTAAGGAGCATCGGTTTACCAGAGCCGATGCTTTTTTTTGTCCCTGTTTGTAGCATGTTAGGAAAATTATGCGTAATTTTGTCAGATAATAAGGAAAATACCAATATGAACATCCCTGTTATTTTTCAATTCTTGAAAGAAGTGTCCGCTAACAATAACCGCGAATGGTTCAATGCTCACAAGGACTTGTATGAAGAAGCCCGTGGGGAATTTGAGAACCTGTTATCGGCTATAATTACCCGTATCTCGCTTTTCGATGAAAGTATTCGTGGCGTTCAAGTCAAAGACTGTACTTACCGGATTTATCGTGATACGCGCTTTTCGCAGGACAAGACCCCGTATAAAACTCATTTGGGCGGATACATCAACGCCCGCGGTAAGAAATCAGACCACTGCGGTTACTATGTTCACATTGAACCGGGCAACTGTCTGTTGGCAGGTGGTAGCTATTGCCTGCCTCCTAAGACGCTGAAAGCCGTGCGACAGGCAGTGTATGATAACATAGACGAATTTCGCGGTATAGTTGAAAATCCGGATTTCAAGCAATACTTCCCGGTAATAGGCGAAGACTTCCTGAAAACAGCTCCCAAAGGGTTTCCAAAGGATTTTGAATATGTACAATATCTGAAATGCAAGGAATATACCTGTTACTGCAATCAACCGGACAGCTTCTTTCTGGCACCCGATTGTGTGGATCGTACGGCGGAAATCTTCAAGCAAATGAAACCTTTTGCTGATTTCCTGAACTACACGATTGACGACTTTGAATAAAATTTGATAATAATATAACTAACTTAAAACATTAAAGCTATGGTAGTAGATAGATTAGAAAATTTAGAAAAATATGCATCGTTGAACCCCTTGTTCGCCCAAGCTATTGAATTCTTGCAATCACATGACTTGAACGCAATGGAAGTTGGCAAAACCGAACTTAAAGGTAAGGATTTGCTTGTAAACGTAGCGCAAACCAAACCTAAAACAAAGGAAGAAGCCAAACTGGAAACACACAATGAATTTATAGATATCCAGATTCCTCTCTCCGGTGCGGAAGTAATGGGCTATACCGCAGGAAAAGATTGCGTACCCGCTGATGCTCCCTACAATGCAGAGAAAGATATTACTTTCTTTGAAGGACTGGCTGAAACTTATATCACTGTAAAACCGGGTATGTTTGCCATTTTCTTCCCCACAAGACGGACATGCTCCCGGAATCACTCCGGACGGCGTGAAAAAAGTTATTGTGAAAGTTAAAGCATAATAATCCAATCAATCAAAAACTCATCCTTTATGGAAACATTGAATTTGATCAAAAACGACCCCTGGCTGGAACCTTTCGAAGATGCCATCAAAGGCCGTCATCAGCATGTATTAGACAAAGAGGCTGAACTGACGAACAAAGGGAAACAGACTTTGTCTGATTTTGCCTCGGGATATTTATATTTCGGACTTCACCGTACTGCTGACGGCTGGATTTTCCGTGAATGGGCACCCAACGCCACAGAAATATTTATTGTGGGCACATTCAATGAATGGAAAGAACTGAAAAAGTACAGTCTGAAACGTAAGGATTATGGTGTTTGGGAAATCAAACTTCCGGCAGATGCCATGAGACACGGTGATTTATACAAACTCATTGTACATTGGGAAGGCGGTTGCGGAGAACGTATTCCTGCCTGGGCAACACGGGTAGTACAAGACGAACAAACCAAGATTTTCAGTGCGCAGGTCTGGTCACCGGAAAAGCCATATAAAGTAAAGAAGCGTACATTTAAACCTAATACGGATCCTTTGCTTATCTACGAATGCCATATCGGTATGGCGCAACAGGAAGATAAAGTAGGAACTTACAACGAGTCCCGTGAAAAAACTCTTCCGCGCATAGCTAAAGCCGGATACAATTGCATTCAAATCATGGCTATTCAGGAACATCCCTACTACGGTAGTTTCGGTTACCATGTATCCAGTTTCTTTGCCGCTTCTTCCCGTTTCGGTACTCCGGAAGAATTGAAGGAGTTGATCGATACCGCACACGGATTGGGTATTGCAGTGATTATGGATATTGTTCACTCTCATGCAGTAAAGAATGAAGTGGAAGGCTTAGGCAATTTTGCCGGTGATCCGAATCAATACTTCTACCCCGGCGCACGACGTGAACATCCGGCTTGGGACTCACTTTGTTTCGACTATGGAAAGAATGAAGTTATCCATTTTCTTCTTTCTAATTGTAAGTACTGGCTTGAGGAATACGGATTCGACGGCTTCCGGTTTGATGGTGTAACCTCCATGCTGTACTATAGCCACGGCCTTGGTGAAGCCTTCTGCAACTACGGAGACTACTTCAATGGCCATCAGGATGACAATGCCATTTGTTACCTGACACTTGCCAACAAACTTATCCACGAAGTAAATTCCAAAGCAATAACGATCGCCGAGGAAGTATCGGGAATGCCCGGTCTTGCAGCTAAAGTTGAAGACGGGGGCTACGGCTTCGACTACCGCATGGCCATGAACATCCCCGACTATTGGATTAAGACCATCAAGGAAAAAATAGACGAAGACTGGAAACCGTCCAGCATGTTCTGGGAAGTAACCAATCGTCGTAAAGATGAAAAGACCATATCTTATGCAGAAAGTCACATGACCAGGCATTAGTGGGCGACAAGACGATTATCTTCCGCCTCATCGATGCCGAGATGTATTGGCACATGCAGAAGGGTGATGAAAACTACACAGTAAATCGTGGTATTGCTCTTCACAAGATGATACGTTTACTGACTTCAAGTACTATCAATGGTGGTTATCTGAACTTTATGGGTAATGAATTCGGGCATCCCGAATGGATCGATTTTCCGCGTGAAGGTAATGGATGGTCTTGTAAGTATGCCCCGTCATGGATTTGGTATATGCGTAAAGATTATGTCTTTGTGTTCAATTTCAATCCCAAACAGTCATTTACCGATTATGGCTTCCTGGTTTCTCCGGGTACGTATGAAGTAGTATTGAATACGGATAATCCTGCTTATGGCGGTAATGGATTGACTGATGACACTGTAAAACATTTCACTATTGCTGATCCTCTTTATGAAAAAGAGAAGAAGGAATGGTTGAAGTTATATATTCCTGCCCGTACAGCAGTAGTATTGAAGAAAACTAAATAACATACTATAAATAAGAAAGCCGTGTCGGGAAATTCCAACACGGCTTTTTTATTCTTCTTTTCGATAGATTATTTCAATTGCGCTTCAATTTGCGGTAATAGTTTCTTAATATTATCTATCATACTTTTTCACGAGGTTTGTCTGCCGAGAGTAAGGGGAGTGCACGTTCCAGATACGTTTTAGCATTCTGGAAGTTTTTGTCAGCGATTTCTTTCTGTGCATCATACTTAGCTTTATCTGAATTAGCCAATGGTGCTGCATTCTTCAGAACTAAAGCTGCCTTATTATAAGAAAGTGTACCCAAGCTGTACAATGCGTTGGTATTCTTTTTTCATCGTCAGCAAGTACTTGTTTGAAAGCTTCCTCAGCATCATCCAGTTTATTAGCCTTTTGTGCTTTAATACCGGCGTTCAGATAATAATTAGCATGAAGTCTTTTCAATGTCTTGTTTTCCGGAGCTGCTTCTATACCCTCTTTCAGAGTAGCAAGATACTCACTGTCTTTTTTTTCAAATCCTTCAATGCACCAGCTTTACCTACATATGCATTTCCCAGATTATATTTCTTTTGAATAGCAATATCAAAATACTTGAGAGCTTCTTCCGGTTTTTTGATTTTATCGGCACAAACGCCGCAGTTGTAAGCGATAACAGAGTCCTGATTGTTTGTCTGTGTCAGGTAGGTACTGAATTTTGTAAATGCTTCCTGGTAATTTTTGGCTTCGAGTGCTGCCTTTCCTTCGTTAATTAGATTTCCAGGTTCTGTAGTTTGCGCAAAAAAAGTTAGTTGCTGCACAACACAGCGCAATGGATAACAAAAATTTTTTCATGTGCTTTAAATTTTAAAAGTTGATATCCCAAAATTAGTGTTCATAGCTATAGAAGCAAAACCATTTTAACTTTTTTGTAGTTTTTAGGACAGCTGTAACAAATGTTATTTTACGTAAATTTCAAGGGGACTATCTAGAGACCAACAGCATGAGAAAAACAAATTGTGCACATGATCAAAATAGATTATATTTAGAATGAAAATAAATCATACAGAAAAATCCCCGTATTCTACAGAATTACCCTAATTAATGAAACAGAAAAGTCGCAAATGCCTATTTATTAGCGATTTGCGACTTTTTCTTCTGTGATTCCGTTGCGATTCGAACGCAAGACCCACGCCTTAGAAGAACTTCTCCTAAAAAGAGCTTATTGGATTTGTTTTCAGATAGTTATAACGATGTTCATTTTCAAAAAAAACAAGCTTACTCAAAAAGAGAATCTAATATAGTATCTATTTTTCCGGGATTGAATGAAGGACAGGATAGTATATCTTTGTTCTTCGCTTCCCGATAAACGGACACAAAAGTAGTCTCTTTGTCTTCTGGCCTGGCCGGTGGCGGAACAGTCAAAAAGTGACAACCCCAGATACCGGTACAAGGTTGGTCGGACTGAAAGCAATTACGGATAGCATTATTCCTCATTACTTTCTTCATCGGCATTTTCTTTTTTTGCCTTTTCTTCTATGGCTTCTTTGATCAAACCTTTAACGGTCGTTAATTCTTCATCTTCTGTGTCTTCTTTATATATGATATTTTTTATCTTTTTATCAAATATGTATATGTAGGTGCCAAGAGTTGAGTTACCACCTTTAGTTTTACATCTAAATTTATGTGTAACTTTCCATCCGTAGAAGTCAGGATTAATATTTTGAGCAACCTGCCGTATTGTGTCATAATGAGCATCTATAGCCTCAAAGTATATATCTAATTTTTTAAGCCCTTTTTCAGCTTTTTTCTTTTGCCTCATTATATTGTTCCCTACCATATGATGAATATGAATCACTCCAAATTTTGGCTATTCTATTTCCATCTTTTACTTCTTCTAATGTTGTTTTAACTTCATCAAGAATTGCGTTGGATACATATCCGTGTTTAAGAATGGTGGAATCTGTGTAAATTGATAGGAATGCACTATCTATCTTTGTTTCGACAGGTTGATAGCTCTCAAAATCGTATAATGTTTTAAACATTTCGTCTTTGATTGCTTCCAGAGCTTTTTCTTCTTTTGATTTACATCCTGTTAGGATAAAAAATGCCAGCTAAGGCCATGATAATAATTTGTTTCATGATAGTATTATTTAAAGTTTAACTGTTTTTTTATTTTTAGTTAATATTCTGTTTGTTGCTCTTATCTGTTGAAATTAGTAAGAGATGATAATTCTAAAGATCAGACAGACTTATAGTAGGCGTAGAGTTTTTATTCATATTGGATCATTTAGGTTGAATTTTTACAGCTACTGCAGATATTACATATTGTTGTTTTCCTATCTCTTTCCCTTTCAGGTTGATAATTGCATTTGCCCCATGTTGTTTGGCGGCATCAACCAGCTTCCCAACCATATATTGTTTTGAAGGTATTGCATAATCGGAGAATGTTTGAGGGGCTCCGTCTTTGATAATTGTGATGCCTGGTGCGCTTATCTTCTTATCAGGTTTACCATAGGTGAATACCAATGAAAGGCTTGATAAAGGAGTATAATCTAATACAGAAGGAACAGCCCCCTCAGGATAGATATAAAATCCTTCCTTTACATATTGAGTATAATCACTCTTGTACAGAGCTTCTGAGTATCTCGGAGAACAAGAGGTTAATATACCAATTGATAATAGGGTAAATAATAGTTTTTTCATTGTAATAGAGTATTTAAGTGTATAATATCTAATTCCGTAAGTGGCAACATAGGTAGGGTTTGCGTAGGATATTCCCCAAAAACTATCCTTTCCATATACTCCAATAAGACAATTTCCATTTTCCCATGTATATCCATTTGGTTTCGGAGTTCCATATTTCTTTTCTATCAGCTTACTTATATCTTCATCCGTCTTTATGATAACTTCTGAACAAATGAGCTTCCTGTATTTATTGAAATAGTATCTGGTCTTTATACCATTTTTTCGGTATAAAGTAGCGCAGACACACCTGATAAGCTCCCACTCGATATGCCAAAATCCCCTAACACAATATTTTCATCTGTGGAAAAGGTTTCCGTGATTATATTTTGATATCGACTTTCCATCTCTGAATAAGATAAATTCCAATCTGCTTCAGGTTCGGTAAATGGTAAGTTAACTTCATCATCACCACAACCGCAGAGAATAAGAAGTAATAGCGTTATTGAAAAGAGTTTTTTCAGGATAATAAAGAGTTTCGTTTATTGCTATTTGGCTCTATTTATTATGATGGTTATGAAGCGGTAAAAATGGTTTGACTTTACTGCAAAAGTAGATTTCAATCATATGTATCACTATTCTACATATTCTAAAAGTTTTCTTTTATTGCTCCACAATACAATATCAGACTCAGCGTCAGTTTCTGCAAATTCCAAATATTTCAGGAATTTATCTCTCAAATAACCAACAGCTGTATCATTTACTACTGTTACCCTCTTACTTATTGTTTCTTTTAAATAGGTCTTGTTAATTAATTGAAAATTTAAGATTGAGCGCGAAATACTATTTCTAAAATAATATTCGGATGTTCCTGTAACATAATTCATCAAGGTAAATCGGTTTCGCTTTACATATACAGCATTGAATCTAATATCTTTGAATCGATCATCGGCAAAAGAATTAAATCTCAAATCATTTTTGTAAACTCCAATAATACTAGAAAGATAGTTATTTACGTGACTACCAAATCTTTTTTGAAGGTCACTATCTTTATTATCCTGAAATTTTATAAATGATGAACTCACTACCGCAGAAATAAAACTGGTCATTTCAAATGCTATATTGGGTACCAATTCTTTTTTTATCTGTACTTTTGAAATAATATGTTCTGCTTTTTAGATTCTGTTTCGTTAATTAGATACCTTTCTTTTATAAAACGTGAATAGTTTTTGATAATATTCATCATCATTATCAAAGAAGTTGTTATAATAGCTGTCACTGATCCATCCACCATCAGTAACAATATATCTTCCATTTCTTTCCGTTACGAATATGGAAACAAAGCAATCATTTGTGGTAAACAAAGGAGTTACAATTTCGATAGTTTTACCATACTTCTTCACACTCCATAAGGAATTGAATGTTTCTTTTATGATGTCAAATATATCTTCCATATCATTCTTTAAATGTAATATTTTCCAATGGGTCTGAATTTTCTGCTTCTTTATCGAAGGGGGAGAATACCAGGGGACGAATTTAATTGAAAATTCTCATATTCAATGTTAGCCTCCTGCATAAAATGATAAATGCATATTGAAATATCTTCCAAAGCTTTCCTTTGTACTTCATCTTTTAATGCTTCTGTTTTATATGCTATTTCTTTTCCATCACTCCAATATTTATGAAAATGTGGCGTTGGGACCTTTTGTTCATTAATGGGTATTTGAAAGTTTGAATTTCTATGTGATGGACCAGATGAATCATATCGAAATAAAGGGTTTTTCACAAAAAGGAGGACATTTCAAACTGAATTTAAAGTCTGTATCAATGTCTTTTTTCTGTTCAACAGTAAAAGCTACATCAGCAAAATCCTTGCAGTAAATAGGCATAGCTTTCCTTTTAGTGTCAGGTCTACTTTTCTTTTCATCATCTAAAGCCATATAGTTGCTAGATGGAGTCTTTTTCTTCATTTATAAACAAATCATATTGCTTATAATTATCACGAATAGTCTCACTAAATTGCATAATAAAGTATTTTAGTTTATAAATCGTTTATCCATTTTGTTTTGATTACCAAAGGTAGTCAAAATGTGTATTTCGTTTTTTTTATTTTTGGTTTCCTCATTACACCAAAAACATCGTTTTGGTTTCTTTAGTAAACCTAAATTTTGGTTTCCTGAGTAAACCAAAGTTAGTTTTTGGTTTACTTTTTGGTTTACTCAGGAAACCATATATATAGAGTATATAGAGAATATACATATACACGCGTATGCGCGCGAGGATGTTTATAAACCCTTTATTATATTTCCTCTCTTTCTAACCTTCCTATCACTTTGTAGAGATAGAGTATATCAGATTTATTAATGTCGCGATCTGGATATTCTCTTTCTCCTGATGGGTTCAGTTTTGCATTGTATGAACACAGCTTCAAGTATTCATCACCGAGCTTAGATTGATATACCGCCTTTAGCAGCCTGTCAGATGGAGTTATAACCACATAACAGCGTCCGAAGTCGATATCTCTTGTAGATGTAACCGGTCTAACGAATACTACATCTCCTGATTTATATTTGTCATACATGGATTCTCCATATACAACCAAACCATAACTTCCCTTAAAAGATGGAATATTGACGAATTCCAGCACTTTGTTCTCGTCACCATGTAAGCCTATACCCTGACCTGCGCAAACGCGAATATCGAGAATCTTTTGGCCTTTGTCGGAAGTATCAGACAGGCCGAATAAGTCTTTACCTAATATTTCATTTATTTGTTGGAGGTATTCAGGTCTAAAAAGACTTTGCATAAAATCTACTATTTAATGCCTGGTTCGTAATGCCGAGTTTATCTGCCAGTTCTACCAACCCAATACCATTTTTCTTTAAAATGTCTCTTACTTCTTCTCCTGTCATAACGGTTGAATTTAAAATATCTGTTAAAAATAACGGTTATCAAAGAAGAAATATTGAATATCTCTTTGATAATATTGAATCACCCTTTATCTTTGACGTATCAATCAAACAAAGGAACAAATAATCAATCAATTACACAATACCTCAAACGGGGTATTGAATTTAAAAAGAGGAGAAAAGAAATGAAACAGTACAATTTATCTCAGATCATGAAAAGCGCTCATAGAAAGTTCAGAAGTGTCAAAGGTGAAAAGTCTTTCTCAGAGTGCTTGAAATCAGCTTGGATGTTTGCTAAGTTGCAGGTTTCATTCTCTGATGAAAACATCGCTAAGAAAGATAGAGAGTTTGTACAAGCTCAGAATGCGAAGTTTGAGAAGGTTGCTCCTTCAAAGCGTAGTTCCTATGATGATTTATCTATCCCGGCATCTGCATATTACAATGCGAATAGCACAGGTCGATTCGGTTCTCATTTTGTCAACGATTAAAAGATACAGATATGAAAATAGTATTGAAAGTTTCATTAAGAGAGGCCAAAAGAGCCTCAGAAGCGATACGCGATAATTGGCATTTGAGAAAAGGATTCAATCAGGTTGAAACCAATGTATGGGAGGCTGATAGTGAGTTCTGGGGAAATCTGGAGGATGAGGACAATGTTGATGAACTGAAGTTCTTGGTTGAAAATCAGTTTGGATTTTTGGGAATATCAGAAGAAGAATATGAATTTAATGAAGAGGAGGAATAATCAATGACACAGAAAGAGTTTGAAGAAAGAACCGGATTTGAAAATGACGGCAGATAGTTACACGGAGGTAGAACAGTGCTATATGAATACGGAGCTCGACAAGGATGCGTTCTGTAAGTTATGGCTGGAAAGCCCCGTGGCCCTAAAAAGAGATAGAGCGAAAGACAGTGTTAGTGCGTGAGCTTTTTGAAGAGCGTAAGATGATGGCAAATTTCCTGATCGAGCAGGCTGAGAAGTGGAGCGCATCAGATTTGAGAGATAAGGCGATTAGCATGATTGGTGAGAAAGAGTATCTCCATAGGAAGATTTTTAGAAATTTCAACCTTTGGGAAGTCGATAAGGATTTACTGTTGGAGTTGTTGAAAGTTTGATTCAGGATGACAGGCTGGAGCGGTCTTCGAGCCTCCCCCTTTGATGGGACTCCAGCCACGCATGCAGGCTTAGTTTTTCGTAGCAGTCCTTTTGAGAATGTGCCATCCTTCGGGAGAATCTGAAAAAGAGACGCAGGTTGAATACCCTTAATATTCCGCATGGCAGCGTTAAGACGGACCCCATCAGGTCTTGGAGCCTACCCTTTGATGTGGAGATGGGGAACAACATAGGAGCGATTACCCAAAGTAATCTATTCGGAAGAATCCGCGACCAGTCGTTAGAAGCGGCATTATAAGAAGGTCGAGCACACAACGTTCGAAGCAAGCAGCCGTAAGGTCGAGGCAAGCAGACGGGTTAAGTAAATCAGCCGAACATGCCCTGAACGGTTATGCAGTGAACAATAGTAACTGATAACTCCGGTGGGAAGAGCAGAGAGAGCTTATCGGGGCACAAATTATTAATCATTGAGTTATGAGAAATCATGTAAGATCATGTAAGGAGCTGAATCGCTCCATTATGCCGGAAGGTTGGGATGCAGGGAAAGATAAGATATCATGCTTCACCCTGTATGCATCAGAGGAAGAGAAGAAGAAGTTTATGAAGAAGTTTTCAAGGTATCGGGATAGATGCTATAAATCGGAAATCATCTGCTTTATGCTTTCGAACTATCTTGCTTATGCTTCTGGTAAACGATTCGAGATGTCGGCTATTAAGGTCTGGAAGTATGGGACAAAGAATCCTTGTCCTGATGGCTATGTTAATTATTCGATAGGTGCGATCCCTGTTGGATTTATGAAGGTGGTGAAAGGTTCTTTGAAGTCTATTCCTTTCAGGTTCCAGAGTGAGTTGATATATCATGTTGTCAGTGCATTTTATAATGCTCCTGACCGATTGGTGGATGAGGTTATAAACCGTATCAATGAAATAAAGCACCCCACAAAGAAAAGTGATAGAGTGGTAATATTACAAACTGTTGTACCAGAGAAGGAATACCAGTTGGTGAAAGAGTACGCCATTCAGAATGGGATGAATATTTGTGACCTGTTGAGGGTAGTGTTGAAGACGGTGTATGTCAAAGAGGGACAGGAAATATGATGATTCACCAATAGGAAGGGTATTCAACCTATATCGAATTCTCAAACAGAAAAGAGAGCCGTTCGTAGTTGGGCCTAATTATCGACTACTATTCGTTGAAATAACCGGAGACAGAGAGAGGTATTATCTTACGAAGTTTCTTCGAAGAAGAAGAATCACCAAAACAGAGATGTTGAGAAAAGCTGTTCGGGCGCTGGATGATGTGGTAACACATCGAACCCGGTTAGAGAAGAAAATTATTTTTGAACCGGATGAGGAAGATGAGGATGATACCGATTATTGGTATGAGAGGATGGCGAGAAGAGATTTCGTAAGGTCTATATATGTTTGATTATTAATTTGAAGATATGGAAAAGTACACAAAAGAAAGCCTGGCTAAAATGACGCCAGAAGAGTTAGAGAATGTAGTTCTCAAATTACAAGATGAATTAGAGGCAGAGAAGATCACGAGTAAGCAATATTCTACTTGGTGGAATCAGGAAACAGAAAGACGTAGAAGGGACGTTGAAAAGCTAAATGTATTGCATAACCTGATTCATTCTTGGGAAGATAAAAAAATTAAGTAAGGAGGGTAAACATGAAAGAGGATGAAAGAAAGCCTATTGCGCCGACGTTGCGTAATATGGAAGTGAATGATGTGGAAGAATGGCCATTGGAAAGAATTGATACCGTTACAATGACGGTAGGTAGATTCTCCCGTAAGTTCAGGGCGAAAGGCATCAAGTTCAGAACATGGACGGATAAGCTGGAGGTGAAGGTTCAGAGAATAGCGTGATCATGGAAAGTCTGTCATGTGCTGAAAGAGAGATCGCGAATGAGTTCTGCAAGGGCTTTTCAGATAAGGAAGTGGCGGATAATCTGGATAAATCATATTGGACCGTCAAGACACAGAAAAAAGCTATATACAAGAAGCTCGGAATATCGAAGGATACCGAGCTTATTTTTGTATATGGTTTGTGAGAAAGTGCAGCGCAGATTCGAATTGAAAGAAATACGCAAGCATGGTTTAGAATTATTGTTCTCTGCCCTATTTCTGGTTATGCAGGTCACTTGCAATAATCTGGATAATATGAGAATGATGAGAGTGAGAAGAGGTCGAAAGACAGAATATGTATGTGATTATGGAGGAGGTGATGAAGATGGATATAAATCAATTTGACCATTTAGTTACGATCTATCGGGTGATGAATCAAAAGACATTTGGTTTCAGGTTCTCGGCTGCCATTGTCGGAGGACGTATTCGTTTGCAGAGGTTAATTGATTCTGGATTGATTAGAACGGAGAAGAAAAGTAAGTCACAGAATGGAAAGTTGTATTGCAATGCAAGTGATGTATTGCGTAATGCTGTAGCATGATGAAAGTAAAAGATTGGTTTTATTATTCGGTTCTGGTGATGTTATCATTGCCGATTGGGTTGGTGTGTTGTGAGGCGATAGTTTTGCAGATTATCGGTCTGGGGTATGGATATTTGTTTTTTAGAGGGTTATTTAAACCATTATTTGATCGGAAGGAACAATATAGCTCAGGCAAAGAATGATGATAGTATAGCCCGTGAGGATGATTCTCCCCTTTTGGAGATGTGTTTTGTTTGTGTTGTTATACCGGGTGTATCGTCTGTGAAGATAGTGCACCCTTTTTATTTGGAGAAGTGGCGGAATTGGTAGACGCACCACTCAATAATAGGAATGCCAACCTTAGATGTGGTGAGCTTGGCAACTCATCCCGGTTCGACTCCGGGTTTCTCCACGAATCATTAATTTTTAATTAGTTGAGATATGGTACAAGAATTAGTAACAATTCAGCAGAAGCTGAAAGCCCCTAAAGGGCAGTACAACAATTTTGGGAAATATAAGTACCGGAGTTGTGAGGATATTCTGGAGAGTGTAAAACCCATTCTGACAGAGTGTGAGTGTTCATTGGTGATAACGGATGATGTGGTGCAGGTTGGTAATCGTATCTACATCAAAGCAACGGCAACCCTTACCAACAGTAAGGGAGAACAAGTTCAGACATCGGCGATGGCTCGTGAGGATGAGATATTAAAAGGCATGGCATCTTCACAGGTTACTGGAGCGTGTAGTTCTTATGCAAGAAAGTATGCGTTGAATGGATTATTCTGTATTGATGACACAAAGGACCCAGATGCTACCAACAAGCATGGTAAGGATGAGAAGCAGGAAGATGAAGAGAGCTTAAACCTTGCATTGGAGTTGATTCGAAATGCGAAAACCACGGCAGACCTCACGCAGATATATAATGAGTGTGAGGGATTCAGAGGAAACAGCAAGTTTATGAATGCGTTGAGTATGCGAAGAAAGGAGATCGAAAGGAGATGAAGTTAAGAGAAAGCCCGGTAGTGTTTGACCAAGAAAAACATACCTACCGTCTGGAGGATATTTTGTTGGAGGGTGTAACTACCCTCCTACGCAATCAGCTTTTCCAGAACAAGTATGATGATATACCAAAGGAAATTCTGGAAAAAGCGGCAAAAGGGGAACGCTGATACATGAGCAATGTGAGCTGGTGGATGCGTTAGGTATTGATCCGGTGATTCTGGAAGCGAAGAATTATAAACTCCTGAAAGAAGAGCATGGGTTGAAGCCAATAGCGAATGAATATCTCATTTCAGATGAGCTTGCTTTTTGCAAGTAGTGTGGATGTCATATTTGACGGTGAATCAGAAAATGATGATGAGGTATATCTTGCTGATATAAAAACCACGGCAAAGCTTGATATTGATTGGCTGAGTTGGCAGTTGAGTATCTATGCCTATATGTTTGAGATGCAAAACCCTCATCTGAGAGTTAAGAAGTTATATGCTATCTGGCTGAGGAATGAAGTGAAAGAATTGAAAGAGGTTCAGAGAATCGACAATGATACGATACAGAAGTTGTTTGATTGTGAGATGAAGGGTGAACCATTTATATCTTCTGAAATTCCTTTGCCAGATAGCAGGCAAATAATCCCTGTAGAAGTATTTGAAAGAGCTCAGACTATTATCTCATTAGATGGGAAGATAAAACAGCTCACAGAGGAAAAGAAACGTATCTCCGAAGAATTGTATCAATACATGGAAGAAACCGGAGAATCAAAGTGTGAGCATGAGTTGTTTATCGTATCACGGGTGATGCCCACCACAAAGAAGTCGCTCGATACGAAGGGGCTGGAGAAATGTGAGCCGGCAATTTATAAGATGTATTTGAAGGAGACAGCAGTAAAAGGTAGTATAAGAGTAACACCAAGGAAATAATGGCAGAGGAAGCGATACTAACAAAGCATGATGGTGAAGTGAAGATGTCAAAGGACTTTGATTATCTATGTTCTAAGCTCAGAAATGGCAGATATAAGTTGAGTATCGTTCGTTGTTCAGAGAAAAGAACAATAAGCCAGAATGATTTGATGTGGATGTGGTTCGGATGTATTGAGGATGAGACAGGTACACCGAAGAATGATATCTACCTGTATTATTGTAAGAGTTCCTGAGCCGTTTGGCTCTCGTTCATGGTGAGGAGGTGATGATATATGATACTTCTTCCAAGCTGAATACCAAACAGATGTCGGACTTCATGACGAAGATTCAAGTAGATGCAGTGATGGAACTCGGTATTAATCTACCCCTACCGATTGATCGGTTCTATGAAAGTTTCGTGGGAGAATATGGAAGAAGATGAGCGGGCCGTTTGGTTCGCTCTTTTTATTAATTAATAATTATTTAAGATGGAAATTCAAAAAGTGAAAATCACGAAGGATAACACCTGTATGGTAGTGTATTCTAATGCTGATGGTGATGTGATAACGCATCAGGGAGGAAATATCATTCACAAGGATTTGAGAGAAGCGATGAATGCGCTGATACCTCACCTTGCAGTATTGACAGAACAGAGAGAAGCGTATAACAGTACGTTGTCAGAGGTAAGAGCGAAGGATGATCTTCCGGTGAAATTATCTGTTCAGGGTGTCAGTATCTCCGGAGATAGCATAAATAATGGAATCCAGATCACCGGCTGCCGGATGTTGTTAACAGGCAAGGTTCTGAACCTGAATAGCCCTACTGCTATGCTTGATGGAGAGACGGATAAGTATGAATATGCCGATGCCCTTTATCAATTGATAGAGAATATCAAATTTGAAGTCCGGCAATATATTGAGCAAAAGAAATGGGCAATCAAACAGGGAGAATTATTTGAAGATGGAGACGGTACACCGTTTGATGGTTCTGTTGAAACTCTGACAGGTGGTGTTGATATTCCACAAGCGGATATCGCAATCAGTGAAGGCCCGCAGCCGGAGAAGGAAGTGAAGAAGATGAAGAAAACCAAAAAACTAAGAGCGCAGCGTAAGATGTTAGGTCCTTTAAAGATTGTACTCACTCCGAATTGCTATAAGGTTTCATTCGACTTTCACCCTATGATGTTGAAGTGTGTGAAGAGGATACCAAGTGCCGAATGGAACATGGATGGTAAGTTCTGGAAGGTAAGCACTGATGATTACAATTATCTAAAAGTGATGGCTGATTGGGCAGTTCAAAATCGATATTGTGGAGGTGTCAAGGCTTACAAAGAGGAACAGCCTGTACAGGACTATACACTCCCTCCCATGCCACAATTACAGGTTGAACATGGTTTAAAAGTTGAACCCTATGATTACCAGAAGGAAGGAATTGCGTATGCTCTCATTCATAAGCGTTGTTTCTTCGGTGATGAGCCAGGATTGGGCAAAACGATGCAGGCAATAGGCACGGTCTCGATAGCGAAAGCATGGCCGTGCCTTATTGTTTGCCCTTCAGGATTGAAACTAAATTGGCAAAGGGAATTTATGAAGTTCGCAGGTATTCAAGCGGTGATCTTGGATGATAAGAACCGGCAGACCTGGCAGTCATTTTGGGAGATGAAGAATCAGCAAGGGCAACCAATGTGTAAAGTCTTCATCACAAATTATGAGAGCCTGAAAAAGTTCGTTGTGTCTGGTGTCAAAGAATCCAGTCGATTCACCCTGAAAAGTATTTGCTTTGATTCCCGCGTAGATTTGTTCCGGTCCGTAATAGTTGATGAGAGCCAGAAATGTAAGTCCAGCAAAACACAGCAAAGTAAGTTTGTCGAAGGGATATGTAAAGGGAAAGAATGGATATTTCTACTTACAGGTACTCCAGTAGTAAATAACAATACCGATCTCATTCAGCAGTTGAAGATATTGGATCGTTTAGATGATTTTGGAGGTTATAAGTATTTCACGGAAAGGTATTGTTCCGGAATCAGTAAATCAAGCAACTCAAAGGAACTGAATTGGAAATTAAGAAAGGCTTGTTTCTTCCGTAGATTGAAGAAGGATGTGCTCACTCAGCTACCGGATAAAACCAGAATGTATATTACAGTAGACATCACGAATAGAGATGAATACAATGTTGCTGAACGCAATCTGATTGAGTATCTACGTAAGTATAAGAAAGCCGATGATGAAAAGATTCAGAAGGCAATGAGAGGTCAAGTAATGGTACAGATGTCCATTTTGAAACAAGTTGCTGCCCGTGGAAAGATAAAAGAAGCTATTGAGTTGATTAATGATACGGTAGATGGTGGAAGTAAGTTGATTGTATTCGGGTTCCTGAAGGATGTAATAGGCAAATTGTATGAAGCGTTTCCGGATGCGGTTACTGTCACAGGGAAAGATAATGATGTGCAAAAGCAAAGATCAGTAGATGCATTCCAGACGGATGAGAAAACGAAAATCATTTTGCTTAACTACAAGTCTGGTGGTACAGGTCTGACGCTAACAGCCAGTTCAGATGTATTGTTTATCGAGTTCCCGTGGACGTATGCAGATTGTTGCCAGGCGGAAGACAGAGCACATCGTAATGGGCAAAAGAATGCGGTTCTCTGCCGTTATCTGTTGGGAAAAGGAACGATTGATGAATATATGTATCAAGTCATTCAAACAAAGAAGGAGATCAGCAATGATGTAACAGGAACGGATGATGTTGTGGAGGAATCAACAATAAGTAAGGAAGAGCAGATGTTAAACCTCGCTATGGATATGTTCAAGGATAAAATTTAGGAAGGGGATAATGATGAAACTAAGGTTGAATAGAGACAAGGCCCTATTAACTCCAGTTATTGGGGTATTCTGGGAAAATAAAAACAGAAATGGTGGATATCGATTGAGTGTATCTATCATATTTCTGTGTTTTGAAATCGAATTATTAATGTTCTAAATAAAAAGTGCTATGAGTAAACAAAACCCATTGAAAGAAGCTATCCAGTCTTATCTGGATAATCAGGCTAAAAAAGGATGAATTATTTGCAAAATCTTATGCGAAGGAAGGTAAGAATATAGATGAATGTTGTTCCTATATTATGGGAGAAGCTAAGAAGAGAGGTAATGCCGTATGTATGTCCGATGAAGAAGTGTTCGGATTGGTTATCCATTATTATGATGAAGATGACATCAAGGTAAACAAGATCTCAGCTAACGTTAAAACCTCAGTTTCTACTCCAGTAGCCAAGCCAATTAAACTTACCGAAGAAGACAAGAAGAAAGCCCGTGAAGCTGCTATAAAACGTCTGACTGAAGAACAATATGCTTTACTCAGAAAAAAAGTCGTCACGGGCCAAGAAAGAAGTACCCGAAGATCAACAAATGAGTTTATTCTAATACCATGGAACCAAAGACTAAATTACAGAAACAGGTGGTAGTGCTTCATTCTAAACTTCCAGTCATTACCGATTATCAAAAGAAATGGGCCGAAAAGGTTTGTTTCACTTTGGAAGGTTTCTACAGAGCTAAAAGATATGGTGCACCGAGTGCGGAAACGTCTTTGAAGCCAAAGAATCGTACTTATCATATTCCTTATTAGGAACGCATTGTCCATGTTGTGGTAAGAACTTAAAGGTAACAAGTTGCCGGAAACTTAAATATTCACCTCAGCCTCAATATTTCACTATCATCACTACAATCCAAGGTTTCCAAGTACTAAGGCATTATGTTATTTCCAAGTCCTGTCGCGTTGGTCAACCTGCCGAATTGAAGATCAATGAAGCTGTTCATAACTGGATATCTCCAAAAGGTATTGAAGTAATCATGTCCAGATCATCCAGCTATTGTTATGGAGCTTATGACCATTGGTATTGGAGTTCAGACATGGAAATACGGTCAGATTGTGGCATAAAAGATAAATACCACATTTGGGCCAGTTATATCAAAACCCTTCGTTTGCTTCCAAAACTGAAATACGCAGGAATTGATGATAATTATCATGGCATAATTCCTGATATTCTATTCAAGATGCTTCTACGATATCCATTTGTAGAAACGTTAATCAAACAGGGAGAAAAGGAATTATTGGAATATATGGAGTATAATATAACTCAGGTAGGAAAGTATTGGCCAGCGATAAAGATAGCAAAACGGCATGGTTTCAAGGTTAGCAAAAGAATTGATCTGAGAATGTATTTTGATTATCTGGAAATGTCTGACGCCATTGGAAGAGACCTCCGTTCACCTAAATATTTATGCCCCGCAAATTTAAAGAAGGCCCATGATGAGGTGATGAAGATTAAGATAAAGTTAGATGCTAAGATTGCAGCAGAAAAGAAGTTGCAACAGGCCTTAAAGGATGAGAAACTATACCAGAAGTTGAAAGGTAAGTTTCTGGATATCGCTTTTGGTGATGATCTTATACGGATCTGTGTTCTGCCCAGTGTCATGGATTTCTTGAAAGAAGGTATGGAAATGCACCATTGCGTTTTTGCTAACAAGTATTACAGAAAAGAGGATTCTTTAGTCATGTCGGCACGCATCGGTGACAAACGCATTGAAACTATAGAAATCAATCTGAGAACACTTGATATCGTACAGTCTCGTGGAGTATGTAATAATGTTACCGAATACCATGATAGGATTATCGGACTGGTGAAAAAGAACATCGGTTTAATCCGCAAAAAGATAGCATCATAATTAACAAAAAAAAAGAACTATTAAAATCACTTTAGCCTTGAAAGGATAACTCCGACTACAGTTGCTATAGCTCCAATAATAGCTGCTATATAGGATGCTCTTTCAAGTTTACTTTTTTTGTATTTGATTTAAAATTTATAAGGCTATTTGATGTGTTGAAAAAGTCAGAAGATTTGGTAGTTGTTTTCTTCTCAGCAAAATGCAAATGAGTTTTACATTGCGAAATTATTGGTCCGGCTTCATTAAATAATGAAGTCAATTTCGGTGAAGTAGTTTTAATACCATTTTTTTTTAATTGATGAATTTCGCAATTAATTTTATTGATGATTGGACCTATTTTATTATAAGTTGAGTCTACTTCAGGATCAATAACCAATGATAAATCCTTCTTAATGTCATTGAGGTTCTGAAATACAGAGTAAGTGTAAGTGCTAGAATATCCTCCGTTTCGAAGATTATCCATTAGTAAACTTATTGATGAAATGAGCTTGTCATAATTACCTTTATTCTTCATACTTAAAACAATAGATCATTTGCAATATTGCAAATGAAATTCAAAAATAACAATAAAAAATAATATGGCAAAAATTTATGTAGCAAGTAGCTGGAGAAATGTATTTCAACAGGACGTTGTAAATATTCTCCGTGATTTAGGACATGAGGTCTATGACTTTAAAAATCCCCTCATGGCAATGGTGGTTTCAAATGGTCTGATATAGATCCTAATTGGCAGTACTGGACAACAGCGCAATATAGAGAAGCCCTCAATCATCCGATTGCACAAAAAGGATTTGATTCAGATTTCAACGGTATGCAGTGGGCTGATGTCTGCGTTATGGTTCTTCCTTGTGGTCGGTCTGCTAACACAGAAGCCGGATGGATGAAAGGTGCAGGTAAAAGGGTGATGGTTTACTCCCCGAAAAAGGAAGAACCTGAACTTATGTATAAGATATACGACTTCATAAGTGACAGTATGTTCAGAATCAATGATGAGATAAATAGAGTATAACTGAATAGATATGAAGAAAATACTACTAGTTCTTGCTGCCGCCTCACTGGTAGGCTGCACTACACAGAAAGTAGCACATGCGACTTTCAAGAGAGAGTATAAAGAGAACCGCTTTACGAAACAATTTCAGCAGGCAGATTCAGTGTTTAACGAAAAATGCAAAGGATATGGGATGTGATTGTTGCCCTAAGTCTAATTACGGACAAGAAAAATGCTCTGCCAATAGAGCTTATAGGGAAAGTTTTCTGCGGTGTATTGCTTGATAACGAGCGGGAGAAATGGGAAGAAATGTCTCCTCATCGAAAAAGGCTATCGCCAAGCGTAGAAAGAAGAACAAAAACAAAAAAACTCACAGGAGATAATCCTCAAAACTATAAAGAAATGAAGCTAAAAGACATAGTAAGCCAATTGGCTAATCGAATAAACCAACCTCATGTAATAGAGTGCTATTTACGGAAAGTATATGCGAAAGGTTACGAAAATGGGAGAAAAGAATCCCCATGGCATGAAGTCAGTGAGGAGCCGAAGAAAGGTGAGCATATATGCGTGCAAGTTGGTAGCGGGAACTTAACATCATGGTTTGCTACATCTAATATCAGAAAGGATTTTGAAGACTATAATGTTATCAGATGGGCGTATGTTTCTGATTTAATCAAAACAATAAGATATGAATGAAGATAATGAAAAACAAGTATGTAGCAAATGCGGTGGTAGACTTGCACTTGTCACGGGTACTTTCTTCTACAGCCCTCATGCTGAACCTTATGAATCAGGTATCCTTGAAAAGTCCATTGTTACGGAAAGTGAAGTTTGGATCGGTGCTTTTAAGTGTGATAAATGCGGGAATATCCAAGACTTTTTTATAGAGTAATTTATCTAATGATATGCAAATATGAAGCCTCAGACAGAAAGTCAGATTCAGAAAGATTGTGTAAAGTGGTTTAGGGAGAAGTATCCTACCATTGAACCACTTTTTTTTGCTGTGCCCAATGGTGGTGCAAGAAATGCCTGGACCGCAAAGATCATGAAGGACGAAGGTGTTAGAAAAGGAGTTGCAGATTTGATCTTGCTTTTGCCCAGATCAGGATATGCATTCTTATGTATTGAAATGAAGAAGCCAGGCGGAGAACAGAGTGAGAGCCAGATCGTCTTTCAGAGATTAGTTGAGAAGGTAAAAGGAAAGTATGTTGTCTGTCATTCGATGGAGGAGTTTGTAAAAGCCATTAGAGAGTATATAGGATGAGTTATATTGACTTGATAAACCAGTTCTGGCGGATGAATAGGATTGAGCCGTTCACTCCTACAGAGGTGTGTTTATATTTCTATTTATTAAGTCAATGGAATAACAAGGAAAGAAATAATATCGTAGAAATTAAGACAAGAGATATTGAGAGGGAAATAAACATCACGAAAAAAACAATTTGTGTGACCAGAAAGAAATTAAGAGATCGCGGCCTGATCGATTTCAAGGAAGGAGAAAGAAGATCTTCTGCCCCTGTTTACCAGATATTATATAATGTCGAGGTAGGCAGTCCGATGAGAACAGCAGAGCCACAAGCAGAAACGGTAATACCGGAGGATATCGAAGTAGATGAGATACCGGCACCTTCTCCGGAACCTACCCCGGTGTTTGAAGAACAGAAGCCGGATCAGAAGCCACCCAAGAGAAAGAAGATTGAGAAGCCTTTAGATGAGCTGTTCAAGGTGGCAAAACCAGAGAAGAGAAAGAAAAAAGAGTTTGTCCCTCCTACCTTACAAGAGGTAGAAGATTTCTATTCTGGACTTGGAGTAGTAGATGCAGAGGAGAAGGCACAACAATTCTATTTTCATTATGATAGTCTGGGATGGCATACGGCTTCGGGAGCCGTGATCTGGCGTTGGGACTCATTAGCAAACAAATGGTTATTGAACGATAAACAAAAAGGAGAAACAGTATGAAAGCAATCGGAGCTGTAGCAAAAAGAGCGGTGAAGGAGTTGGTTACAAGGAATCGCTCAATGAACGCTTTGCAGAGAGCGAGCGTAAGTTCTGGGAGAAGAACGGAGATCATTAAGTCCTTCGGTGGTCCGACAGAATTCGCCACGAGATTCAACCCTAACATTCAATGGAGGTTACGAGAGTGTGCTGCTGATTATGTCTCATGTAGTCAAATGAATTACCCTACGATGTGGGAGGTTCGTGAAGTGTATGGCATTGAAGTCTTGAGAGATTGGGTAGCGGTAATGATTGAGGATTTGAATGATTTTTGCAATGTAAGGGACAAGATGAAGTCAACGCAGAAGGATGAAGCGGCACATATTATCAGTTGCGAGTATGGCCATCTGAATATCGCGGAGGTTGCATTGTTCTTCCTGAAAGTAAAGTCAGGAACCTTCGGAGAGTTCTATGGAATCCTCGATACTGTCCGCTTGATGTCGATTATGAAGAAGTTCATGGCGGAACGTATGAAAGCATTAGCATCCTATTATGACAGGAAGGAAAAGGAAGATGCAGAGAGGGAGAGAGTGAAAAGGGAAGCCGAAGCAGTCCCACCGAGATAGCCCGTCAGTGGATTAAGGAAGGGAAATTCTCTGAGACATTAAGTTTATTCTTGGGTGGGTCCCGATAGATTAATTAAGAGGTTGATTGTGTTATGAGAGCAAACGGATAGATGTGTATAAGCGTCTTTCTGTTTGCTCTTTATTGTTGTTTGCGTGCATTTGCAAAAAGATAAGAGAATGGAGATTTATACAAGTTATTTCGGAAAGCTTAAGCGATTACAGGAAAGTAATATTCTTCCAGTATCGATTAGTATTATCACTCCCCGTTGGTTTGGCGGGCGTACCTATGTAGAGTTAGCCCCCAGAAGAGGTATGTTAGGGCTTAGTTCAGATGAGTACCGTAAGGAATTCAGCAAGATATTGAAAATGAATTCTCCGATGAAGGTATACAAGGATTTGGAGATCATGGTAAGGAATGATAGAAAGGTAGCTATTGCTTTATTATGTTATGAGAGTCCGGAGAAATTCTGCCACCGTCATCTGGTAGCGGAGTGGTTCATGGAGAAGTTAGGAATTGAAGTGAGAGAGTTTGATTATGTGCCTAAGATCGAGGCGCCAGTACCAGAACAATTAAATTTATTCTAAATGAGTATGAAGAAGGTTGATGAAGATTTCAATGTAGAGATCAAAGAGTTACCAATTGATTTATTGGTGGAGAACAAAGGGCAGATTCCCGGAGTGCCGAAGAATCCGAGGAAGATATCAAAGCGTAGGTTTGAGGAGTTGAAGATGAGTATTGAGCGTTCCCCAGAGATGAGAAAGCTCAGCGAAGTAAAGGTATACCCTTTCAATGGAAAGTATGTAGTTCTGGGAGGGAATCAGCGTAAGAAGGCTTACAAGGAACTGGGATATAAAACAGTCTTATGTAAAGTTCTTCCGGAAGACACTCCCCGGAGAAGCTCAGAGAATATATCATTCAGGATAATAATGCCTTTGGTGAGAATGATTCAGATATCCTTGCAGAGAATTGGAAGGCTGATGAGCTTACCGAATGGTGTATCGGTCTGGAGATTTATGAGAAAAAGCCGGAGCCGGATGAAGTAAAGGGAGATATACCATTCACAGAAGTATTGAATGAAGAGCATAATTATCTGGTATTGTATTTCGATAACGAGGTAGATTGGTTACAGGCAAAAACCTTGTTTGGTTTAAAGTCCGTGAAGTGTCTTTCTACCCGTTCAGATGGTAGCATCCCAAAAGGAAGAGAAAAATATTCAGTCGGCCGGGTATTGAATGGGCCTAATGCAATCAATGAGATTCTTAATCATAAAGAGAAAGGGACAACATGATAGAATCTGGAGGAATAGCAATAGTGCTTATATGTGCGATACCGGTAGTAGCGATCATTTGTGCTACAGTGACGAGAATATTTGAATTAAAGTATGGAGAAAAGGAAGAAAGAGATGAAGATATCAGTTAATGCACCCAGTTATAAAAGAGCGAATGAAGTTCTTACGTTGGCTTATCTCCCATTCTGTAAAGTTTGGGTAGATGAAGGAGAAGAGGATGAGTATAGAGAGCATTATCCGGATGCAGAGATCATCTCATGTCCGAAAGGTATTCAGGGAAATGTTGCGAGGGTAAGGAATTACATCTTACGTCAGGAGATGGCAGCCGGTTATGATGTGGTTTGTATTGTTGATGATGATCTCTACCGTCTGGAGAGATATGTTAAGCAAGAAGGAAGCCAATTTGGATACATAAAAGAGAAGATAGAGACAGATGATTTCCTGATGTTCATAGAAAAGTATTCAATCATTGCAGAGGATATCGGGGCAAAGTTCTGGGGAGTGAATATAAACACTGATCCAATGGCATACCGTCATGCATCCCCATTCTCTACCGTCTCCCTGTATTGGGTCCTTTCCAGTGTTTCATGAAAGGGAACAGGTGTTTCTACGATGAAGCCCTTCCATTGAAGGAAGATTATGATATGACGCTCCAGCAATTAAATCTGGAGAGAGTCATATTGAGATTGAACGCTTACCATTATGTATGCAAGCAGTCTGTGAATGAAGGAGGATGCGCATCATACCGAAACAGGGAGCGGGAGAAACAACAGATAGAAGCTCTACGCCAAAAAGTGGGGTTCTGATATTGTAAAGATGGATACAACGAATAAAGGTCGTTCAAAGAAAAAGAAGTTGGAGGATTACAACCCTATTATCCATATACCGATCAAAGGGATTTAAGGGGCTCAGGATGATTTCTATTCATTATGTGATAAATGATAAGGTTGGAGGATGAAGACATGAAGAAAGAGAAAGGAAACGGAAATTTAAAGCCATTTGAAAAAGGTAAAGTAAGCCGAGATCAAGCGGTGGAGGCTGGAAGGAAGGGAGGGCTTGCATCAGTAGAGGCCAAGAAGAAGAAAAAGAAGTTGAGGGAGCTATGTGAGATATTCGGTGAGTTACCGGTATATTCTGATAAGGCAAAGAAGCTGATGGAAGAGATGGGTGTCTCAGAGGAGGACATGACTAATAAGATGGCAGCAGTTATCGGTGTATTCAAGAAAGCTGCAGCCGGAGATGTCCAGGCATTCAACGCTATCCGTGATATCACTGGAGAGAAGCCAAAGGATGAGGTTGATTCAAAGGTGGCCACAAACGTGACTGTGAATTATGTGAAGTCAGGAGCAAAGTTTGCGAGTTCAGAAGATGAAGTAAATGATGAGCGAAAATGAATTGTTTGAGGTGTCCGACCTTTTCATGGCGAATAAAGAAACCGAAGAACGTACGGTAGTCAATCAGGGAGGAACATCCTCAGGCAAGACGTATTCTATCATGCAGCTTCTTTTTTGAGATGGCAATGAATGAGCCTGACCTTGTGGTTACGATTGTAGGTCAGGACATACCCAACTTGAAGAAGGGTGCATATCGTGATGCAAAGACTATCCTAAACCAGTCTCCTATTCTACAGGTTTGGTTCCCGTATATCAATGAGAGCGAAAGGGTGATTCGGTGTATCAATGGTTCTGTATTGGAATTTACTTCATTCAAGGATGAACAGGATGCGAAGTCCGGTAAGCGTGATGTATTATTCATAAACGAGTGTGATGGTATTGCATACGGTATCTATTGGCAGCTTGATATGCGTACTCGCCGAAAGGTTTTTCTGGATTATAACCCGTCTGCTCGATTCTGGGTTCATGACAATGTGATAGGGAGAAAGAATGTGAAGCTGATCATATCTGATCACCGTTGTAACCCTTTCCTTTCTAAAGAAGAGCATGAGAAGATAGAGAAGATCGAGGATTATGAGCTTTGGAAAGTATATGCCCGTGGAAAGACTGGAAAGTTGAAAGGTTTGATCTTCCCTGAATTCCGGATCGTAGATCGAATGCCGGAGGTATTGGAGTGTAAGGGTAATTGGTATGGGTTAGACTTTGGTTATACCAATGACCCTACAGCATTAGAGAATATGAGGCTTGCTCATGGTGAGCTATGGGTTGATGAGCTATTGTTTGAGGCGGGATATGATAACCCGATGATTGCGCGAGTAATGAAGACCAACGGAATAATGCGGCGAGATGTGGTGATAGCAGATTGTGCCGAACCGAAGAGTATTTCAGAGATAAATAGTTTTGGATTTAATGTACGACCTTCATCTAAAGGACCAGACAGCATAAAGAATGGCATCCAGATTCTACAGAGGTATAAGATCAATGTTACCCGAAGAAGTACAGGAATTATCCAAGAGATGAAAAGATATAAATGGAAGGTTGATAAGAATGGGGTTATGCTGAATGTTCCAATCGAGGTTTGGAATCATGGAATCGATGCTATCCGCTATGTAAGTCTAAAGACCTTGAGTGCTCGTAGGGTTTCAAGTGGAGCGAAAGCTACCTATATGGAAGTTGATTGAGTTTACATAATGTCAGTTTTATATCATAAAATGAGAGTATACTATGAGTGAGGTATTGACAAAAAAGAAAGATGATGAGTTTTGAGGAGTGGTTTAAGCTCCTATATCATGGGTATTTTGAACAGCCGTTTCAATTTGAACAATTGAGCAAGCCCGGATATGTAAGTGATAAGATAGTACCGAATGATCTGAATGATCTAACTTTCGGTCAGGTGGTAGAACTCCAAGGCATTCAGGAGGTGAATAGTATGTTCATAGTTCCTTTACGGGTGATTCTGGGAATGAGCACCGATGAAGTGATGCAGTCCAGTGCGACGGAGGTGGTCAGGTTCGCAGCATGGGCAGCCAGAGAGATGGAAAGAATAAACAAACTATTTGCATAAACGAATAGGAAGACCACCGATAAAGAGAGAAAGGCAGGTATTGAAAGCCTGAGATTCGGTATATTCGGGACAGTGGACTATTATGCTCAGCGTATGGGAATAAAAGATCATGAAGAGGTGATGTCTGTTCCCTGGATGAGAGTATATAAGTGTTTGCAGATTGATTCAGAGAAGGCTAAATATGAACTAAGATTGAGAAAAGTGTATGAAAGCGAAAACGGTAGAAAGTAAATTGAAGGAGATCGTAGAAAAGAAGTTCTCCGGGGTGTCGTATGTGTTCGATGATTGGAAAGCAATTGATCGCAAATTATCTAAGGTGTCATTGCCTGCAATTATTTGCGTTATGCCTATTTCTGGTGTGTTCACGTTCAACCATGGGCGTGTGAAGGATAAACCTAATTGCTATATTGTGTTCATGGATAAAGTGCCTAAAGATGCGGATGGTGATGAGAATGAGGTAATCTATTCATCTATGAAGGAGATGGCGAAGAAGTTTATTTCAGAAGTGAATAAATCAGGATACTTTGAAGCTGTCGAGGGCGATATTCCCTATGATGTAATCACAGAAAAGATGTCTGATATATTATCTGGTATAGGGGTTCCATTGTCGTTAAAGGAGTCGGCTTATAATTGCGTATGAGTAAGGAGAAACAGTTAGAGATAATCGGTGATGAGTTGGATTCGCTCATGCAGCGAGTTACAGCCAATCATATACGAGCCGGGCAAAAAGCATCAGGACGGACATTGCAGAGCATTAGAAAGCAAATATCAGATGCTGGTGGAGTGTTACTCGGTCGGGCTTATTTCGGAGTTCTGGAGACGGGTAGAAAGCCCGGTCCAGTGCCAGGTGGATTTCGTTTTGTGATACTGAAATGGATGAAGGATAAGGGAATCAGTGCCTCCCCTATTCCGTATGTCAGAGAGCCGAGCGCCAGATGGAAGCCGAAGTATACTCCACAGGAAAGAGGTGATCTGAGTTTGGCCGGAGCTATTGCATATCGTATCAGGAAGGAAGGTACAAGCTTGTACCGGAATGGAGGACGTGATGATATCTATTCAAATGAGATACCGAGGACGGTTGAGAACATACTTGATCGTATTATGACAGTATTCGCTAAAGATGTAGAATCAATAAATATAAATAGTATCAATGAGGAAGGAAGTGATTAACGGTACGACCGTAGAATATCCGGATGAAATATCTTTTTGTTTCAATCCGGTAGTAATAAATGTATCTGGATATACAGGATCAAGTATAGGGATGGCTGTAATAGATACACAGACAGGAAGTAGTCACACAGAAAAAAAGAGAGATGTTTAGTTCTGGGTGTTTCTTTGATGCCTCGTTCTTTATGCAATCAGCTTTTTGATTCAGTGGATTTTAAAGATGTGGATTATTCAGAAGCCAGTGCAAAAGATAGCAAAGTAGGAAAGCTATTTAAGGTTATATTGATTCTATATGCTTCGGATGGTTCTGATGATGGTAATTTCCAGTTTGAGACATTTGTTATTTGGGGGCAATGAGGATCGGCGAAAGGTATAATGGTGAAAGAACATTAGTATGTTTCCGTAATCTGCCTTTTACGGTTGGCATGTATTCATCTGGTGAGGATGTCGCTAATGTCATTGTCAACGGAAAACAAACAGCATCCTATGAGTTATCAGAACAGAAAGTATGGAACATTGTACTTGAATTAGCAAAGGCAAATAGTGCAGTTATTGAGGTCCCTGGGAAAAAAGATGATTCAAGTGTATTCGACTATACGTTTGATTATACCTTCCATAAAGCTCTGAATGCTCCATCAAGGGTAAAATTGATATTAGATGATTGTACAGAGGGGATTTATCTCCGTTGGATAAATAGACATGGATTTTTTATTGCTATTGGCTTTTCAGAAAAGGAGATGAAAGTCAGCAAGTATCAGATGAAGGAGAGTTCATACGTAATAATATGACAGATTATAACTATGTGAATGGCTATCATGGAGGAAGTGGAAGACAACAGAGGAAGACAGGAAGTAATACTTTGAATATATGTGCTCCACTTGTGGATCGTGATACGTATGATTTCCTTTTTCAGCTCGCATTGTCTCCTGTCATTGATATGTATATGGGATTTGGCCCTGATGAGATAGACCGATGGATGGGTGTTAATGTGTCTGTTGGGACATACACGAAAACCCGTGCTGATCTACAAGATTTTATAGCCGCTATTATTTTACCTGAAACAAGATACAAAACTTATGAGAAACGATTTATTATTTATTGATGGTGAACTGGTGGATCTGGATGATAGTACCAAGATCACATTGAACTATAAGAGTAATCTCTTTACTGATCTGAGTAAGATTGTGAGTAATAACAGCTATACAATCAAGTTACCAAAGACGGTGAGGAACCAACGGATTATTAAGCATTCGGATTTGCCGGCATGTATTACGGATTATCCGAGAAAGTTCCATTCGGCAAGGTATTTCAGGAATGGGATTGAGATTATACCGAATGGAAAGGCCGTGTTTATGTCTGGATCAGATTCTTTTGAAATAGCTCTAACATGGGGTAATATTAGTTTGCTGTCTGGTATTGTCGAGGACGATAAGACCTTGAATGATTTGAAAGATAGTTATCCTGAATATTATATTATCTGGAAAAGAGAGATCAGTAATTATCAAGATTCAGCAAATTTTATCATATCTGATATGAACATGGGTATTAGGAACTATGATACAAAGAATTATATTCATCCATGTGTCCGGGCGAGTTGGATATTGGAAAGGATATCCCGGGATAGCGGTATCAATTTCTTATTTCCGGCAAATATCATAGATAATCTTATTAGCAAGCTCCTTGTTCCGATGTTGACCAAGAAAGGAAAGGGAGAAGATGATAATAATCAGTTTGGAATTAGTTATGAGTATGACAATGGAACACGACCAAATCATAATTATGGCCATGTTTTGAGCGCTTTAGCATCAACTTACAAGAAAACTGATTATTTGGAAACAGTTGGCCTTTATAAAAACAAATATGAGGGAATGAAAATATTGAAGAATAATACAAAGATTCATATTAGAGGGAGAATGTTCTTTGACTTTACAGGTTCTACAATGCCCAATCCGAGGTTTGTTGCATACAAAGTTGTAGATGGAGCTGCGGAAGAGGTCTTCTCTGTTAGTTATATCGATTTGGAGAATAAAGGTAGCCAAACTTGGTTTGTTTCTTTTGAGTATGATGATTATACTACAGTATTATCTGCTGGTGATGTGATCTACTTCTCTTTCGCCGATACCGGATTCTTTACGAATAATTGGGGAATTACGACTTTTGTTGTTGGATTATTGGCGTTTACAGAAGAAACTTCAGTTTTTGAAGATGGTGTGAGTGATGGCTATTTCCCGATTATATCTAATTTACCAAGCGTAAAACAAATTGATTTCCTGAAGGCTCTTGCTTCCATGTCGGGTACATTCGCAGTAGTCAAAGATAAGGCTACAATACAGTTCGTATCAATGGATGAAGTAATCAGTAATAAGTCAAAGGCTCTGAATTGGACAAGGAAGGTCATTGCTTCATATCCGGAAAACAAGCCTAAAACAATCTCATTCTCTCTTGATGGTTTTGCTCAGAAGAATATGTATAAATGGAAAGAAGATGATTCCGTATCAGGAAGCTATGACGGTTATATCTATGTGGATGATGAGACTATTAAAGTCAGCAAAGATAGTGTAACTCTTCCTTTGGCAGCAACTGAAATGAGAGTTGATAAAGCATATATTCCACTCTATGAATATGGAGATAATGACGAAGTTGGAAAATTGGGAAAAGTTGAACCCCGCATATTATTGGAAATGAATAATAATGGCAAGTCAAAAGCAACGTTTAATGGTTTGGGATGGTCTACCTTATTGGATCGAAATTATCAATCATATAAAAAGGTGGTCCGTAATCCGGTTATCATTACCGAAAGAATTAGTATCAGTGATATTGATTTGAAAGAGTTGGATGTTAAGGTTCCGGTTTATCTGGGACAATATGGTAGGTATTATGCCCTGATCTCGGTAAAGTCTGAGGATACGGGAGTGTGTGAATGTAAATTGTTGCAGTTGGAGGTATAGTATGGCAAATAATGAAGATGAAAGAATATTGAGTATCAAAGTCAAGTATCAGGATGCGATTAATGGGATTCTGGAATATCAGAATAAACTTCAAGCATTAAAGAAAGAACAAGAAAAGTGGAAAAATGAGGTTGTTGATGGGACGAAAAACTTTAATGAATATAATGCTGCTATGGCAGACATTAAGATTCAAATGGCAGAAGCTAAAGACGGAATACGAGTATTAGAGAAGGAAGCAAGGAACAATCTTAAAACGCAGCAAGAAAATGAGGGTTCTTTGAAATCATTGAGAGCCGAACTGTCTAACTCAACAAAGGCTTATGATGAGATGAGCCGAACCGAAAGAGAAGGTGCAAAGGGAAAAGAATTACAAGATCATATTAATGCTGTTACTAATGAGCTGAATGAAGCCGAACAAAAGACTCAGAGATTTTATCGTAATGTAGGGCGTTATGAAGATTCAGTAAAAGATGCATTAATATCTTTGCAAAAGCAGATTCAAGAAGCGGATAAAGAATATAATAAGCTGGTAAAGACAGAAGGTGAACATGCGAAATCCACGAAGAAGGCAAAAAAGCATCTGGATGAGCTACAGCTTTCTTTTGAAGTTTGCAGAGGAAGAATCAGGCAATTTGAATAGTTCAGTATTGGGGTTTGTCACTGCTGGTAATCCGTGGGCCATGACAGCGGTAAATATGGTAAAACAGCTTGGTAGTGTTCGTAATGGTTTTGTTTTGGTAAAAACAGGAGCTCAGATGTTAGGGAAACAGTTTGTCGCCCTGATGGCCAATCCTATTGTTGCGTTTCTGGCTTTGATCGCTACAGGTATATCTATTCTGGTGAAGGGAATAAAAGGCAGTGAGGATAATATGAATCGCTGGAGGGTTGCAATGGCTCCTTTGGGGGTGGCTTTGGATTTCATATCAAACCTTATCACGGGATTAGCTTCTGGCATACTTACTGTTATAGAAACTGGAGGAAAGCTGCTCGGATGGATCGGAAAAATGTGTGAGAGTATTCCGATTCTGGGTGAGGCGTTCCAGGAACAGAATCAGAAAATTCAGGAAAGAGTTGAGTTGCAGAAATCTCAGATTGAATATGAGCAAAAGACACGTGCTGAAGTAGTGAAAAGCGCAGAGAGGGAGAAAGCGATATCCGAATTGAGGGCGAAGGTAACGGATAAGGAGAAGTATTCAGCAAAGGAAAGAAAAGGCGCATTAGAGGAGGCTATCAAGTTGGAAAGAGAACAAGCGGATGAAAAGAAGCAACTTGCAGAATTGAATCTGAAGAATCTGGAGCTGGAGGCGTCACTTGCAGAAAATGATGCAGAGATGAATAATAAGCTGGCCGAAGCAAAAGCTGCTGTGATTCGTGCCGATATTGATTATAACAATAAGATTCGGGAAATGAATGCCCAAAGATCAGAAATAAAAAAACAGAATGTTACCGAGGAAAAAAACAAAAACGGATGCAGCAAAGAAAGCGGCTGAGGATGCAATAAAAATCCGGAAGGAAAAAGATGATAAAGAAATTGAAGCTATCCGGCAGGCAGAAGATGCCATGTTATCCCTCATTAAAGACGGCATAGAGAAGCAAAGGCGACAAATCATCCTATCATATAACAGAGAGATCGAGGACTTGAAAAAGAAGCTCAAAGAAGAAAAGAACCTCACTCAGAAAGCAAAGGATGCAATCAACCAAACGATAAAAGCCAAGGAACAAGAGAGGATCAATGAGTTGCAGAAGTTATCGGATGAAGAGGTACAGAAGAATATCGAGAAGGAAACAAAACGAATATCACTTCTTCTGGCTACTGTAAAGAAGGGATCAGAGGCTGAGTATCAGTTGAAGTTGCAGCAATTAATGAAACAAGAAGAGGCAGAACTTGCAGCAGCGAATTCTGAGATTGCATCAGTTGAAGAAAGAGAAGCTACTAAGTTGGCCATTCGCCAGAAGTATAATTTGCTCAATGATGAGTTGATGGAATCACACGACAATTCTGTGATCCAGAAACAAAAAAAGTTTTGAAATTGGAATTTGAGACGAAGATTGCGGCCGCTGGAAATGATGAGGTACAAGTTCTCCAGTTGAAAATGGAACAGAAACGGGTAGAATTGGAATCTATACAGCAACTTGAAGGTGAAAGTATTCAGGAATTCAATCTCCGTAAATTACAGGCTCAAAATGAATATAATGATTCTAAACAATCACTCACCGATAAAGAGGTAGAGATTGAACAGACGAAGTATCAGGCAGTAGAAAGCATAGTTGGAGGATTAGGATCATTAACTGAAACGTTGGGTGAAAAAAGAATACTACTTTTGCCAAGCTATCAAAAGTTCTTGCTTTAGGAGAGATTGCTGTAAATACAGGAAAGGCTATTGCTGCAGGTGTGGCCCAGGCGCAAAGTGTTCCGTTCCCGGGTAATATGGCGGCTATTGCAACTACTATTGCAACGGTTCTGGCTAATATTGCAACGGCCACCAAGACCGTAAAAAGTGCAAAGTTCGCAAAAGGTGGTGATGTTGTCGGTCCTGGATCAGGAACGAGCGATTCTATTCCGGCAATGCTTTCCAATGGTGAAAGTGTTATGACGGCAGCGGCTACTTCGATGTTCTCCCCTATGTTATCAGCATTTAATCAGATGGGAGGAGGAATACCTATAAATGCAACTATATCCAATAACCAGACATTAGGTGAAGATATGCTCGCTAAGGCCGTAGCTAAGGGTATGGCAATGGCTCCTTCTCCTGTTTTGTCTGTGGAAGAATATACCACAGTATCCAATAGAGTTAAGTATCTTGAAAATCTTGGTAGTGTATGACGGTATTTGATTTGATAAAGGTGTATGAAGGGCCGATAAATGTGCTGAATGATGCAAATGTGAATCTTTCAGATGTTCGGTATATAAAGTTGTTCAATGAATATCTCCGTATGAAGAAAGAAGGTCATAAGCTGACATATATTGTAGCTTTCCTTGTAGATGAATATTCGGTTGGACAGGCTACAGTATACAGGATAATAGAAAAGTTTAGTAAGCCGGTGAAAGTGCTGTGATTCGTTTAATTGATGATTTAGAGGGGTATCCGATGGATATCCCTTTTTTTTGCTATCACGCCATGATAGCCGTATAATGTACAAAAATTCGTTAGAGCTCTCGGTTGTCTCTAACTTTGTCCTAAAAGGTTAAGATATGGCAGTTCTAAAGATTTATAATGAAATTACCACAGAGGAAGATAAGCAGTTCTTGAAGTGGTGTATGGGTATGGATGGAGTTTGCTTTAAAGATATTGATGAGTTTCTTTCTGGGATGGATGAGAAAGACAACACAGTGGATATTCGTTTGCACTGTGATGGTGGTTCTGTTTCTGAGGGTTGGGCTATCTATGACAAGTTGCGTGCATCAGGGAAAGAGATTTCAGCTATAGCCGAGGGAAAGGTTGCATCAATGGCTACTATCATAATGATGGCAGCACCCAAAGAGCGGAGAAAGGCATATAAGAGTGCAAACATCTGTGTACATAATCCGTGGGTTCCCAGTTATGCTTTGGGTGATTCATTGACGGCAGAAGATTTAAGAAAGACTGCGGAAGGATTGCAGAAAGAACAAGATAAGATGCTCGACCTCTATGTGGAGAGATGCGAATGCAATCGGGATGAGATGCAAAGTCTGATGAATGAAGATAAGTTCATAGATACAGATCGAGCTAAAGCATTAGGTATCATTTCAGAGATAATAGCCCCAGCGTCAGCTAAGAAGGGCTCTAACAACAATAATTTTAATAATATGGCTAAAACAGGAAATGTTGAAGTGAAACAGAACTTATTAGATAAGCTTCTGGGAAAGTTAGGTTACTCAAAAATTGAGGACGTAGCTTTGGGTATGGATTTGAGTACAGCCGATGGCGGGACGCTGACGGTTGAAAGAGAGGAAGGTGAACCACAGGTTGGAGATGTGGCCAGTCCTGATGGTGAGCATGTAATGCCGGATGGTTCTATTATTGTGGTTGCTGATGGGAAGATAACGGAAATTAAGCCGGCTTCCAGTGGTGATGGTGAAGAAGGTGGATCGGATGAAGAAACAAGAATTACAGAATTGGAGACTGAGGTTGAGGAGTTAAAAACAGAAATAGATGAGCTGAAGGAAGAGCTTGAAGGCGCAAAAGCAAAAGCTAAGACCTCCTCAGATCTTGCAATTCTGAATGCTGTAAAGATGGTCGGAGGTGAAAAATGGCTCGCAAAGAATTGCAGCACATTCAAAGTGAAAGCCCGTACTGTATCCGGTGCAAATGCTCGTAAGGGAATAGAAGGAAGTTCGGAAGAGACTCCGATGGGAGAGAGATTCGTGAGAGAAAAGAAGGAACGTATAACAAGAAAAAAGTAATTTGACCTATGGCTAATTTTTTTTTTGAGAACATCTCGGTGAACCCGAAAGATGTACAAGATTTGAAAGAATTGATTCCTCTTACCATCAATCAGGATGAGGAGTTCAATAAGTACACCACCTTGAAAAAAGGTGAAGAATGGTGATCCGGTAGCTTTTATCGGAGATATGGATGATGTCGGTGTTGCTGGTGGAGGTTGTGATCCCGTATACCAGGAGGTTGGCATTGTGAATTCTCAGAAGCGCTGGGAGTTGGGTGATTGGAATATACCTATCAAAATCTGTTACGAGGCATTGAAAGGTTCGATTGCCGAGTATACTTTGAAGACAGGCACAGAGATCGGTGATCTGACCTCTACAGAGTTTATGACCTACATCATCCGTCCGGCATTAGAAAAGCAGATGATGAGAATGATCTGGCGTTTTGGTTGGTTCGGTAACAAAGATGCAAAGCATATCACCGATGGAGGTGTCTTGACGGATGATGTAAAGAAAGAGCTCTTTACAACCTGTGATGGTTTGTTTAAGAGAATCTTTGCTCAATGTGCCGCTAATGCTAAGCAAATTACAACCATTGCCGCCAATGCTAAAACAACGTTCTCTGAACAGAAATCTGCTATGTTAGTCCAGGGCGTTGCAACTGGAATTGTCGATACTATGTTGATGGATGCTGATAGCCGTATCACTGCTGATTCAGGATCTATGATTATGATGACTAAGTACATGGCTGATGCTTTGCATTGGGATGTAAAGAAGACATACCATGAGCAAATGGAATGGAAAACCATTTTTGACGGTTTCGACGTTGCAAGGTATGATGGAGTGAACATTGCCCGTATTTCTATCTGGGACAGATTCATTGGGGCCTATGAGAACAGCGGTACAAAGTTGAATCTTCCCTATCGTATGGTATTTGGTAACATCAAGCAGTTCATGGTTGGTACAGATCAGGATGCATTGATCTCAGACCTCGATGTATGGTTTGAAAGAAAAGAGAGACGTAATTACATCTATGCGCAGGGTAAGATGGGGACTTCCTTGCTTGAAGATGATATGTTCCACGCAGCTTATTAATTGAATTATGGCAGGAATTTGTGAAAGCTTATTAAAGGCTGATATTATTGTAGATTGCGATAATATCGTAACAAAAAGGCTTTGAGGAAGATGGGATTATCATCAACCGGAAGCATGTTGATTTCGCTAAGACCGTATTCGGTGATACGAAGAATGTGATTAAAACACTCGTCTTGAAAAGTGGTATGAAAGGTTATTCGGTTGCATGCCCGGGCGCTACTCCGTTCACTGGTACTAAAACCTCTTTGTCGAAAGGTACATACAAGAATAAATGGGATAGTGAACTTCCTATTGTTGTTCTTGATAATGGTCCGGAGGTTTGTGAGAATGTGATTGAAGGGCTGGCAGATGGTTCTTTTGTTGTAATCTTGAAAAACAAACATAAGGGAGTCGATGGAAAATCTGAGTATCAGGTCTATGGCTATTATCAGGGGCTATCTGCAGAAACTGGAGAAAATGATAAGTATTCAGAAGATACGGATGGTGGTTGGTTAATCACCCTGAAAGAAACCGGTTCTCCGAAGGCTGCAATGTTCTATTTCAATACGGATGCTTCAACTACAGCAACACAGCTTGAAACCTTGAAAATAGCTGTTGCAGCATGACGTATCAAGAGGCTTTACAGTTAGCCGATGAATTGAAAGCCCGGTTTGATGCCGGGTTTTCAACATCGGAAAAAGAGAGCATTGCAAAGCTCTATGTTGAGGTCTTACGTAAAGAGTTGAAAAGAACGAATTGCAATGATTGTTATCGAGATGCTTTGATAGAAGTGTGTAACTATTTAAAACGAGAAAAGAAGATGAAAGAAAAATGTGCATATAGTTTGTTGGCTGGAGTGATCCTACAAGATTTTGAAAGTGGGAAGATATATACCAATGCTAATCTGACGGATGAAGCTGCAGAAAGTTATTTAAAGAAGTTTCCGAAACAGATTCAGATGTTTGCCCAAAAGCCAGAAAATTGGGAGGAACGAATAGGTAAGACTATCCCCGAAGATTTGAATGAAGAACTTGTGTCTGAAATCGCCGAAAAGTTGAAAGAAGGTATCACCAAAAGGCAGATCAGAGAAGATTACAAGGGTTATTTATTGGGTGAAAAGAAGCTCACGAATAAGCTGTTAGAATCGTATTTGAAAGCAGCTTCGGAGAAAGTGGATGAGGTTGAAAGTGATGATGAAAAAAATCAGAGGAGTAATGTATGAACGTAAAAACAGCAAAAAAGCCAGAGAGCCGTGTAGGTGTTGGTTATTCCCAACAGTTCAAAAATGCAGACGTATGGTGAGGATAATTTGTATCCGCAGAATCTTCTCGCCATTACATCTGCATCAGGAACAGCGAGGCTCTGTTTGAATAGGTATGCGAAATTCATTGAGGGGTTCGGGTTCAAGGATACAAACTTCTCTGAATATGTCTTGAATAAGAAAGGCGATACATCCGATACGATTCTACATAATTTCAGTGAAGATGTTGCAAGGTTTAAGGGTTTTGCTCTTCATGTGAATTATAACGTATTCTGCCAGATCGTAGAGGTGCAACATATCCCTTTCGAGAATTGCAGATTGGAGGAAGAAGATGAGAATGGATATATAGGGCATATTCTAATACATCCAGATTGGAAGGGTAAGAAAACCAGAAATGGAAAGAGCATATTAGTGACTAAAGACACTGTGAAAAAAAATATGTGTGTTTAATCCGGACCCGAAAGTTGTGCAATCACAGGTTGAAGCGGCAGGAGGAATAGATCAATATGAGGGGCAAGTTCTTTGGGTGTCATTGGATGGACCGAGCGTATACCCCACTCCGATCTATGATCCAGTTGTTACGGAAATGAGCACGGATGAAGGACTATCGAATGTTAAGAATAGAAATGTCCGTAATAACTTCCTCGTATCGTGCATGATTATTGCTAAGAAAGGAGCGCCTTCTGTTGATGTCGATGGGCAGGTGATAGAGAAGAAGATGATTGCTCCTGAAGATTTGCGAAAGTTTCAGGGAGATACTAATGGTAATAAAATTCTTTTGGTTGAGCTGGAAGAGGATGAAGATGAACCCAAAGTTGTTGCTTTCCCTACTAAAAATTATGATAAAGATTTCACGGTAACCGATGAAAGCACTGTAGAGCGGATTTATGCGCAATTTCATCAAGAGTTATTCTATGCTATTCGCATGGGTAAATTGGGTTTTTCTGGTGATGTAATGCGGGATGCCTATGAATATTATGCTGGTGAAGTAACCACAGAGCAAAGGTTCATAGAACGTGCCTTTGATCAGGTGTTCAAGTATTGGCATGAACCTGTGAATATATCACACGATTTTAGTCTAAGACCACTTAAATATATTGATTCAAATGGAACATCTGTTAACAGCTGATAATTGGAAAGAATACACGCGTGTATCATCTATTCATTTGGATAGTGCAGAGGTTGAGGTATTCATTGATGAATGTGAGCAATTATTCATTATACCGGGAATCGGAGCGGACATCTTTTTAAAGCTCGTAGGCGAAGAGTTGGACGAAAGGCAAAAACTTCTATTAGAAGGAGGTGAATATATCGATAAAGGTCAGAAAAACACGTTTTTAAGGGTATTCGTCACACTTTGGCATATTTTGTTTACGCAAAAATGGCTAAGAATGACGGTTCTATGCTTTCAAGAGCAGGATTTCTACAACCTCAGGATGAATATGCTGCACGTATGGATGATAAAAACCGGATAAATCGGTATAATGATCTGATGAACGTAGCTGAGAGCTATTTATCTGGTGCATTGGAATACCTAAAGACATGGGATGATGTAAAGGTTAAGCCTGTTAGAGGTTCACGAGTTCGAATTATTGATATAGGGGATTAATGGATACACTTCGAATATTAAAAGAGTTGTCAACGCTAATTCGTAAAGAAACGAATTGGGGGAAAAATACGGCTGAAAGGGTTGGACGTACCCTTGTCGGAATAGTTGAACAATTGGTTGCAATGGAACCAAGTGCTCAATTTATAGATTTAGGAAGTATTCCTGAAGATGAATTTGATAATATAACGAAGCCAGGGTATTATCTGTATGCTATACAGGCGGGTAGCGGAGAGATAAAGGGCATACTCGTGGTTTCTAATGACGGGGATACCCGGCAGATACGTTATGAATATCTCTTATCTGGATGAAGG